>Ga0197142_1002870_pt1 | contig 14797 bp, 9 predicted proteins | sample GBS60_MetaG_FD_148614 | JGI IMG/M metagenome (GOLD analysis project Ga0197142, IMG submission 148614) | Sediment microbial communities from Great Boiling Springs, Gerlach, Nevada, United States - GBS 60_MetaG | ecosystem: Environmental > Aquatic > Thermal springs > Hot (42-90C) > Sediment... | reverse complement strand
AATTTCTGGGGACATTTCATTTACGCATTACTTGAAAGACAACCTGTTTCAGTAATTCAAAGTGGTCAATTTTTAATGAAAGATTTTCAACTGCAATTCAATGAAGAAGATATTAACTTAGAAATAGTAAAGCAGGGAATTAAACTAAAGGAAAAATTTGAAAGTGAAGTTTAATCTAAAAGTTATTAGAGCTTAAAGCTATGAAAGAAAAATTTAATGTTGTAGGTAAACCAGTTGTCCGTCCGGATGGTAAGGAAAAAGTTACCGGCGAAGCAAAATTCGCTGATGATTATAAATTCCCGAATATGTTATTCGGAGTGATGGTTCGAACAAAGGCAACTCATGCTTTGATCAAAAAAATTGATTATTCAGAAATTGAAAATCATCCTTCATTGATAACAATCGTTGATGCAAATGACATCAAGGGTTTGAAGAAAACTGGTTTGATCAGAAAAGATCAACCTGTTTTTGCTTTTGAAAAAATTGTTACTCCCGGAGATGCTGTTGCAATGCTGGTTGGTGACGATGAAGATGAATTAAGATTACTTGCAAAAAAGGTAAAAGTTGAACTTGAAGAACTTCCTGTTTTAACCGATCCACGAAAAGCCCTTGATGAAAATGCTCCATTGATTCATCCAGAATTTGGTTCAAATCTTATAGTTCATCATCCTTTGAGAAAAGGTGATATTGAAAAAGGATTTGCTGAATCTGAATTTATTTTAGAACAAACATACACAACCCCACATATCGAACATGCTTATATTGAACCAGAATGTGTAACAGCAATTCCACTCGAAGGTGATAAAGGAATTCACATAATTGGAAGTATTCAAAATCCATTTAGTGCGAGAAGAATCGTTGCGGAAGTTCTTGGATTTCCTTTAAACAGAGTTAAAATTGAACAGGCAGAACTTGGTGGTTCATTTGGCGGTAAAGATGATATCATGTGCATTTTATCTGCCAGAGCTGCAATTGCTGCATTGAAAACACGCCGACCTGTTAAAATCAAATACACTCGTGAAGAATCAATTTTAGAATCTTACAAAAGACATCCTTACATAATGCATTACAAAGTTGGTTACAATCGTGATGGAAAAATTAAAGCAATGAAAATTGATATAATTGCTGATGGTGGTGCCTATTGTTCGATGACTCCATTTGTGACCTGGCGTTCAGTTGTGCAGGCAACGGGACCGTATGAAATCGAAAATGTCTGGACAGATGTTCGTGGTGTTTATACAAATAATCCATACACTGGTGCAATGCGTGGTTTTGGTTCTCCACAAATTATCTTCGCTCAGGAATCGATGATGGATGATATCGCTGTAAGTCTTGGTATGACTCCAGATGAAATAAGAAAAATTAATGGCTACAAACAGGGTTCGGTTACGGCAAGTGGACAGAGACTCGAAAATCACGAAGTCAATCTTCGAAAAGTTCTTGAAACAGCCTGCGAAGCAACCAATTTTAGAGAAAAATGGCTTGAAAATGAAAAACATCATAATCGTAGAATTCCCACAATTGAGTTCAAGGAAAGAATTCAAAAAAGAAATTTAATTCTTGAAAAAGACGAATTTGTTCATCCTGATGATGTCTGGAAAAAAGGAATCGGACTTGCTGTTAGTTTTCGCGGAAGTTCACTCGGTGCTGAAGGAGTTGATGCTGCTGCTTCGTATCTTTCAATTCAGAATGATGGTAGTGCATATTTACTCTGTGGACTTGCAGAAAATGGTCAGGGAATGAAAACAACTTATGCAATTATCGTTTCAGAAGTTCTGGGAATTCCAGTTGAAAACATTTATTATCTCGAATTGACAACAGCTCACATTCCCGATAGTGGACCAACTGTTGCGTCACGTTCAACTTTGATGGGTGGTGGTGCTGTTAAAAATGCTGCTGAAGTTTTAAGAAAAAGATTTGAAGATTTTCTTAGAGATTACTGGCAATTAAGCAATGAAGATATTATTGTTTTTGAGAATAATCGAGTGTATGTCAAAGGAAAAGAAAATTTGATTATTTCATTTCCAGAATTTGCCAGCATAGCTTATAAAAATTCGATTTGTCTTGCGTCGATTGGTTGGTATCCTGGTCCTAAGATTCACTGGAATGAAGAAAATGGTCACGGTTCAGCATATTTCACTTATGTTTATGGATGTCAGGTTGCTGAAGTTCGAGTGAATATTGTAACTGGTGAGGTGTATGTTGACCGTGTGGTTGCAGTGCATGATCCAGGAAAAGTAATTAATCTACTGGGTGCACTTGGTCAGGTTTATGGTGGAGTGACGCAAGGAACTGGTTATGCACTTTTTGAAGAGCTTGATAAACACAATGGTTATCCACGAGAATTAAATTTTGATCAATACATCATTCCAACAAGTAAAGACATTGGGGAAATTGTTCCAATCTTTATTGAAGGAAAAGATGAATTTGGTCCCTGGGGAGCAAAATCTCTTGGTGAACCAACTCTTGAATTAACTTCTGCTGCAATTAATAATGCAATTCGAAATGCAGTTGGTGAAAGATATTTCAATTTACCGGTAAATCTTGAAGAGGTTATTCTAAAAAGGAAATTGAGACCAGAGGATTTGAAGAGAGGAAGCTTATGATTCAAAAATTTAATTATGTAGCTCCAAAAAGTTTGAATTCAGCTCTCAAAATTTTATCGGAAAATAAAAATGCAAAAGTTCTTGCTGGTGGAACGGATATCATTCCAGGATTTCATATTGAATCGAGAAGATTTATAGATACGGAATTACTTGTTGACATTAAGAAGATTCAAAATCTTCATGCAATTAAAGAGAGAAAAGATTTTGTTGAGATAGGTGCCTGTGTAACTTTTGCTGAATTAGCTGAGAATGAACTGATTAGAAAATACTTTCCACTTCTGGCAAAAGCGGCGGAAACAGTTGGAAGTGTTCAAATTAGAAATCGAGCGACAATTGTTGGAAATTTTGTAAATAATGCACCCTGTGCTGATAGTGTTCCACCCTTACTTGTTTATGATGCAAAGATTCAAATCCAATCACTAAAAAAAACCAGAGAGATTTCGCTTCAAAAATTTTTAATTAAACCTTATGCAACTGCATTGAAGAAAGGCGAAGTAGTCACGAAAATAATTCTTCCAAAACCTGATGAAAATTTCGTTGGTGATTTTTACAAACTTGGAAGAAGAAGAGCTGTTGCAATAAGTAGAATTTCTTTAGCTGTTTTAATGAGAAAGAAAGATGGTCTGATTGATGAAATTAGAATTGCAAGTGGTGCTGTTACGCCAATTGGTACCCGACTTTATGAACTCGAAAAATTCGCAAAGAATCAAATCGCTAATTCTGATACATTTAAAGAACTTGCAATTATGCTTGGAGAAAAAGTTCTGGAAATAACCGGTCTAAGGTGGTCATCTGAATATAAACTTCCAGTTTTACAGCAGGTATTTTATCAATTACTCGAAAAGGTGAACAGAAATGAAAAGTAAGTCACTAAAAAAAGTTAGAGTTAAATTTAATTTGAACTGTAGACAAGTTGAAATTGAAACAAAGCCGAACAAAAGATTAATTGATCTTTTGCGAGAAGATTTTGGTTTGACTGGAACAAAAGAGGGCTGCTCAATTGGTGAATGTGGTGCCTGTACAGTTTTAGTTAATGGTAATGCTGTCAATTCGTGTTTGGTTTTAGCTGGAGAAGTTGATGGCGCCAGAGTAATTACAATCGAAGGAATAGCTAAAAATGGAACTCTACATCCATTACAAGAAAATTTTCTAAAACATGGTGCGGTTCAATGCGGATTTTGCACTCCCGGAATGATACTTTCAGCTTATGCACTTTTGTTGAAAAAGCAAAGTGCTGATGAAGAAGAAATTAAAGAAGCAATTGCTGGAAATCTTTGTCGATGTACAGGATATAAGCAAATAATTGAGGCAATCAAATACACAATAAAAGAGATGTCTGAAAAGCAGGCTTAATCATCTTCATTAAAATTTATTGAAATTACTTTGAATTATATTTAACTTATTATGAAAATTTTGAGGATAATATTTATGAACAAAATTCTTTTCACTGTAGCTTCTAGTTTATTAGTTATTTTAACAACAAATCTCTTTTCACAAGAAACGCTTTCTGGCTATGATATTTTTGAAAAAGCCAAAAATGCTGTGGCTATTATTAATGTATATGATGAAAAAAGAAATCTTATGAGAATTGGTGCTGGTTTTACTTACACTCCGGATGGTCAGATTGTTACTACTTATAATCTTGTCAGTGGTGGTACTTATGTTAAGATTAAAGTGAATGATAAAGAGTATGTTCCGATGGCGATTTATAAATTGGATCGTCGTCGTGATGTTGTTGTTTATAAAATTGATGATGATGGATTACCATTTTTGAGTGTTGCAAATTCAGATTATGTGAAAGTTGGTGATCGTGTCTTCACAATTGGAAATCCACTCGGATTTGAAAGATCTTTAACTGAAGGAATTATAAGCGCAAAAAGAGATTTTGGTGCTGGTAAAGTTTATTTCCAATTCACTGGTCCAACAACCGAAGGAATGGAAGGAAGTCCACTCTTAAATGAAAATGGCGATGTGATTGGAGTAATCTCTTCTCGTTCTTATATGGATAGAGATTTAAACTTTGCAATTCAAATTAACAGTATTAAAGAAATCTTAGAATCTACAGATGTAAAAAATTACTCTGTACCTAACTTTTTTGTTTACGAAAAACCTTTGACAAATTATAATCTCGGATTGTCTTACGAAAGTATGGGCGATCATGCAACAGCAATCTGGTATTATCTAAAATCTTTGAAAGATGAAGTTACTCCAGAAACTTACCGTAGACTTGCTTACTGTCACGAACAACTTGGAAATTTCAAAACGGCATTAAGTTATTACAAAAAAGCACGAGAACTTGAAGAAACAAAATAAAAAATATTGCTGAATTAGCTAAAGATAAAATTGAAACATTAGATTTGTAAAAGAAATTTGTAAATGGAATTTGATTAATGGAGAGCTTAATTATTTTCTTGCTGGGCTTTATTATTGGTGGGGCACTGGTTTCACTATTTTTTATTTTAAGGAAAAAGGATTACGAGAAAATTACAACTCAAATTGTCAGTTTAACCGAGGAACAAAAAGAGAAAGAACGACAGCAATTAATTGATTATCTTAAAAATTCTTTTGCCAATCTTTCTTTCGAAGCATTGAATAAAAGTACAGAACAATTCCTTCAACTTGCAAATCAGACATTATCCCGTCAGCTTCAAAGTGGGTCTATGACACTTGAAGAAAAAAAGAAATTGATTGACCAGACTTTTCAATCAATGCAGGAAGAGTTAAACAAAGTTCAGAATTTGATTAAAGAACTTGAAAAAGATCGAGTAGAAAAGTTTGGAATGTTAACTCAAAAAATTTCTGAATCGCAAAAAATCATTCAACAATTAAATGAGACCACAGGTAAACTCACATCAGCTCTTGCAAGCTCAAAGGTTCGTGGGCAATGGGGCGAAAGAATGGCTGAAGATATTCTGAGATTAAGTGGATTAAAAGAAGGCATTAATTATTTAAAACAAAAAGCAATTCAAACAGGAACTACAAGACCAGATTATACATTTTTACTGCCCAACCAACTTAAAGTGAATATGGATGTAAAATTTCCCTATGATAATTATATGAATTATCAGAATGCAACAAGCGACTCAGACAAAGAACTTTATAAACAAAATTTTCTTAAAGATGTAAGAGCACGAATTAAAGAAGTTACAACAAGGGATTATATTAATCCTGCAGATAATACAGTTGATTATGTTCTTGTTTTCATTCCTAATGAGCATATGTATGCATTCATAATGGAAAACGATCCAACCATTATAGATGAAGCATTAAAGCAAAGAGTTATTCTTTGTTCACCAATTACACTTTATGCAATTCTGGCAATTATTCGTCAGGCTGTTGACAATTTCAGTCTTGAGCAGAGAGCTTCTCAGATAATTGAATTGATGGGGGTATTTTATAAGCAATGGAATGAATTCTTAAAATCACTTGAAAATATGGGTAAGAAAATTGACGATGCTAAAAAAGAATTTGAGAAATTAACAACCACTCGAAAGAATCAGCTTGAAAAACCATTGAAAAAAATTGAAGAATTAAGAGAAGCTGCAGGAATTAAACTCGATGTAAGTAGTAGTAAACTTATTTCAAATGGAAATGAACATAAATTAGTTTCTTCAGATTTAGATGATGAATGAGAGTGATCATAAAAATTTGAGAACTGATAACTCAATTGATACGAAGACTTCATATCAGAATTTCTTAAAAATTCCATTACCTGTTTTTCTCATTCAGCGTGATAAACACAGTCGATATATTTTACATTCCTTCAATGAAGAAGCGAAAGAGATTTTTGCTCTTCCACTTGAAAGACTAGTTAAAAAAGAAATTCGTCTTTTCTGGCCAAGAGAATCATGGGATGATTTTAGAAAATGCTTGGTAAGTGCCATAAGAAAAAATCAGGTAACTGATCTTGCTTCGATTAAAATAGAAAAAGAAGGACATGAAAAAAGTTTTTCAATTCGTGTCTGGAAAATTGCTGAATCTATAGCTTGTTGCCTTTTCCTCGAAACAATCGATAGAAATCTTTTTACTCAATCTGTCTTAAATGAAAGATTAAAATATGAAGAGCTTTTCAAACACACTCCCGTGATGATGACTAACATTGATTTGAATGGCAGAATAATCGATGCGAATCTTAACTGGATAACAAAAACTGGATTTGATAGAGAAGAATTAATCGGGAAAAATGTTAAAGACTATTTCATAATTGAACCAAATTCTAACCTTGCATTAAAACCTTTCTCAGATTTATTGATTAACAATGAATTGAAAAATTTCCCTGTTCAAATTAAAAAGAAAGATAATGGATTTCTTTCCTGTGTAATTACTGCTCGACCTTTGTTTGATATTAATGGAAAATTTATCCGTTGTTACTTAGTTGCTCACGATGTTAGTGAATTAAAATCAATTCAAGAAGAATACGAGAATGCTGAAAAACTTTTGCTAAGTCTACTTGAAAATTCTGCTTCTGCAATTTTGATTTATTCATCGACTAAAGGAATTACGGAATGTAATAAAAAAGCTGAGGATTTATTCAAGGTAAAAAAACAAGAATTGATTGGAAAAAAGATTTATGATTTAAGTATGCTCAAAAATGTTGAATCAAACATCGGTGATTTAAAGTCAATTTTTGAAAATCCAATTTCTACTTATCCAGAAAACTTTAATCTGACTCTAACTTCTGATAATAATAAGAGCTACTTTGAAGTAAGTATCACGAAGATACACATCAAAGAAGAGCCCCTTGCGATTATCTCCTTCATTGATAAATCACTTGAAAAAATAAAAGATGAAAAAATTCAGGAAACGGAAAAGAGGTTTCAGACTTTGTTTGAAGAATCAAACGATGCATTACGATTGCTTGATACTTCAGGAAGAATTTTAATGATGAACAAAGTGGCTCGTGAATATTTCAAAGATTTCATTGACCAGAAAAGTTACATTCAGATTAAATATAAAGGTTTTGATTATAGAAAAATTTTTGATGAGTTTGTCAAATCTTCAAAGCAAAGTGAAACAATTGAATATAAAATAAAAGTGGATTCAAGCTTTCGAATTGTGAAGGAGAATTTAATTAAAATAGATTTTGGCTGGGATGAAAAAGTAATTTATTCGATATCCAGGGACATTACACGAGAAAAATTGGCTGAAGAACAACTTCGAAAAAGTGAACAAAATCTTCGTGAGCTTAACGAAACTAAAAATCGTTTGATTTACATTTTATCCCACGATTTACGGGCACCTACTTCAAGTATAATTGGAATTGTTAATGCAATTTTAGAAGAGACAAATCTTAAAAAGGAAGAAATACAGAACTACCTTAATTTAATTAAAAGCGCATCATCATATCAGCTCGATTTGATTAACAATCTTTTAGACTGGTCACTTCTTGAATCAGGGAAATTTAATTACATCCTTGAGCCAAAAAATCTGGAGTACGCAGTTTACAATTCTCTTAATTCAGTGAAAGGATTGCTTGATCAAAAGAAGATTAAACTTGATGTAAAAGTTCATCCAGCTATTGTATTAATTGATCTGAATTTATTTAGCCGAATATTAATCAATCTTGTTTCAAACGCTATTAAATTTAGTTATCCTGAAAGTAAAATCTGGATAAGATCGAATTACATCAATAATTCAAGAATTGAAATTTCAATCAAAGATAATGGTGTTGGAATTGACAAAGAAGTCTTCGATAAATTATTCACCTTTAAAGAAAAAGTAAGTCGTCATGGAACTTCTGGTGAAAGAGGAACTGGACTTGGACTATCACTTTGTCGGGATATGACAAAAATTCTTGGTGGTAATTTAAAGATTGAAAGTCCAATAAAGGTTGTAAATAAAAAGCCAGTCGGAACGGTTGTAAGTTTTGATTTAAGAGTTGTTGAGCCAAAGATTTTTATCTCCGATAAGATTAAAATTTCTTTCGATAAAAATATGATCAAAAAGCAATTAAATGGTTATGAAATTATCTGGAAGAGTTTGGACAAAATTGAAAAGCAACTTGATGATGATTACTATTTTTTGATCACAATTGATGAAAACGAGTTCAAGGAATCTTTAATTGATATTTTGATGAAGAATTTTAAGACGACAAAAAATTTAATCGTTGTTAGAAATAGCGACCGAAAAGATTTTGAAGGAATTAAAACTGCTTATCAAGACGATTTGATTACATATTTACAAAAGGAAATACACAAAATTCAATTTGAGCTGGATCAACAGAAAAGCATCGCCCGTCAGCTAAAGAAAATCTGGACTTAACTTTTTTTACTTCAGCTTACCTGACTATTTTTGTGCGAGACTGATAAAAATTTAAACTAAAGTAAAACAAAAAATTAAGAGCAAAATGATTAATCGTAGAAAGAAACAGGACATAATTCCACGATTGAAAAGAAAAGTTTTTCCACAAGCGGAAAAAAAACAACTAAAAGTTTCAGTTGTGATCCCTGCTTATAATGAAGAAGATAGTTTGAGACCACTTGCAATTGAATTGAAGAAAGTCTTCAATGAATTAAGAGATTATGAATTTGAAGTAATTATAGTTGACGATGGAAGCACAGACAATTCTTTAAAAGTTTTGAACGAAATCAGACGAGAAGATGACAGATTTAAGATAATTTCGTTTCAGAAAAATTATGGTAAATCAGCAGCTCTTTCAATTGGATTTAAATATGCAACTGGTGATTTAATTGTTACGATGGATGCAGACCTGCAGGATGATCCACATGAAATACCAAATCTTATTAAAAAAATTGATGAAGGTTATGATTTAGTTTCTGGCTGGAAAAAAATTCGTTTCGATCCTTTTATTAAAAAATATTCATCTCGACTTTTCAATTTTGTTACATCATTTTTGACTGGAATCAAAATTCACGATTTCAATTGTGGGCTGAAAATTTATCGAAGTGAAGTTACTCGAAGCATTAAAGTTTATGGAGAGATGCACCGCTATCTGCCAGTCCTTGCTCACTGGAATGGTTTTCGAGTTGGTGAGATTGTTGTTCGTCATCATCCAAGACGATATGGAAAAACAAAGTTTGGTGCCAGTCGTTTCTTAAAAGGATTTCTTGATTTAATCACAATTCTTTTCACCACTCGTTATTTAAGAAGACCGCTTCACTTTTTTGGTACACTTGGATTTTTGATCTTCCTTGCTGGATTTGCAATAGATCTTTATCTGGCGATTGAATGGGCATTTTATGGTAAATATTTGACAAATAGACCAATGTTGTGGCTCGGAATCTTGTTGATTTTACTTGGTGTTCAAACAATTGCAATTGGATTAATCGGTGAAATGATTGCCCACCACGCACAAAGAGTTGAAGATTATCACATTAAAGTCTTAAAACTTTAATCAAACGAAATGAAATCAAAAGTCAAGAAATCAGAAAAGAAGAAAAATCTTCAGAAGGAAAAACCTTTATCTGAATTTTTTAGAATTAGAAATGAACAAACATTAAAATATCTTCCTATTGCTGTCATTGGATTTTACTTCGTTGTGATGTTGATCTTTGCATTAACCTATCACAGAATTGGTGATTACGGAGTTGAGACAGATTTTTATGAAGGAATGGTTTATGAAGCAAAGGAATTTTTAAAAGGGAATTTGATAATTGAAGGATACAAAGGACCACTTTATCCTATTGTGCTTGGTATTCTGGGATTTTTGTTTGGTGATTTTTTCAAAGTTGGAGTTGTTCTTTGTGTAATTTCAGCAGGTGTCTTTCTTTATTTTTCATTTAAGACATTGCACAAAATTTTTGGATTTGATGTTGCGTTTGGTAGTGTTCTTTTAATTTTAAGTAATTCAATTTTTATTCAATATTCATATTCTGCAGGTACCGATTTATTCTTCTGTGCTCTTACAATTATTTCGATTTATTTTCTTGTTAAAGGAGATCGCTTAAAGAATTCATACATTTTCCTTTCTGGAATTTTTGCGTCGCTTGCATTTTTAACAAGGACAAATGGATTGTTTCTCCCTGCAGCTGCAATTGTTAGTTTTTTGATTTTCAAATTCTCCTCGAAAAAATATTCTGTTCTGATTAAGCATAGCTTGGTTTACATTTTCAGCTTTGCACTTCTAAATATTCCCTGGTCAATTTACAAATACATAAAAACTGGTGATCCTTTTTACGATAGAAATTTTACAAACACTGCATGGGAACTTTACGGCAAAGGAAAAATGAGCTGGGATTACTGGCAGTCGGTCGAATCTCTTAAGTTTAATTCTTTCAAAGATGTGATAATGCGAGATCCTGTTCATTTTGTTTACGAAATTTTGATTAAAAATTTCTACGAGAATTTTGTTTCGGATCTGGATAAACTTTTATCTCTTCCTTTTGCAATTTTCCTCGTAATTGGAATCATCTTTCTATTCAAGCGAAAGTATTTGAAAAACGAAGCATTCTTTTTCACAAATATCTTTTTCGCTTTTGTCGTTTTACTTCCAGCTTTTTATTCGGAAAGATTTTCACTCTTTCTATTAATTGGATATTCAACAATTGTAATGCTTTTTCTGACGCATAACTTTTTGAAAAATATACAGTTCGGCTCAATTGGTGCAGGTCAGGTGATTTTTGTTATAATATTCTTTTGGTCTCTTTATGAAGCTTACTCTTACAATTCAAAACAAGTTGATATAGGACCAAAAGAAATTCTTAAAATTTCTGAACAGGTTCCTGATTCAATTAAAGTTGAAGAGAACATAGTTGTAGCTCGCAAACCACATATTGCTTATTACCTGAATATGACATACTGGAAATTTCCTTATGTAACGACTTACGATAGTTTGATTAACTGGATGAAAAGTAAAAATGCAAAATACTTTTATGTCAGTGCTTTTGAAGTGAATACTTTACTTTCATATACAAACAAACGTTCTGAACAGCAAAAATTTTATTACCTGATTGATCCTTCAATTCCAAAATCTGAACTTGAAGTTGTTACTTATACAATCGAACCGCCATCAGTTCTGTATCGGATTATCTACTAAACCTTCCAATTTGTCTTTCAGGCTGGAAAAAAATATTACGAATTTTTTTACAACTCTGATGTGATTTAAAAATCTAAAATTCTTTAATTTTGTTTATTTAATTGAAAGAGATATGAATAAACCATCTGAACGAAAAATAATAATTCACGGTGCAAGGCAGAATAATCTTAAAAACATTCATTTAGAATTACCAAGGAATAATTTGATTGTTTTTACTGGAGTAAGTGGATCGGGAAAATCAAGTTTAGTTTTTGATACTATTTATGCGGAAGGTCAAAGAAGATATGTTGAGAGTCTTTCTTCTTATGCCCGACAATTCTTAGAAAGAATGAACCGTCCTGATGTAGATTACATTCAGGGAATTTCACCTGCAGTTGCAATTGAACAGAAACCACCTTCCAGAAATCCACGTTCGACAGTTGGAACAACGACAGAAATTTATGATTACCTTCGTTTGCTTTATGGTAGAATTGGAAAAACTTATTGTGAAGTATGTGGAGAAGTTGTAAGAAAAGATTCAACGGTTACAGTAATTGAGAGATTAAAAAAATTTCCAGATGGAAGACGACTGCTTATAACTTTTCAACTTGTTCCGCATGAAAAAAGAACAATCAAAGATGAGTTGAAATACCTTCTCTCAAAAGGTTTTCAGAGAATTTACTATGAAGGTGAAATTTTTGACCTTAATGAAAATGTAAATCTTAAAATTGAAAAAGAAAAAATTCTGGTAATTGTAGAAAGGGTATCACTTGATTTGCATAATGTTGAAACGGCTTACAATGATTCTATTGAAACAGCATTTAATGAAGGTGAGGGTAGACTGGCGATTGTTGATTATGAAACTAAAGAAGTCATTCACTTTTCAAAATTTTTTGAGTGCCATGGAAAAGTTTATCAGGAACCTGAACCGAGAATGTTTTCCTTTAATAATCCATTTGGTGCTTGCCCAACCTGTCAGGGATTTGGGAGAGTAATTGGGATTGACTGGGATCTGGTGATTCCAGACAAAAAGAAATCAATTGAAGACGGTGCAATTGAGCCATTTACTAAAAAAGTTTTTTCACAATTTCAAAGAGAATTAATTCGTGCTGGAATAAATACTGGAGTTAGAGTAAGTGTTCCTTTTGAAAAATTAACAGATGCGGAAAAGAAAATTGTTTTTGAAGGGACACATGGATATATCGGGCTTTATAAATTTTTTGATATGCTCAAAGAAAAATCCTATAAAATTTATTATAGAATTATGCTCAATCGTTATCGAGGTTATACAACATGTCCAGATTGTGGTGGGTCAAGATTAAAAAAGGATGCTTTGAATGTTCGAGTTGGTGGAAAGAGAATTTCTGATTTGCTCAATATTTCACTTAATTCAGTTTTGAATTTTTTTGAAACAATTGAATTATCAGAATATGATTGGAAAGTTGGTGGACGAATTATTGATGAAATTATCCGTCGATTGAAATTTTTAGTTGATGTTGGAATAGGTTACCTGACACTGGATAGACTTTCAAGCACACTTTCGGGTGGAGAAACCCAGCGCATTAATCTTGCTTCGATTTTAGGTTCTCAGATGGTTGGGGCAATTTACATTCTCGATGAACCATCCATTGGGCTTCATCCAAGAGATAATTCAAAATTGATTAAAGTTTTACATCAATTGAAAAAGCTGGGAAATACAGTTCTGGTTGTAGAACATGATCCTGAGATGATAAAAGAAGCAGATTACATTGTTGATATGGGACCAGGTGCCGGAATTCATGGTGGCGAAGTTATCTTTTTCGGTAAATATGATGAACTATTAAAAGAAAATAAATCATTGACAGGTAAATATCTCTCAGGTGAATTAAAAATTCCTGTGCCAGAAAAAAGAAGAACTCGGAAAACACCTTCGATTAGGATTTACGGAGCAAGAGAAAATAATTTGAAAAATATTGATGTTGAGATCCCTCTTGGAATTTTTGTTTGCATCACTGGAGTTAGTGGTTCTGGAAAAAGTACGCTTGTGAATGATATCCTTTATCCTGCGGTAAGAAAGTTAAAGCACAATGAAAATATTTATGTTGGAAAATATTCACACATTGATGGGCTTGGTTACATTGCTGATGCTGAAATTGTTGATCAATCGCCAATTGGAAGAAGTTCTCGTTCAAATCCAGCAACATATACAAAAGCATTTGATTTTATTCGAGAACTCTATTCACAGAGACCACTTGCTAAATCAAGAGGATACACGCCAGGTTATTTTTCTTTCAATATTCCTGGAGGAAGATGCGAAACATGTCAGGGTGAGGGATATGTTAAAATTGAAATGCAATTTTTAGCTGATATTTATCTTGTTTGTGAAGATTGTAAAGGAAAAAGATTCAAAAAAGAAGTTCAGGAAGTTCTTTACAAAGGGAAAAGCATAGTTGATGTTTTAGATATGACAGTTGAAGAAGCACTTGAATTTTTCCAGGATCAAAAAAAGATTGTTCAAAGATTGCAACCACTTTATGATGTTGGACTTGGTTATCTAAAACTTGGCCAATCCTCAACAACACTTTCAGGCGGAGAAGCTCAAAGAATTAAACTGGCAGAAAAATTAATTCCACGAGAGAATTACGAACATATCCTCTATATTTTTGATGAACCAACCACTGGACTTCACTTTCACGATATAAATAAATTATTAAAATGTTTTGATGCTTTAATTGATAGAGGTAATTCCGTACTTGTGATTGAACATAATTTAGATGTAATTAAATATGCAGATTACATTATCGATCTAGGACCAGACGCTGGAGATAATGGAGGTGAAATAGTAGTTACCGGTACACCTGAAGAAATTATAAAATGTGAGAAATCATATACAGGTCAATATCTAAAGAAGTATCTTGTAGGACAGATAATGTAATTAAGCACCTCAGCAATTGGTAAGGTACAATACCTTAACCAGTGATCGCGAACGCAGTGGTGCGATCCTTTCTTTTCAATCAATTCAATATTCAAAAATCATCATTTAACAATCAGAAGTTCTGTAAAGGATTGCATCGAAACTCCGTTGCTCGCAATGACTAATATTTGCATTGTCATCGAAAACGCCCTCTTAATTGTCATTGCGAGCGCCAGCGAAGCAATCTGTCCCTAATTCATCAACAACTTTTCATATGTCAGAGATTGCTTCCGACTTCGTCGTTCGCAATGACGGATAGGATTG
>Ga0197142_1002869_pt1 | contig 14804 bp, 13 predicted proteins | sample GBS60_MetaG_FD_148614 | JGI IMG/M metagenome (GOLD analysis project Ga0197142, IMG submission 148614) | Sediment microbial communities from Great Boiling Springs, Gerlach, Nevada, United States - GBS 60_MetaG | ecosystem: Environmental > Aquatic > Thermal springs > Hot (42-90C) > Sediment... | reverse complement strand
TAAGCCTCGCACAGCACCGCTAGCAGGAAGCGGTCCACGCCAGCAGACGGCTCGATCACATGTGGCACAAACTGGAACTTCGGTTTCTCGTCGCGTTCCAGAACTTTTTTTATCTCTTCTCGCTGGGCTTTGTCGTTCTGGTACGGCGCGAGTCTCTCCAAAAGCAGAGCATTCCAGCCGTCTTCGTCGAAGTAGCTGAGGTCTTTGCCGCTGTGCCGTGCATGGGCGGACAGATCGAAATCGCCGCGGTGGGCCACCCCTTCCAGTTCCTGAGGCTCATCCGCAAAGGGGAACAAATACTCGATATCGGTGGTTCCGCACGAATAGTGAGCCAGTTCTTCGCGACTTTGCTCCCGTGGTCGTAGTTTGTCACTGGTCAGTCCTAAACGCACATACCAGTTCTTCCGGACATCCCGCCAATACTCATACCACATCTGCGACTCACGGGGATGGCAAAAAAACTCAATTTCCATCTGTTCAAACTCACGACTGCGGAAGGTGTAATTCCGCGGATTGATCTCGTTACGAAAGGCTTTGCCAATTTGGGCAATCCCGAAAGGAATCTTCAGGCGACTGGAATCGAGCACATTCTTGAAGTTGACGAAAATCCCCTGAGCCGTCTCCGGCCGCAAATAGGCAATGTGATCCTGGCTCTGGATCGCCCCAACGTAAGTCTGAAACATCAGATTGAACGGCCGCGGCTCAGTCAGTTGACACTTTTCGTACTTGCCAACGGCCACGCTCGGCTTGAGGGGGCAGGGCAGGTCCAGCAGTTGATCCGCCCGGAAACGCCCTTTGCACTCTCTGCAATCCACCATCAGATCACTAAAGCCGGAGAGATGCCCGCTGGCTTCCCAGACCCGCGGGTTCATGATGATGGCACAATCCAGCCCTACCATCCGCAGTTCGCGGCCATCTGGACCAGGGGGAGGGTTCCGCACCATGTCGTACCACCAGGCTTCCTTGATGTTCCGCTTCAACTCCACCCCCAACGGACCGTAATCCCAAAACCCGTTGATTCCCCCGTAAATCTCAGACGAAGGATAGATGAATCCCATGTCCTTGCAAAATCGGGCGAATTTCACCATGTCGATCTTCGTGGACATAAGCTACTCCCGCTTTCCAGGTCAGCCATGTGCTGGCCCCGACTGTTCCGGACCGCATCTGGGAAGACCACTTTCCCGGAGTAACGCCTCTATATTGTGGTGTGGGACAACGCAGGATTACCGTATCCCCCTCGTAGTCCATCCCTCCGCCTAGACATGATATAAGCTGAACACCTTTTTGCAGGAGGCGATTTCCGAATGCAGGTACAATCTCCTGTTTCAGGGGGGTGCTTGTCTCGCAAGCTAGGAACGTTACGATGTTTGACGTACGGCCCGTGGTCGCCGTCTCACGAACATCAGCTTCTCTTGACTGATTCCTGGAGTCCTGCCCATGGTCAACCTGACTACCTTCTTACGCCGGCTCGGCAACTGCACCATCCCAGTCGCTCTATGCATAGGGGGAACGGTGCTCACCCTCGGGAGTACGAAACCTGATCTGGCTCCCTCAGCTTGGGCTCAAGGCAACAAGCAAGGGACTATCGGCCGCGTCGAACGCAAGGATCCCCGCATTGACGCCTTGATCCCTAAAGACGCTGTGATTGAAGTGCTGGCTGCCGGATTCAAATGGACCGAAGGGCCCGTGTGGGACAAGAAAAACAACGCCCTGCTGTTCACCGACATTCCTAACAATCGGGTCATGATCTGGTCGGAACGGGAAGGGGTCAAAACCTATCTGGAACCGAGTGGTTACACCGGCAAAGAGCGTTTTCCCGGTCATGAACCCGGAGCCAATGGCCTGGCGTTTGACAAAGATGGTTACCTGATCCTATGCCAGCATGGGGACCGCCGCATCGCTCGCTACAAAGATGGCAAGTTTGAAACGATTGTCGATCGTTATATGGGCAAGCGGTTCAACAGCCCCAACGACCTGGTCTTTGCCAAAAATGGTGACCTGTACTTTACTGACCCCCCCTACGGATTGCCCAAGGGTGTCAATGACCCAGCTAAGGAATTGGACTTCCAGGGTGTCTACCGCCTATCGGCCCGGGGGCAACTGACGCTGCTGACCAAGGAAATGTCGAGACCCAACGGCATCGGTTTGTCGCCGGATGAGAAGACCCTTTACGTGGCCAATTCCGACCCCGAACGGGCCATCTGGATGGCTTTCCCCATCCAGGAAGACGGGTCTCTTGGTTCAGGGAAAGTCATTCACGATGCCACCGCCGAAGTCAAAGCCGGTAAACCGGGACTGCCCGACGGTTTGAAGGTGGATCAGAAAGGGAACATTTTCGCTACGGGTCCAGATGGCGTCTTTATCTTTGCTCCCGACTTTACCTACCTGGGCAAAATCGTCATTGGGGACCGCAATGCCAATTGCGCCTTCGGGAATGACGGATCCATTCTGTACATTTGTGCTAATGACAAAATCGTCCGGATCAAAACCTCCACCAAAGGTTTGGGCTTCTGAAGGTGCCGAAATGGGTTGGGGTGAGGGTCCAGCGTAGCTGGTGTTAGCAACAGGTGACAGTTTACCTTCTAAGCAAACAAAGTTCCGGTGGGAACGGCAACCAGGCTTCCTAAGAAGCCTTCTGGGGCATGTGGGGGGCAACCGATGGAGGTGCTTCCGTGGAGGGGAGCGCCCCTTCCGGTTGCCAGTGGGCAAAGTTCGCTATCATTTGAAGCCCCAGACGCTGGCTTTTCTCTGGGTGGAACTGTGTAGCGACCACGTTGTCTTTCCAGACCACCGCAGCAAAGGGGGATGGATAATCGGCCGTGGCGGCCACGATGGAGGCGTCGGCAGGAACCGCGTAGTAGGAGTGGACGAAATAGACGCAAGGTTGCGGCGTCAGACCGCGGAACAGGGGGCAGTGAGGCTGCACCAGAAGCAGATCGTTCCATCCCATGTGAGGTACTTTTAAGCCTTTTCGTTCCGGGAAACGGACCACCTTACCAGCTAGCACCCCTAACCCGGTATGCCAACCGTCTTCATAACTCCCTTCGAACAGCAGTTGCAAACCCAGACAAATTCCGAGTAGCGGGCGGCCGGTGGTGATGAACCGTTTGACGGCGTCAGCCAGACCGGACTGTTGCAACCGCAGCATGGCATCAGCATAGGCACCGACCCCAGGCAGGATAAGCCGCTCGGCCTGCCACACTACTTCCGGATCGCTGCTGATGGTCGCAGCATAGCCCACCTGCTCCAGGGCCTTCTGCACACTGCGGAGGTTGCCCATACCGTAATCCACAATCACTATGGTACTCATCGCCAAGTTTTTCTCTGGGGTCAAGGGAGACCTCATCCATCCTAACTGATTCTCAATGCAATCGAGAGCATGGGAACCTTAGCTTCCCGAGGGTCGCTCCGAGGTAGTAGCTCTGTTGACAGAAGGAGAGCGGGAGGCCGTTGGCGTCGAGGATGTAGTCGTCGGAGCATCGATGGTCGGGCGGCGCAGGAGTAAACCCGCTGCAAGCATGCCCATGCAGATGATAAAGGCAGCCAAGCCAAATATGACTGCATCGAAAAATACAAATTGGACACGGGGACCCAGCCACGGCCATGCCAGCCAGGTCAAAACAATGCCGATAGCCAATCCGGGACCGAATGGAATCTCTCGACTGGGGTATTTGGATGGTAGTGGCGATTGACCTGACGGCTCTGTTGCAGAGGCGACCCTCTCGCTTCGAGCTGGTACAAACAGCAATACTAAGACAAGTATCAGCAGAGCCGCAATAGACCCAACGAACAAAGACAGCACGGCAATCTGCCAACCCAGGAAAGCCCCCGCCATCATCAATAGATCGGCATCACCCATCCCCAACGCCTCTCGACCGAAGCCGGTACTGAACAGCCAGCGGATCAGACGTACAGTGAGTGAACCGACAAAGGCACCCACCAGACTATTGAGGAGTCCCAACTGCCAGCTTCCTGCGGGTGCCCACTCTGGAAGAGGTCCCCACAGAGGCCAGGGCTGAACACCTAAAGGGATCAATCCCCACATCTCGGGGAAGATCCACGGAATATTCTCCGGCAATCGCTGGATCACTTCGGGAGGTTGGGGCCAGGGCCAGGGCATGCACACCCCGCCGAGCACACCGACAACCAGGCCGGTATAGGGAATCAGGGGAGGAATGATGCGATGCTCAGCATCGATGACCGCAGCAGCGATCAGGGCGCTGATGAGCACGCTGTGGTAAAAAAACAAAGCCAAAGCTGGCCAGGGCGGTAGAGCTGATATTCCATGTCGTAAATCACTCCGGAGCTGGGGGATGTCGTACCAATTGACCAGCACTTCCAGGACGAACAAGAGCAGGAAGGCACATCCCGTACCCAGTTCCACCCAGAGATAACGGCTTCCGAAGGGCGTTCCACAAAACCGGCAGCGGCCCCGCAGCCGTAAGTATCCCAGCACCGGCACGTTATCCCAGCGACGAATAGGCTGAAAACAGTGCAGACAATGAGAACCCGGCCAGAAAATGCTTTTTTCGTAAGGCAAACGAGCTATGAGCACGTTGAGAAAAGAACCCACTACCAGCCCCAGCACCAGGGCAAAGCAGCACCAAACGATCAATGGGACCATGTTCCACCACTCCATGCCGTGAGGATAGCAGCCACCACAGCTTGCGGCGACAGCTGATCCGTATCCACAACCTGATCTGCCACCGCAGCATACAGAGGGGTTCTCTGCACAAGCAAGGTGCAGATTTCCGCCAGGCTGCTTTGTCCCGTCAGTGCCGGCCGTCGTACTGGTGTTGTCGGGTCTTCCTCGAGACGCCGACGTATGGTTTCCGGTTCTGCCCGCAGCCAGACCACCCACCCCGATTGACGGAGCAAGAGGCGGTTGGACTCTCGCAGAATGACACCTCCTCCGGTCGCAATTACACAATCCCGCTGCTGACAAACACTGCGGAGCACCGCCGCTTCACGTTCTCGAAACCCCTCTTCTCCCTCGTGAGCGAATATGTTTGCAATAGTCTGTCCTGTCAGGCGTTCGACCTCTTCATCACAATCCACAAAGTTCCAATTCAAGGCTGCCGCCAGGCTTCGCCCCACCGTGCTTTTGCCCGTTCCGCGATAGCCGACCAGCAAGATACGCGTAGTCTTCGGAGACGTTCCTCCGTCACATTCCCCCTGATTGCAGGGTAATGCAACCGCGGATCGATAGGACTGCGGCTCACTCATGATCGGTCAAGCCACTTGAGGTCAGTCTTTCCAAAGTCCGTCATTCCAAAGTAAGAGCATGGATAACATATATCGGGCAGGCCTCAGCGGGTCGGATCCGAACTTTCTCCGGTCGAAGGAAGCGTTGCGGGAGAGGGGGTGGGACTGATGAGTTCATCGAAAGCATGGGTCAAAGGCGAAAGGGCCTTACGCACGATATCCCGCATCAGGTCCAAGTCTGGGGTCAAGCCGGTAAACAACTCGAATTGACGAGCCGCCTGTCGGACGAACATGTCCACCCCCGTGATGGTATGGCATCCCCGACTACGGGCTTCGCGGATCAGAAGCGTCGTTTCCGGACGGTAAATGGTATCGAACACAGTCATGCCTGGATTGAGAAAGCTGAAGTGAATCGGAGCTTCATCCACATTCGGATGCATACCCACAGGAGTGCAATTGATCAGAACATCACAACTGACACTATGGCGAGCCTGCCAATCCACCACACGGCAATGAACTTCCTCAGCCAGGCGTTGGGCGCGTTCATAAGTCCGGCTGGTGATGGTTATGTGCGCTCCCTCCCGATGCAGGGCATGGGCGATGGCACGGGCTACACCACCCGCTCCCAGTAGCAAGAAGGTCATTTGACTGAATTGAGGAACCGGTCCATCCTGAGCACGCTCCCGGAAGTGAGCACGCAAAGATTCCACGGCAGCAGAATAGTCGGTATTATAGGCCACGAATTGACCGTCCGGCCGACGGACAAGGGTATTCGCCGCGGCGGTCACTTCCACCTCCGTCTGCTTTTCGCGAGCCAGGGTGGCTGCCATTTCTTTGTGGGGAATGGTCACACTATAACCGCTCACGGGTACTTGGGCGTAAGCCTGCAGCGCCTCAGCCAGCATCCCCTTGGGAACTCGGAATGGCAGATAAATGGCATCCACCCCCATCCGCCGGAAGAGTTGATTGTGCAACAGGGGACTGAGGCTCTGATCGACGGGGTCTCCCAGAACCCCGAATACCCGCGTATCGCGCTGGAGTGTGGCGACTGGATAGTTGTAACGGAACTCATCCCAATTCGGCAAACCGGGGGCGATCCCTCGCTCTTTGTTGAAGGCGGCATAGATCCAGGGCGCCCCCAACCGCAGGGATAAAAAGCGGCTGGGCTGGCCGATATCGCCTAGGCAGAACGCCACCGTCGGCTTGGGCGCACTCTGCTGCAATCTCAGAACACGAGCTACATCTTCCGGGCGTTGGGCGGCGACAGCGATCTTGTACACATCTCCATCTTGTTTAAGCATCCCTTCGTAAATCTGTTCCAACGCCGCCGGAGTTTCGCTCAGATTGTGGTAACTAATGATCCGCTTGACCGAACCATACCGGGGAATGGTCGAGGCGATGTCCGTCTCCAGATCTACCCATTCAAAAGCCCCCGATACGATGGCTTGCCGCAAGATCATCTGCCTCTCGTTTTCCGTGCCGGTAAAGCGTCCTCCATCAGCAGGTCGGCGTAAGGTAGCCACCCAGGGACACTGCTTGTAAGGTGTCAACCGCTTGAATTCCACGGCTTTGGCCAGAAAATCCAAGCGTAGCTCAATGAATTTCGCCCCTCTTTTGACGGCCTCCTGAAGCTCGGCCACCACCATCTTGTGCCGGGTACGGCCAATCACCACCAGAACACGATCGGGATACATCGTCTGCCTCGCAACAGTTGTATAACCCCTCGATGCATCAGCTTAGCAGACTCACCGGCCAACTGACAGTGTTCCTGGATCAGGCAAACCCGCTCAGTTCCGAAGCCCGCACGCTTCTTCCTTGTATACCTCATCAACCCTAGTGTAGAATAAATGGGCGTGTCATCCATCTCTATCCAGCCGTGCGATAGGAGACGAAAAGTGCTGATTCAACGACTGAGATTCCCGACCGCTGTTTCGTATGCAACGATGGTGACCGTTCTGGGAATCCTCCTGAACAGTTGTGGCCCGAAAGATCAGGTGGATGTACCTTTGCCGACAGATGGTCCCAATCAGGTGGTTCTCAAGGTACCCGGGATGTCCTGAGCCACCTGACCGGACAACGTGAGAGCGGCACTCACAACTCTACCGTGGGTAGAGGCAAGCTCCATCCAGACAGATCGCCGCAAACGACAGGTCAGATTCACCGTGACGTCCCGCGACGCATTCGATCTTGACAAAGTCCGGAACGCCCTAGGTCCTCAGTATGCCCCCGGTCTCAGGGTTCTGGTTGGACCAACTACACAATAGGGCTCCAAAGGGGGTTGAGTCGCATCCTGACGGGAGTCCTCATTACCGGGCAAACCGTCAAGGAGACATCCCTCAAAGGTCGAGGGTAAGCCCCACTCTGTCATATTCGTTTCCCTACTCGAAGGGTGCGGAACCATCCATAAGCCTTGCCCACATCCGCCCGCTGCTCAGTGATCGCCTTTCAACACTCTTTTTTCCTCTTGGATATTTGCAGGGGGAAAGATAAAAGATTTACCAGCAGAAGAGCAGACGAGGTGCGACCGTATCCTTCGTCCGAACAATCTCCGATGTCGGAAATGGAGCGGTGGAGGCACGAAAGCTGAGAACACTCAGGGGATGAGGGCAAGGCTATGGCCAGGACACGCGGTGAGATGTTTGCGGGGGTCACGGTAGCACTAGTGACCCCGTTTCGCAATGGTGAGATCGATTGGTCCGAGTTGGGAAGGCTCATCGACTGGCACTGCGAGCAAGGCACTCCTGCATTGGCTCCTTGCGGAACCACAGGCGAATCCCCCACACTGAGCCACGAAGAACACGAACGGGTGGTGGACTATGTATGCGAACGGGCGCGTGGTCGGCTCAAAGTCATCGCCGGTACTGGTTCGAATTGCACCGCTGAAGCCATCCGCATGACGAAAGCAGCTAAGAAGGCTGGGGCCGATGGTACTCTCCAGGTCGGTCCTTATTACAACAAGCCTACTCAGGAAGGGTATTATCGTCACTTTGCCGCCATCGCCGAAGCGGTGGACCTGCCCATGATTCTGTACAACATTCCTGGCCGCACCGGCTCCAATATTCTCCCAGAAACCATCGCCCGCCTGGCTCAGGACTTCCCCCACATCGTCGCGGTCAAGGAGGCCTCAGGTTCTCTGGATCAAGCTAGCCAGATTGCCGCTCTCTGCGATCTGACTTTGCTCAGTGGAGACGACAGCCTGACGCTACCCTTGATGAGCATCGGGGGGCGGGGTGTAGTCAGTGTGGTGGGCAACATCGTTCCCCAGGACATGATGGCCCTCGTGAACGCTTTCGATCGCGGTCAGATCGCCGAGGCTCAACGTTGGCACCGTAAGCTCTTCCCCCTCTGCCGGGATATGCTTGGTGTGGCGACCAATCCCATCCCCATCAAAACTGCCATGAAGCTGCTCGGCCGTGGCACAGGGGAATTGCGCCTACCCATGTGCCCCCTGGATGCTGCTGGTGAACAACGCATTCGGCAAACTCTCGTCCAATACGGCCTGCTTTGACCCAACCCCGCATGTGCTGATTCTACTTACCCTTTATCTCCCGGCACGTCGATCTCTCCCTCCCCGCGCGTCGATCTCTCCCTCTCGGCGCGGTTCCACCGGTAGCAGGGTTTCACCAGCCACTTTCCTGCCCTGGTTGTAGAACGAAAGGCGACGAGAGGCGTTTTTCGTCATCGCGGTAACTGAGGAGGACCGGTAGGAGAGACTTACCGGTGCGGAACACCCGGATCAAGGAACATGAAAGTCGGCCTCGTGGGATTCGCCGGTTCAGGCAAGAGCACCGTATTCCAATGGCTCAGCGGGGAAAAACCGGACCCGGCCAAGGTACAGCAGGGTCAAACGGCCATGGTGGACGTACCGGACGAGCGGCTGCGGGCTATAACCGCCAAATACCGTCCCAAAAAGCCTGAACCGGTATTTGCCAAGATGGCCCTGCTCGATACTCCTGGTCTGCTGACGGATGATCGTAAGGATAACCCCCGTCGCCTGGCTATCATTCGGGAGGCCGGAGCCATGGTGGTAGTTCTGGACGGCTTCAGCCGGCGTGACTGGGACGAACAATGGCAGCGTTTCCGGGAAGAATGCCTCCTGGCTGATCTGGAGATTGTCAGTAACCGTATCAGCCGGTTGGAGGTGCAACTGAAGAAACGCGCACGTCCCGCCAAGGAAATCGAAGCCGATGAACTCGAGCTGAGCCTGTTGCGCCGCATGGCCCACGCGTTGGAACATGGTCAGCCCGCCTCGGTGCTCGGTCTGAGCGCGGAAGAGGAAAAGACCGTGCGCAGCTTCCAGTTGCTGACGCTCAAGCCGGAAATCATCTTCATCAACCGTGGAGAGTCACCGGTTCCGGAACCCGAGTTGGCAAAGCTGAGACAGTTGTCACCCACCGTCCTGCAAGCACCGGCTCAGCTCGAGTTGGAATTGCAGGCATTACCTGGGGAAGATCGTGCGGTGTTCATGCAAGAACTCGGCTTGCAACAGTCGCAACGTGAGGAGGTGATCCGGGGGATTTTTTACGGAGCAGGCCGGCAGGTCTTCTTCACCGTTGGGGAAGACGAATGTCGCTCCTGGGCTCTCCCTGTCGGAGACACGGTACTGGAGGCGGCCGCCTGCATCCACACAGACCTGGCCGAGAAGTTTGTGCGGGCTAATGTCATCAGCTATGCGGATTTTCTCGCCTGTGGTTATTCGGAAAAGGAAGCCAAAAACCGCGGTCTGATGCGTACCGAGGGGAAAACATATGTGGTCCAGGATGGGGATATCATTCACATTCTTGCTTCCACGTAACGTGCCGGAGAACTGTTGCTGATGGCAATGCCTGAGCTTTCCGCCGATGCGATCCTGATCCTGATGGAAAGCGTCGATCTGGAGGATGAATCGCTATGTCAGCCCCTGGGAATCCTCCGCGGTGTCTGGATTGGGTGGAGCGTCTGGAGCGATTGTACACTGCAGTGGTGTGTGACATCCTGGACAGTCTAGGATACCGACAGCAAGCTCTTCATTCACGCATCCGTCCGCTCTGGCCCGAGGCCCGCTGTGCGGGGTTCGCTCTGACCGTGCAAACGGCACCAGCACGCGAGCAGGATCCTTCCCATCCCTATGCCGGAGAACTCGCTGCGGTAGATGCCTTGCAAGCCGGCGATGTGTTAGTGGTATCACCGTGTCACTGGAGTTTCTGGGGTGAGTTGTTATCGACGGCGGCTCGTTATCGGGGTTGCCGAGGCGTCATTCTCGATGGCCCCACACGGGATAGCCGAGCCATCCAACAAATGCAGTTTCCTATCTTTCACGTTGGTTGTCATCCCGCCGACAGTCGCGGACGACTGGAAGTCATCGCCCACAACGTCCCAATTTCCTGCGGGGAAGTTCTGATCTATCCTGGTGATCTGATCCTGGCAGACCACGATGGCGTGGTGGCCATTCCTCAGGGCATCGCCGAGGAGGTCCTGCGTCGTGCTGAAGAAAAGGTGCATGGGGAAAACCAAGTCCGCAAAGCCCTCTCAGCCGGCATGAGTGCCACCGAGGCTTTCGCCCGTTTCGGCATCCTCTGAATTTCCTCCGATGATTGGCAAGAAAGGCACCTACCACACAGCCTGGCCATCCAACGGGTATAAAGGACGCGGGATACGGGAATAGCCGAAATGCTCTGGCCAGCGGTGTGGCTGGGCAGCGGTTGGTCCTGGGGTATCCACCGGCAGAATTGTCCCGGCAATAGGAGCGTAGGCTGCCTTGTAAGCTACTGCGGCTTTGACGACAATGATCCGACTCTGCCGCGGGTCCAATCCAAGACTGGTCAATTGCCCCAAGCTGAACGGCGGGGTACGGAGGGTGTTCAACACTAGCACATTGTCATTCCCTATATCGAGAACAGCCGTGGGTCCCTGGTCATGAAAGCGGCGGCCACCATGGCGAGGTTCTGTTTCGATCCATCGCCCATCATGCACAGTCCGAACGACACCATGCAGGGTCAGTGGCCAACCCTGACGGGGATCCGTGCCACCCACCGTAACAGTCAACGAAGCCCCTACACCTTTTTGACAGGCGGCAGCCACCGCTTCGGGCGCCCAGAGTATAGCCAAACAACCTTTGGCCCCTTGGCTGAGCAACTCTTCCAGCAAGCGGGTGCCATCTCCTGCTGTACCACCTCCGATGTTGTCTCCTACGTCCACGAGAAGTACCGGCGTGTTGGGGGCAGCACACGCCTGTTGAACCGCTTCCGGAATCGTGCAGGTCGGAACGTACAGTCGCTGACGCTCGGACCAGAGAGCTGCAGCCAATTCTTCGGCCACCTCGGCAGCCACCGCCTGTTGCTCGCTTTGAGCCACTACGACCACGGCTGCCCCCATCGCGGGTACATCCGCATAGGGAAACCCCGCTACGAGACTCACCGCCAGAACCCCCGGACGCTGTTCCAATTGCCGAGCCAATCTGAGCAGTTCGCTCATCGGTGCCTGCTGCGTCTCCTGGGCCAGAATAGGAATAAACAATGGCGGTTTGATCACCACGGTCACGGGGCGACGGTTCTGCCGAAGGGAATGCAGGAGTAGTTGAGCGGCTTTGTACCCACACTGCCATTGATCCACATGAGGATAAGTCTGATAAGCGACGATGGCGTCGGCATATCTCGCCATCTCTGGAGGGACGTTTGCGTGAAAATCCAAAGTTACTGCGATAGGAATGTCACCACCGACGGCAGCACGGATGCGCGCCAGAAGTTCGGTGTCAGCACTCGGGAATTGGGGTGTGACCATAGCACCATGCAATGCCAGCAAGATGCCATCCGGCTGATGACGGCGCAGCGTGGTGCAGAACCGATCGCAAACCTCGTCGAAAATGTCATCAGTAACCGGTCCTCCCGGCGTCGCCCAAGCCATCCCGATGGGGATCGGGTCCACACCTTCCTGAAGCAAGGCAGTGAGAAAGCCGCCCATTTCATGGTGTGCCTGACCCCAAACCGGAATCAGTTCTTCTCCCCAACACAGACTGCCCTCGATAAAGCAGCGGCGATTGGTCCAGGTTCCCACAAACGTGTTCGATTCGTGAAGACAGCCGGCCACAGCAATACGCATGTTCCCTCCTTCCCTCGGAATGCGACATTTGGAGATGCCCGTTCGTGGGATGAGGGGAAGCCTTTGCATTCGCAGCAAGCCACGTTCCCATGAAGGGCTGCTTTCACTAATGTGATCTATTGTGTGGAGATTCTTCCAGATAGAGAGATACAGAAACCAGCAATGGCCACTGGGCCTGAAAGTCACTGAGGGTAATGAGCGTGGCTGGCGTGGATGTTGCAATCGTCGGGGCGACCGGTGCTGTGGGCGAGCTGATGCGGCGGATCCTCTGGGAGCGGAAGTTTCCCGTACGCACGATCAAATTCCTGGCATCGGCTCGCAGTGCGGGCAAAACCGTCGAGTTTGGGGGTCAAAGTTACCCTGTGGAAGCAATCCGTGCGGAAGCGTTCGAGGGGATCCAGATCGTCCTCGGTAGTACGCCAAGCGCAGTGAGCCGTGAATATGCTCCGTGGGCCACCCGCGCCGGGGCGATCGTCATCGATAATTCCTCCGCCTGGCGGATGGACCCCGAATGCCCATTGGTCGTCCCGGAGGTCAACGGTGAACAATTACATCAGATCCGAAAAGGGATTGTGGCCAACCCGAATTGCGTCGCCATCCCTTTGTGCGTGGCTCTCAAGCCGCTGCACGACCGCTGGAGGGTCAGGCGGGTAGTCGTGGCCACGTATCAGTCCTCGTCCGGAAAAGGTGCCAAGGGATTAGCGGACTTTGAAGCCCAGTTACAAGCCTGGGTGCGTGGGGAACCGATCCCTTCTCCGACGGCGCACCGCGGTCAACTCGCCGGCAATGTCCTGACCCTGGACTGGACATTGGATGCCAACGGTTTCAGCGAAGAGGAAAACAAGGTCATCCAAGAAACGAAGAAAATCCTCGGGGATCCATCGATCGGCGTGTGTGCCACCTGTGTTCGGGTCCCGGTCAAGATAGCCCATAGCGAGGCGGTGACGGTAGAGTTTCATCATCCACCCTCTGCTGAAGAAGCACGCGAGGCCCTTCGGGCGGCTCCGGGCGTTTGCTTACTGGACGAGCGACGTGGAGAAGTGCCCCAGCCGATACATGCGGCGGGAACGGATCTGACCTACGTGGGTCGGGTTCGTCAGGACCCCAGTCATCCCCACGCCCTATGTCTGTGGCTGGTAGCAGACAATCTCCGCAAGGGTGCGGCTACTAATGCCGTCCAATGCGCCGAAGAGTTGCTCCGCCGCGGAATTGTCACTCCTCGCTCCTGAACTCCCGGCTGTTGTGTCTGGTATGTACCGTGCGCAACTTCGCGATTACTCTCCGTTACGACGGAACGGACTTCTGCGGCTGGCAAAGGCAGCCTGGACTGCGGAGCGTCCAGGAGACGGTCGAGCACGCCATTGTAGCCATCACGCACGAGCCCGCCCTCCGACTCAATGCTAGCGGTCGCACGGATGCCGGGGTCCATGCTCTCGCCCAAGTTGCCAATTTCTTTAGCATGACTCGTCTGGACTGCCCGACATTACTCCGTGCCATCAACGCTCAGTTACCTCCCGATGTGGCAGCCCTGAATCTGGTAGAAATGCCTCAGAGTTTTGATGCCAACAAGGATGCCCGTTCCAAACGGTATCGCTACGTGGTGCAAAGAGGAGATCAACCAGATCCGCTGCTCCGCCGCTATGCCTGGCATGTCCGAGGTTATCTGGATGTAGCTGCTATGCAGGAAGCAGCACGCGTCCTGCTCGGCCGCCATGATTTCTCGGCGTTCGCCAATGCCGGATCGGAGCGGTTGAGTCCTCGGCGTACCATTTTGGCTGTGGATGTTCATACTCTCGGATCATGCCTGCTCATTGAAGTGGAGGCGGATGGCTTTCTCTACAACATGGTCCGTACCATCGTGGGCAGTCTGGTGGCAATTGGGCGGGGAAAATGGACTATCGACCGCCTGCAGGAAGCCTTGTTCCGTCGCGATCGTCGCTTCGCCGGCCCGACGGCTCCTCCCCAAGGACTATTCCTGGTCAAGGTGTGTTACGATATCAATCCCGGCCTGCATTTGGGGAAGTCAGTTGCCACAACAACGAATACTGTGTCACAAAGCTCACCCCAGGACACTGCAGCGGTTCTGTCGTTTCTGTTCGATACCTGCCAACAATCGCCTTATGGTTCTGCTTTACGATCATCATCTGAAGCACAATCCGACCAAAGCTCGGCCCAAATCTAGTTTCAACTCTTCATCGGCCCCAGGAATCGGATCAGGGGCGTCCAAGGGTTGCTACGACATTGATAGATCTGATCATGACTGTTCCCGTGGCCTGCATCGCTCTTTCATGGAATGAATTGTACCTCCACCTGCCCCAGAGAACCAAAATCACCTCGGAGGTGATCGCCGGGCTGAGCCAGGTAAATGGCAGTGGTCAACCCTGTGGATACATAATCTCCACGCTGAAGTGACAAACCATAACGGGGAAGCTCGTTAGCCAGCCAGGCTAAGGCTGCCAGAGGATGTCCGAGTACCGCAGCTCCTGAGCCTGGGAAGCATTGCCGACCGTTGACGATCAGGC
>Ga0197142_1002868_pt1 | contig 14804 bp, 11 predicted proteins | sample GBS60_MetaG_FD_148614 | JGI IMG/M metagenome (GOLD analysis project Ga0197142, IMG submission 148614) | Sediment microbial communities from Great Boiling Springs, Gerlach, Nevada, United States - GBS 60_MetaG | ecosystem: Environmental > Aquatic > Thermal springs > Hot (42-90C) > Sediment... | reverse complement strand
CCGATAAAAACGCTGAATGGTGCCAGCGGGATGGTCGTAGAAGGACCAAAAGATTTGAAATTCGCCAGACGGATTTCTTGAATCATCGTTTTCTCCTTCCCATTCCCTGCTGCAACCTCTCAGATCACTACTGACTTCACTGCAAAAAGGTCTTTTTTACCGCAGAGACCGCAGAGTACGCAGAGCAATAATTTAATGAATGCCTTTGCGTCCTTTGCGTGCTTTGCGGTAAGTTTTTGCAGTGAACTCATTACTACTATACCCACAATTCGCCGCCCGTCAAACCAACCGTCGTCCAGAAGGACGGGAGTCCTCCCGGGCCCGCGCCTCCCGCTCCATTTCCGCCAGGATGCGGGCCACCTCCTGAATGGCGATGCGCTGTTTGCGGTAGAAGTCGGACTCGCTCATCGCCAGCCGCATCGCCACATCCCGCACCCGGTAGCCCTTGATGAATTTCAGTTCCAGAATGTTGTAGAGCAGCCACTCCGTTGCCGTCAGACTGCGCTCCCCCTCCGGGCGCAACTGCTCAATGGCCCGCAGGAGAACGGCCCGCAGCGCGTTGACCGCTCCGCCGTGGTCATCGGAGGCCCGCTCCACCACCTGCAAGTTCAGCAGGGGGCTGCGGGTCAACTTGGGGCCGCCCCAGTAGTGGTCCAGCGCGTCCCACACCCAGCGCGGGAAGTCCGGCGTTGCCAGGGGGTCGGAGAGGCGGGCCAGCGCCGGTGCCCCCTCGTAGCGCAACATCTCCCGCCGCCGCTGGATTTCCTCAATCTGGGGGATGATGCGCTCCAGAACGCTGAACAGCGCCTGCTGGACCATCCGGTCCTCCAGGGCGGCCTCTATCTGGTGGGCCAGGGAGTGCAGGAAGTCCTGCTCCTCGGCGCTCAGGTCTATCTCCGGAGAGCGGGCCCGCAACCCCAGGATGCCGATCAACTCGCCGTCGGAGCGGGCACGAAGGGGCAGGAGCCAGTACCCATCCCAGACGTAGAGGTCGCCGGAGGGCTGAAGGCGCCCCGCCAGCGCGCCGATCCCGCCAGCCGGGAGGGAGAGAGCAGGACTCATCCCCCCACAGACGACCTCTATTCGCGCCTGCTCCCCTTCCACCACTGCCACAAACGCGGAGGGAGTCCGGAGGAGATCACAGAGCGCGGTCAGGATGTTCTCCAGGAACTGCCGCAGGTCGGTCGTGGTCAGCAACCGGTTGCTCAGGCTCTGAATCCAGGCGATCTCCCGTTCGTCCCGCCGGTAGAGCAGGCGGTCAATCAGCGGTTTGCTCCACTCCACGCCCAGTTGGACCAGCAGGATGGCGATGACAACGCCGAAGAGGGTCAGTTGCAGGGGGGAGAGGCCAAGGAATCCGCCCGACTGGGACGCGGCGATAATGATGGCCACGACGACCGTTGCCTGGAAGGGCCCCCGCAGGAGGTAGCGGATAAAACGGTGCTTGACGACCCGGTCGGGGGTAAGGGTGCCGAAGAAGGCGACGGTGTAGGCCATCACCATCAGCATGGTGCCCACGAAGACGTTGCCCAGGACCAGGAGAAGCCAGAGAAGGGTGCCGGGGAGCCGCTGCGGCCAGCCCGTCAGCACCAGGTAGGGGAAAACGCCGACGGGCGGGGCCAGAGAGGCCAGAGCCAGGTAGGCCATCCGGCGGCGGGAGGTGGAGGTCAGGCACCGTTCCCAGGCCCGGAGGACGTTCGCCAGCCCCCAGAAGACGAAGATCACAAAGTACAGGAAGAACAGCCAGAACTGGGGGCCGGCCCGCAGGTGGATGGTCCCCACCTGCTGGAGGCCGTCCCAGACGATACGGTCGGTGAGGAGCGCGCCCAGGAGGACGACGCCCCCCAGAACGTAGGCAATCCCGATGGCCCTGGCGCGCCGACGGCTGCGGTCATTGGTGGTCTCCAGCAGGGCGCTGGTGAAGTGGAAGTAGGCCGCCGGAGTGACGGCGATCCCCACCCATTGGAAGCGGAGCCACTGCAGGGCCGTCGCCGCCGGCGCCGCAACGATGACCAGTTCCACAAAGTAGACGATGAGGATACAGCAGAGGAGGGCACTGAAAATCTGAGCCACCCGGTTGCGGAAGTTGTAGAGCAACAGGTAGATGGCCAGGGCGAAAGAGAGGATGACGATGCCCGATGTCAGCAGGATGTTCAGAAGTTGAAAAATCCCAATCCAGTTCACAATGCCGACTCTTGATGGAGGCGGGATGTCTTCACCGCAAGTAACTGTACGCCGATTGAAATCGTCCTCCCTGGGCACTTCGTGCCGGTTGTCGGCCTTCGCCGACACCCTATGTGTGCTTTACAAAAGAGGTCGGCGGAGGCCGACGGGTGTGTCCCAGAATTGTCGGGCAACCCCGCGGCGAGGTTGCGCTGCGCCCTTGTCCCCTTTCCTCAGGTTTGGCCTTTTCGCTCGTGGGATAAAAAGTTTATTTTTCGTTGCGGCGGCGAAGCCGCCGCAATAAAAAAATATATTATTTTTATTCTCATTGGCTTGCCAGCGGGCTGAATCGGACGCTCCCGACGAAATTGGGACACACCCAGGCCGACCATTGGCCTGCGGCCCAGGAAGGGTGACTTCAGTCAGCGCATGGTGACTACCGCAAATGGGCGCCGAAGAGCAGGGCGATGTCCTGAGTGCGCCAGTGGCGGTCGTGGTATCCCCGGAACGAGAGCCCCAGCGCCCGGCAGAAGCAGACCGCCGGATGGTTGCGGGTGGAGACTTCCACCAGCAACTCGTCCAGCCCCTGGCTGGATGCCCAGGAGACCACTTCCGCCATCAGGGCGCGCCCCACTCCCTGTCGCCGGTGGACCGGGTCCACCACCAGGTCGTACACCCATGCCAGCCCGTGACCTTTGGCGGAGCGCACCGTCGCATACCCGATAATCCCCCTCTCTTCGGCGACGAGAAACAGGTCGCACTCATCCCAGCCAGCGGTCAGTTTCTCCCCCTGGCGGGGATAGGGGACAGGGACCGCGCGGGGAAGGCGCACGGGCTGAAAGGTGAGCATGATGCTCCCCTGCTGTTCGTGTTCCTCCATCCGCCAGGCGTGGTCGGTGAGGACAGAGTGGTCCAGTTTCAGACAGAACTCCCGGTCTGCCGGTCGGGCTTTGCGGATATGCATATACCGTCTCTCTGGGGTTGTATGTAGATTCTACCATTGGAGAGGAGAAGAGGCAAGTAAACAGGCAAAATTGCCACCTGTGCAATTAGAAAACCGCAAAGGGCGCAAAGAACGCAAAGAACGATAGAAAATCTTTGCGCCCTTTGCGTTCTTTGCGGTGAATTCTATCCAACCGCACGGGTCGCAATTCAGAAGAGCAGATCATTGCACAGGTTGCAAAATTGTAGGACAACTGGGAGCAGTTGTCCTGCGAGTACGGTCATCCCGACGGAATCGGGACCATCCAGGCAAGGCCGACGAGGGAACCGTCATTCCTGCGCCACGCCAGACCCCTGCGCCCGTCGGAGACGGCGGAGAAAAGTACCGGTACGGATATCCTGCTCCAGGTGGTAGGTCAGGTAGTGGTGCATGGCCCGCTCCACCTCCGCCAGGAGGGCGGGCGGGACCCGCAGTTCCCGCAGGCGGGCGAAGGGCAACCGCTGGCAGGCGCGCAAGAGGCCCAATGCGGCTGGAGAGAGGGGCATGACCCATTGGGCCGCCGAGGCCTGAAAGCACTCCGCACAGAGTGCCCCGCCCCGCTCCGGGTCCAGGCCCAGCGGGGTTTTCCCCCGCACCGGCAACGGTCGCCCACAGAGACGGCCTTCCCGCTCCCCCATACATCGCCCCCATTCGGGACGGAAGCCCACCAGAGCCAGCAACCGCTGCTCATAGGCCCGGACCAGCAGGTCCAGCGCCGGAGGAATGGACTCCCCGACCTCTATCTGGCCCAGGTAACCCAGCGTGCGGCTCAGCAGGTCAAAGAGGGCCGGCCCCCCCTCGTCTTCGGCGACGAAGCGGTCGTAGAGTTCGGTCATGTACCGGGCATAGGTGCCCCGGACCAGGTCTCCTCGCAGCACGGCATGGGGCTCCAGCGCTTCCGCCTGGCTCACCACATCCCATGAGGAGAGACTGCGGGCCACGACGATCCGGACCCGGGCGAAGAGTTCCAGATGTCCGGCCTTCCGGCTGCTGACCTTGCGCGCTCCCTTCGCGATGACGACCCGCTTCCCCTGGGGCGTGCAGAGGGTCAGCAACCGGTCCGCCTCCCCCTGGTCCCGCCGCCGGACGATGATGGCTTCGGTCGTGTAAAGGCGCTCACCGCTCGTCATTCTCTGTGCACTCCCGCAGGGCCCGCCAGGCGGCCTCTACCTGTGCGCGGGTCTCCTCCAGCGACCCGTCGGTGCGGATGACGACGTCGGCCCGGGCGATTTTGGCCTCCTGGGGCGGTTGCGCGTTCACTCGCTGCTCCGCGTCTGGGCGGGAGAGACCCCGGTCGGCCATCAGCCGCCGGACCTGTTCCTCAAATGGGCAGGTGGTCACCCAGAGCGTGTGAAAGGCGTCGGCCATCCCCGACTCTATCAGTTTGATGGCCTCCACCACGACGACCGGGGTGGGGGCAGCGGCGATGCGGCGGGCGACTTCCTCCAGCACGGCCGGGTGGACGATGGCCTCCAGTCGGGCCAGCGCCTGGGGGTCGGAGAAGACAATGGCGCCCAGACGGGCACGGTCAATTTCCCCGTCGGGCCGCAGGACCTGCGGGCCAAAGGCCGCCACCACTGCCTGATGGACAGGTGTCCCGGCCCGCATCACCTCATGGGCCACCCGGTCGGCGTCAATGACCGTCGCCCCCAGGTCCCTCAGCATACGGGCCACGGTGGATTTACCGGTCGCAATGTTGCCAGTCAGACCGATGACAAAGGGCATCCCCGCGCGCTCCCCAGGCAGTGTGCGACAATCATCCTCACCGTCATCCGATTATACCCCAAATCGGTCGCGCAGGGTAGCCTAATCTTTATCTGGGTGTGTCCCAGAATTGTCGGGGCCCGGTGGGCCAGGCCGTAAACGGCCTGGCTGAGATTGCGCAGGGCGCTGGAAGCGCCCTCTTCCCCTCGGTAGATGTTCGGGAATGTGGGTTGCAGGGCAGAAAGAGGCGCTTTAGCGCCTCATCTCTGCCTGAGCCTGGCCGTTTACGGCCAGGCGGAAAGGCCAACGACCCAGCCCGACAAAATTGCCACCTGTGCAATTAGAAAACCGCAAAGGGCGCAAAGAACGCAAAGAACGATAGAAAATCTTTGCGCCCTTTGCGTTCTTTGCGGTGAATTCTATCCAACCGCACGGGTCGCAATTCAGAAGAGCAGATCATTGCACAGGTTGCAAAATTGGGACACACCCCTTTATCTCTCAGGGCTTATCAATGCTCTAATGAAAATGCTCGTAGTAAGCCACGAAGCGTAGCGGAGTGGCGTCCAAAAGGCCCAAAACGGCACTCCGCTGGCGCTGCGTGCCTGACTACGAACGAACCAGGTTAGAGCGCTGATCAGCCCTGCTATCTCTTGCTCCTCCGGAGACCAGTGGTATACTAATATCCAGTGGCTCTGGGAACGGTTCCTGGCCCTGGGAGCGGAGATGGGAGAGGAGGTCTGGTTCGTCCCCGGTCGTCCGGAGGTGGCGGAGGGGCCGCTGGCCCGCTACCGCCCCCCGGTCCCCGTCGGCGCGGCGGAGGCGTATATCCGGCAGTGGACGCCGCCCGGCGGGCTGGTGCTGGACCTCTTCTGCCAGGGGCCGACTTTCTTGAGGGAGGCCGTCCGGGCCGGACGTCGGGCCATCGGTGCCAATGCCAACCCCATCGGTCTGCTCATCGCCGGGTTGGGGCTGGAAGGCACCCCACCGCTGCAGGCCGCCTTTACCCGCCTGGCCGATGCCCCCAAAGAGACCCCCACCCGCCGCTCCGTCCCCCTCCATCGCCACGTCCTTTCTCTCTACGGGAGCCGCTGTCCTGCCTGTGGGAGCGAGGGGACGGCGGAGTGGTTCGCCTGGGACCGGGAGGCCCGCTTCCCCTACGCCAAAGCGGTCCGCTGTCCCCGTTGTGGGCGGACTCAGGAGGGCCCCACCGACGAGGCGGACATCATGGCGGCGCGCCGCCTGGACCGGCGGGGTTTCGCCTACTACTTCGCCCTGGACCGGGTCGCGCCCCTGGGGCATCCCCAGCGGGCCCGCGCGGGGGAACTGGTGGACCTCTACACCCCCCGCAACCTCTCGGCCCTGGTGGACGTTCTGGTCCGGCTGGAGGGGCTGGAACTGGAGCGGCCGGTCCGTGCGGCACTGCAGGGGGCCCTTCTGGAGACGATGGACCGCGCCAGCAGTCTGGACCCCCACGGGGAGGAGCGCCCCCGCCCCCGTCTCCTGCGTCCACCGGCCCGCTTCCTGGAGCGCAACGTCTGGTATCTGCTGGAGGAGGCCGTCGCCAGGGCTCCGGGCTGGGCCCCGGAGGTGGTCCGACGGGCGCCGGGCCTGAAGGACCTGCTGGCGGGCACCACTCCGGCCTACACTCTGCTCCCGCTGCCGGCCCGGGATGTGGCCCGCCAGTTACCTCCCGGCAGTGTCTCCCTCATCCTGGCCGACCCGCCCCGCCCGGACGGGGTTTTCTGGGCCCTCTCCGCCCTCTGGGCGGGCTGGCTCTGGGAATCCCCGGCCTCGCAGGCCATGCGCCCCCTCCTGGGCCGCCGTCGGCTGGAGTGGGACTGGCACCAGGAGGCCCTCCGGTCGGCCCTGGCGGCCGTCGGCCCGCTGCTGGCCCCCGACGGCCATCTGGTCATTCTCTTCGCGGAACCGGAGGAGAATCTGGTCGCCTCGGCCTGCCAGGCCGCCTCCGCCGCCGGGTACGAACTGGCGGGCTGGGGGGCCAGCACCGAGGTCGGATGCCGCCTGGTCTGGCGGTGGAAGGGCCGCGCCGCTGGGGCACCCGCAAGGGGTGCCCCTACGGGGCAGGGGCAAGCCCTGCCCCTACCGGATGCCCCCGACGCGGTCGCCCCTCCGGGGCAGGGGCAAGCCCTGCCCCTACCGGCCGCCCCCGACGCCGCCGCCCCTACGGGGCAGGGGCAAGCCCTGCCCCTACCGGCCGCCCCCGACGCCGCCGCCCCTCCGGGGCAGGGGCAAGCCCTGCCCCTACCGGCCGCCCCCGACGCGGTCGCCGGGACCCTCCGGGAGACCCTGCGAGCGCGCGCCGAACCGACCCCCCGGTTTCTTCTCCTCGCCACCGCCCACACCGAACTGGCCCGGCGGGGGTGGCACGGGCCCTTCGGCGAGGTGGCCCAGGCCGTACGGCGCGGGTGGGAGCGCCTGGACCTGGAGGCGCTGGAGACGGACCTCTTCTGGCTCCCCGACCTGGACGCCGAAGACCTGCCCCCTCCGCTGGCCGACCGGGTGGAGGAGATGGTGCGGTCGCGGCTGACGGAGGGCCCCCAGGCGACGGATGACCTCCTGATGGCCGTCTACCGTGCCCTGAGCGGCCTCCTGACCCCAGAACCGTCGCTGGTCCTCCTCTGCCTTCAGTCCTACGGCGTGGAGGAAGGGAGCACCTGGCATCTGCGGGAGGAGGACGACCCGGCCCGGCGGGCGGAGGAGATAGAGGCGTTGCGGCGGGACCTGGAGGCACTGGGGCGCCGTCTCCGCTACCGTCCGGTCCGGGGGCGCGGCTGGGACCTGCGCTGGCGGGAGCGGGGGCGGGACGTCTATCTCTTCCGCCTCTCCGCCACCGCCGCGCTGGGCGACGTGGTGACCGGTCCGCCGGTACCGCGCGGCGGGCGCCCCTGCCGGGTCCTCCCCGGCGGGCGGGCGGAATTGCTGGCGGAGAAACTCCGGCGCGACCCGCGCCTGGCCCGCATCGTCTGGGGGAACGGCTGGCAGTTCGTCAAATTCCGCCACCTGCGCCGCCTCATCGCCGAGGGGGTGGACCGCCGCACCTTCGCGGTGATGCTGGGGCTGGACCCGGCGACCGGCCCCCGGGGCGTGCAGATTCCCCTGATGATGACGACGACGGACGACGGACGACAGACCACAGACGACGGACCACGGACGACAGACCACTGACCACTGACCACTGACGGCTGACCACTGACGGCTGACGGCTAACAACTGACGGCTAACAACTGACGGCTAACCGCTCACACAGGAGAGGCCTATGAGACGCGTTGTCGGTCCACTGCTCACGATTCTCAGCCTGTTCATCTCGCTGGCGGCCCTGGCGGTTGGCGGGCTGGCCTACTACCAGGCATCCCTGCTGCGCAGGGGGATACTGGAAGCGGTCACCCAGACCCGCGCTGCCCTCGCCACCCTCCCCGGTCAGATGGTGGAGGTCCCCATCCGCATCCAGGAGACCTTCCCCATCAGCGCCCAGATTCCCATCCGGGAGGAGTTTGAGGTCCCCATCCACACCACTCTGCCCATCTCCACCGAGGTGGAAATTCCGCTGAACATTCCCCTGCTGGGGGAGCGGCAAGTCAGTGTGCCCATCCGGGCCGATGTGCCTATCCACGTGGAAGTGGTGATCCCCATCAGCCGGACCGTGTCGGTGGAGACGTCGCTGGCGGTGAACCTTCAGGTCCCGGTGCGGGTAGACCTGGAGGAACTGGGGATTGAGGGACTGCTGGAGGGGCTGGACGCGCGGCTGGCGGAGGTGGAACGTCAACTCAGGTGAATCAGAGAATCAGGGAATCAGAGAATCAGCGAGAGGTTTTCTCTGATTCTCCGATTCTCTGATTCTCCGATTCTTTGATTCTCCGATCCGGGAGGATGCCCCGCTCCACCAGCGCCCGCGCCAGTTCCGGCGCGTCGTCCGGAGAGACCAGGGCAACAGTCGGGGCGATGATTTCCCGAATGTAGCGACGGGTGGCCGGCGCGGCGGCCAGTTCCCGCAGCAGGGCCTCATCCTGCACTCGCAGGAGGACGGCGGACTCCAGCCGGGCCTCGGGTCCTCGCTGGGCCCAGCGCTCCAGCGCCCGACGAAGCGCGGGAGGGATAGGCCCTCCGGTCGCCTCCTCCAGAAACGCCACCACCCGATCCAGCGGGATGCGCTGCTGGCGGGCCCGCTCCAGCGAGGCCGGTGTCAACTGGTAGAGGGAGGGGTCGCCGATGTGGAGCCAATCCGCCACCCGGCTCACCTGGAAGCGCTCGTACCGCCGCCCCGCCGGGACCTCCAGGACGAAGTCGGGTCGGATGCTCATCGGAGGCGGGGGCGGTTCCTCGGGCGGGTCCGCCTCTCCCAGAAACGCCGCGCCGGTGGGCGTCAACGAGAAGCGGGCGTCTTCCCCGTCCGTCACCGCCATCATCCCCAGCCAGGCCAGCGGCCCCGTGATGATGTAGCGGATCAGCGCCCCCTCTATCCGGTCCCAGTTCTCAAACCCCCGCAGATACTCCCCGCTGACCGCGTCCCGGATGTACCAGGTATCGTAGTTGCCGTCGGGCCGCTGGAAGTCCGGGTCGGCCTCTTTGACGGCGGCGACGAAGTCCGCCAGACGGTACCACTCTCCGGGGGAGCAGGCCGCCAGGTGGCGGAGGACGGCCTCCCGGGCCAGCAGGGGGTCGTTGCGCCAGGAGCCGGTCTCCTCCGGGCGCAGAGTGGGCACGTGGCGCAGGTCGTCCCAGGTGGGGTCTTCTCGCCAGGCCCGGGCCAGCGTCAGTCGTTGACGGGCTGGAGGGGCCTGCAGCCAGTCGGTCACCGGCTCGGGGGACGGACGGAGATGCCCGGCCCGGTCCACCCGTAGCCAGTTCAGGCGCCGGACCAGGTGACGCAGGAAGGCCCACCGCTCCGGGTCGGGGTCGCGCAGGTAGCGCGCCAGGTCAGCCTCGGCGGAGGACGGCCACTTTCCCCCCGCAGCAGCGCGGACCGGGTGGACCTGGAAGTAGGCCAGGAGGGTGCAGAGGTCATCCAGGAGCGCGTCGGTGGGGAGGACGGGGGAGGTCGGCGGGGGCGTCGGCGCCAGACGGAAGAGGGGAACGGGCGAGAGCGGCAGGAGGGCCCGCAGGGGGTCCGGGATCAGGGCCACTTCGTAGAGGCCGGTGGGGCCTTCCACGACGGTCCGGTACACCAGCCCCCGGTACCAGAGGGACTCCGCCACCGAGGCCGGAGACTCCCAGGGCCGCTCCTGTCGGAGCCGGCCCGGGCCCATGTCCCGCACCGGCCCCCAGCGGCGGACGAAGGTGGGCCAGGCCACCGCATCGCCGACGGCGTGGAGAAACTCCAGCGCGGCCCGCTCCTGGGGGGAGAGGGCCGCCCACATCTCCTCCACCCGCTGAGGGTCTCCCATCTGCGCCTCCAGCGCCGCCACGGCCTCCACCCGGCGGTCGGGCAGGCCCTCCAGCCCCCAGCGGCGGGCGATCACTTCCAGCCGCACCCCATCCACATCGGTCAGACACTGGGCCAGCGTCCGGTTCATGGGCACGAAAAACGCGAAATTGGGAACCTTATCCCTCCACCCACTTCACCTGCCCCGTTGCTTCGGTCTCGTAGCCGCCCAGGTCGGCGGCCAGCGCGCTTGCGGCCTCTGGGGTCAGCCAGCCCACCAGGGCCACCACCGGCGGCGCCTCCCAGATTTCCGCCGGGATGACCAGGTCGTACCGCTCGCGGGTGAGGGGGACAAAGTCCAGGCCGTAGACGCGGGCGGCGGCCTCAATCCCCAGGCCGGCATCGGCGCGGCCCTCCGCCAGCGCCTGCGCCAGTTCCGAATGGGTGGCCACTTCCGCCACCCGGCCCGTCGGCCCCTCCAAACCCAGCCGTCGCATCTGGGCGTCCAGCCAGACCCGGGTGCCGGTCCCGCGCGGTCGGCCGATGAAACGCAGGCCCGGACGGGCCAGGTCGGCCAGCCCCCGCAGGCCCAGCGGGTTCCCCGGGGCCACGATCAGCCCCACCCGCCGGTGGGCCAGCGTCAGCAACGCCACCCGGCGGCCCGGCAGCAGCCGCCGGACAAAGGGGAGGTTGTAGGTATCGCTCTCGGCATCCCAGAGATGACAGCCCGCCAGGTCGGCCGTCCCCTCCGCCAGCGCTATGAGCCCGCCCAGGCTGCCGGTGAAGGTCAGGCGCAGCGCGTGGCCGGGGGCGATAGAGGGGAACTGAGCCGCGATGCGGGCCAGCAGCAGGTCGTGGCTTCCGGCGAAGCGGAGGATGCCCGCCTCCGGCGTCGGGGGTTCCCGGACCAGCGCCCGCCAGCGGTCCAGCGCCAGCCGCACCGCCTGCTCCACTTCCGCCGGGTCGTATCCTTCGGAGACGGCGCGGAGCAGGAACGCCTCCGCCTGGTGGACCAGTGCGGCGCGGCGAAGAGGAGCCGGGGCGCTCAGTTCACCGGCGACGCGCGTCCCCTGTCCTCGCCGCCCGGCGATCAGCCCCTGGCGGGCCAGTTCCCGGTAGGCGCGCTGAACGGTGCCGACGGTGCAGCGCCAGCGGCGGGCCATCTCCCGTACCGGGGGCAATCGGTCACCGGGGCGCAGGTGCCCGCTCAGAATCTCCTGCCGGACCGCCTCGGCGACCTGCTGGTAGAGAGGCGCCTCTTTCCATGCCATTGCGAACGAAGCGAAACAAACTTCCCCAGGCTGAACGGTTACGCTCTTGCTGTTGTACCACAGACTCCCCGAAAGAGCAAATGCTCTATGGGGTATGATTTGCACTCCTCCCTTCTTGGGGTATAATCAGAGAGAACGACTCTATCCTCTTTCCCCTTACAAACTCCAAAGAAGGAGGGCATCATGGAAACCTTACTAACGACTGTGGGATGTATTGTTGCCGCCGCTGTTCTCTTCCTCGTTACGATTGCCAGCGCCGCCATCAAAATCGTCCAGGAATACGAGCGGGGCGTCATCTTCCGCCTGGGCCGACTGGTCGGGGCCAAGGGGCCGGGCCTGTTCTTCATCATCCCCTTCATTGACCGTATGGTCAAGGTGGACCTGCGGGTGGTGACGCTGGACGTCCCGGCCCAGGAGTGCATCACCCGGGATAATGTCACCGTCAAGGTCAATGCAGTGGCCTATTTCCGCGTCGTGGAACCGACCAACGCCATCGTCCAGGTGGAGGACTACAAACGGGCCACCTGGCAGATTGCCCAGACCACGCTGCGGAACGTCATCGGTCAGTCGGAACTGGACGAACTGCTGGCCCACCGGGAGCGGATCAACACCAAGTTGCAGCAAATCATTGACGAGCAGACCGAGCCCTGGGGCGTCAAGGTGAGCATCGTGGAGATCAAGGACGTGGAACTCCCGGCGACGATGCAACGGGCGATGGCCCGGCAGGCGGAGGCGGAGCGGGAGAAGCGGGCGAAGATCATCCACGCCGAAGGGGAATTCCAGGCCGCTCAGACCCTGGCCCAGGCCGCCGAGACCATCGGACGGGTGCCCGCTGCCATTCAACTCCGCTATCTCCAGACGCTGACCGAAATCGCCACGGAGAAGAACTCCACCATCATCTTCCCGGTGCCGGTGGAGTTCCTGCGCGGCCTGGCCGGTATCCTGGGTGTCACGCCGGAGGGAGGCAGGAAAGAGTAACGCGGATGCCGCTGGAAAAACTGAACCTGAAAGAGATAGCCCGTCGGCTGGACCGCCCCTTCGCGATGATAGATATGGCTCTCGTCGGCGACATGATGGTGAGCCTATATCTCTGCCAGGGGATGCTGGCCTGGCACCGCCATCTGGACCAGGACGAACTCTTCTGGGTCCACCAGGGGGTGATCCTGCTGGAGACGGAGCGGGGAGAGGTGCGCCTGCGACCGGGGGAGATGGCCATTGTCCACAAAGGTCTGGCCCACCGCTCCAGTTCCCCCTTCCCCTCCACCGTCCTCCTGATCCGATGTGCGGTGATGCCGGAGAGAAAGAACGGGCGTCGGTTTCTCTACGGCACGCGCGAGAGTCCACCCCAGCGGATCAGCCTGAACGCGGTGGCGGAGAACCTGCGGGTGCCGTTCCAGCCCCGCACGGTCATCCATATAGAGGATTCGGCCATCCAGGTAATGCGAGGGGAGGGCGAGTGGCCCCTGATGGAGCCATATCCCCACGACGCGCTCCTGTTATCGCTGGCGGGTACAGCGATCATCTACGAGGTTGGAGCGCCGCGTGGAGTTCCCCTCGTTTTGGGTCCGGATGAGTTGACCGTGCTGTATAAAGATACGCCGTACCAGATGTTCACCAAAGGAGATACGATTCTGGTTCGGCTGACGCGCGAGGAGTAACTTTCTGGTAACTATTCAGCCTTCCTCACCCCTCCCCCGCTGCCTGCGGCGACACCCCCTCCCTTCTCCTGACCAAAGGTCAGGAGAGGAGAGGGGATAGCGGCGAAGCCGCTGAGGTGAGGTGAGGCTGAATAGTTACACCTTCTGAACAGGCGGCACCATCGGCGGAGAGCGAGATTTATCCTGCGTTGAACAGGATAAATCCTGTGCTACGTAACTGAGGAGGAGAGATGAGTGAGGGGCCGAGAGTTGGAGAGCCCAGACCCGTGTATCGTACCGCTCAGGGAGACATAGAGGAGTCGGTGCTGGAGCGGGTCCAGATTCAGTTTCCGCCCTACTTTGAACGTTTCCTGGACGAGCGGGATCAGCGGCTGGCGGCCGAACTCCGCCGTCTGGAAGCGGCAATAGAGCGGAACAGCCAGGACATCGCCCGCGTGATGCGGGAAATGGACCTTCGCTTCGCTCAGGTGGAGCAGCGCTTCGCAGGGATAGATCGCCAGTTTGCAGAAATGCGGGCGGAGATGGCCCAGGCCTACCAGTCCCTGCGGGCGGAGATGGAGCGGCGTCTCACCGAAGTGGACCGCCGCTTCGCAGAGTTGGCGGAGGGCCAGCAGTCCCTGCGGGCGGAGATGGCCCAGGCCTACCAGTCCCTGCGGGCAGAGATGGAGCGGCGCTTCACCGAGGTGGACCGCCGCTTCGCAGAGATGGCGGAGGGCCAGCAGTCCCTGCGGGCAGAGATGGAGCGGCGCTTCACCGAGGTGGACCGCCGCTTCGCAGAGTTGGCGGAGGGCCAGCAGTCCCTGCGGGCGGAGATGGCCCAGGCCTACCAGTCCCTGCGGGCAGAGATGGAGCGGCGTTTCGCCGAAGTGGACCGCCGCTTCGCCGAAGTGGACCGCCGCTTCGCAGAGTTGGCGGAGGGCCAGCAGTCCCTGCGGGCAGAGATGGCCCAGGCCTACCAGTCCCTGCGGGCGGAGATGGCGGAGGGCCAGCAGTCCCTGCGGGCAGAGATGGAGCGGCGCTTCACCGAGGTGGACCGCCGCTTTGCCGAAGTGGAGCGCCGTTTCGCAGAGATGCGGGCAGAGATAGACCGCCGTTTTGCAGAAATAGAGCGGCGGATTGCCGATTTGTCTGAGGGACAGAAAGCCCTGCGGGCGGAAGTGCGCAGCCATTTCTACTGGACGATGGGCCTGCTCTTCCCTCTGGTCATCAGCGTGGTACTGATAATGATCCGCCTCTTCTTCGGCGGCGTACCGTAGAACCCGACCGGCGGACCGCAGGAGATGGGCCGGTCCGTCCAACCGGTGGTCCTATGGCTCAGGCGCTCTATCGCAAATGGCGTCCCCAAACCTTTGATGAAGTCGTCGGGCAGGAGCATGTCGTCCGGACCCTGCGCAACGCCCTTCTCTCCGGCCGCATCCACCACGCCTACCTCTTCGCCGGCCCGCGCGGCACCGGTAAGACCACCACCGCGCGCCTGCTGGCGAAGGCCGTCAACTGCCTGGACCCGGAACCGGCCCACCGTCCGTGCAACCAGTGTGCCATCTGCCGGGCCATCAACGAGGGGCGGTTAATGGACCTGATAGAGATTGACGCCGCCTCCAACACCAGCGTGGAGGACGTGCGGGAACTGCGGGAGCGCGTGGGGT
>Ga0197142_1002867_pt1 | contig 14804 bp, 16 predicted proteins | sample GBS60_MetaG_FD_148614 | JGI IMG/M metagenome (GOLD analysis project Ga0197142, IMG submission 148614) | Sediment microbial communities from Great Boiling Springs, Gerlach, Nevada, United States - GBS 60_MetaG | ecosystem: Environmental > Aquatic > Thermal springs > Hot (42-90C) > Sediment... | reverse complement strand
GTCGAGCGCGGGCTCTTTCAGTCGCGCGCGCAAGCCCAACGCGCTATCTCTGCCGGGCTCGTGCGCGTCAACGGACAGATTGTAGATAAACCCAGCGCCCAAGTCCCCAGCGATGCCCACATCGAACTCAAAGAGAAGCCACGCTACGTCAGCCAGGGCGGCCTCAAGCTCGAAAGAGCCCTGTACGTCTTTCAGATAGATGTCGCAGACAAAATCTGTCTCGACGTGGGCGCTTCGACCGGGGGTTTTACAGACTGTCTTCTGCAGCATGGAGCGAGAAGAGTCTACGCTGTGGACGTGGGCAAGGGACAGCTAGATTGGAAGCTGCGCACCGACCCCAGGGTTGTTGCCCTCGAAGAGATCAACGCGCGGTACTTAAGACCCGAACAGATCGGCGAGTCCATAGATATCGCCACCGTAGACGTCTCGTTCATCTCGCTGAAACTGATCTTGCCCCCGCTCAAAGAGATCGTCAGGCCCAAGGGCGATCTGATCTGTCTCGTCAAGCCCCAGTTTGAAGCGGGCCGAGAGCACGTCACGCGCGGCGGCGTCGTCAAAGATCCTTCAGTGCACCAGCGCGTTCTGGAAGATCTTGCAAGCTTTGTACAGACTCAGCTTGGGCTCTCGGTCATCAACGCGACGCACTCCCCTATCAGGGGCCCCGCAGGAAATATCGAATTTTTTATGCACATCCGAAACGAACCCTCACAGAGCGCAGCTATAGACTGGGCACGACTGGTCGAACACGCCCACAAAGAATTATAATAGCTTCATGGCCCAGCTCGTCTTCGACATCGAGACCGTGGGGATGCCCCTCGAATCCTTCGACGAAGCCCAACAGCAATATCTTCTGAAGTGGGCCGAGCGCGAAGAGACCCCTGAACTGCAACAACGCAAGCGTGAAGAGATCATCAGTCAATTCAATCTCTATCCGTTCACGGCTCAAATCGTCGCCATCGGGATGCTCAACGTCGAAAGCCACAAAGGCCGCGTCTACTACCAAGCCCCAACGAAAGAGTCCTGGCGCTCCGAAGACGGCTTGATCGAATACGAGTCGGGCAGTGAGATCGAGATTCTGAGGAGATTTTGGGAGGACGTGCGGCCCTATAAGCAGCTCATCACCTTCAACGGCCGGAGCTTCGATGGCCCGTTTTTGCTCCTGCGCTCGGCCGTCTTGGGGATCAAGCCCACCCGAAATTTAATGCCATCGCGATTCGACACAGAGCATATAGATCTCTTGGAGCAATTGACGTTCCACGGCACGATCCGGCGGTTCAGCCTCGACTTCTATTGTCGAGCGTTTGGGATAGAGAGCCCCAAGGGGCGCCTCTCCGGCCCGCAGATCAACCAACTCTTTGCTGAGGGGAAATACCGCGAGATCGCGCAATACTGCGCGGACGACGTGCGAGCGACGGCCGAGCTCTATCGGCGCTGGCGCAAGCTTTTAAGCTTTGAAGAATGAGCCAAAGATGCTGATCGTTGGTCTCGCCGGGGGCATCGCCACGGGCAAGAGCCTCATCGCCCAAGAGATCGCCAAGCTCCCCGGCGTTGTCGTCGTTGACGCCGACAGAGTCGCATGGGAGACGTATAAGAAGAGCACCGAGATCTATAAGAAGCTCCTCGCGCGCTTCGGCCAAGAGATTCTTTCTGAAGACGGCGAGATTGACAGAAAGAAACTGGGCGCGCTCGTCTTCTCTGACCCGCACGCGCGGGAGTTCGTCAACGCGACTGTCCACCCTGCGGTGCAAGAGTTCTTAGAGAGAATCGCAGAGAGGGAACGCGCCCGCGGCACGAAACTCTTAATTATAGAAGCGGCGCTTCTTTTGGAATCGCCCCACGTGCGGCGCGATTTCTTCGATTATATTATTTTAGTGAGCGCGCCGCGCGACGCGCAGATTCACAGACTCATAACGCGCAGCAAACTCTCTCCCGAAGAGGCCCGCCGCCGCGTCGAAGCCCAAACCCCACCAGAGCTGCTCGCCCCCAAAGCCGACTTCGTGCTCGACACCTCTGGGACTATTGAAGAGACTCTCGAGCGCGCGCGAGCGCTCTTCCAGTCGCTCTTAGCTCGCGCAGGGTGATCTCCATCACACGCCGGTGTCCCCGGAAAACGTCTTGGGTTCGCACGATAGGAGCGGACAGGGCTCCTCCCATGCCCTTGGCAAGCCCCGTATACTTGGGACGATCTTCTAAACATTGGCGGAAACCTCCGATCAGCAGCCCCCCGGCTCACGCACGGCCGGGGGGTCGCTCTTTGTAGGCCCTCACTCTCATCCCCTAAGCCCCCTCCTTGACCTAACCCCCGGCCCTCTAGCAGCCCCCTCACCCCTCTGCTCCCCTCTCCCTCGGAGGGGAGAGGGGATGGGGGTGAGGGTGGGGGGGCTCCCCTCTCCGCGTCGGGGAGGGGCTGGGGGAGGGGTCAGGGACGGGGGTGCGGGTGAAAAGTGCCGGACTTCGTCCCGCCCAGGGGCAGGCTCTCTTCAGATTCGGCGCGGCTTCACTTACGATAAGCCCACTATGAAGAAGACGAAGCGGGCACAACGCTGGGGCGTCCTTGTGCTCATCATGGCGATGACGGTGCTCATGGGGTGGTCCGTCTCCCGCCCCATGCCCCGCCCTCTCCCTGCCTTGCCGCCAGGGATCGCGCTCGCACAACTCTCTCCGCAGCTCTCCAGCTCCGATGAGCCAGAGGATGGCTCAGATTTCATTGACCCGCTGCGCTTTCCCGCTCGACCCCCGGCCAACAGAACAGCTCCAAGTTCGAAGTTCCAAGTGCAGAGTTCAGAGACGGAAGCTTCAGCAGCTCGTACAGCTTCGCCGGTCATCCCCGGACGCGCTATTCGTTTAGAACCGAAGGGCTCGCTCACCGTCTCGCTGTCAGGGCGGATCGAGTTCGTCGCCACCTTAGTTAATATTCAGACGGACACCTGGCGCGTCATCGGCGAGCTCTACGTCATCAAAAGTGATGGGATCACTGAGAAGCTCTTCGGCCCGCGGGCGATCCAGCTGGGGCGCGCTCAGACGCTACGCCTGCCCGTGGGCTTTACCGCCAAGCGCTTCCCTCCAGGGCCCACGCAATTTCTGGCAGTTCTCAAAGACCAAGCCGGGCAGGTCCTCGACCAAGCGATCATCACCTTCGAGCTTGGGCAGTAAAGTCTATCCCAGCTCGGGGTCGGCTTGGGAGACCACTCCCCACGCCGCCGCTTGGCGCGACCACGGCCGGGCGCGTACCCCCTCGGCGGGATTGCACGTTGTCGAAAGCCCGCAGAGGGGAGAGACCTCCATCTCGTAGTGGAGCACGCGCTTGAGCGCACGCTCCAGATGCTTCTTGAACTCCGGCGTCGTCGGCCCATACTGCCGCTCGATCTCCCCAAGCGCCGCCTCGGTCAAGCGCTGCAAAAAGAGCTCGATCCCGACTCCGTCGCGCAACCGAAAGCCTGCCATCGTCGCCTCCTTTCTCGTTTCACTGTAGCTGGGCTCTCCCTTAAGAACAATGTCGTCCGTCATGCTTATATCTGCTTTAGATCAAAATTCCCCGATGTGACGAAGAGCAGTTTTTCAGTTGTTGCAAATCATTGAGCCTTCGGCCCTAGCCGCGCTAGGATGGAGCCGACGGGAGTTGATACCCATGATCGAAGTGCGGTTCCACGGGCGGGGCGGGCAGGGAGCGGTCGTCGCTTCGGAGATCTTAGCCACAGCCCTCTTCAAAGAGGGCAAATTCGTCCAAGCGTTTCCCGCGTTCGGCGTGGAGCGCCGCGGCGCCCCCGTGATGGCTTTCTTGCGATTCGATGACGCCCCCATCCGCCGACGATCTCAGATCTACGAGCCCGATCACGTCGTCGTCCTCGACCCGACGCTGCTATTAGCTGTAGATGTCACGGCGGGGCTCAAGCCCCACGGGTCTATTCTCATCAATAGCGAAGCCCCTCCGGAGAGCTTCCCCGCACTCAATAGATTCGTTGTCGCGACGGTGCCCGCGGGGGAGATCGCCGTGGCGCATGGCTTGGGCACTCGCACCAATCCCATCGTCAATACGGCGATCTTAGGGGCATTTGCGCGGCTCACGGGGTTTGTCAGCCTAGAGACCCTCACAGAAGCGATCGCCGAAAAGCTCCCGGAGCGCCAGCGCGAGCGCAATCAAGCTGCCGCCCGCGCAGCCTACGATGCCGTCAAGATCGCTGCGGCCCTCGAAAGGAGCACTCTATGAGAAAGCCGATCGTCTTCACCAGCGAGCGCGAGATGCCCCCTATGGCCGTCTCGCTCGCCGATATGGGCCACAACCGCACCGGCAGCTGGCGCTATATGCGCCCGATCTATAGCGAAAAAATAGCGCCGTGCAAGAACGCCTGCCCCCTGGGCAACGATATCCCCAGAATTCTCTCTTTCGTTTCTGAAGGGCGCTACGAAGAGGCCTGGCGGCTCTTCCGCCAGACGTCCCCGTTGCCCGGCGTCTGCGGGCGAGTCTGCTATCACCCCTGCGAGACCAGATGCAACCGCAAAGATTTCGACGAAGCGCTCTCGATAGCTTCTATTGAACGCTTCGTCGCCGATGCGTGCTTCGATCTCGAAGACGAAATCCCCGAGCGCCCGCGGCGCTCTGAGAAGATCGCGATCGTGGGCTCTGGCCCGGCAGGGCTGACGTGCGCGTATTTTTTAGCCAAAGACGGCTACGCCGTCACGGTCTTTGAGGCCGCCAGCCAACCTGGGGGAATGCTCCGCCTGGGGATTCCCGCCTATCGGCTCCCACGCGAAGTCTTAGATCGCGAGATCGAGCTGATCGCCCGCTGGGGTGTGGAATTTCGCACTAATACCAAGATTGGACAAGATATAGATATCGAAAAGCTCTGGGAGCAGTACGACGCGCTCTTTGTCGCTACCGGGGCGCACCACAGCCGAGCGTTGAACATCCCTGGCGAAGAGCTCGCCCTGACGGGATTAGAGTTTCTCAAGGCGGTCAACGCCGGGCAGACTGTCAATATTGGGAAGAGAACTCTCATCATAGGGGGAGGCAACACCGCAATGGACTGCGCCCGCACGGCGCTCAGACTGGGGGCTCAGCCCATCGTCGTCTATCGGCGCACGCGCGAAGAGATGCCTGCCATCGCTGAAGAGATCGAAGAAGCTGAGCACGAAGGGACGCGGTTTGAGTTCCTCGCCGCGCCGACGGCGATCTATCAGCGCGACGGCAGGCTCGAGGTGCACTGCATCCGTATGCAGCTTGGGGAGCCCGATAAAAGTGGGCGACGTCGTCCCGTCCCCATCCCCGGCTCGGACTTTGTTATGCGGGCCGATTCCGTGCTCAAGGCCGTGGGCGAAGAGCCCGATCTGTCGTTCTTATCTGAGCGCCTTGAGACGAGCGAAGGGATCGTGATGGAGCGGGCTCAGGGGCTTCTGGAGCGCGCGGGGATCTTCGTCGGCGGCGACGCCCAGACCGGCCCAAGCACCGTCGCCCAGGCGATGCGCTCCGGCAGGGAGGCAGCATTCGCTATTATGAGATTCCTGCGCGGCGAGCGCAAGCCCAAAGCCCCTCAGCTCGACGAAGCCCTGCGAGTGAACTTCAGTTATTTTGCTCATAAGCCCAGAGTCAAAACACCCCAGCTTCCGGTCTCAGAGAGAATCTTGGGCTTTGCCGAGACGAAGCGCGCTCTCTCCGCAGACCAAGCGCGTTTGGAAGCCCAACGCTGCTTCTCGTGTGGGGTATGTAACAATTGCGATAACTGCTGGGTCTTCTGCCCCGATGCCGCGATCACGCGCATAGACGGCACCTACAAAGTGAATTATGACTTCTGTAAGGGCTGCGGGGTCTGCGCTGAAGAGTGCCCCCGCAGCGTGATCTCGCTCGTCGAGGAGGAGCTATGACCCCTACGCTCACCGGAACGAAGAAAGTCGTCACAGGCAACCACGCAGTCTCCTACGGGGCGATGCTCTCACGCGTCCAAGTCATCTCGGCGTACCCAATTACGCCCCAGACCCAAGTCGTCGAACTCTTGAGTGAATTCTGCGCCAACGGGACGCTGCGCGCCAAGTTCATCAAGGTCGAATCGGAGCACTCAGCGATGGCCGCGCTCATCGGCGCGGCGAGCGCCGGGGCGCGAACGTTCACAGCCACGAGCGCCCACGGCTTGGCACTCATGCACGAGATGCTCCACTGGGCCGCTGGGGCACGGCTCCCCATCGTCATGGCCAACGTCAACCGCGCGATGGGCCCACCCTGGTCCGTCTGGACCGACCAGAACGATAGCTTATCGCAGCGCGACACCGGCTGGATGCAGATCTACTGCGAGAGCAACCAAGAGGTCCTCGATACCGTCATTCAAGCGTACAGAGTTGCCGAGAAGGTCTTCATGCCCGCGATGTTGGTGTTAGACGCGTTCGTGCTCTCGCATACGGCTGAACAGATCGAAATCCCCGATCAGAGCGTAGTAGACGAGTATCTCCCGCCGTACCGACCCATCTATAAGCTCGATCCCAACGACCCGCGCTCGTTTGGAGGGCTCGCCCCACCCGATGTCTATATGGAGTTGCGCTACAAGATGCACCGCGCTATGGAAGACGCTCTCACGGAATGGGCGCGGGCCGACGAAGAATTCTCTGAGCTCTTCGGGCGACGCTATGGGCTGATCGAGCCCTATCGCGCCGACGACGCGAAGATACTCTTAGTCACGTCGGGGACGGTCACGAGCACCGCTCGTGAAGTCATTGACGAGCTACAGTCGGAGGGCCGCCGGGTGGGATTGCTCAAGATTCGGGTGTTCAGGCCATTCCCTGCGCAACTCGTGCGCGAAACACTGCAAGGTGTTGAGAAAGTCGCTGTCATAGACAGAAATATCAGTTTTGGCATGGGCGGGATTTTTGCGCAAGAGATCAAGTCGGCGCTCTATAACAGACACGAGCGCCCGCCGATCTTCGGGTTTGTCGCGGGCCTGGGCGGACGGGACATCACCCCGAAAGTTATCAGAGAGATCATCGAGTACACGGAGAGCCACGACGAGCCTGAGGATCTCATCTGGGTGGGGGTGAAGCGATGAGAAATTTTACGCTGCCGTCTGAGGAGCTGATGGGCTCAGGGCACTTGGGGTGCCAAGGGTGTGGCGGTGCACTCGCCATGCGCTACGCCCTCAAAGCTTTAGGGGAGAAGACGATCGTGGTCATCCCTGCGTGCTGCTGGACGATCATCGCTGGGCCGTTCCCGTATACGTCACTCAAAGTCCCGGTGCTGCACACGGCGTTCGAGACAGCAGCCGTTGCTGCTTCGGGAGTGCGTGCGGCTTTAGACATTCAGGGCGACACCGAGACGACCGTCGTAGCGTGGGCCGGCGACGGCGGGACGTTCGATATCGGGCTGCAATCGCTCTCCGGGGCTGCCGAGCGCAACGAGAATATTCTCTATATTTGTTACGATAACGAAGCGTACATGAACACGGGGATTCAGCGCAGTGGCGCTACGCCCTACCTCGCGTGGACGACGACGACCCCGGAGAAGACCCCCAAAGCCGAACCGAAGAAAGACATCATGGCGATCATGGTCGCCCACGGCATCCCCTACGCGGCCACGGCGACGATCGCTTACCCCGATGATTTCATCCGCAAAGTTCAAAGAGCAAAGAGCATCTACGGCACGAAGTTCCTGCACGTGCTGGCGCCGTGCCCGCCGGGCTGGAAGGCCCCATCGGAGTGGGCAATCAAGCTCTCGCGGCTGGCCGTGCAAACGCGAGTCTTCCCGCTCTATGAAGTCGAGTATGGCGAACGATATACCCTCAACGCGCCTAAAGAAGAACCAGCCCTCCCCGTGAGCGAGTATCTCAAGCTTCAGGGGCGGTTCGGCCATCTCACGGAGAGGGATATCGAAGCGATTCAAGAGATCATCGAGAAGCGCTGGCAGCGGCTGCTCCAACGAGTAAGAGAGTCGTCATGACGGAGACTGCTCGTGCGGTGTTACTGTCGGGCAACGAAGCGATCGCCCGCGGGGCCTGGGAGGCGGGGGTGCGCGTCGGCTGCGGCTATCCTGGCACCCCCAGCACCGAGATTCTAGAAGCCCTCGCTCAGTACCCTGAAGTCGATTGCGAGTGGTCTACCAACGAAAAAGTCGCGCTGGAAGTGGCGATCGGCGCGGCGCTCGCCGGCGGGCGCGCTATAGCTACTATGAAGCACGTGGGGCTCAACGTCGCTGCCGATCCGCTCTTTTCGGTCGCGTATATGGGGGTCAACGCCGGGCTCGTCGTCGTCTCCGCGGACGATCCAGGAATGCACTCTTCTCAGAATGAGCAAGACAATAGACTCTTAGCACGGGCCGCGCGCGTGGCTCTCCTTGAGCCCTCGACCCCCCAAGAGTGCAAAGATTATACGATCGCCGCATTCGAGATCTCTGAGCGCTACGATACCCCTGTCATACTTCGAACGACGACGCGCATCTCCCACGGCAAGGGCCTAGTTACGCTGGGGGAGCGCCGCGAAGTCCCACGCAAGCCCTACCGCAAAGATGTTCTCAAAAACGTCGTGCTTCCAGCCCACGGACGCATACGCCATCAGATCCTCGAGACCCAACGCATCCCCGCGCTCGAGAAAGAAGCAGAACGCTGGGCCCAAGTCTTCGAGGGCTCAGATGACTTAGCTATTATCACATCTGGGGCAGCATTTCTCTACGTCCGCGAAGCTTTTCCAAACGCAACTATTTTGAAGCTGGGCATGACCCACCCCTTGCCAAAGACACTGATTAAAAATTTCTGTCAGGGCAAGAAGCGCATCATCGTCATCGAGGAGCTCGAGCCGTACTTGACCGAGCAAGTGCGCGCTTTGGGCATTACTACGGAAGAGCTCGACCTCCCGCGTTTTGGCGAACTGTCGGTTGGGGTGGTGCGGCAGGCAGTGGAGCGCGCCCGTGACAGGGCCACCCCTCCCCCTGTCTCGCTCCCACTCCTGCCGCCACGCCCACCGATCTTGTGCGCCGGCTGCATGCACCGCGGAGTCTTCTATGTGCTCAAACAGCTCGACGCGATCGTATCGGGAGATATCGGCTGCTACACGCTGGGGGCGCTCGCCCCCCTCAACGCCATGGACACGTGCATGAACATGGGCGCGTCGCTCTCTATGGCCCACGGCATGGCCAAGGTCTTCTCCGAAGAGGAGCGCAAAAGACTTGTCGCGGTCATCGGCGACTCGACGTTCTATCACTCCGGCGTCCCCGCGCTGATAGATATTCTCTATAACCGTGGCCAGATCGTGACGATCATCTTAGACAATCACACGACGGCTATGACTGGCCATCAGGAGCACCCCGGCACGGGGCGCACGATCCGAGGCGAGCCCGCTCCCGTCATCGAGCTGGAATCGCTCGCCAAGGGCTTAGGGATGAAGAACGTCCAGCGCGTTGATCCTTATGATCTCTTAGCAGCGTGGCGCACCATTGACGAAGCCCTGCATCGCCGAGAGCCTTCAGTTATTATCGCGGACGCGCCGTGCGTGCTCAAGGAGAAGCGCCGCTTCGGCGAGATCGTCTCCGTAGACCGCACCAAGTGCACCGAGTGCTACGCGTGCACGGAGCTGGGCTGCCCTGCCATAGAAGTCAAAGAGGGCCATATCGAGATCAATACATTGCTCTGCATCGCGTGCACGCACTGTCAACAAGTCTGCGCCGACTGCAATGCCGGGATTGACATTCCCCAAGTCCTTGAATTAGTCCACCAGAAGCGTTACGCTGACGCTTTCAAAGTTCTGATGCGAGCCAATCCCTTCCCGGCGGTCGCGGGGCGGGTCTGTCCGCATCCGTGCGACCACGAGGTCAACGCTTTGGGTTGGCCCCAAGAGAAGCTCTACGCCAAGCGTTACCCCGATCTCGTCCGAGAGTTCCCTACGCCGGGGTATCCGTCCAAGCTCTCCGTGCGCGACGTCGAGAAATTTTTGGGCGACTACGGGATCGAGCACTTCTCCGGATCAGAGTTTGCCCCCACAGAAGAGTGCCCTCAAAAGATCGCGATTATCGGCTCTGGGCCCGCGGGGCTGTCCGCCGCGTTCTATCTGAGAAGGCGCGGCTTCCGCGTCACCGTCTTAGAGGCGTTGGAGCAGCCCGGCGGCATGATGCGCTACGGCATCCCCGCGTTTCGCCTCAGCAAAGAGATCTTAGACCGCGAGATTGACCGACTCCTGATGATGGGCGTCGAGATTCGCTGCAACGTGACGGTGGGGCGCGATGTGAGCTTCGCGAAGCTCCAAAAAGAGTATGACGCGATCGTCATCGCCGTAGGGGACTCGGCCCCTCAGGAGCTCGAGCTTGAGGGCACAGAACAGATCCGCGAAGGACTGCTCTACGGGGTAGACTTCTTGCGACGCGTCAATCGCGGCCAAAGAGTGCACGTCGGTCGGAGAGTCGCAGTCATTGGCGGGGGAAACACAGCTATAGATTGCGCGCGCACCGCCCACCGCCTCGGGGCTGAGGTCACCGTCTACTATCGGCGCACAGCTCAAGAGATGCCCGCGATCCGCGACGAGATTGACGAAGCGATCCTAGAAGGGGTGCGCTTCGAGTTCCAGACGAACCCCATAAGCGTAAGAGCCAGGGACGGGCGCGTCTGCGGGCTCGAGCTGATACGAATGCAGCCAGGGCCACTCGATAAAGACGGGCGCCGCCGGCCTGTGCCCATCCCCGAGAGTGAATTCTCCGTCGAGGTAGACACCGTGATCTTAGCGATTGGCGAGCGCGCGGACTTAGAGTTTCTGCGGGGGACAGGGATTCAGTTCACGGAGAAGATCCAGACGACTTTTATGGGGGTCGCGTCGCAGCCGGGGGTCTTTGCGTGTGGTGATGTTGCCTTTGGCTACGGCACTGTGACGCAGAGCATCGCCACGGGGCGGCGCGTCGCGGAGGCCGTCGCGCGCTATCTGAGAAGTGCGAAGCGATGATAAAAAACATAGTCATAGCCGGGGTAGGCGGGCAGGGCTCTGTCTTAGCGGGGCAGATCATCGCACAGGCGGCAAGCCTCGCAGAGTTCTGCGTAGCGACGTCAGAAGTCCACGGCATGGCCCAGCGCGGCGGTTCCGTCTTCTCTACCGTGCGCTACGGAAAAGACGTAATCTCCCCGGCTGTGCCCGAAGGCGCGGCGGATGTGCTGCTCGCGTTTGAAAAATTAGAAGCCCTACGCTACCTGAACTATCTCAAAGCAGACGGCCTAGCATTGGTCAACGACCAGCGCATCATGCCCAGTATAGAATCGCTCAAGCTTGCGCCGTACCCCGATGAGAAGACTATAGAAGAGACGTTGCGTCGCCGGGCGGGCATGGTTGTGATCGTGCCCGCCCTGGCGATCGCTCAAGGGCTGGGCGTCCCCGCACTCGTCAATACTGTTATGCTCGGGGCCCTCTCGGTTTTTCTCGATCTCCCTCACGAGAAGTGGCACCAAGCGATCACCAAGCTCGTCCCGCCCAAGACGGTCGAGCTCAATCTTGCAGCGTTCGCTGAAGGGGTAGCGTGGGCTAAGCGCCATCTCTCTGTGCACGCCTAGACAGCAGTCCCACCATCTGCTAAGATAAATTATCTTGTGTGAAAGGAGGATGTGTTATGCCGTTCTCGTTACCGCCGTTACCGTACCCGTACGATGCCTTAGAGCCGCACATTGACAAACTGACGATGGAGATCCATCACACCAAGCACCACGCGGGGTATGTCAACAATCTCAATAAAGCACTAGAATCCGCGCCGGAGCTTGCGAATAAGAGCCTGGAAGAGCTCTTGGCCAACCATTGCGCTATCGTCCCAGAGAATATCCGTACTGCCGTGCGCAATCACGGGGGCGGGCATATCAATCACTCGTTCTTCTGGGAGATCATGGGCCCCAATGCCGGGGGAGAGCCTCGCGGCAAGATCGCCGAGGCGATCGCTCAGACTTTCGGGAGCTTTGAAAAATTCAAAGAGAAATTTACGGAAGCCGCGTTAGGGCGCTTCGGTTCGGGCTGGGCCTGGCTGGTGCTCACCCCCGAGAGAAAGCTCGAAGTCTACTCCACAGCCAATCAAGACAGCCCCCTCATGGAGGGCAAGATCCCCATCCTTGGGATCGACGTGTGGGAGCACGCGTACTATCTCAAATATCAGAACCGGCGCGCCGACTACGTCCAAGCGTGGTGGAACGTGGTCAACTGGGCCGCGGTCGAGAAGCGCTTCACTTCCATTTGATGGTGCAGCCGACAGGCTGCGTCTCTTTGAGATTGGGCTCCTTGCCCGCGAGCACGGCGTCGAGCGCATCTTTCAGATAGTGTTTCGTGACTTTTGCAGGGTCTTCGTAGTTGTCGTCAATCGTACCGTGATAGCGCAGCTTCATCGCGGAGTCGAAGAGAAAGATTTCTGGGGTGCGCTGGGCCCCGTAGGCTTTAGCGATCTGTTGAGTCTCATCGTACAGATAGGGGAAGGGATAGCCCTTCTCTTGGGCGCGCTTGACCATATTGTCGAAGCTGTCTTCGGGGTATTTGGTCGGGTCATTGGAGTTGATGACGAGAAACTGCACCCCCTTGGGCTCATATTCTTTAGCAAGGGCGATCATGCGGTCTTCATAGGCTTTGACATAGGGGCAATGATTGCAGCTGAAGATCACCGCGACGGCCTTTTTGTTCTTGTAGTCTGAGAGCTTATAGATCTTGCCATCGACGCCCTTGAGCTGAAAGTCTGGTGCTTGGTCGCCGTATTTGAGCATAGAGAGATCACCTCGGTGGGCAATTATACCTGTAATTGTGAGCTTACTCAATTATTGGCTCTTAATGTTTTGTTCCAAGATCTTTTGGATGAGCGGCCTCACCTTTGGCAAATCTTCCTTGATCGTTCTCCAAACTAGACGATGATTCACTCCAAAATAAAAGTGAATCAATCTGTCACGCATCCCGGCCATCTCCTTCCAGGGCACTTCGGGATACACCTTACGGATCTCTTCAGGAATTTGCTTCACCGCTTCACCGATGATCTCGAATTTTCTGATGACCGCGCTGGCTGTCTTGTCATCGGCCTCGAATGCCTCCAAGTCCATCCCCTCCACGAATTGCTCAATGCTCTCTATTGCTCCTAGAATATCTTTGAGATAGAGGCGGTAGTCCCTCATATCGTTATGGTCTCTCTGAGAACAGATTCGCGCAGCTCAACCCGGAGCGAATCCTTTGTGACAATATCTACCCGGCGCTGCAACTTCTCCTCAAGGAAGTTTGCTAATCTCACCAAATCAAACAGGCTCGCATCTTCCGTGAAATCCACGAGAATATCAATGTCGCTCGTCTGGTGATGCTCCTCACGCGCAAAGGAGCCAAAGAGCCCGATCTCGCGCACTTTGTAGCAAGCTTGCAGCTCCGATTTGAGGGCTTTCAGCTTCTGCACAATCTCTTCTTTAGTGCTCATGGCTTTTACAGTCTACCCCAACTGAGCACACCAGACAAATCGCTCCGCTGGACGAGCCAGGGCGCGCTCTGTACAATACTCGTGCTATGCTCAAGCCAACAATCACCATCGAATACTGCGAAGAGTGCATGTATCTGCGGCCGGCACTGGAGGCCGCTCACAAGATTCTCGAGGCTTACGCTGACAGAGTCGAAGCGGTGACTCTGAAGCCCGGCCACGACGGGGTCTTCCGCGTCACAGCTCACAATATTCTTATTATTCAGATGGGTGACGAGGGCCTGCCCAACGCCGAACGGGTCGCTCACGCCGTCGGAGAGTTCTTAAATGAAAGACACCTCCCCGGAACGGAGAGGGGAGCTCCCCCTTCCACTTTAGGGAAGGGGGCAGGGGGGTTAGGTCAGGGGCCGGGGGAGAGGTCCCCATGAAGACCAGACGCGGCTTATTCTTAGGGCGCTTCCAGCCCTATCATAACGGCCACCACGCCGTCATCAAACAGATCTTTGAGAACAAAGAGATAGACGAGCTGATCATCGCTATCGGTTCGGCTCAAGAGAGCCATACCCTCCAAGATCCCTTCACTGCAGGGGAGCGCATCATGATGATCACCAAGGCGTTAGAGGATTTAAAGCCCCCGATCACAACGTATGTCCTGCCCATCGAAGACATCGCGCGCAATTCGCTCTACGTCGCGCATGTGCGCAGCCTCACCCCGCCGTTTGAGATCGTCTATTCCAACAACCCCTTAGTGCAGCAGCTCTTCGAGGAGCGGGGGATCACCGTGCGCGCGCTGCCCTACGTCGAGCGCGCCCAGTGGGACGGCACAAGGATTCGCGAGCTGATGCTCCGCGGCGACCAGTGGAAGCTCTACGTCCCTCCAGCCGTCGCCGCGGTCATCGAAGAGATCAAGGGCGTCGAAAGATTGCGCCGCATCTGCGAGAGCGATAAACCCCATGGCTCTGAAAGTCCCCACTCGAGAGAATAAGAAGCTCGAAGCTATAGTAGCTCGAATCAACGAAAACGTTACTTTAAATACATATTGGTACTGCTCGAACATCAACGCCATCGATAGACTAGGGATCAACGATCACGGCCCGGTGCACATTCGCATTGTCGCTAATCTTGCTCTGAAGATCTTACGGATGCTTATGGAGGTCGGGGTGCAGCCCAGCGTCGAGAAGCACCATAAGCTCACCAAAGACGACGCCGAGGTGATCGTCGTGCTTGCTGCGTGCTTGCACGACATCGGGCATATCGTTCATCGCACTAATCATGAGCCATTCTCGGTCGCATTGGCTGCCGATCTGCTCCCTGATCTTCTCAAAGATATTTATGCGGAGCGCGAGCGCGCGATTATTACTTCAGAAGTCTTGCACGCGATCTACGCGCACGAGACCGAGGTCGAGCCGCTGACGGTCGAAGCTGGGGTGTTGAAGATCGC
>Ga0197142_1002865_pt1 | contig 14814 bp, 14 predicted proteins | sample GBS60_MetaG_FD_148614 | JGI IMG/M metagenome (GOLD analysis project Ga0197142, IMG submission 148614) | Sediment microbial communities from Great Boiling Springs, Gerlach, Nevada, United States - GBS 60_MetaG | ecosystem: Environmental > Aquatic > Thermal springs > Hot (42-90C) > Sediment... | reverse complement strand
GGACCTTGGTAATCGCTGCGGTCAGCGTGGTTTTGCCGTGGTCGACGTGGCCGATGGTGCCGACGTTGACGTGCGGCTTGGTGCGCTCAAACTTCTGCTTTGCCATTGCTGTTTGCTGCTCCTTGCACTGTCAGGCGCGGCACTGACCGCCGCTTTCCTGCTGGAGCCCATGACGGGACTCGAACCCGTGACCTCGTCTTTACCAAAGACGTGCTCTACCTGCTGAGCTACATGGGCGTATGAACACAAGAATGAGAATGTAGAATTGAGGACCGGTCTGGTGCTGTCTCAACTCTACATTCTCAGTCGAACTGGTGGGCCGGGCTGGATTCGAACCAGCGAAGGCGTTAAGCCAGCAGATTTACAGTCTGCCCCGGTTGGCCACTTCGGTACCGACCCGATACGACGACGCGCCACATACCGTAGCGGATATGCATTATACGACAGCCCTGGGCGTGTGTCAAACCGGTTTCAGGAGGTATGTGTTCATATTGCTCTCTGGAGCGAGGGCATCTTGCCCTCGTAGACGTGAGTTGACGATTCGTGTACAATATATTCAGGTCGCGGGTGCGCACTATCGAGCGCTGCCCGTGTTCGAGCGCAGTGTTGCGCGGGTCTCGGCAAAACCAGATGTGTCTGCGCTGACGTCCCACTTTGCCGATCATCGTCAGTACAGACAGGAGAAGCATGCCGGGAGTCACCATCGCTCTTCCGATACACCCGTGCCTGATGACCGCATCGAATCCGCTCATCGCAATCGTATGGCGCAAACGTTGCTGCCGCTGAAACTTGTTCCTCCGCCGTTGCGTGAGGGCGTGTTGCTTCGCCCCGATCTCCAGGCATTGCTGGCCGAGGTGCGTCTGCATCCCCTGACCGTTGTGACGGCGCCGGCCGGGTATGGGAAGACCACCCTGCTGGCGCAATGGGCGCAGGAGTTGGGGCGTACCGGTGCACCGGTCTCCTGGTTGACGCTCGATGTCGGCGACCGCGATCCGGCGTTGTTTCTGGCGTATCTCATTCGCGCCTTTCAAATGGCATTCCCCGCGTTGGGGCGCGATGCAAGCCGGGTGCTGTCGAGCGCTGCGAGTCTCGAACGCGATTGGCCCCTGGTCGCCGGGGCGCTGTGCAGCGATCTGCAACGTCAGGTGCTGTCGGCAGCCTTTCTCTTTCTGGACGATCTGCATCAGGTGATCGATTCGGCGGTCATCGGGCAGATTCTGGGCTATCTGTTGCGCGCTGCGCCACCGACGTTGCACGTTGTAGTCGCCTCGCGGCGCGAAGTGCATATCCCACCATTATCGCGTTTGCGCACGGAAGGTCGTCTTGTCGAGGTGCGTCAGGCTGATCTGCACCTGACGCCGGAACAGGCGCGGCAGTTGCTCACCATTCAAGGCGTGGCGCTCTCTGATGAGGAACTGACAACACTCCTCGCGCGCACCGAGGGGTGGGCGTTGAGCCTGCAACTGGCTGCCCGCGCGCTTGCTGAACTCCCCGCCGAACGGCGCAGCGCCTTCGTCGAGGCATTGGGCGGCGGGAGTGAGCAGCTGCTCTCCTATCTGGCAGACGAGGTGCTCGCCGATCTGCCTCCCGATGTTCTGGAATTTCTCCGCCTCGCCGCCCTTCCGCCACACTTCGACGCCGATCTGTTGACGGCGGTTCTGTTGCGGGACGATGTTCCCTACCTGTTGCGCCGTGTCCGCACCCTTGGTTTGCCGCTCACTCCGCTCGATGATCAGGGAGAACGACTGCGCTTCCATCCGCTGTGGCGTGAACTGTTGTTGCGCGGCATCGATGAGTTCGTCGACGATGAGACGCTGGCGGCGTTTCACCGTCGTTTCGGTCGTCAATTCGAGATGCGGGGCGAACTCGAAGAAGCGCTCGAGCATTATGCGCACGCGGGCAGTGTTGATAATCTCGAACGGGCGTTGCTCGAACGGGCGTGGCCCCTCCTCAACTCGCCGCGGCGCGATACAGTGCGACGCTGGATTGAACAGATCCCGGTTGAGCGCCGTGACGCCAATCCCGAACTTTTGTACATGTGGGGATACAGCCAGATCGTTTCCGATCCGTCGCGGGCGGCGCAGATTATCGAGCATGCCGCTGAATTGTTCCGGCGTTCAGGCGCGCATGCGCGCGAATTGCGCGCCTACTCCGATCTCGCAACGCTGCTCTTCTGGCAGGCGCGTCCCGCCGATTTCGCCGCCGTCTGTGTGCGCGCTATTCGCGCGGCCAACCTGGCGCGCGATGCCTGGTCGCGGGGCGCTGCGCTGACCTGTGTCGCCGCCATGCTGGCGATCCGCGGTCGCCTCTCCGCTGCGCTGCGCGTTGCCCGTCACGCGGCTGCGCATCCGCTGAATCCAGCCTGGCACTGGTTGCTTGCGATGATCGTCACGTCGATCCATAACCAGCTCGGTCGCCCGGATGATGCGCTGGCAGTCGTCGATGAAGCCCTGCAGTCGAGCCAGATCGACAGCAATGACCGCATGCGACAGAATTTGTTGCGTCAACGTGCGATGGCGCTGTACCAGATCGGACAGCCTGCTGAGGCAATCACCCTGGCGCTCGATGTTCATCGCTATCTGCTCGATTATTATCGCGACGGTACGGCTGGCGTCAGCGCCGCGCAACTTGCGCTGCTCCTTTCGTTGCAGGGGCGCTTCGATGAGTCGGCGTTCTACATTGCCCAGGCGCGCGCCGCCTTCCACGACCTTGGTGCACTTGCGCCGCTTGCGTCATTGCAGGTTATCGAACTGTACAACATGCTGGGGCGCGGGCAGGCGGCGCGCGCGGCGGCGGCGGCCAGCGCATTCGTGCGCCGTCTCGATGAGGTGGAAGGCGTTGCGCCCGATCTGCGCCTGCGCCTGTTACTGGCGATTGTGCTCGGTGAAGCGGGTGAGCATCGCCAGGCGCTCGACCTGTTGCAGACGACGGTGCAGCAGATGCAGCACCGTGGCTATCGTCTGTTTCTGGCGTCCGCCTGTCTCTACGGGGCAGCGCTCGCCGGCGTGTGCGGTGAGGGAGCGTTGCGTGATGCATGGCTGCGCACCGGTTGGACGATTGCCGCCGATGATCGGAGTCGTTTCCTGCCAATGATGCCCGTTTCTGCGTTGAAAGATGTGGCGATCGCTGCATTGCGCACCGGGATCGCGCCCGATGCGGTTGGTCGCATTTTGCCGCACCATGTCGGGGATGAAGCGGTCGAACTATTGCAGGACGCCCTGAACGATCCAGACCCATCGGTGCGGGCCCATGTGGTGCGACTGCTGGGAGAGGTTGGCGCAGCTGCCGCCTATCCGGCGCTGCGTTTGCTGTTGAAGGACCGCAACCCTGCCGTGCGTCAGGCTGCCGAGGAGTCGCTCAATCGTCTGGTCTATCGTCCGCCGTATCCGTTGCGCATTCGGATGCTCGGCGCCTTTACCGTCTGGCGCGGCGATCACGAGATCCGTGATCGCGAGTGGCGCAGCAGTAAAGCCCGTCAACTGCTTCAACTGTTGCTCACCGAACGCGGACGCGCCCTTCCACGCGAACGGGTGGTCGAGGCGCTCTGGCCCGATATGGAGATCGAGGCGGCAACCAATAATTTGCGGGTCACGATCAATCGGTTGAGTAAGGCGCTCGAACCAGACCGCCCTGAAGGAGCGCCGTCCGCCTACCTGATCCAGCAGGGTGAGACGTATGCGTTCAATACCGCCAGCGACCATCACATTGATGTGGTTGAGTTCACCGATGCGGTTGCCGAGGGGCAGCGCGCCGATCAGCGCGGCCAACGCACCGCAGTGATTGCCGCCTACCGGCGCGCCGTCCAGTTGTACGGCGGTCCGTATCTGCCCGACAATATGTACGAAGACTGGACGGTCGTCGAACGTGAACGCCTGGCATTAATGTTCGTCGAGATCGCGCTCCGTCTGGGAACACTGCTCCTCGAAGAAGGCGCTGTTCACGAAGCAATCGGTTTGGGATGGCGGGTGGTCGAAATCGATCAGACCCAGGAAGAGGCGTACCGTTTGTTGATGCGCGCTCATGCCGCGCTTGGCGAACGAAGCACAGCGTTGCGCCTGTATGCGCGCTGCGTTGACGTATTGCAGAATGAACTGGGGATCGCTCCGCTGCCCGAGACGACTGCGCTGTACCACGCACTGCGCGATATGCGCTGAGCCACGCTGAAACAGGCTTCCGCAGACGCCTGATCGTCCGCGGAAGTCATCCATCGGAGATAGAACTTACGCTCGATCATGGAAACGGCGGCGGCAGGTCGTCCAGCGCAGTGTTGCGCTCTTTTGATTGCGCGCATCGGTAGCGAATAAAGGTCAGCGCCTCTTGCAGGGTGCGAAACATCTGTTCATCGCCACTCGCCACATGCTGAACCCGCCCATGCCATTGTTCGGGATCCCATGATTCGTCTTCCAGAACCAGACGGAGCAGAAATGCCTCTGTACGTCGCTGACTCATCCCTGTATCCTCCTCGGCGCATCGCCCTCGGTGCGACGGTGTAGAGCGTCGGTTTGATAAGAAGAGTCTAGCGAAGTTTCATTACCGTTTTATTACCGTTGCGCAATGCCGGTCACCACATTCATCAGATAGGTGACGCTGATGGCATCGCCGGGTCGTGGGTCGGGGTAGGCGTCCTCCACGCCGATCCGCGCGCGACGCAGTTGATTGGGCGTGTCCGTGTGGCTGAAAATGATGTCGTAGAAGCGGGTTCCGTGGATGTCGATAAGGTTGACCTGGTGCAGAACGGCATCTTTCTTGCCGGACATGATCATGGTCCGTTGTCCTTTCCGCTATTCGGGCCAGCTGCCGACCCCCTCACGCTCCACATGATAGCCGCAATCGAGGAGATGTTGCACGACCTGTTGCCCGTGCTGCTCGTCGCGCACTTCGAGCACCAGTTCAATGCCGACGCGGTCGAGTGGCGCCAGCCAGACGGCGCGACGATGAAAAATGTCGATAACATTTGCGCCCGACTCGGCGACGCGCGTCAGCAGCGGCGCCAGATTGCCGGGGCGATCTTCGAGGGTCGATTTGAGGAGCAGGTACCGTCCCTGACGCACGGCTACCTGTTCGAGCACGCGCGTCAGCAGGTTGCTGTCGATATTGCCGCCGCACAACGGCACGCAGACCGTTTCGCCGGGGCGCGGCGTCACCTGCCCGCTGAGCAGTGCCGCCAGACCGGCAGCGCCAGCGCCTTCGACCACCAGATGGTCGTACTGTACGGCATGCGCGATTGCACGCGCAATGGCGTCATCATCGACCGTGACCACATCATCGACCAGCTGGCGAATGATGGACAACGTGAGTTCACCGGGGCGCTTGACAGCAATGCCATCGGCGATGGTGTGTGCGTGGGCAACGGCGACGGGATGACCGGCGGCGAGTGATCGCGGCACCGGTGCGCAGCCTGCCGCCTGGACGCCAACGATCCGTGCGTGCGGCAACAGCGCCTTGACCGCCAGCGCAATGCCGCTGATCAATCCTCCACCGCCAATCGGCACAATCACCAGACCGAGATCGGGCAGCGATTCGGCAATTTCCAGCCCCAGCGTCCCCTGACCGGTAATCACATCTTCGTGATCGAACGCTGGCACGTAGACCATGCCGCGTTCCGCTTCCAGGCGGCGCGCATACTGCTGCGCATCATCGAACGTCGCGCCGTGCAGAATGACCTCTGCGCCGAGACGCTGAGTTGCCATAATCTTCGTTAATGGTGCGCGTTCGGGCATGACAATCGTCGCGGGTAACCCTGTCAGGCGTGCCGCCAGCGCGACGCCCTGCGCGTGGTTTCCTGCGGATGGCGCAATGACCCCGCGTTTGCGCGCCTCCGGGGGCAGGCGGCGTATCATGGTGTACGCGCCGCGGATCTTGAACGAGCCGCTCCGTTGGGTGCATTCGGCTTTGATCCAGACAGATGCGTTGAGTTCCTGCGAGAGGCGTTCGTCCGGGAGAAGCGGTGTGTCGATGATAATGCCGCGCAACAGCGCGCGGGCAGTGCGAATGTCGTCGATGGTGATCGGCATGGCTGCGTAGCCCTCACGTTCGTCATTGAACGGCGGTCGTCGTCCGGCTATTCTGCGTTCTTTTCCAGTTGCTCGCGCATATCGGCGGCGCGGGCTGCAAGGACCTGGAAGCGCAGCGCGAGGTGTTTATCCCCCAGGTCGCGCACCGCCGCCATCAGGAACCCTGCAACATCCTGATCGCGCTTCAACGCCAGCCGATCACCAGCGAGGTGATGCTCAGCGATCCGGCGTTCCAGATACTCCAGGATCTGTTCAACGGTCACCATAGGTTCCCCCTCTGCTTGCGCCGCATTGTAGCACAATCAGGCGTCGCCAGTGCATTCGCGCTGCAAAATAGCGTTCAACGTTGCATACAGCGGGCTGGCGCGCAACTGAATATCGGTCGCTTTGCCGTGGTACACCAGATCGGCAAGCTCACGCCCCTGACGCGCCAGGCTGGTGCGCCCCTGAACGCTATCCCGAAACGCCGTATGGCGGAGCAGCAGTGACGCCTCATTCCGTGGATGCAACCGACCGGCATACAGGTGGTGGGGTGCACGCACCGGAAGGTTGAGTGCATCGCACCGCTCCAGTAACGCCCGATCGCGTTCATTGCGGTAGGTCAGGTCGGGGAGGGCGCGACCGCGGTAGAGATCGCGATAGTACGCTGGCGGGTAGCGACCGATGCGCGCCAGCATATCGTTGATCCGCCCGCGATGCCGTTCGTCCGGGATCAGGAGATAATCCCAGACGACAAAATCGGCCCCCGCTTCGACAACCGCGCCGAGCGTTGCATTGATGATCAGGTCCGTATCGTTAACATACGGCAGGATGGGCATCATTGCCACGCCGACCGGAATACCGGCGCGTTTAAGGGTGGCAATCGCGTCCAGGCGCAGCGCCGGTGCAGGGGCGTGGTCTTCGAGTTTCTCCGCGAGATGCGGGTCAATCGTGAGCAGGGTGAACATCACGATTGCCAGGCTGGCGGCATGGATGCGCTCCAGCAGCGTCAGATCCTCGACGACCATTGGGCTTTTGGTGAGGATCAGGAGCGGTTGACCGCGCTCTGCAAAGACACGCAGCGTCTGGCGCGTCAGACGGTAGGTGAGTTCGGCGGGTTGATAAGGATCGCTCAGAGCCGTGATTCCAACCAGATCGCCACGGCTCACACCCTCGAGTTCTTGCCGGACCCGTTCCGGCAGATCGATGGGGACGCGCACCATCTCGTTCAGCGGACGTTGCTGAACCGCCCAACTGTCACAGTACGGGCAACCGAATTCGCACCCGGTGTAGATCGCCGTGGTGTACGACGACAAAAAATACTCGTTGATGATCGGGCGTCGTGGACCGATGGCGGCGCCGGAAAGATAATCCTCGATGTAGTACGCCATATGACGTCTGCTATTCGGCGAGCGCTGCGATCAACTCATCGTGGATGCGACCGTTTGACGCCACCAATCGGTCGTTCCACGGGTTCCAGGGTTGACCGCGCCAGTCAGACAGGCGACCGCCTGCTTCGAGCACGAGCAACGCGCCGGCGGCGGTATCCCACGGTTTCAGACGCAATTCCCAGTGCGCATCGAGCCGACCCGACGCCACATACGCCAGGTCGAGCGCGGCAGAACCGGCGCGGCGCACTCCCTGCGTGCGCGCCTGAATCCGGGTAAACTGGCGGGTGTTGTTGTCTGTTGTCGTTGCGAAATCGTAGGGAAAACCGGTCGATACCAGCGAAGCGGCGAGGGCAGGCGTATCCGAAACACGCAACCGCTGATCGTTGCGCCATGCCCCTGCGCCGCGTTCCGCCGAGAACAGTTCGTCCCGCAGCGGATCGAACACGACGCCGAGGCGCAGTTCGCCGTCTTCCATCAGCGCGATCGAAACTGAGAAGAATGGAAAGCCATGAGCGTAATTGTTGGTGCCGTCCAGCGGATCGATCAGCCACAGGAAGGGTGACGTGCGTTCAATGCCGCCGCCTTCCTCGGCAAGAATGGCGTGGTCGGGAAACGCATGTCGAATGGCGGAGACGATCAATGCCTCACTCTCCCGATCCACCTCGGTCACGACTTCATATGCGCTTTTCAACTCCAGCGAGCGGCGGCGCTCAAGCCCTGCCAGGAGCAGCGCGCCAGCGCGGCGGGCGGTTTCGATAGCAAAAGAAAGCATAGGCGTTGTCGAGTAGAATATCAGCGTTGCGCGAATGGAACCGTCGTCCCGGAAGCAGCGTCTATTCTACGGCATAGAGATCGTATCCATACGCGCAACGGGAGCGAATTATTCAGGAACACCTGTCGTTGTCATTGTACCAGGGAGGAACCAATGCGCAAGTTGATCAGATCGCTAAGTATTGGCGCAGTGCTGGCGCTGGCGGCATGCGGTCCCGCGCCGACGGCGACGCAACCAACAGCGCCGCCGACCATTGAACCGCCAGCGACGGTTGTGGTGGTTGAAATGCCGACAACAACTGGCAGTATGCCGTATCCTGCACCGGGTAGTGCCGACCAGTCGCCAGGGCAACCGACCGTGGCGCCGATCAGCGGGTATCCGGCGCCAGGACAACCGACCCCTGAGCCGACGAGTGAGATCAATGAAGCGACGATGAAGGCAATGAGTGAGCTGGCGCGTCAAAAACTGGCTGAAGAACTGGAAATCAGCGTGGATCAGATCCAGGTAGTGAGTGCCGATCCGACATACTGGAGCGATACCAGTCTGGGTTGTCCACAGCCCGGCATGACATATCCCCAGGTTATGACGCCGGGGTACCGGGTGACGCTCGTGGTTGGGAGCGCTCTCTACACCTACCACACGGATACGAAGCAAACGGTTGTTCGCTGTGAGCCGTAGTTGATGGTAGAGCGCGGGGTGGCGCAGACGCAGGTGCGCCGCCCTCCACCCGCTTATGCGGAGTTATCCTGTTCCTCTTCCCCGAATAGACGCAGCCATTCATCAACTTCCGACCGATCCGGCGGTCGCTCCGGCTTGTCGGCGTCCGCCGATGGTTGACGAGGGGCGGGGGTTGTCAGTTGCTGCAAGGTTTGAGCGAAGGTGCGCGAATCGATCACCTTGATGCCGCGCGCTGCCGCCGCCTGCGCCACCTGACGATCCGAGGTGACGACCGTCCACTCATGCGGGTGCGCGATGGTTGTGATCCGACGGATCAGTTGCGCATCCGCGTCGTGCGGTGACCGCGCAAAAGCGCAGGTGACGCCGTACCCGTCGAGGCGTTGCGGGTGACCGTAGACGCCGTGGTCGAACACGACGGTGATGCGTCTTCCGCGTCGTGCTGCGGCGTAGCGTCGCAGCAGCATGACCAGTTGCGCTTCATCGTCGATGTCGGACAGTCGTAGTCCCGGCATCTGCGCAATCAGGTTGTGTCCATCGATCAGCAGCGGCACGGCAGACCTCGCGAATGGGTTCTGCAACCTGGCTGTCTCCAGGGGCGTCGTAGCACATGAGCACTGACAAACCTGGAGGATAGATTATGGAAGAGCAGAACCGTGAGCGTTATACAACGGAACCTCTCCCGTCGTCAAGAGATACCCCTTCGTCGCGTCTGCCTGGTGAGATCTATGATCGACAACCTGCTTCGTCGCAGCGTCGCAGTGCGTCGCTTGTTGGTCTGGTACTGCTGACGCTCGGAATAGCCTGGCTGCTGGTGCGATTTGCCGGTGATCTGATACCGGTGACGCCCGGTGGTGCGCTTCTGGTCGATCAGACGGTCGGCGGACGCCGGATCGAGATCGATGCCGTCAGCGCCGATGTGACCATTCTACGCTGGGATCGACCAGAGTTTCGCGTTCAGGCGGAGCGGGTGGGTTGGTCAACCGGCGCTATCGATGTGTCGGTACGCGTCGATGACGAAACGGTGCGTGTGGCGCACCGTACCAGTTGCCTGTTCTTTTGCGGCGGGTTGCGCTACCAGATCACGGCGCCGACTACGGCGGACATTCGCGTGACCACGGCGAGCGGCGATGTGCAGATCGAGGCGATTGACGGCGATGTGACGATTGAAACGACCAGCGGCGATGTGCGTCTTGATGCTATTGGCGGGGCGTTGGCGGTCAAAACTGTCAGTGGCGATGTAACCCTGCGCAACGGGCGGGTTCCGCGCGCCAGAGTTGCGACGACCAGCGGTGACGTGAACCTGAGCGGCGTCAGAGGTCCGCTGGAGGCAACAAGCATTTCTGGCGACATCAGTATCCGCGACGTTGTTGAGGGTCCGGTTAACGTGAACACCACCAGCGGGCGGATCAGCGGCGCAGGCGCTCTTTCCGTCGATCTGAGTCTGTCCAGTGTGTCAGGCGATGTGCGGCTAGACCTTCCGGTTGACACCGGCTTCCGGGTATCCATTCAGACCATCAGCGGCGATATTGATGCGCCAGGGTTGCGTGGCGGCGGGAGACGGAGCGAATGGAGCGCCACTCTGGGTGATGGAGCGCATACGGTGAATATCACCACGACCAGCGGGGACGTGCGTATCAGGCAGGAGGGATGAGACGGATAAACACGGACGGCTCTATTAACTAACCACGGATGAGCACGGATGGGACGGATAAACACGGATATATTAAGAATATCCGTGCCGATCCATCGTATCCGTGCCGATCCGTGTTCTCTTCTCCATCCATGCCAATCCGTATGCTATGATGCGGCGCCTACGGCGTTGCGATCTGAAGATCATCCAGATCGGGCCAGGGCGACTCTTTGCCGGTCCAGTCGCGGGCGCGGGCGCGGAAGGCGTACACGCCCGATTCGGGCGGAACAAACACTGCTTCGTGCTCCGTCGTCTGAACGAGCCAGTCGATCCAGTCGCCATCCGGCAGACGTCGCACCTGCACATCGAACGATGCAATGCCGCTGACGTCGTCCTCACCGTCCCAGCGCACCCTGATGCCGCCCTCAGGGAGCAACGCCGCCTCGACGACCGCAGCGTCTGGTGGGTGCACATCGTTGCGCGGGCGCCATTTGATTGCGTCGAAGTGCACTGCGCGTCCGTCACTTTCGGTCTGATTCGTCAACATCACCGAACTGCCCGGTCCCATGTGGAAAACCCCCAGTGAAACCCACCCGCCGGACGCAGCCGCCTGATTGATGACCACTTCCGACACTGCGCCGTTGTGTGTGATGGTGTAGCGCGCATGTTCGGTTGGTGTGGGACCGCACGCCGGAATGAACGCCAGCGCCTCATAGAAACCTTCGCCCGGAAGCGGAGGCGTCCAGATGGCGCGATGTTGCGAACGCGCCGTAGCGCCCGGCGTATCGTAGCTCCAGGCATGACTGCCGCCAATGCCACAATCGGCGCTTTGCCAGTTTCGACCATCGACGGCGACGTACCCCTCGGCAGCATCGTCAACCACGATTGCGTCCGGCTCGATGACTGCACGATCAGTAGCGGTCTGGTCGCCGGTCGCAACGAACGGGTCGGCGCCCAGCCACAAAAATGTCACGTCAACCCAATCGCTGTCGGTCATGCCGAGATCGTCCCAGAACGCGCCATCGGCAATGTCGATGCCGTTCGGCTGGCGAATGCGACGCCCGAACTCATCGCGTCCATTGTTGTACCCCTGCTGGCGCGCCGCCTGCGCCATCGGCAGCCCCGGCGGAAGGTCGCTGTAGCGTCGATCCGGCGACCAGTAATCATCGCTGGTATTCCAGGGTCCTACATCCCACACCGGCAGCACAACACTGCGATCACGGTAGGTCACGCGCACCTGATACTCATAACCGTTGCGACTCGAAAGGACCCCCCACGATGGCAGCGCAACGAATCGATCACGTGGTTTGATGATGTGCCCATTTGCAGTGCGCCGACCAACGCGCCCCTGACGTGTGGCGAAGATGCGGTAGGTCGGTGCGATGGGCGAGGTGACGCTGAGCGCATCTGGAGGGGAAGGCGACGGCGCCTCTTCGGCATACGCCTGAGTGGTGGTCAGGAACGGGGTGAAGATCGCTACAAGCGCCGCAATAATCGCCAGGCGTTGTGCTGATACCATCTGTGCTCCTGTTGTTCAAACGGCTCTGCACTGTTGAAAGTGGCTGCACAAAGACACAGCGACAGCCAGCCTGTCACTCCAGATGAGTGCAGGTGTAGCGCAAAGCCCAGCGCGTACGAATTCGTTCACGAGAACGTGTGGCGTGTCGTTCACGACACGATATAGGGCGCGATTGTAGCCAACATCTCGAAATTGTCAAGTTGGCGTTATGGGTTGACGCATCCGGCGTATCGCGCCATAATGGGACGCTCTGCAACGAAAGGCGTGATGCAATGACCGACCAGAACATTCCGGCATATGCCCGACTGGCTGACCAGATTGTGGCGCTCAAGTTGCTGCCGCGCGTTGGATGGCTTCAGCGCGGCATTGCGAATGCCGAGAGCGTCGCGGAGCATAGTTTCGGGCTGGCTGCGCTGGCGCTGATATTCACTGCTGCGGACGACTCGGTGGATCGCGAACGGGTGCTGGCGATGGCGCTGGTGCACGACGTCGCCGAGGCGCTGATCGGCGATCTGCCGTTTTCGGCGCGTCGCCTGATCGGCGAGGCGGTGAAGCGTGACGCTGAGCGCCGCGCGCTCATCGAACTGTGCGCACCGCTCGCTGGCGGCGAGCGCCTGATCCGGCTGTGGGAGGAGTACGCCGCCGGCGCAACCCGCGAGGCGCGCCTGGTCAAAGCGCTGGATCGCGTCGAGACGCTGGTGCAGGCGCTGGCATACGAACGCGCTGGCAATCGTCTGCTGGACGAGTTCTGGATCGATGCCACGGCAGGGCTGGAAGAATTTCCCGTCCTGATGGCATTCGTCGACCGGCTCGCGGCGCAGCGCAACGGTTGAACGTTCCGGGAACCAACGGAGGAAACGTTTATGCAATCGCTCACATGGTGGCAGACGGCAGTGTTCTACCAGATCTATCCGCGCAGTTTCGCCGACGGTAATGGCGACGGCATCGGCGACTTTGCGGGCATGATCGACAGACTCGACTACCTGCGCGATCTGGGGGTCGGGGCGCTCTGGCTCTCGCCGCACTATCCTTCCCCGAATGCGGACTGTGGCTACGACATCTCGGACTATACCGGCGTCGCGCCTGAATACGGAACGCTTGATGATTTCCGGCGTTTTCTCGACGGCGCCCACGCGCGCGGTATGCGGGTGCTGCTCGATCTGGTGCTCAACCATACGTCCGTGGAGCATCCCTGGTTCAGGGAGTCGCGGTCGAGCCGGGATAACCCGAAGCGCGACTGGTATATCTGGCGCGACCCTGTACCTGACGGCGGTCCGCCGAATAACTGGTATTCGGCGTTCGGCGGTTCTGCCTGGACATTCGATGAGACGACCGGACAGTACTACTACCACTTTTTCTTCAAGGAACAACCCGACCTGAACTGGCGCAACCCGGATGTGAAGCGGGCGATGTGGCAGGCGATTCGTTTCTGGCTCGATATGGGAGTGGACGGTTTTCGTCTCGATGCGATCGACACCATCTTTGAGGACCCCGCGCTCACCCCGCACGAATCGCGGTTGTCACAGATTGAGATGCTGCGCATCTGGCGCGAAAACCGTTCGCCGGAAGAGACGAAGGAACTGTGGGAGCAGTTTGCGCTGATGTTTCGGTATCAGGTGCAGCAACCAGGGTTGCACGAGTTGATGAAAGAATTGCGCGCATTAGTGAACGAATATCCGGGGGATCGGGTGCTGATCGGCGAAGGGGACGACATCGCATACTACGGCAACGGCAGTGATGAACTGCACCTGGTGTTCAATTTTCCGCTTATGCGCACCAATCGGTTGACGCCAGCATGGGTGCGTGCCAATCAGGCGGAACGTCTGGCAGCGTTGCCCCCCGGCGCCTGGCCCTGCAACACACTGGGGAATCACGATGTCGGGCGCATGTGGACGGCATACGGCGATGGGGTGAACGATGCGGCGCTTGCCCGTCTGCACGTGGCGATGCTGCTGACGCTGAAGGGCACGCCGGTGCTCTACAACGGCGAAGAGATCGGCATGACCGATCTGTTGCTCGAACGGTTTGAGCAGTTGCGCGACAATCAGGCGGTCAATCTGTATCACCTGGCGGTCGGGGATGGCATCGATCCCGCTGAGGCAATGAAGATGGCAGCAGCGATCAGCCGTGACCGCTGTCGCACGCCATTCCAGTGGGCGAATGCGCCCAATGCCGGGTTCAGTCCGCCGGGTGTGACCACCTGGTTGCCGGTCAATCCCAACTACGCGCAGGGCGTGAATGTCGCCGATCAGGAACAGAACCCGGATTCGCTGCTCAACTACTACCGCCGCCTGATCGGTGCGCGCCAGGCGATACCGGCATTGCTGGCGGGCGACTATGCGCCGCTCCATCCTGACGAGGATCGCTATCTGGCGTTTCTACGCACAACGCCGGATCAGCGCTGCCTGGTTGTGCTCAACTTCTCGCCGGAGCCGGTCACAACCGGCTTCGATCTGAACGGCGCCCGTTTGCGCACGCTCTTTTCGAGCCACCCCCGCCCGACCCGCGACGAACATCCGGAGCGCCTGACCCTGGCGCCGTTCGAGGCATACATCGGCGAGGTGATACGGATTGGGACAGATTGGGAATAGCACGCGGATGAGTGCGGATGTGACGGATCGGCGCGGATTGTAGCGGTTCTCACAAAGATTGGTCTTGTTGGACAGAGTTGAACGCGCCATCGTCGTGCGACATCTCTCCGCGTTCTCCGCGTCTCCGCGTGCATCAGACCGGCTCACGCGGAGGCGCAAAGGCGCGGAGATGGGGAGCGCAGCGGAAGTGGTCGTCTCGCGCGACGCGGCAGGCACAGACGGGGGTCAACGTATCTGAGA
>Ga0197142_1002863_pt1 | contig 14820 bp, 13 predicted proteins | sample GBS60_MetaG_FD_148614 | JGI IMG/M metagenome (GOLD analysis project Ga0197142, IMG submission 148614) | Sediment microbial communities from Great Boiling Springs, Gerlach, Nevada, United States - GBS 60_MetaG | ecosystem: Environmental > Aquatic > Thermal springs > Hot (42-90C) > Sediment... | reverse complement strand
ATGCCAGAAAGCCTTTGGAGAAGGTTCAGCGCTAGCCTTTCTGCCGCCAGGATGCCCCGCAGGGATCCCTTGATCTGGACTACCTCCTGGCCCGCGACAACAGAGGCTCCCTCCTCTACCTGGGGGGTGAACGCTAGCTGGGGATCCACCAGGCGGAAAACCCGCCTGGCAATCTCCAGACCCGCCAGGATCCCTGGCTCCTTGGCCAGGATCACCGCCTCGCCCTCTACTCCGGGGGGCAGCGTCAGCTCGCTGGTGAGATCGCCGTGGCCGAGATCTTCCTGTAGCCAGGCGCACAGGGTCTCCTCCGGGATGTAGAATGCTGGCATCATCTTTTGCTTTGCTTATGGCCTCGACTGGATCCAATAGCGGCACCTTCAGCCGTCGTCAGTTGCTCAAAGCAGGAGCTGCCGCCCTTGGGGGAAGTCTGCTGGCCGCAGCAGGGGCTCAGGCTCAGCGACCGGCTTCCCCCACTTTGATAGTGGCCCAGAGATCTAAGCTCGACCGGGTTTCCTATGCTACCAACTGGTATGCCCAGGCGGAGCATGGCGGCTTTTACCAGGCGGTGGCCACAGGCATCTATCGCGAATATGGGCTAGACGTCACCATCAAGATGGGCGGCCCTGGCGTCAACATTACCCAGATTTTGGCCGGCCGAGCTGCCGACTTTGCCATGGGGGGAAGCGCGGGAGTCATCAACGCCGTGCGGGAAGGGATCCCGCTCATCTGCGTGGCGGCTATTTTCCAAAAAGACCCCCAGGTTCTCCTCGCCCATCCCGGCACCCAGCGCTTGGAGGATCTCAAGGGCCGACCCATCTTCGTGGCCAAAGGGGCTTTTACCACCTACTGGCCCTTTCTGCGGGCCAAGTACGGCTTCACCGACGACCAGACCCGCCCCTACAACTTCAACCCCGGTCCCTTCTTGGCGGATCCCACCTCAGCGCAGCAGGGGTACCTCACCTCTGAGCCTTTTGCCATTGAAAAACAAGGAGGCTTTAAGCCGGTAGTTTTCCTCCTGGCCGACTACGGCTACAACCCCTATGCCACCACCATCGAGACGCGGCGCCAACTGGTGGAAACCAAGCCAGACCTGGTGCAGCGATTTGTGGATGCCTCTATCAAGGGCTGGTACAGCTTTCTAGAGGATCCCCGCCCCGCCTATCGCCTCATCAAGCAGGATAACCCGGAGATGAGCGATGAGCAGTTGGCCTACAGCTTTGAGAAGTTGAAGGAGTACGGCATCATTTTGTCTGGCGACGCCCTAGAAAAGGGCATTGGCGCCATGACCCACGAACGTTGGCAAAGCTTCTTTGAGAACATGACAGTGGCGGGTGTCTTTGAGCCAACCATCAACTACCGAGCTGCCTACACACTGGACTTTGTCAACAAAGGGCCTGATTATTACAAGAGCTAGGCCTACGCCCTGCAAAGCCTGACGACCCCCTTAGGGGCAGACAGGGTTGGGCTTGCCCTCTATCAGAATCCGCGCGCCACTCTCTGGGGATCCGAAATTCGTGCTGGATTCAGCTTGTCCAGGAACTTGGCCCACTAAGGGTTCTCGCCAGGTTGTCCCTCAAGGCCGCCTTTGTCACCTGTGCCGCTGGGGTCTTCCCTTGGCGGGGTTTCGCTCACCCCCCTCAGCCAACCGGCACCCACCAGAAAGCTACCCCTTGGGGCAAGGGGATAGCCTCCTGAGGCTACGCTCCCTGCCGCGGCAGGAGGGCGGGTAGTTTACAATGGAAGACTGCCTGGCTGAGGCCAGGTTCGTCTCTTGTCGTTCCGTCTGTTGAGTGGTGAAAAGGAGAAGCAAGCCTTGCCAAAATTTGCCCTAAAAGCCCTGTGGCTGCAAAACGATTTGGCTATTGCAGTGGATCAAATAGTGGCCAAAAACCGCAGTCCCCTCACCCGCTACTTTTTTTGGCCGCGGGATGATGCTTGGGAACAGCTTAAGACTGAACTGGAAAGCAAAAGCTGGATTAGTGAGGAAGATCGCATCAACCTGCTCAACCAAGCCACCGAACTGATCAACTACTGGCAAAACGGTGGACGGGAGCGCCCCATTAGCGAAGCCCAAGCCCGGTTTCCTGACATCCTCATCAGCGACAGTTCGTAACAGCCCCCCTGTTTGTTCCCGCTTGCAGCAGGCCAAAGGCAGGCTTCTCCAGCCGAAAGTTACCTCCGAATCCAGGCCATCTTGCTGAGGCTGCCGCCTTTGGGCTAGATTAGCACTCGAGGTTTCAGAGTGCTAGCTCCTGACCTAGCCAAGGGAGGGGATCCCTGGGAACCTCCCAGGATCCCGCTCGGCCCAGTGGCACTCAGAACAAGTGGCCTAGTTGCTAGTTGAGATAGCGAGGATCGGGGACGCTATGGCCAAGCAGATTTTGTTTAAGGAAGAGGCCCGCAAGGCACTGGAGGAGGGCATTAATCAAGTAGCAGACGCAGTCAAGGTTACGATTGGCCCTAAGGGGCGCAATGTGGTTCTAGAGAAGAAATTTGGTGCGCCTCAGATTGTCAACGATGGGGTAACAATTGCTAAAGAAATTGAGTTGGCCAATCCCTTGAAAAATGCCGGTGCCCAGTTGATGCGGGAAGTAGCCACCAAGACCAACGACGCGGCCGGAGATGGCACCAGTACAGCCACCATCTTGGCCCAGAGCATGGTGCAGGAAGGGCTAAAGCACGTTGCAGCAGGGGCTAACCCTGTAGCCCTGCGGCGCGGGATTGAGAAGACCACCGCCTACCTGGTGGAGAAGATTGCTGCCTCTGCCAAACGGGTGGAGGAGCGCAAGACCATTGCCGAGGTAGCCACTATCTCTGCTGGCAACGACAGCGAGATAGGCGAGATGATTGCCAAGGCTATGGATGCAGTGGGGCGAGAGGGGGTGATCACGGTCGAAGAATCCAAGTCGATGGAAACTCAGCTAGAAGTGGTGGAAGGAATGCAGTTCGACCGTGGCTACATTTCTCCCTACTTCGTCACCGATACAGAGCGGATGGTAGCCGAATACGAAAACGCCTATCTGCTCATTACCAGCAACAAACTCTCCAATGTGCAGGAGCTGGTGCCCCTGCTGGAGCGGCTGGCCCGGGAAGGGCGACCTTTGCTGGTAATTGCCGAAGATGTAGAGGGAGATGCCTTGGCGACCCTAGTAGTCAACAAGCTGCGAGGGGTGTTGAATGCAGTGGCCGTGAAGGCCCCCTCCTTTGGGGATCGCCGTAAGGCCATGCTGGAGGACATTGCCATCCTCACCGGAGGCCGGCTCATCTCGGAGGAAATTGGCATCAAGATGGAGAATGTCACCCTGGACATGCTGGGGGTGGCCCGCAGGGTTACAGTTACCCGCGACAAGACCACCATTGTTACCGATGGCAGTACCAAGGCGGCAGTGGAGAAGCGGGTAGCGCAACTCCGTAAGCAGCTGGAGACTACTGACTCGGAGTATGACCGTGAGAAGCTGCAGGAGCGGATTGCCAAGCTGGTTGGCGGGGTGGCGGTGATCAAGGTGGGGGCTGCCACTGAGACAGAGCTCAAGGACCGCAAGCTGCGGATTGAAGATGCCCTCAACGCCACACGAGCAGCCGTAGAGGAAGGGATTGTCCCAGGTGGGGGGGCGACGCTGCTCCACCTTTCCAAGGGGATCCCAGAGTTTAAAGCCAAGTTGAACGCCGAAGAGCAGGTGGGAGCAGACATTGTCTACCAAGCCGTGCGGGCGCCCCTCTATCAAATTGTCCACAACGCTGGGCTGGAGGGATCAATAGTGGTGGAAAGGGTTCTGGAGCAGGAGATGCCCTACGGCTTCGACGCCCTGACGGGTGAGTATGTGGACATGTTTGCCCGCGGGATTGTCGATCCGGCCAAGGTGGTGCGCTTTGCCTTGCAAAATGCGGCTTCCATCGCGGCCATGTACCTTACTACTGAGGCCGTGGTTGTCGAAAAGCCGGAACCTAAGCCAGCCAAAGCTCGCTCGAGCAAGCCTGGAATGATGTAAATCCCCTTGTCCAAGTGGAGGCCCCTGCCCCTATTCAGGGGCTTTTTCTTGGGCGGAGCTCTCGGGCCGCAGCAGGGGAAAGGCGATGACATCGCGGATGCTGGGAGCATCGCACAGTAGCATCACCAGGCGGTCAATGCCTAGACCCAGACCGCCGGTGGGAGGAAGGCCATATTCCAAGGCGGTGAGGAAGTCTTCGTCGAGAAAGTGGGCTTCTTCGTTGCCGGCTGCCTTCAGGGCTGCTTGGGCCTCCAGCCGCCGCCGCTGATCCACCGGATCGGTGAGTTCCGAGTAGGCGTTAGCTGTCTCCCGCCCGACAATGAACAGCTCAAAGCGCTCGGCCAACCCTGCCTTGCTGCGGTGAGGCTTGGTGAGCGGACACACCTCAAGGGGATAGTCCAGAACAAAGGTGGGTTGGCGCAGGCGGCTTTCACAACAGTGCTCAAAGGCCTTGACCAGCAACTGGCCAGGAGAGTCCTGGGGGGAGAGGTTGGGGATCCCTTGGGCGGCCAAGGCAGGCAAGAGCTCTTCGGTGCTTCCCTTTTCCACATCGATGAAAATACCAGTGGCCTCTTCCACTAACTCCTGCATCGTCACCCGTCGCCAGGGAGGAGTGAGGTCGATGGCTTCCCCTTGGTAGGTAAGCTGCAGGGATCCCCGTACCGCCAGGGCGGCGTTGCAGACCAAGGTTTCGGTAAGTTCCATCATCGTGTGGTAGTCAGCGAAGGCTTGGTAGGCCTCCAGCGAGGTAAACTCCGGGTTGTGGCGGGTGGAGATACCCTCATTGCGAAAGACCCGCCCAATTTCGTAAACCCGCTCGATCCCGCCTACCACCAACCGCTTTAGGTGTAGCTCGGTAGCAATGCGGAGGTAGAGATCCAGATCTAGAGCGTTGTGGTGGGTAACAAAGGGCCGCGCCTCTGCCCCCCCAGGGATGACCTGCAGCACCGGCGTCTCAATTTCCACAAAACCTTGCTCTTCCAGCGTCTGCCGCAGGGAGCGGATGATCTTGGCCCGGTCGAGCAAGGTCTGCTTAACCTCAGGGTTAACAATGAGGTCGACGTAGCGCTGGCGGTAGCGTTTCTCCACATCCCGCAGGCCATGCCATTTGTCAGGCAGAGGCAAGAGGGCCTTAGTCAGGATCTGGTATTCGTCCACCCGCACCGATAGCTCCCCTTTTTGGGTGCGCTTGAGGCAGCCCTTAGCCCCCAACCAATCGCCCACGTCGATGAGCTTGTCTAGGTTCTTGAAGGCCCTCTCCCCCATGCGCTCTGTTAGCCGTTGCTCCTCCAGGTAAAGCTGGATGGTGCCGGAGCGATCCTGCAGGGTAAAGAAGGCCAGTTTGCCCATAACTCGCCGCGCCCGGATTCGCCCAGCCACTGCCACCTGGACGTCCTCCCGCTCTCCGCCAGGCTCCAGGTCCGCAAATTGCGCCTGCAACTCAGCAGCTAGGTGGGTAACAGGAAAAGAATAGGCATAGGGCAGGATCCCTTGTTCCTGCAGGTGGCGGGCTTTTTCCAGGCGGGCAGCCCGTTGAGCGGCTTCACTGCTGGTGGGAAGCGTGGACATAGCAGGAAAAAAGCTTATCTAACCAGAGTAACAAGAGAGGATCCCAGCCTTGTCCCCGCACGTTTTTAGAAACCTAGGGGCCTGGGCTTGAGTGGCTCCTTGGGAGGTTTATCCTTGGGCAAGGCTAGCCAAAAGGGACTGCAGCTGCTGGAGGTGAGCCCAGGCCCTGGAGCTCCCTTCTTGGCCGTGGCCAAGCTCCGCCTCCAATTGCTCCAGATGGCCTGCCAACTCCGCCCAGCGCTCTTGCTCGGCAGCAAGCGTAGCTGGCAGCTGGTTGAGGCGCCCCCAGGTTTCGGCCAGGGCCTGGGTCCGGGCTCGCAAGGCTTCCTCCTCTTGCTCTAGCTGTTGCCACTGCTGCTCCAGCTCCTGCTGTTGGCGGGCCAGTTGCTCCTGCTGAGCTAAGAGGGAAGTTTCCAGTTGGCGGACAAGCGTTTGCAGGCGGTTTTTTTCCTGGAGCAGCTCCTGCTTTTGCTTGGCAATCTCCGCTAGGAGGGGGCCAATATCCACTCGAACTGGAGCGGCAGCCTGATTCTGTAGCTGTCTGAGGCGAGCCTCGTAGCGGGCTAGCTCCTCGTATTCCCGCTGCAGGTTTTTTTCCTGGGGCAGCAGAGCTTCTTCCAGGGCGCTACAGGCAGACTGGGCGTAGTCGATATCCATTTCCAGCTCCAACCGCTCTTCAGGAGAGGCGGTAGCCAGCCGCGCTTGCAGCTCCTGCAAAGTTTTCCGGTTCTGCTCCAGCTCGGCCCGCTGTTGGCTGACCTGGGCTGCTCGCTGCTCGTAGTCCTGGCGCATTTGGCTAACCAAAGCTGCCAGCTCCTCCACCGAGATCGCCGCCTCCCCACCGCTGTTGCTGCTGCCGTCGACAATGAAGTCGTACTCCTGAAGCAAACGATAGGCTTTTTGCTGGAGGCTCTCCTGGGAGTGCAACTGCTGGAGGATCCGCTGCAGCTGCTCTTGATAAAGCTGCAGGGATTGCTGCTGGGCCTGCCAGCTGGCCTGGCTTTGCTCTAGGGAATGGCGGGATCCCCACCAGGCAGCGCGACGCTCCCGCCAGGCTCGGTAGTCCCGATCCAGCTCCTCCTGGCAAAGTTGGGCTTGTTGTCGTTCCTGCTCCAGTTGGGCCAGCTGGCGATGGCAGTGCTCCTGCTGCTGTTGGAGTTGGCCTTTTAAACTTTGCAGAGGGGCCAGGGACGCCGTAGAGCAACTTAGATGCTCCTGAACTTCTTGCAGCAAAGCCTGGAGCTGGGCTGCTTCGGCTTCCCCCAGGCGGCGGGAGCGAGCTTCCTGGAGCTGGGCTTCCAGCTCCTGCCGCTGCCGGTTGAGAGCTTCTCGCTGCTCTCCAATCCAGCGCTGTTGCTCAGCCAGATAGGCTTGCTGGCTGGCCAGCTCTTCTTTGAGACTGTCCAGGAGTTTGCGCTCCTCCGCAACAGCCTTGTATTGCTCGTACAGCCGCTGCACCTCTTCTTCTTGGGCAGCCAACTCCATCTCGCGGCGGGTGAGTTCTTGAGCTTGAAAGGTGAGGGACTTGCGCCAATTCTCGATCTCTTCCTCTTGGCGGCGAACTCTCAGCTGAAGTTGGCTAAAACTTTGCAGGTAGGTTACTAGCTGGCGGGCAGCTTCACTAATGCGAGTCACCTGACGGTTGCCGGCAACCTCCGCCAGCACCAGCACTCCGTCCTTGAAGCGCCCGGTTTCTTGAGCAATCCGGCCTTCCAGAGGGATGGGGTCCTCGTTAACCGCCACCCAGGTGTTGTCCTGCTGTTGCTTAGCTAGCAGTTGTAAAGACGACTTGCCAAACCCAATTGACTTGGATAGCTCTGCTAGGTACAGCACGCCTGAACCCCCTTAGCCATAGACAGCGACGACCTCAATCTTGCTTTGGGGCCGCCGCTAATGGTAGGTCAACCCATCTCGGTTGCTGCCTGATCCCAACTCAACGATAGGGTAAAAAAAACGCCCTCGCCAGATGCTGCCTAGAGAAGTCTAGAGGAGCTATTCAAACTGACCGCCGAGCCCTAGACTAGGGTGAGGTGGGAGGTTCTCTTCAGGGGCAATATGGAGCTGCAAAGTGAGCTACTTGCTATTCGTCGGCGTTCCCCTGCTCCAGAAGTGGTGGTGGCCTCGCAAGTCTATCGGACAACAGCGCCGGAGGCTCAGCCGCGCCACATTTTGGAGGCAATCGTCTGGCACAAAGAACGGGAGGTGGAGCGCCAACGGGAGCAGCTTCCCCTCAAGGAGTTGCAACGGCAACTGGATCAGGCCCCACCGGTGCGGGATTTTGTAGCTGCCCTTACCCAATCCCCTCACCCCGTCTCTGTCATTGCTGAGGTGAAAAGGGCATCTCCTAGCCGCGGCCTCCTCCGGGATCCCTTTGATCCGGTGGCCATTGCCCGCAGCTACGAAGCGGGGGGGGCCAGTTGCCTATCCGTGCTCACCGATGAGCGGTTTTTTCAGGGCAGCGGCGAGCACCTGCACCAGATCCGCAAGACAACAGGGATCCCCATCCTTTGCAAGGAGTTTATCCTCTACCCTTACCAAATTCTCTGGGCCCGCAGCCTAGGAGCGGACGCGGTGCTGCTGATTGCCGCCATTCTCTCGGATGCGGACTTGGGCTATTTTCTCAAGCTCATTCAGCAATTGGGTATGGCGGCCTTGCTGGAGGTGCACACCGCTCGAGAACTGGAGCGGGTTTTGGCCTTGCCACAACTGCCACAAGCTAAGGGGAAGGTGTTAATTGGAATCAACAATCGCGACTTGAGAACCTTTGCAGTGGACTTAAATACGACACGCAACCTCCTAGCCCTCTACCGGGAGCGCCTGGGCGATCTGCCTGTGGTCAGCGAGTCCGGCATCCACACCTCTAGGGATCTGCAGCAATTGCAAGCCTGGGGGGTGCGCGCCGCGCTGGTGGGGGAAGCGCTGGTCACGCAGCCGGATCCCGGTCAAGCTTTGCGCTCCCTGTTGTCGTCTTCGTAAACTCTTAGGAAACCCCTAAGGATGGGTCCCCTCTTAAATTGCTTAAATTGATGAAACGGATTCCGGTGCCAGCGCACATCCACTACGAATTTCTGCTGCGGGTTCTGGAGCGGCAGACGTTTCCGGCAGTCGAGGAACAGGATTTTGGCAACCGCGGCCGCGCGCAAGAGCTAATCATCTCTTTGCGCAAGGCCCTCACCCAACAGTTGCAACTGGAAGAAGAGTGGCGCCAGCGGGGCTACCAGGTGGACTACCGCTGGAACCTAGACGAGCCTCCTCCCTCTCCCTAATCTTCCGCTTGCCGGAAGATGGGGCTTTGGCTACTCTAGATAAAGTGGGTCCAGGAGGACCTCCCGCGATGGTGGTTGTTTTGACGGTACCGGGGCTGGCCTGCTCAGCTTGCGTGGATACTGTTACCCAGGCGGTGCGGCAACGGGACCCCCAGGCGCAGGTGGAAGCGGATCCCAAGACCAAGCAGGTGCGGATTATTTCTGAGCAGATAGACACTGACTGGCGGCAGGTGCTTGCTCAAGTGGGCTATCCACCTGCCTAGGCAGGAACTCCAGTTGAGCTTTCCCCTGGCTGGAGGGAGGTTCTTTCCCTCGCCTTTTTAACTTTGACTCTAAAAGTGGCCATGTCAGATCCCACTTCCTCCGCCTCGAGCCCTGGTCTGCCCGCTTGTCCAGAGGTTACCGCAGTTCCTGGGGGCGCGCCATCGGCACAGGCCACCTGGCGCCTGGCCATCCACGGGATGAGCTGTGCCTCCTGTGCTGCCGGTATTGAACGGGCCCTGAGCCAGGTACCCGGTGTAACAGCGCAAACGGTAAGCTTTGCTAGCGAACAGGCTATCGTCCAAGGGGATCCTCGGCGGGTCAATCCTCAGGCACTGCTCCAAGCAGTGGAGCTGGCAGGGTACCGAGCCCACCTCCTCCAGGACGATTGGCCACTGGCAGAGCCCGCCGATGCCGAGCGAATTGCCCAGCGGGCGGCAGAGCGGGAATTGAAGCAGAAGGTGGCCCTAGGGGTAGGGATCAGCACAGTGCTGCTGATTGGCTCACTGCCAATGATGCTGGGGAGGGAAATTCCAGGCCTACCCTCGTGGCTGCAGGATCCCAAGTTGCAGTTGCTGCTGACGCTGCCGGTGCAGTTCTGGGTGGGCCAGCCGTTTTACCGCGGCGCCTGGGCGGCTTGGCGGCGGCGAACGGCCGATATGAACACCCTAGTGGCCTTGGGAACAAGCGCTGCTTTCTTCTATTCCCTTTTTGCCACCGTCTTTCCCGACTTCTTCCACCGCCAGGGCCTGCACCCCGATGTGTATTACGAGGTAGCAGCGGTGGTCGTCACCCTGGTACTGGCGGGCAAGTGGATGGAGCAGCGGGCCAAAGCCCAAACCTCCGAGGCCATCCGCAAGCTAATGGGGCTGCAGCCGAAAACGGCAAGGGTCATCCGCGAGGGGGTGGAGCAGGAGATCCCAATTGCAGCAGTGCAGGTGGGGGATTGGATCCGAGTGCGCCCCGGTGAGCAGGTGCCGGTGGATGGGGTCATTCTAGAGGGATCCTCCAGTCTGGACGAGTCGATGGTGACCGGCGAGAGCCTGCCGGTAAGCAAATCGGTAGGGGATGAGGTCATTGGGGCCACCCTCAACCAGACAGGCAGCTTTGTGATGGAAGCGCGGCGGGTGGGCAAAGATACGCTTCTGGCCCAGATTGTGCGCCTAGTGCAGGAAGCTCAAGGATCCAAGGCTCCCATTCAGCAGGTGGCAGATCGGGTTACCTCGTGGTTTGTGCCGGCGGTGATTGGAGTGGCAGCAGTGACGTTTGGGCTCTGGTGGGGGCTGGCGGGCAACCCGACGCTGGCTTTGGTGAATACCGTCGGGGTGCTGGTCATGGCCTGCCCCTGTGCCCTGGGCTTGGCCACCCCTACCTCGATCCAGGTGGCAACAGGGCGAGGAGCAGAGCTGGGGATCCTGGTGAAGCGGGCCGAGAGCTTAGAGCTACTGGCCCATCAGCTGGCCACGCTGGTCTTCGACAAAACCGGCACTCTCACCGCCGGCTGTCCCGCTGTTACGGATATCTGGACTCCCACCTCTTCTCCTCTGGCGCTGTTGCGTCTAGCGGCTGCGGCGGAACAGTACTCCGAGCATCCTCTAGGCCGGGCAGTGGTGCAAAAAGCCAAAGCCGAAGGGATCGCGCTCCCGCCGGCCCAGTCCTTCCAGGTCAGGGTAGGCGAGGGGGTAGAGGCCTGGGTGGAGGGCCAGCAGGTGCGTGTTGGTCGCCTGAGCTGGCTACAGCAGATGGGGATCCCCTGCCCTCCTGCTAGCTGGGAGCAGGCCCAGGCTTGGGAGAGCGAGGGCAAAACGGTCATTGGCGTGGCCCAAGGGGGGAGTCTTCTGGGACTGCTGGCCATTGCCGATCCGCTAAAGCCCACCTCCGCTGCAGCGGTGCAACAGCTGCAACAAATGGGGCTGGAGGTGGTTATGCTAACTGGCGACAACTCCACCACTGCCCAAGCCATTGCCCGCCAAGTTGGAATCCGGCGGGTAATCGCCCAGGTCCGTCCTGAGCAAAAGGCAGCCTTGATTCGCCAGCTAAGGCGGCCGCAGCGGCGGGTGGCGATGGTGGGGGATGGCATTAACGATGCGCCGGCCTTGGCTGAGGCCGATGTGGGGATCGCCATTGGAACAGGCACGGACGTGGCCATGGCCACCAGTGACATTACCCTGGTATCTGGCGATTTGCGGGGTGTGGTTGCTGCCATCCAACTTAGCCGGGCCACCCTCGCCAACATTCGCCAAAACCTCTTCTTTGCCTTTATCTACAACATCCTGGGGATCCCTATTGCCGCTGGAGCCCTCTATCCCTTCACTGGCTGGCTGCTCAATCCCATGCTGGCAGGGGCAGCCATGGCCCTTAGTTCCGTCTCGGTGGTGGCCAATGCCCTGCGCCTAAGGCATTTTCGGCCCTCACCCCCAGCCTCTCTTCCTCTGGGACAGGGGAGTTAGGGATCAAGGCAAGGGGCTGGAGCTATCTTCTCGGAGGCGGCCATCCCCCCAGGGGGGCTTGGTGAACGCCAGGCAGCAAGCTAACCTAAAAAGCCCAGGCAGATTGGGGACAGCGCGGTGCTACTCCGGAGCCCCCACCTGCCCTTGTTCTGTACCCCTTGCGATTGATAAAACGGAGCTTTTTGTGTCGAGTACCCTTAGGTTTTCCCCCTCCCTTGCCGTTGGGCAGTCTTCTCCTGCCCCTTTGCCCTTGCTGCTCATTGGCCATGGCTCCCGGGATCCGGAGGGGCGGCAAGCCTTTCTGGAGCTGGCCCAGGCTTACCAAGCCCGCACTCCCCAGCGGCCAGTGATCCCCTGCTTTCTGGAGCTGACCCAGCCAACCATTGCCCAAGGGGTGGAGCAGTGTTTGGCCCAAGGGTGGCAGGAAATCGTAGCCCTACCGCTGCTGCTGTTTGGGGCGCGCCACGACAAGTTTGACGTGACCACCGAGCTGGATCGCCTCCAGGCTCTTTACCCCCAGTTGCGCATTCACTACGGCGGGCCGCTGGGGATCCGCGTCGAGATCCTCCAGCTGCTGCGAGAGCGATTGGCCGCTTTGCTGGCCGCCCAGCCCCGGCGGATCCCGGCAATTGAGACGGTGCTGCTGTTTGTTGGCCGCGGCTCCAGCGATCCCGAAGCCAACGCTGAAGCGTGTAAGCTGGCTCGGCTCCTTTGGGAAGGGTCGGGGTTTGCTGCTGTGGAGACCTGCTTTATTGGCATTACCCATCCCCGCCTGCCGGTGGGGTTGCAGCGAGCCCTCTCCTGGCAGCCGCGCCGGGTCATTGTGTTGCCTTATTTCCTCTTTACGGGGGTACTGGTAAAAAAAATTGAGGCGGCTGTGCAAGAGCAGCGGCGCTGCCACCCCGAGATTGACTGGCTGATGCTGCCGGAATTGGGCCTTGGGGAGGCAGTGCTGCACAGCCTGCAGCAACTGGAGCAGGAAGCTCTCCAGGGCCAAACCCAGGTGAACTGCCACCTCTGCAAGTTTCGCCTGGCGGTGAGTGCAAAGCTGGGAGTGGGGCATACCCACCACCATCCCCATGACCACCACTCTCATGGGCAGGGATCCCATCACCACCCCCCTCACCTAGAGCACAGCCATACCCACGCAGGGGCTGCGGATCCCTGGGCCACCTTGGAGGACTACCACCAACGAGCTTGGCAGGTGCCCTAGGAGGGGGGCAGGATAAACTGGGGGTGGCAGGCGTCTTCTCGAGCCCCTGTGGAGGGTAACAAAATGCCAAGGCTCTCCCGCTCCTCTTGGATCTCAGGTGCCGCTGCTGCGGGGAGCGGGCTCTGCGTCGCGGCAGGGGTGGCCGCTCTTCTGGATCGCATCCTGCCCACCCTGCCCAAAGTTTCCCTGGCCGGGATCCCTGGCCTGGCGGCCGGGCTGGCAGCCGCCTACGGGGTTTGGTGGGTGGCCCGGCTAGCGTTGCAGTCGGCTTCTTGGGGCAGCTTTCGAGAAGCGCTGCTGGAGGCTCTCTCTCCCTTCGACCCTGCCGATCACGGCGGCCAGCCACGGCAGCAACCCCAGCCTAGCCCAGAGCAAGCGCTGATGCAGCTGCAGTCCCAGGTCGCTGCCCTGAGGGCGGAATTGGAACGCCAAGGGCTCCAACTGCAGCAGTCGGAAGCCGAGCGGCTTCAACTCCAGCAGCAGCAACAAAAGCTCGAGGGTCTCCTGCAGCGCACAGAATGGGAAAACCAAAAGCTGCGCTCCCAGCAAGAGGAGTGGGCCCGGCAACTGGAGCAATGCCAGCAGGAGGTGCAAACGTTGCGGGAGTCCTGCCATGCTCTAGCAACTCTCTGCGAGATTAGCTTTACCCTCCTCCCCAAACCCTCGGCGGGAGTAGCTGCGGCTAGCCACCTTTGCCCACCCGCTGCAGCACAAACACACTCCCCTCGTTGCCCCGACCTATCCGTAAGTCTTCATCCAAATAGGTAATATCCAGCCAGCCTGTGGGCTCGCGGCGAGGGAGGTCGACCTTCAGCGCTGGGATCCGCTCTGGAGCCCATTCAAGCAAATAGAGGAAACTCTCAATCTCGTAGCTCATCAACGCCTGGGATCCCAGCAGCAGTCGCTTGAAAACCACCCGAATCCGACGTTGCGATTCGGGGTAGAAACGGGCTGCCACCGCCAAAACCCCCCGCGGCAGCCAGGCCTCTAGCCAGCCGGATCCCTGGATTTCGGCTACGTTAAAAACTTGACCCTTTTGGGCCCGAATGCACTGATAGATCGCGCCGGTGGTTAAAAGGGGCAACTGGGCCAGCTGCAACAAAGCGGCGCTGGTGGTGAATAGGTTGAGCCAATTCCCCTCAAGCCGCTCAGGAGCTGCCAGGGGCTCAGGGGTGGGGTTGAGGGCCTCCAGCGCGGCAATCTGAGACAGGATTTGACTTTTTTGGTCGGGCGATAGCTTGCCGCCCCAGTCCGTTGTCTGCAAGAGGCGCAACAGCACCGCTTTTTGCTCAGCCAAAGCTTTAGGCATGGGCCTACCCAGGAGCACGACCCTATTCTAGGAGCTAACAACCGCTGAGCAGGGCAGCCAGGATCCCACCCCTCAGCCGCCCGCCTCTTCTGCCCACTGCAGGTCTGCCACCTGCTCGTAGCCCAGCCCGGCTCGCACCAGGAGCGGCTTCGGCCCTGTGAGATCGATTACGGTTGAGACCTGGGCACGATAGGGGGCCTCGTCGTCCACTATCAGATCCACTTGCTTCTCCAGCTGGCGCATTTCCTCAGCGGTAAAGATTCCCCCCTCCTCCCCCACCGTCGCCGGATCAAAGCCCACTTCCAGGGAGCCCACAGGATCCCCGCCCAGCTTGGCCGAGGTAGAGACGATGGGGTTGCCCAACTCGGCCAACAGCGCCTGGCAGATGGCCGAATCCGGCACGCGGATGCCGGTGGTTTTCCGCTTGGGATCCATCACCAACCTGGGCACCAGCTGGGTGGCTGGCAGCAGAAACGTAAACGGGCCAGGGACTAGCCGCCGCATTAGCCGATAAGCGGGATCACTCACCTGGGCATACTGGGCAATCTGGGAAAGCGAGGGGCACAGAAAAGTAAGAGGTTTGTCGTTGGACAGCCGCTTGATGCGCCGCACCCGCTCCACGGCCTGCTTGTGGGTAACATCGCAGCCAATGGCATAGACCGTATCGGTGGGTTGACATACTCCCCGGCCTAAAGGCCGGGGATTCTTGTTCTTGGTTCCACGAGCGCACTTACTTCAAAGGACTCCGTCCCGCTATCGCGAA
>Ga0197142_1002862_pt1 | contig 14825 bp, 14 predicted proteins | sample GBS60_MetaG_FD_148614 | JGI IMG/M metagenome (GOLD analysis project Ga0197142, IMG submission 148614) | Sediment microbial communities from Great Boiling Springs, Gerlach, Nevada, United States - GBS 60_MetaG | ecosystem: Environmental > Aquatic > Thermal springs > Hot (42-90C) > Sediment... | reverse complement strand
ACGCCAGCAGGTGACCAGCTTCGAGGTCCACGTCCATGCCGAACGGGCCACGGAGCATCCCAAGGTGTTCACGACCATTCTCATCGAGTATGTCGTGCGCGGGCGCCATATTGACCCGGCAGCCGTAGAGCGTGCTATCGAGCTGTCCGAGACAAAGTACTGCCCGGCCCAGGCCATGCTGGCGAAGGCGGCCACCATCCGCCACACCTATCGCATCCTGGAAGAAGCACCGGTACCTGAAGCCTGAAGGGAAACGGAGCCGTCTATGAACGAATCGACTCACCCTTCCATCGGGCTGACCACGCGTCTGGCCGTGGATTTCGACGCGGCCCTTGCCCGCGTGGTAGCGGCCCTCAAGGACGAGGGCTTCGGCGTCCTGACCCGAATCGACGTGCACGCCACGCTCCAGGAGAAACTGGGTGTCTCGTTCCGCCCTTATACCATCCTGGGCGCGTGCAATCCGCCGCTGGCCTACCGCGCCCTGACAACGGCACCGGAAGTGGGACTGCTGTTGCCCTGTAACGTCGTGGTGGAACAGGTGGATGCCGGCGCGTGCCAGGTCGCCATCGCCGACCCCACCCATCTCCTGACCGTGGTGGGACGGCCGGAGTTGGCGCCCATTGCCGCCGAGGCCCGCAGCCGCCTGGAACGTGTGATCGCGGCGCTGGCAGCACCGGCCTGACAAGGCACAACCCTATCGGATTAGGCCCCCAAACGAACATGGCAACGGCCCGCGTGAGGGTATCACGCCGGGGACATACAAAACGGGGCATAGCGCTCCGGGAAAGGGCCCCCGAAGCCGTTTTCATCTGCCCATAAACGAGTGGGACTATCTTTGCACAAACGGGTTGCGTACTTGAAGCTGTTCCTCAATCATCAATCCGTGTTGCATGTCTTCAGAATACAAAACGGAAACGCCGGCAGTCAACGCACTTGCTACAATGATGCTGTCCCAGAAGGACAACAAATATTGCTGGCGTACTTGAGAGGCTTTCAATAAGACCGACCTGTTCAATGCAATGACCAGATATTTTTCATAGAATGCTTCGATAAGTCGTCTGACCTACTCTTCAGTGAAGTTAGCACGCCGCAGCAAATTCAAGCACACTTCATTGATCACTTGTGTGCTGATGACAGGTTCAGTTTCTTGAATCAGCGCGCGTGCGATGGTAGACTTGGCCAGGTCATCTGCTTCAATGAAAGCATACAGCCAGATATTCGTGTCAATGAAGCAAGATATAACTTGATTATCTGGCATATACTTCTTCTCGGGATAAGGGGCGGAAACCTTTCACCCGCACAGGATGGGCAAGTAGTTCGTCAATGAAATTCATAGTAGTCTTGGATGTTTCCTCTACCAGCAAGATCACGCGCACCCGCTCCGTAAGACTCCCGAGATATCTGCGAGGAACCTCAATAATACCGTTTTTGATAGTGGCTTGGAATTCTATGGCATACATGCTCCACCTCGCTCGATCTAACAACTTGGAATTCTATGATAGGACATGCTCGTTTTCTCCTGAGCATAGCTGGTAGCCGCCCAACGGCACGTGCATCCGCCACCATGAGTAAGCGCAGCGGTCGGCTGGATGCGCCTGGTACGACCCGTTCGCTCGAAATTCTACCACCAAGCCACAAACGGTACAAGAGACGCCCAAGGGTGGCAGAACGAGTCTTGTGGAAAAGGGAGGGAATCAGGTCGCCCGCAATCCCCCGGTTGCGGGCCGTTGCGCTATAATGGCGGCAGATGGATCCGATTGCGCCTCGCTCCGCCGGGACGAACGGCCTCGCCGATGGCGAGCTGCTCGAGCGTATCCGCGCCGGCGACCCGTCCGCCTGCGCCGAGTGCATCGAACGCTACACGCCCGTCATTCGGCGTCTGGCGCTCCGTCTGGTCGGCGATGAGGTGGAGGCCGAGGACGTGGTGCAGGAAACCTTTCTCAATGCCTTCCGGGCTATTGCCTCCTTCGAGGGCCGCTCCGAGCTGAGCACCTGGCTGTATCGCATTGCCACCAATACCGCCATGATGCGCCTCCGCCGCCAGCGGTCCAACTTCATCTCGATGGATGAGCTGGAAGCGGCCGAGGAGGAAGGGCCGACGCCACCCGCCCTGCACGATCCCTGTTGTCTGCCGGAGCAAGACCTGGAAATGGCCGAGACCCGGGCCGAGCTGGAGCAGGCGATCCACGAACTGCCCGAAAGCCTGCGGGTCGTGTTCGTCCTGCGCGAGCTGGAGGGGCTTTCAACCGAGGCGGCGGCCGCAGCCCTGGACCTCTCGCCCGAAGTGGTCAAGACCCGCCTGCATCGGGCACGACGGCGGTTGCGCGAGCGTCTGTCGCCCTACTTCCCCGAACGCATCCCGATGCGCAAAGCCCCGTAGGATAAGTCGTCTGCCCGTCCCGGCCCTATGCAGCTCATCTTCACCGCCGACGATTGCGGCCGTTCGCCCGCCATCAACGCCGCCGTGGAGCTGGCCCACCGCCAGGGGGTACTGACGGCGGCCAGCCTGATGGTGGCCGAACCCGCCTGGGCAGAGGCCGTGGCCCTGGCCCGCACCCTGCCCGACCTGGCCGTGGGGCTGCATGTGGTCGTGAGGGCGGTTGTCTGCTCCCTCCCTTCATGCTATACTGAAGTCACACCCACAAGGCCGGGCCGCTCGGGTACGGCGCGCGGCGCCGTCCCGTATCCCCGGCCCGACCACCGGGAGGAACGATGACCCAGACCGTTATCCGGGAGACCGTCCTGCAGGAACTGGAGGGACTGACGGAGGATCGCATCTCCGAAGTCCTGGACTTCATCCGTTTCCTCAAGTTTCGCCAGGAAGCGGAGAGAGCCCGGCAACGATTCGTCGTTGCTGTTGAGGAAGCCAGGGCGATCGCCAGAGCGCGTGGCATTACCGATGAGGATGTCCTGGAAGAAATCCGGGCAGCGAGAGCCGGGCAATGAGACGAACGCTGCGGGTCGTCCTGGATACCAGCACCGTCGTCTCCGGCCTCATCGGCGGGATCAGCACAGAGGTCATCGACCTTCTACAAGAAGGGGCCTTTCAGGCCATCATCAGCGAGGAAATCCTTCAGGAATATGCCGAAGTGCTCCGGCGTCCTCGCTTTGGCTTTCCGTCCGGGGTCGTTGCGGACATCCTGAACTTCTTTGCCACTCAGAGCATCCGGGTCACTCCCCGGACCCCTGTAAGCGTGGTCACTGAAGACCCCGATGACAACAAATTCCTGGAGGCCGCCATAGCCGGACAGGCGGATTCTATCCTGAGCGGCGATTACCACCTGCTGCGCCTGGGAACGTTCGAAGGCATCCCGATCATGGGTCCCCGACAGTTCCTGCAATGGATCCGGAGCGAGCCCCAAAAGGGCGAAACATCCTGAAGGGCACCCGCAAGATCAGCCCGGGTCGTCTGCCCGTCCCGGCCCTATGCAGCTCATCTTCACCGCCGACGATTGCGGCCGTTCGCCCGCCATCAACGCCGCCGTGGAGCTGGCCCATCGCCAGGGGGTACTGACGGCGGCCAGCCTGATGGTGGCCGAACCCGCCTGGGCAGAGGCCGTGGCCCTGGCCCGCACCCTGCCCGACCTGGCCGTGGGGCTGCATGTGGTCGTAGGAGGCGGTCAGGCCGTCTTGCCGCCAAAGGACATCCCCCATCTGGTGGATGCCCGGGGTCGTTTCCCGCCCGATGGCCTGACCGCAGGTCTGCGCTATGCCTTCAGCGCCGTGGCCCGCCGCGAATTGGTCCGTGAGCTGACGGCCCAGTTCGAACGCTTCGCCGCCACCGGTCTGGCCTTGAGCCATGTGGACGGCCACATGCACCTCCATATGCTGCCGGGGGTCCTGGCAACGGTGGTCCGTCTGGCCGTCCAATTCGGCGCCGTGGGTCTGCGGATACCCCACGATGTACTCCGGCTGAGCTGGCGCCATGAGCGGCGGGCTGCTCTGGCCAAGCTGGGGTGGGCCCTGGCCTTTACCGGTTTGCGGCAGGCACTCCGCCGCCACTGGCAGGGGACGCCGCTACGGGTGGCCGATCGCGTGTTCGGCGTCCTGCAGAGCGGACACATGGACGAGGCCTATGTGCTGCGGGTGTTGGACTATCTGACCACGCCGGCCGCGGCGCGAGCCATCGGCGTGGCCGAGTTCTATTTCCATCCTTCGTTGGAGCCAGGCGGTGAGGACCTGGGCCCCAATCCGGGGGATCTGGCGACGCTGTTGAGTCCACGTCTGCGCGAGGCTCTGGCGGCGGGTGGGCTGCAACCGACGAACTATCTCGCCCTCCGGCGGGAGCAGGGGGCATCGCCGGGGTGAAGCCGTCGGCATGGCGGGTGTTGGCGCGGGAGGCGTCGTCAAGACGGGAGGAATCCGACCGCGCGTGACGCCGCGAAGCATGGTTGTCCGCACGCGCGATTGAGGGGGCGGCCGGGCGGCCCCCTGGCCATTCGAGGGGGCCGCCCGGCCGCCCCCTTTTGCAACGCGTGGCATCCCTTCCCTTCCCCATCGCCCACCACGCCCGGTCAAACCGCGCGCAGCGAATCCTCCCCCTCGCCATGCCCACAGCGCCCCGGCAACACCGTGCCTTAGCGCCGCCACCAGGGCAAATACAGGGGCACCCACGGCGTTGGCGTCGGAGTAGGCGTGGCTAACGGCTCAAAACGGAAATCCAGGCGTCGCTCTTCGCCGGGCATCAGCGCGACCAGCAAGGGCGTAGGCGGCCACGACGGTCCATATCCGGGCGGTGATGTGACGGTCACCGTGTAGGTACCGGCGCTCAACCCGCTAAAGGCATAGGCTCCATCCGCGGCCGTGACGTGCTCCCACCGACCGGACGCCCCTTCCAGCCGCACGCCTACATCGGCCAACGTGGGTTCGCCGGCCTCGAAGAGGCCATCACCGTCGGCATCCACGAACATGACTCCCCACACGGCCGCCGGCAGCGGGGTGGGTGTCGGCGTCGCCGTCGCCGTGGGCGTAGGGGTGGTCGTGGCCGTGGGTGTGGCGGTGGGTGTGCTCGTGGGCGTCGGGGTGGGTGTGGCCGGCCGGGGTTGCAGGGCAAACCGGACCGTAAGACGAGGGCGGCGGGAGAGCGCGCTGTTTTCGCTGCTGGCAAAGAAGAGATGCCGGGCGCCGGCCGTGGGCAACAGGAGCAGCCCGTGATTGGCTGCCGGCTCCTCCACCCACGCCTGCACGGCCGCCGTCACATCCCAGCGCACCCGGTCATACAGATTGAGGCTGCTGAAGGTGCGGGTATCCAGCGGCGTGGCCAGATAATCGCTCCCGGCCAAACGGGCACCGCCCAAACCCCAGTTCTGACCGGGCGCCGGGCGGTTCCAGGTGGCCTGCGCCTCGCTCCAGGCCCGTACCATCCGGTACGCGCTCACCGTCAGCGGCTGATCCAGGCGCCGATTGGTGACCGTCAGCTCCAGCGTCGCTCCCTGGATGACGGCCTGCTCGGGCAAACCGATGGGCTCGAAACGCAGAAGCGCATCGGCGTAGACCTGGCCGCCGCTGTGGATGACCTTCAGCTCGGCGGCGTCTCCCCGCGGGGTGTTGCCGGCCTGGTCGTCCCAGCGTTCGAGATGGGTATCGGTCGTACCGGCGTAGTCGTCCTGGCCTTCCTGATAGACCAGCTCGTTGCCCCGCAGGCGGATGGTGCCGAAGACACCGGGCCGGGCATCGAGCCGGCGGCCCTCCAGGATAAGGGTATGCTCCTCGCCCGCGCCGTCATCATCGGCCAGAGCCAGATTGAAGCCGACGGTGGCGCCGGCAGCCCATGCCTGGCGTCCGAGCACCGTTGCCGGCACGGCCAGCTCCACCACCCAGCCCCCCGGCCGCGTCCCCACGGCGCCGAGGAACGCCCCGGTCTGATCGGGGTGCCATGGGTTCGTCAGGCTGCCGTCGGCGCCGATGCTCAGGAGATGGTCATCGTCGCCATCTCCCAGGTTGTCATCAAGGCCGTCGAGGGCCAGGTACAACCGGTCGCCGGTTGGAACCACCCGCTCATCGTCGATCTCGACCAACAGATAGAGGCGGTCACTGCTCCAGCGACTGAAGACCACGGCCGCGAGGTCGTCCGCGGCAGGAGCCGGCGATGGGCCGAGCACCGTGGTGGCGTTGGTGGCATCGAATCGCATGCCACCCCCCTGATACCAATCGCCCGGTTCGCCGTCCACGGTGAGGGGACCGTCCTGAAGGTAACCGTTCAGATCCCGGCCGGGGCCGGTGAAGCGCAGGATGTAGCCGCTGTAGGCCGCGGCCAGACCGGCTCGAGGATGGGCAAAGGCCAGGCCCATGATATGGGTATCGCCGCCGGGCAGGCCGCTGCTCACCCGGGTCCAGGTGCCACCGCCATCGGCGGTATAGAGCAGCTCGCCTTCGTCGCCACCGGCCCAGCCGTGACGCGGGTCGAACATGACCAGGACGTTGAGGGGCCGCGTCCCCGCCGGCAGGGTCTGGACTTCCCAGGTGGCGCCGCCGTCGGGCGTATGGACGATGCTGCCGGTTGCCGGTGCTTTGCAGGCGTCGTCCTGAAGCGGCCCCACGCAGCCCACCAACCAGCCATGGTCAATCTGACCGTCGTGATTGGCATCGAAGACCTGGACATCCACGTAGATGTTGGGCGCCAGCCGGTTATCAATGACCCGTTGGAAGCTACGGCCGCCGTCTGCGGTGACCCAGTAGGAGTAGTTGCGCAGGGCCACCCAGCCGCGTGTGGCCGTGGCCATGGCGATGCCGGTGCCGGGATGCCGTCCGACCGTGGTGGCGGCCGTCCAGGTCTGGCCACCGTTGGTGGTCCAGAACATAGCGTTTTCGCCGTTGGCATCCACATTGCCCCCCGCCAGGCCCCGCTGCGTATCGAGCATGAGCAGATCGTAGATGGGGCGCCCGCCGCCCGGCAGGAGCTGCAAACGCCAGGTCTGTCCCCCATCGGTGGTGGCGTAGACGGTGCCGTAACGACCGCCGGCCCAGCAGTGGGTGGGCGTGGGACAGCTCAGGCTGAGGAAATAACCGGAGCCGGGCGGCGACTCGATGGCCTGCCAGGCCCAGGTCTCACCGCCGTCGGTCGTGCGGCCTATGCTCCAGTCGTGCCCGACGACATAGCCGTTCTCGGGCGTGGGCAGGGCGACATCCTCGAAACGCGGGAAGAAATCCCCGGCTTGCCGCCGGAAGGGAGCGCCGTTGTCGCTGCGATAGACCCACCAGGCCGGATGCTCGCGGCCCTGATAGCTCGTGTTCGTAAAGCCGCCGGCCCAAATGCGGTCGGGGCCGATGGCGAAGACGGCGGTGGTCGTGCGGCCGGCCGTCTCGGCCGTGCGCAGGGTCCATGTCTGGCCGTCGGTGCTGACGGCCACAACCCCGTTGGCGCCGCCCAAAACGCCCACGTCGCCGGCCATATCCAGGTCGAGGATATCGCCGGCCAATCCCGTGGTTACGGCCTGCCAGGTGGCGCCGCCGTCGGTCGTACGACGCATATGGCCGGCCTGACCGGCAATCCAGCCGTTTTGGGACGTGGTCCAGGCCAGGGTGTAGAGATGGGCCCAGCTCGGGAAACCGGTCGTCACTGCGGCCCAGGTGGCGCCGCCATCGGTTGTGCGCAGGACGGTTGCCTTCTCACCGACGGCAAACCCGGTCTGGGCATCCACGAAAGCAACCCCGTACAGCGACTGCGAGGTGCCCGATGGCCGCGCCGACCAGGTGAGGCCGCCGTCGGTGCTGGCCAAGATAAGGCCGCCACGCCCGACGGCCCAGAACCGCCCGTCGGCCGCAGCGACTACGGAATGGAGGTCGGCGCTGCTGCCGGATTGTCCTGCCTGCCAGTTGCGACCGGCATCGGTGCTGACGAACACGACGCCGCCTTCGCCCACGGCCACGCCGCGGTCCGCCGGTCCCAGGGCCAGCCCACGCAGGTTCTGGGATGTATTCACCAGGCTAAACTGCCAGGTGGCGCCGCCGTCGGTCGTGCGCACGACCATGCCGGCATCCCCCACGCCCAGACACGTTTGGAGGTCGAAGCAGGCGAAATCGGCCAGTCGACCGGTCCCCCGCCAGACAATCTCCCAGACACCGGGGACGGCCTGCGCCGAAACCGCCGTTGACGCCGGCGGCCCGCTCAAGGCGGAGCCGATACTCCCTACCAGGGCGCAGAGCACGAGCCAACGCAAGATGGGACGCAGCATACGGGAGAGAGGAGGAGACAGGGAGACAAGGAGACAGGGAGACAGGGAGACAAGGAGGCAAGGGGACAAGGGGACAGGGGGAGAGGGCTTTATCCGATTCCGGTGGTCAGGATGGCGCGAAAGGCGGCAACGGCCTCTTCGATATGCTCGCGCTCGATGCCGTAATGGGTCACGGCGCGGAGTTGATTGCCGCCGATGGCCAGGATCCCCACCTCCCGACGCCGGAGTTCCTCCACCAGGACGGCGGGCGTCAGCCGGGGATGATCAAGGGCAAAGATGACGATGTTCGTCTGGACCCGTTTCAGGTCGAGACGGATGCCGGGCAGTTCGGCAATGCCTTCGGCCAGCAGGCGGGCGTGGGCATGGTCATCGGCCAGGCGTTCAACCATCTCGTTGAGGGCCACGATGCCGGCGGCGGCCAGGATGCCGGCCTGGCGCATGCCGCCGCCGAGGACCTTACGCGCCCGCCGCGCCCGGTGGATGAAATCGGCCGGACCGCAGATAACCGAACCGACCGGGGCTGCCAGGCCCTTGCTGAGGCAAAAGGTCACGGAATCGGCCGGCCGCACCAGCTCTTGCACATCCACGCCCAAGGCCACGGCGGCGTTGAAGATGCGGGCGCCGTCCAGGTGCAGTTTGAGGCCATGGCGATGGGCCAGTTCGGCCACGGCCGCCGTGTAGTCGGGGGTGAGACAGGCGCCGCTACAGCGGTTGTGGGTGTTCTCCAGACACACCAGCCGCGAGACGGGGAAATGGGGGTTGTCGCTGCGGATGGCGGCGGCAATGTCCTCCAGCCGCAACGTGCCGTCAGGCTGATTGGGCAGCGTCCGGGGATGAATGCCGCCCAAAGCCGCCGAGCCGCCCTGCTCGTAAAGAAAGGTATGGGCCTGATCGCCCATGATGACCTCATCCCCCCGGCCGCAATGGGCCAGGAGGCTGGCCAGATTGCCCTGGGTGCCGCTGGTGACGAAGAGGGCGGCCTCTTTACCCAGACGGGCCGCGGCCAGGGTCTCCAGGGCATTGACGGTGGGGTCTTCGCCGAAGACATCATCGCCGACGACGGCCGCCGCCATGGCCTGACGCATGGCCGGCGTCGGTTGGGTAACGGTATCGCTGCGCAGGTCAATGCGAGGAGGCATCAGTACTTGCGGACAATGGCGCCGTAGGCGGCGGGCTGGCGGGACATGATGAGTTGCTGTTCCTGGCGATAGCGCCGCACGGCCTCGGTGTCGAGGGTGGCGATGGCGTAGCCGACGGTGGCGCCGGAGCCCTCGGCCGCCATGCGGCTGAGGTAGCGGCCATCGGGCGCCAGGATGGCGCTCTCGCCGAAGTAGCGCCGGCTGGGCTCTTCGCCGACCCGGTTGGCCGCCAGGACGAAGGCGCCGTTCTCGGCCGCGCGGGCCACACAAAAAGCCCGCCACTCGTCCTGCAACGGCTCCTCATAGGCTGCCAGGACGCAGAGGATTTCGGCACCGTTGAGGACCAGGGAACGCGCGGCTTCGGGAAAGGCCAGATCCCAGCCGATCAACAGGCCCAAGACGCCGATGCCCGTCTCGAACACGGGGAAGCGATAGCCCGGACGAAAGCTGAGTTTTTCTTCGCCCTTGAGATGCACCTTGCGATATTCGCCGATCAGCTCGCCATCCGGTCCGATGAGGACGGCCGCATTGTAGAAGATGCTCTCGACCCGCTCTTTGCTGGGCAGCCCGAAGACGATATGGGTGGAATAATCGGCAGCCTTGGCGGCCAGTACGTTGAACTGATGGCCGGGCACCCGTTCGGCCAGGCGATGGAAGTGGATGCCGTTTTCGACGCCGGTGGTGGCCAGTTCGGGGAAGACGATGAGATGGACCTTGTCCTCACGGCAGATTTGCTCGACCGTAGCAGCCATCTGGTAGAGATTGGCCTCGAGATTGCCCAATTGAGGGTGGGTTTGCACAACGGCAACGGTGATTTCGGCCATAAGCGGAAGGTGGAGGCATTATCACGGACGGCGTGGGTGGCGTAGGATAAACCGGGAGGCGCCAACCGGTCAAGTCGGGCCTCATTCCGGGGTGTCCGTCACTTTTTGCGCGAGGAGGGGAAGTGGCTCATGTTCCAGGCGCATGGGGTTTACCCTCGCGTTTACGAACTTGTCCTTCTAAGCGAGTCGCCGAAGGCGGCGAAGCAAAGCCGGCAGGGATACCATGCTGCCCAGACAGAGCCAAATGTTGGACACGAATGACACGGATGACACCGATCCCGCGGACAGGAACGGACAAAAATCGGTGTGCGCAGCCTGTGTTTATCCGTGTCCTATGCCCCGGTCGGTTTGAGGCGGGCAGTTCCGGCGAAAAAACGGGATTCCCTGCGACGGCGCTCAGGGTCGCTTCGGCCGCTTCGCGGCCTTCGCTCCTCCGAATGACATGGGGACGCCAAAATATGACGAACACCCCTCATTCCGCCCCGAACCGGCCTTCTTGGAGTACGGCGAGCGCCCTGGTCGGAGTCGGAACCGCGCACAAAAAGGCGTGAGCTCGAAACTCACGCCTTTTGGATTCAGGTCGTGGGGAAGCGGTCACGCCGGCGGCTTCAGTGGCGGACTTCTTTGAGGCGTGCGCTCTTGCCGGTGCGCTGGCGCAGGTAGTAGAGTTTGGCGCGGCGGGCCTTGCCGGAGCGAACGACCTCGATCTTCTCGACCCGGGGGGAATGCAGGCGGAAGATGCGTTCCACGCCGACGCCGTGAGCGCCGGTCTTGCGGACAACGATGCTTTCGGCGGGGCCGGAGCCCTGGCGGGCGATCAGCGTGCCTTGGAAAACCTGGACGCGCTCGTTCTTGCCTTCGATAATGCGGTTGTGGACTTTGATCGTGTCGCCGATGTGCAGTTCGGGCAGGTCGGTCTTGAGGTGCTGTTCTTCCAGGGATTGCAAAATGTAGTCCATACGCGGAAAATCCTCAGGTCGTAGACAAAATAACGACACCCTTGCGGGTGTCCTGTTGGTGCGAACAATGGGTCTGAAAAGCATACCATAGCCTGGAAAGATTGCCAAAACCAGGACAGGGGTAGCACAGCGCCCGCTCGCCGGTCCTTCTTTCGTCAGCAGGGCAGCCGAGGGGGCCGTTGCCCTGGCCATGGTCGCTGCCCCAAGGTTGGCTGTTGGCGCTGTCATGCGGTTGGGTACGAATGAGAAGCGATATCGGTTATGAGTTTGATCGGCTTGGTTGCATTGATTCGGGTGTTTTTTGCTTGTTTGCCCTGGGATGTGATATAGTGGACCGCTAAATCCACGAGTGTAGCCGTACGAACGTGATTGCCGAACTGAGCAGAGGCGAAAGCGCGAGGGTTGTGGCCGAATGCAGGTCAGGCTGCGGCCTGAGGGATCGCCTCGACACGGATGTAGGACCGGTTGGATGTTGTCTAACCATCGGATTCGCCGTCCAGGATACGGTAGATGGTTCAGAAGGTCCTCGCAGAAAAGCCGGTAAGCGTTCCGTTGCAGCCTCCTCGTGGCACGTTATACTGAATGAAATGGCAATAGCCATAGGTCGCTTCTGCTCGAATCGGGCCATGGCCCAAAGGAGGTGAACGATGTCGCAAGGATGTTTGTCTTTGACGGTGACGTTGGCGGCGGGGGATGCCGCTGATTGAGGGTGGAAGGAGCCGCATCATGTTTTATAGGAGACGACTATGAACCGAGACATATCCTCTATTTTGCTCCACGGTGATGCTGATGCCATCAAGGAGTATGTCTTTGAAACCTCCTCCTTGCCTCAGATTCGTGGTGGCAGCCAGTTGTTGGTGAAGTGCGAGGAGGAGGTCAAGAAGCAACTTCAGGCCTTTAGTGGAAACGAAATCTACTGTTCGGGCGGCAGTTTTCTGTTCGCCCTTCCAAGCGATCGGGCTGAAGCGGCCAAACGGGCCGTAGAACGGGTATACCTGGAAAAGACAGGGGCTGCCACAGTAACAGTGGTCTACGAGCAAGACCTGCCTCCCGCCCCTCCCAATATACCCCCCACAAGTTCGTGGGCTCAGCGCCTCTGGCAGGCATACTTGGTCCAGGACGGCAACAACAAGACACCCCCCACGCCCTTTGCCCGACGGGTAGCCTTCCTGGCCGGCCAACTGCGAGAGGCCAAAGCTCGGAAAACCCGAGCTCCTTTCTGGGAAGCCCCGCCCTTTGGCCTGCGCTGTGACCTGTGCGGCAAGCGGGTGGCAGCCGAGATATGGCACTCGCCGGAGGGGGAAGAGAAGCGGTTGTGCCCAGTCTGTTGGACCCGATACGAAGCGGGCAGGGGCGGAGGGCAGTTCAATAGTCGCTTCAAGGAATGGGTGGAGCACAAAGGCCTGACCATTGCTGCTCAACGCCCGGTGGATCTAGACCACCTGGTACAGAGTGCTCGCGGTCATCAGTACCTGGCTTTCGTCTACGCCGACGGCAATGACATCGGCGGGCTGTTACAGCGCGTAAGTGATGAGAAGGAATTGCGAGGTCTGTCAGAGATCCTGCGCGGCGCGGCAGAGGAGGCACTCTTTGAAGCCCTCGGCACGGTCTGTAGACAAGCTCTCGGGGATACCGACTATTGGCCCTTTGAGATCGTCCACATTGGTGGTGATGATGTGACCCTGCTCATCCAGGCCGGCTATGCCTGGGAGGTGGCAGTGGAGTTCCTGGAGCGGTTTGAGCAGAAAGTCAATCAGGGATTGAGGAATAGGTTGGGAAGGCTGGCGCGCTGGAAAATCACCGCTTCTGCCGGCATTGCTGTTGCAGATTCCAGGTATCCCATTCGGTATCTGGAAAACCTGGCTGCAGATGTGCTGAAAAAGGCCAAAAGAAGGGCCAAGGAGGATCCGCATACCCCTTGCAGCGCGGTCAACTTCCTCTGGCTTCCCAATCCGATAGCAGCCGAATCGGCGGACCCGCTGCTGGCATACTATGAGCTCCGCAAGGATGTAGCCCTTACGACCCGGCCCTATACATTGGAGCAGGCCAGATCCCTGGTAGCCCTGACAGAGCAGGCTACCAAAATGCCGCGCAGCCTGCGTCATCGCTGGGCTGAAGCTCTGGAGAAAGGGCTGTTCGTCTCCCTCAACACCGTTTACTACGACATCGCCCGCCGCAAAGCAGAGGAACGGAGCGTATTCCAGGACTTTTTGCAGGCCTTGGGAACCCTCACATCTGTTCAGGGTGTAGAGGAGCCGCCAGCTCCACTGTGGAAGCATAATGCCTCTGCCGGAAAGTGGCGTACGGCCCTCCTGGATGTGTTGGAGTTGGCCGAACTACGCGCCACGCGCCCTGATGTTGAGGAAGCCCCTGAGGAGGTGGCCTGATGACCCATGTCGAAATAACTATTCGATTTCCTTTGGCAACCGCATTTCATACGACCGGTAACCGGCGACGGCTGTGGGCAGATAAGGCCCTGGCTCTGAGCACCGAAGGAGCCCCCATCCTTCCGGCCACGACGATCAAAGGCTACCTGCGGGAGCGGGCCGAGATCCTACTGCGAACCTGGGGGCAAACGGTCTGCCTGCCCCCCGCCCCAGCGACCATGTGCTTGGATAAGGAGCTTTGCCTGATCTGCCAGGTCTTCGGCAACCCGCGGCAACCTTCACCTCTGCGGTTTCGGGACGGCCAATTTGTCCAAAATCCGGATACCATGGTGCGAAGTGGGGTAAGCATCAGCCGCAGCCGGCGAGCGGCTCTTCCCCAACGCCTCTTTTTTGTGGAGACCACAGACCCGCAGCCGGGAGAAGTGGTGGCAATTATTGAGGGCGACTTTGCCGATCCTCAGTTGGCTCGACAGGCGACAGCCCTGATCATCCTTGCAGCCCGGTCAGGGTTTGCCATCGGTGCCGGTCGTACCCGCGGTCTGGGATGGCTGGAGAGGGATAAGATGCGGATAGAAGCCAGGATTGACGATCAAACGGTGGAGAACACCCTTATAGAGCAGTATGCCCGTTCGTGGAGCGGAGGTAAGGATGTGGTTGAAAATCAAGCCTGAAGAGCCCTTGATCATCGGTGAGGCACGGGCCGGCTCGCAGTTTCTCACGAGCCTTCCCTATATCCCTGGCCGCCTGCTACGAGGCGCCTGGGCCGATCGTCTTCTGGCTCAGGGCGACGGGGGGATTTTGCCCAAGATGCAATCGGTTCGGATAGGAAATTTCTTCCCTGCGGCAGAGTGGCGGAGTATGGACTATGTGTTGCCTCTGCCACTTACCGCTCTGACCTGCAAACGGGAAGAAGGATTTCGTAGGGAACCCCATCCCCAACGGCGAGGCCATGGAGTGGTAGACACCCTTTTACCCCACCTGGCCTACGTCCTGCTGCAAGCTCACGGCGCCCGCTTCGCAGCACCCTTTGGCATCGCGTGTCTCACATGTGGAAGCCGCATGGAGCCGGTGTCTGGCTTTTACACCGTGTACCAGAACGGTGGCTGGACTCATTATGTCCGTACTCGCTTGCAATACCACGCTCAGACGAAGGTAGCCTTGAGTCGCCACCGCCGCGCCTCGGCCGAGGGCATGCTCTACACCGCTTCTGCGCTCAGCACCCGGTCGTTCAGTCCTGACGGTTCCGCCGACAAGGCCCCCTTGGTCTTTCTAGGGCGGGTATACGGCGATGGGGAAGCAGTAAATGACCTGCGCCAGGCCGTGAACGACGCGGCCATCGGTG
>Ga0197142_1002860_pt1 | contig 14828 bp, 14 predicted proteins | sample GBS60_MetaG_FD_148614 | JGI IMG/M metagenome (GOLD analysis project Ga0197142, IMG submission 148614) | Sediment microbial communities from Great Boiling Springs, Gerlach, Nevada, United States - GBS 60_MetaG | ecosystem: Environmental > Aquatic > Thermal springs > Hot (42-90C) > Sediment... | reverse complement strand
ATATGAACTATGTTGTAAGCTGGCACAGCTTCTATGATTAGATCATCGAGCTTTATTGTTTCTCCATTAGCCATAATCCTTCCTCCGGGGAATCTGGCAGCGCATTTCTGCGTCAGGACAACCGTTGTTTTTTCCTGGGAAAGAAGATTGATGGCTTTAAGGTCAAAATGGTCATAATGGTCATGGGTGATAAGAATGAGATCAGCTTTGGGCAGCTGGCTGTAATCGGCAAATTGAGTGACAGGATCAATGTAGATTGTCCGACCGGCCCATTCCAGCATCAGCGAAGCATGGCCAAAAAAGGTAATCTTCAATGGACCCTTGGAGGTGGCGAAAGTATCCTGTTCATAGTTCTGGGCGTGAATCATAACAAGCGAAGTTAGAGCGAGGAAAATAATTATAATGAAACCTCTTGTCATTTTGGCCTCCTCAGTTTAGATTATATTTTGCTGAATCAATAAAAACAAATAAAGAGAATTATATATGAAAAAAAGGGTGCTTTTTGTCTGTCTGCATAATTCAGCCCGATCTCAGATGGCTGAAGCCTTTCTTCGCCATTTCTACGGCGACCATTACGAAGCCTTGAGCGCCGGGATCGAGCCTGGAAATGTTCATCCTTTGACCATTAAAGTTATGGCTGAAGCTGGGATTGATATATCAGGTCAGAGGTCGAAGTCGGTCGACGAATTCAGAGGTCAGGAGATTGATTTAGTCGTAACGGTCTGCGACTCAGCCAGGGAAAAATGTCCCTTCTTTCCCTATGCTAAAAAAAGGATTCATCAGAGTTTCCCGGATCCGACTTTCGTTTCTGGTTCCGGGGAGGAGAAGCTGCAAGCTTTCCGCGCGGTCAGGGATGAAATCAAAAAATGGATTCGGGAAAACTTCCATCCAGCCACTTTTTCTTTTTGAAGATTGAAGCTCACTGGTTAACTATGGGTGTCGGGCTGACAGCGAAGGGGTTGATTCTGACAGCCAGAGAGAAAAGGAAGGGATATCTTTCTTTTAGATGAGCTGCGTAATTTAGCCAGGCTTCAAGAAGGAGTGTCACCACCCGGCCCACATCATTATTGAGGTGGCTCAGGTCAGAAAGGGGTAAATCATCCATTTCTTCTGGTCTTAAGGCCAGTTCTTCGGCCAGATGGAAGATAGCCCAGAGAAGATTGGTAAAGGCCTCGTGCTCCAGAAGGGAAGGATTAGCCAGAAGAGAAAGCAGGAAATCTTGCCTGGGCAGCAGAAAATGGCGAAGATGCTCAAGCTTATCCGCATCAAGAGAAATATTTACTGGCAGGGACTTAATTTCCCTGACAGCCCGCCTGAAGTCCTGCTTCTGCCAGCCTGAATGAAAAAGAACTTTCTCTCTGAGAGTTTCTTTATTTTCTATTAGATTGGCTAGATGCTGCAGGAAGCCATTTCCGACCTCGCTGAAGAAGGCGCTGATCAGCATATTGAGTTTATCCAGGCGATTTCTTTTTTCTCTTTGCTTGAGTAATTGCTCAATGACAATGACGACTAATATGACATCAAGAAAAAGGAAGCCCAGATCTCCAATCATGTATATAAATATGTGATGAACATCGCGAAAGATAAGATAATGGATGAAATAAACCGAGGCCGAGGCTATAATAAAAATAGCTATGAGCCACCCTCTTTCTTGCCAGAAATCTTTCATGGTTCCTTCTCCTTAATTATAAAGAAAAAATAATATTATCTGACCATCAGAGGATAATCAAGCTGATTTCCGAAGCAGCCAGGTCTGCTCCTGGGATTGGAACCTGGAGAAAGTCGGAAATAAAGTCCATCTAATTTTTTAGGGGAAAGGTAGCCGATAATCAGATTGTTCAAGGTCGAATTCCGTTGCGACGAAGTCACTTCCCATGGAATTAGGAAATCAAATATTATTGAAATACGAGTCAAAAATACAGCGCATGCAGGATAAATTTTTTTAAGTCTCCTCATCCAAGAGCCTTTTCAGCCTTCTGAGAATTTAATTTCTCCAGGTCTTTCTGGACAAGAGCCAGAGGAACCAGAAATCCTGAAAAATGTTAGTTATAAGGTCTTGCCTGAGGAAGAATAATTGCTAGAATAATAAATTATCTTTCACGATAACAGGAGAAGAATATGGCCGAACAGAAAGAGGAAATTGAAGAGCTTGAACTTAATGAGGAGGGATTTCTTATCCAGCCGGAAAAATGGAATGAGCAGGTAGCCTGCTGGCTGGCGCGAAACCAGGAAGGAATTGAAAATCTTACAGAGGACCACTGGAAAGTTATCAATTTTCTAAGGTCTTACTGGGAAAAGCATGGTCTGGCTCCGATGATCCGGCTTCTCTGTCAGGAAACTGGTTTTTCTCTGCGGAAAATTTATGAGCTCTTTCCTTCAGGCCCGGCCAAAGGTGCCTGCAAAGTGGCCGGTCTTCCCAAACCGGATGGCTGTGTCTAAGGCAGGAAAAATATGTTCTGGCTAAAGCTAAGTCTGGTCCTCGCTTTTCTTTTATCTCTTAGCTTTTTTATTTTTTACTTTGTTAAAATTTTTAAATTCTATCGCCCCGGAGCCCAGGCTAAGCCTCGAGGCGAGATAAAAAAGGGGAAAATTTATTCACTCACCATTGGCCTTTTACCCTGGGAAAAGGAAAGCACCAGGAAGCACTGGCCTGTATATCTCACAGGAATAATTTATCATCTAACGATTGCAGTGGCCTTTCTCAGGTTGCTGGCTCTTTTCCTCGACTGGCCATTATTGTCCGGTCAAATAACATTTCTCTTCCTGCTTATGGGCACAGCCTGCGGTCTTGGTCTCTTTTTCCGACGGCTGCTGCGAACGGAACTACGCCAGCTCAGTCTCCTGGACGATTATCTGGCCAATCTCCTGGTTGACCTTTTTCTCCTCACCGGCGCTGTGAGCATTTTATTGCCTGGAGCCACAATTTATTATTTTCTAACCGGGCTTATTCTGATTCTTTATCTTCCCCTGGGTAAAATACGCCATTGTCTTTTCTTTATTCCGAGCCGCCTAATTTTTGGCCATTATTACGGGCTGAGGGGCGTTTTGCCACCTCCAGGAAAGTTACCCGGGAGAACTTCACTCAAATGAAGCCCCTCCTTTTTATCTGGTGCCGCCTTATCTATTTACCTATTTTCTTACTTATTCGGTGCCATCCATTTTCTTTTATTTTATCTGGTGCCATCTTATCTATTTGCCTATTTTGTTTTCCTGTTTTCTCTTTTTGGCCGGCACCATTTTGCATATTTACCTGTTTTATATGCGTTTCTGCCTGTCATTTTACACCTTTCGCGATTTTTTTTATTTCTATCTTCTAATTCTGGTGTGAAATCATGGCCGTAGCAGGAAAAAAGAAGGAATCAAAAGAAAGGGAAGCTCTCTTTAAATACCTCGATTTCGAGAGGGCTCTTCAGCTTTCTTCCTGTGTTCGTTGTGGTCTCTGTGAGCGAAGCTGCCACTATTTTCTAACTGACAGAGACGTTAAGTCGATTCCTGCCTATAAAGTTGGCCTCGTTCAAAGAGCATTCTATTATTACGTTAGTCTGGGCGGTCCTCTTGCTTCTTACCGGCTTGGCAGCCAGAATCTTGATTCAAATCTTATCGAAGAATGGGTAGACGTTCTTTTTGGTCGTTGTAGCCTCTGCGGTCGCTGTTCGCTCAACTGTCCCCTGGGTCTAAAAATCCATGATCTCATTCGTTTTGGCCGAAGCGTTCTGGCCGAGCTTGCCCGGATTCCCTCAGGCCTGGATTCAACTATCAGGGCTGCGGTCAATTCAGATAATAATATGGGCATAAGAACTGAGGAGTGGGTGGAAACAGTGCGCTGGCTGGAAGAGGAGCTCCGCAGTGAAGTGGGTAATCCCTCAGCTTGCCTTCCCCTGGACCGCTCCGGAGCCAGATTCCTCTATGCTATCAATCCTCGCGAGGCCAAATTTTTCCCCTTGTCTTTACTGGCGGTCGGCAAAATATTCTATGCTGCCGGCGAAAGCTGGACACTTTCCAGCATTAATTATGATGTAACCAACTATGCTTATTATTCAGGTCAGGATAGCCTGGCAGCCGAGTTCTTTCGCCGCCTTGAGGCTTCCATGAAAAGGCTTGGCTGCGAGGTGCTTGTTCTGACCGAGTGTGGTCATGGCTATAATTCAGCTCGGTGGGAAGCACCGGCCTGGCTGGGTTATCAGCCTGATTTTGAAATCAGGAGTATCTTAGAAATAGTAGCTGATTATGTCCGCCAGGGCCGATTTCGACTTGACCCTACCCGTAACCATCTTCCTATTACTCTCCACGATCCCTGTAATCTCGTTCGTCTGGGAGGGCTACTCGAAGAAGCGCGTTTTCTACTGCGCCAGTCAGCTATGAATTTTGTTGAAATGACGCCTCATGGCATTGAGAACTTCTGTTGTGGAGGAGGTGGTGGGCAGCTGGCCATGACCGAGTTTGCCCCTAGAAGGTTAAAGGCAGGAGAAATCAAGGCCAGGCAGATCAAGGAGTCAGGCGCCAAAGTAGTGGTGGCCCCCTGCCATAATTGCCTGGATCAGCTCCTGGAGCTCAATCGGGTTTATAAACTCGGAGTTCAGCTGAAGACGGTATGCGAAATTGTCGCTGAAGCCCTCATCCTGAAATAAATAAGCTATTTAATAGTGTAGCCAAAAAACGCTGGCTATAAGCCATCCATTTTGAATTAATGACAGGTGAAGGGAAATAAATCTTCACATTTAAATCATGTTTAAATCCCGATTTAATCCCGGTCTGACTTTAATTGATCCTCTAAAAAACCGATCTTTCATAAATTCTCTCTCTTACAAATCCAGGCCGGAGATTTTGCCTCAATTACTTCAGGCCGAGGCTTTTTTCTTTTTCCTGGCAAATTCAGCTATTTCCCGCACGGCTCTTAAGGCTGATTCGATATGCTCTTCCGTATTGAAGGGGCCCAAGCTGAACCGGACTCCGCCTTTAATTTTGTCTGTTCCGAGCTGTTCATGAACGAGCGGGGCACACTGGAGCCCCGCCCGACAGGCAATATTGTAATCAACATCAAGAAGAGTCGCCGTTTCCGTGGCCTCGAGACCCTCAATGTTGAAAAGTAGAACTGCTATATGATTCTCCAGAGAATCCTGGCAATAAAGGGTGACTCCTTCTATTTCTCTTAGACCGTCCCTTAATTTTCGCAAAAGCTCCATTTCTCGCTCATGTATATTTTCAATGCCCTGCTTCTTGACCCAATTTACGCCGGCATGGAGACCGGCTATGCCGACAATATTGGGCGTTCCATACTCAAGTCGGTAGGGATACTCTTCGAGATGGGTACGCTGAGCTGATCGAACCCCTGTGCCACCAGCCCGGGTGAAGCGGATCTCAATACCTTCCCTGACATATAACCCCCCTATACCAGTCGGGCCCATCAGACTTTTATGACCCGTGAAGGCAATAACATCCACCAGCGACTCTTTAATATCTATGGGCACCTGGCCAGCGCTCTGAGAAGCATCGACGGCAAAGGGAATCTCATGGGTTCGACAAATAAGCCCTATTTCCCTTAAAGGCTGCAGAGTGCCAATAACATTGGAACCATGATTGACAATCACCAGGCGGGTATTGGGTTTAATCCTTTTTTTAATATCATCCGGACAGATAAAACCCTGTCCATCGAAGGGTACATAGTCAACCTCAACCCCGCCCCATTTCCAGAGATGATAGAGAGGTCTTAAAACCGAATTATGCTCGAGATTGGTCGTAATAGCGTGATCGCCCTCTTTGAGCAGGCCAAAAATAATAAGATTGAGGGCATCGGTTGAATTATAGGTAAAACAGAGACGGTTTGGATCCTCCCCATTAAAGAATTCCGTCAGTAGCTTCCTGGTTTCTTCGACAAGATGGCCAGCCTCAACGCAGAGATCATAGCCTGAGCGGCCAGGATTAACCCCGTAATGGCGATAAAAATAATCCATAAAGGTATACACTTCCTCCGGCTTGGGAAAAGCCGTGGCGCTGTTATCGAGATAAATGATATTTTTCATGATTGCCTCCAAGATTAAGGTAAAAAATAATATGATATGCTACTTTTTTTTACCCTGTAAATCAATCTGTCAAACTGAGATTTGCTTTTTGGATATATTTTGATTTTAGGAACCTCATCAGTTACTTGAGCCAGAAAGATCTTAGTTTAAGGGAAAATTAGGGGTTAATGTTTTAAAGACTATAGGATAAAATTTCAGCCAGACCATAGAGGAATATTGAAACTGGCTATAATTTAGTTTTATTCCACCCTGTAAAAGAATTAAGCTAGATTTTTTATATATCCTCCTTACCCCTGATAGGATCCTTTTTTCAGCTAAAAACCCGAGACATTCAGAACATAAATAATAAATTGGCCTTGAAAAAGAGCCTCGCTTTTTCAGGTGATAATCTTATAGGCCCTGCCATTCCAGCCCGTAATGCGAGGGGTGAAGGGTCCCTCGGGCTTCTTTCATAAACTTCTCTCAGCCTGAATAATATTTCTTAACCTAAAAGAGGAGAATCATTGACAGAAAAGAAGAATTTCCATAAAATTAAATTCTATGCCTTTTAAAGCCTACAAGAAAATTCTAAAAGCAAGCTTTTATTTAATTACCTCTGGCTTCTTAATTTTGAATTTTGTTAACTGTGCTTCCCGGGAACCCTATTCTCTGGTAATCAAAAATGGCCTGATAATCGATGGAACAGGGAAAAAGGCCTTTCAGGCTGACCTGGCTATCCAGGGAGAACGCATTGCCAAAATTGGTCATTTGACCCAAGCCAAAGCTCAAAAGATAATCGATGCCAGCGGCCTCGTTGTCTCTCCTGGCTTTATTGATGTTCATACCCATGGCGACCGGGGCCTTTTGCGGGTACCGAGCGCGGATAATTATATTCGACAGGGTGTGACGACAATCATCGGGGGGAATTGCGGGGGCCATCCTTTCCCTTTGAGCGAGTTGTTTGAGCAACTGGAAAAGACCGGAATAGCCCTTAATTTTGGCTGCCTCGTCGGTCATAACACCATTCGCGAAAGGGTTATGGGCCTGAAAATGGAAGAGCCGACAGAGGAAGAAATGGCCGAAATGAAGCGTTTAATTGATCAGGAAATGAGGGCTGGCGCGCTGGGCTTTTCTACGGGCCTGGCCTATCTACCTGGTACTTATTCTAAAACTAACGAGATTGTTGAACTGGCTTCAGTAGCCGCTCGCTATGGGGGCATCTATGCCTCCCATATTCGGGATCAGGGGAAAAAGATAACTGAAGCTATAGAAGAGGCCATTGAAGTTGGTCGGCGTAATCGAATGAAGGTTCAGATTTCCCATATCAAACTGGCTGATGAGGCCGTCTGGAATGAAATTGACCGGATTTCAGGGCCGGTGGAAAAGGCCAGAAGGGAAGGAATCGAAGTTTATTGCGACCTTTATCCTTATACAGCCACAAGTTCTGGCTTTACTTCCAGTTTTCCTTCCTGGGTATTTGAAGGTGGTGAGGAAAAATTCAGGGAGAGACTCGAAGATGCCGAAATCTATCAAAAAGTGAAGGATTATATTATTGAAAGACGACTCAGGTCGGAGCGGGGAATTAACCGGCTTCAGGCCATTCTCATTGCCAGCTGCCGGCGGCATCCCGAATATGAAGGGAAGAATCTCGAAGAAATCTTAAGGATGAAGGGGAAAGAACCAACGGTGGAGGAAGCGGCTGACCTAATCATTGAAATAGAGAAAGAGGGTGGGGCCCAGGGAATCTTCTTTCAAATGGATGAGGCCGATGTTGCGGAACTCATGAAGCTTCCTTATGTCATGATAGGCTCGGATGGAGCAATCCAGGTTTTTGGCCGAGGCTTTCCTCATCCCCGTTCTTATGGCACCTTTCCCCGAGTGATTGCCCTCTATTGCCAGGAAAAAAAGATTCTCAGCCTTGAGCAGGCCATTGAAAAAATGACTTCTCTTCCGGCCGCGGCCTTTAATCTTGAAAAGAGAGGATGCCTCAAAAAAGGCTATTTTGCTGATATAACTGTTTTTGATCCCGGAAAATTCAGAGACGAGGCCACCTACAGCGAGCCCCATCGTTATGCTTCCGGTCTTCATCTGGCCGTGGTTAATGGCCAGATTGTTTTCGAAGAGGGGGAAATGAAGCCAGTTTTTCCCGGAAAAATTCTCAGAGGAAAGGGCACTTTTTCTGGCCGGAAAAGCTGAGCTTAACGATCTGAAGAAGCTCGATGAAACAACAGATCAATCGGGCGATTGAGTTTCTTCTGGCAAGAGGAAATCTACCCATTCTTTTCTGGCTGAAAAAGGATATTCTGGAAATTTCCTATGAGCGGGAACAGAAGAATCTGAAGAAGTTTGCCCATCGGGTCCGTCTCTTTGAGACACAACGCCCCGATGGTAGCTGGTGTGACCGGGTTATTGATAAAATCACCATTCAAAGCCGCGCCTGGATAATCATTGATACTCTCAAGAATCTCTTTCATCTTTATGATTATGGCTGCACCCTGAAGGATGAGGGGGTGACGAAAGGCGCAGAATTTCTCTTTTCCACCCAGACCAAAGAAGGCGACTTCAGGGGGGCCTTTTATAATGAATATGTCCCCACTTTTCATGCCTTAGCCCTTGAAATCCTCTGTCGCTTTGGTTTAGACCGGGATAAAAGAGTTCAACGTGGTTTTCGATGGTTAATTGATCATCGGCAAAAAGACGGGGGCTGGATCATTCCCTATCAGGTTCATAACAGCCGTCATAAAGGAGGATATCGTCTACCGGCGTCCGCGTCCGGACAGCCAATTCCCTTTGATAATTCCCTGCCAAGCTCAGCCAGGGTAACCGGTATTGTTCTCAGGCCCTTTGTCGAGTCGAGTACCTGGAGAAACAAGAAAATAGTCAGGCAATCCGCTGAGTGGCTGGCCAGCCGGCTTTTCGAGCCAGATAACTATGAATTTCATCCCGAACGTGATGCCTGGCTTGAGCTCCATTATCCTTTCTGGACAACAGATATTTTGAGTGTCCTGGATTTGCTCAGCCGGCTTAATTTTAGCCCCGATCATCCCAAAATTGCCCAATCTTTAGAGTGCCTTTTGAAAAGACAGAACCCTCAGGGATTCTGGGAATGTTCCAATCATGGAGCAGGCTTTGAAGACCATCTCTGGGTGACGCTTTCGGTTCTCCGGATTTTTAAGAGATTCGGGCTGATTAAAAGTTGAGCTCGGGCTGATCAACGGCAATAAATCAGATGATTAAAGATTTTCGAACGAAAAAATTTAAAATTTTTTTATAAGGCAGGAAATGCGGTGCCGGAAATATTTTCTTAGCCTGGGCAGTAACCTTGGCTCTCCGGCCAGGAATCTGGCCAGGGCCCGCCAGCTTCTCGAAGCTTCAGGGGTGAATATTCTCCGGGCCTCAGCTATCTATCTCACGCAGCCCGTCGGTTTTAAAAAACAGCCCTGGTTTTATAATCAAGTTATTGAGGTCGAGACAAAACTTGGTCCCCTGGAGCTTCTTTTTTTAGCCAAAAAAATAGAAAGTCAGTTAAAAAGGAAAAAAACAGTTCGTTTCGGCCCTCGCCCGATTGATATTGACTTGCTCCTTTCTGGTCGTCTGATTATCAACAGGAAAGAGCTGAAAATTCCGCATCCCCGGATGCATCAGAGACGCTTTGTGCTTGAGCCTTTGAATGAAATTGCTCCGGGAGCGATTCATCCTGGTAAAAAGAAAAAAATCAAAACGCTGCTCAGGCAGCTTCATGACAATTCCATTGTTATGAGACTGACCTGATTAGAAAACATCCTCAAAATGAGCAATTTCATATTCCCTTTCTGATTTAAAAAGAATCGAAAGAATATCGAAGCGGCATTCGCTGATTCTCTCTCTTTTCTCAGAAAGAAAGCCCAGGGCCGCCTCTTTTAGCTTTTCCTTCTTAGCTTTCCTGACAGCCTCCTCAGGATAGCCGAATTCATCATGTCGCCTGGTTTTTACTTCGACAAAAACAAGGATCGAACCTTTACGGGCAATAATATCAATTTCGGCCCGGCGATGGCGAAAGCGACGGGCTATAATTTTATAGCCCTTTTTTTCAAGAAAACGGCAGGCAATATCCTCGCCCTTTTGCCCGAGTTCCTGGCGGCTATGGTTTGAAGTCAGGATGGGCTCTGTTTTTTTCGGGAGATGATTTTCCACCTGGTTCCTTCCCGGGTATCCTCCAGGACAATTCCCTGTTCCAAAAGCTCCTGGCGGATGCGGTCGGCCAGGGCATAATTTTTTTCTTGTCTGGCCTTTTCCCTTAATTTTATTTTTTCCATGATTTCAGCCGGCAGTTCCTTTGGTGGTGGGGGCAGGACAGCCAGAACCTGGTCAATTTCCCTGAGCCATCTTTTTAGCGCCAGGGCATCTCTGAGTTTTAATTTTCCCTGCTGTAGCTGGATATTGACCTTTTTAACCAAACTGAAAATAGCTGAGAGAGCGGTCGAAATATTGAGGTCATCACTCAGTCCTTCCCTGAATTCTCTGGTCGCGGTTTCAATAATCTCGCCTATTTCCTGGCTCTCTCCTTCAGGAAATGTCCGGCTTTCCAGCTCCAGCTGAAAATCCCGGAGGCGGTCAAGGGATGCCGCTGCCTGATGAAGGGCTTCAAAGGTAAAATTGAGGGTTTTGCGATAATGAGTTGAAAGAAGCAAAAAGCGCAGGGCCAGAGGATCAACGCCTCGAGCCAGAAGGTCCCTCAGGGTATAAAAGTTTCCCTTGGATTTGGACATTTTTTCGCCTTCAACGATAAGGTGGTGACAGTGAAGCCAGTAGCGCACAAAGGGCTTTCCGGTTGCGGCCTCGGACTGGGCAATTTCATTCTCATGATGGGGGAAAATATTATCGACCCCTCCGCAGTGGATATCAAAGGTTTCCCCGAGATATTTCATGCTCATGGCCGAGCATTCAATATGCCAGCCAGGACGGCCTGGTCCGAGTTCAGTTTCCCAGTAAGGTTCGCCTTCCTTCCTTTTTTTCCAGAGAGCGAAGTCATGAGCCATTTCTTTTTCGTATTCATCGGCTTCAATGCGAGCACCGATTTTGAGCTCTTCCGGTTTTATTTTGGCTAGCTTTCCATAGCCTGGAAAGCGGGCAATGCTGTAATAAATGGAGCCATCTTTTTCATAGGCATAGCCCTTGGCCAGTAAAATCTTGATCAGCTTAACCATTTCAGGGATATGCTCTGTAGCCCGGGGATAGACATCAGCCGGAAGGATATTCAGGGTCTTTATATCTTCAAAAAAAGCTTCGATGTATTTTTTCGTATACTCGGCCAGGCTGAGGCCAAGTGCCTGAGAATTACGGATCGTCTTATCGTCCACATCGGTAATATTCATGACATGAAAGACTTTATAGCCAGAATAAATGAGAAACCTCTTCAGAAGATCTTCAAAAATATAGGCCCTGAAATTGCCGATATGGGCGTAATCATAGACAGTTGGACCGCAGGTATAGAGACGAACCTCTCCCGGCCTGAGAGGCTCAAAAATCTCGATCTCGCCGGAAAGGGTGTTAAAAAATCTGATCATAGCCTTCCTATTATGAAATCAACGCCTCACTGAGTCAATAAATCTCAACTTGTTTCTAACCAGATTTGACTTTATTCTTTCAACTGAATATTTTGGGGGAAAGGAGGCCAAAATGATAAGACCGCCTGCGGTTGCAGGATATTTTTATCCTGGCCGAGCCCCTGAGCTCAGGGAAATGATTGAGGCTATGGTCCCTGCAAAAAGGGAAAGAAAAAGGGCATATGGTGTTGTTTCACCCCATGCTGGCTATATGTATTCAGGTCGAGTTGCGGCCGCTGTTTTTGCCTCGGTTGAAATCCCCGAGGTGGCCGTTATTCTCGGCCCGAGCCACCGGGGTATAGAGCCCCTGTTTGCGGTTCAAACGAAGGGTAGCTGGCGAACTCCTCTCGGCGAGGTTAAAATTTATTCAGAGCTGGCTGATCGCTTAAGGCAGATTTGTTCTCTTTTAGAAGATGATCCTAAAGCTCATGCTCTTGAACATTCCCTGGAAGTTCAGGTCCCCTTTCTCCAATTTTTCCGTCCAAATATAATGATTTTACCCATCTGTGTTTCACCTGAGGCTGATTTCCCTTCTCTGGAAGAACTCGGTCAGTCTCTGGCGAAAGCCATCAAAGAAGAGAAAAAGGAAATTCTTCTGGTCGCCTCCACCGATATGAGCCATTATGTCAGCCAGGCGGAAGCGGAGAAAAAGGATTTTCTGGCAATAAAGAAGATTGAGGCTCTGGATGCCCGGGGTTTGTATGAGGTTGTTCTTAAGGAAAATATTTCCATGTGCGGCTTCCAGCCAACCTGTGCCGCTCTCACTGCCTGTAAGGAGTTGGGGGCAAAGCAGGCAGAACTTATTCTTTATCAGACTTCGGGTGATGTCACCGGTGATAGACAGGAAGTCGTGGGCTATGCCGGCTGCCGGATAATCTGAATTTTATCCTGATTAATCAGCCAATCTGGAGATGGTATAAATAATTTATTTCAGACCCGAGATAAAATTTTAATTTCCGTTATTAATTTTAGAACATATATTTTCGTGGCATATATTGCCTGTATTTTTTAACCACTTTGAATGGCGTCCAGCTAAGAAAACGCGAGTAAATTCCTATTATATCTATCAGAAAACTAAGAAATAATTAAGTTGACATCAGATTTTTTTTAAGATAGAGGGAAAATGAACTTAAATCGAGGAGGCAGAGCAGGGTCATGATTCATTTTAGTCCTCTGGACTGGATCTGGCTGGCCATCTACTTAATTTTGATGACTGGATGTGGCTTCATTTTTTATCGTTTAGGCAAGCGTTCAGAGGCTGATTTTTTTCTTGCCGGTCGCGGGCTGCCCTGGTGGATTCCCGGCATGAGCGTCTATGCCACCCATACAGCTACGGACACACCCATGTGGGTGAGCGGTGTGATTTACAAATATGGTCTCAGGGGTCTCTGGTATACCTTTTTTTCAGCCTGGTGTGCCGTGGCTGCCTTTGTTTCTGCCCGAATTTTCCGGCGCTCCTTAGCTTATTCTCAGGCTGAATGGCAGAGCCTTCGTTATGGCGGCCTGGGAGGAGAATTGCTGCGGGGCTGGATGTCAGGCTGGGGATCATTCCTCAATATGTTTATCCTCGGCTGGGTCAGCATGGCCATGGGCAAACTCTGCCATTACCTTTTTGGCTGGGACAACTGGGTGGGCCTGATTATTCCCTCGCTTATTGTAGCTATTTATGTTCTTTCTGCTGGCTACTGGGGAGTGGTTATGGCTGATTTCCAGCAGGGCATCATTGCCTTCTTCATCATTGTTTTTGCTTCTCTCTGGGGAGTCAGGGTGGCTGGAGGTCCTGAAGCCATTGTGGCCAGATTGAATGCCCTGGGCGAGCTCTGGCGCCTTAATCCCTTTCATTTTTCTGGCTTTTTTAGGGGCGATTTTCCCCTGGCCTGGTTTTTAACGATGCTTTTTATCGCTATCCTTGGGGGTTTCGGCATGGGAACGAGCATTGACTGGTATGCCGAAGTCCAGAGAATCCAGTCTTCAAAGACGGTGCGCGATGCCGCCTATTCTATCTGGTGGGGGACAGCTTTAACCCTGACCCGCAATGCCATCTGGGCAGCTGCCATTATTGCCTTCTTCGTTCTTTATCCCAATATAACAGAAGCCTCTCAATATGAGATGGCCTGGTACAGGATTGCCTTTGAACATATTCCCGCTGGCATGCTGGGTTTTCTCTTCGCTGGTATCATCGCCATTCATTTTTCCACCATCTCCACCCATCTCAATCTGGGTGCGGTTTATCTTACCAGGGATATTTATCATCACTATATCAATCCTGAAGCAAGTGAGCGGAAACTGGTTATGGCTGGCCGGGTAGCGACAGCTCTTCTTCTTATTGGCTCATTCATTTATGGCTTGATGATGGAGGAAATTACCCGCTGGCTTATTTTTGCCCTGTGGATTATGGGAGCTGGCATGTGGCTCCCGAATATCCTTCAGGTCATCTGGTGGCGCTTCAACAGTTGGGGCTATCTTTCTGCTTGGATAGCCAATCTGGGCTTCAGCTGGCTCGTCGTCTGGATTCTACCCGCCTTTGGTGTCATTCCTGAACTGCCAGACTATCTTCAATTCTGGGCGCTGATGGTGCTAACAGCTCTTGTCTATATCCCGGTAACGCTTCTTACCCCGCCTGAGAATAAGCTTCATCTGGCAAAATATTATGCTATGACCAGACCCATTGGCTGGTGGGGACCCATTAAAAAGGAAGCCCAGCGCCTGGGCTTAATCAGGGAGGAGGCAAAACCATGAAGGGGAAAAAATTTCTGGGACTGCGGCGGGACTGGAAACCGGAAGAAGCGGACTCCTGGACCAGGGAAGACTGGCTGGCCATAATAATCTCACCCCTGGCTTACGCTCTGCTCATGATTGGCCTGGCTCTACTGCTTTTTCTGCGAATGGATGGCCTGATCATTTTCCTGATGGGAGTGGGGGCTACAATTTTACTCCATCTGGTTATCGACCCGAAATTGAGGGCCCTCTCTTCAGAGTATGAAAAAAAACAGAGAGAATATTTAAGACGCTTAGAGCTTTTGGTTCGCTGGAGGGAAGATGAATAGGGGACTTTTTGTGGTTCTAGGCTTAACCATAGCCTATGGAGTCTCCTTTCTGGGACTCCTCTTGGCCTATTTTTCTTACAGGAAAAGAAAGGGGGGTAAGGGTGAATGAACGCTTGATCTTTGGCATTATTATTCCGGCAGGCATATTTTTTGTTTCCCTTTTAGCCACTTTTCTTATCTACCGCCGCTTCGCCCGT
>Ga0197142_1002859_pt1 | contig 14830 bp, 11 predicted proteins | sample GBS60_MetaG_FD_148614 | JGI IMG/M metagenome (GOLD analysis project Ga0197142, IMG submission 148614) | Sediment microbial communities from Great Boiling Springs, Gerlach, Nevada, United States - GBS 60_MetaG | ecosystem: Environmental > Aquatic > Thermal springs > Hot (42-90C) > Sediment... | reverse complement strand
TATAGATATAGTTCTCGATGCAGTCCGTTTCAACGAGGCGATAGTCGACGCGGACTTGGTGATAACTGGTGAAGGTAGAATCGACGAGCAAACTGCCTATGGCAAGACAATCGGCGGATTGCTCAGACGCACATCACGATTGGGTATACCTGTTATAGCTCTTGTAGGATCGTATTCGGGCAACATTCGAGCACTATACGATGCAGGACTTACAGCCGTGTTTAGCATCGTCCCCGGGCCGGCAAGCAAAAAACACGCAATGGAACACGCAGCCGAACTCTTGAAAACAACTTCGGCAAACATCGCACGATTTGCCTTCGCCATCGGAGCTAAACGTGCTCATTTGAAAAAGCACACAACCTGATTTCAACGTCTACAGCCGAGCATACCATTGGCTTTTGTTGTTCTTGATTGCGTATGCGTTTTTTAGCTGACCGACCATCCAAACACTGGGCAGCTTTGCGCATCGTCCCAGATTCCTTACTTGTCCTACTCATAAAGCTCCCACTTGCCATCTTCACAGCAACAGCGTATTCTCATATGAAACCATGTGCCGAAGTAGTATACCGGAAGATTTTTGATGATGAGCAACGCTGAGAGAAGCCAATTCACCGAGATGCGTTTACAGTTGCTCGGATGGGCAACTTCAGCCCTTCGTGAGTTTGCTTTAGGTCTGTTCCGAGCTCAGACGATAGGATGCGCATCCTATTGCAAATAGCCTCAAACTCATATCCAGTCGCCAAATCTACGTGCGCATAGCTCAAGTAGACTGGAATCATATACAAAGATGTGGGGCCACACTCGTCCGCTTCAACGAGGAATATAAATGACCAATCGTTCCGCAGATCGGGATCAACGGCATAATCATCGAGAAAGTCGCCTGTATCGTACATTATAAGACTACTGTCTATCACCTGTACACCTTGAAACACGTGCGCCGAATGTCCGTATACGATATCCACTCCGAGACGAACGACGGCTGAAGCAAACTCGCGAAATTGCGCCGGCGGGCGAAGCACCATGTTGGGCCCCCAGTGTAAAGACATTACTACAATGTGAGCTCCGGCATCGCGGGCACGTATAACTGCTTTCTCGACGCGCGCAAGGGTAGAACTGTCGGCTTTGATTTCGATGTAGTTTGTGCCCGGTTTTTGCTGGTCGGCAGCAAACGAAGACTCGTTGTCTGTAAATGCAACAACCCCCACTTTTAAGCCTGCTGCGTCGAATAATGCCGGTGCTTCTGCCTCTTCGAGATTGTATCCCGCACCAGCTGTGCATATTCCAGCTGCGTCAAGGTGTTTGAGGGTGTCGAAAAGACCTTCCTCACCGTAATCCAAAGTATGATTGTTAGCCAGTGAAACACAACGAATATTCGCGGCGCGAAGCACATCTGTTGCTTTGGGGTCTGCACGGAAATGAAATACTTTTGGAGTTTGATCCCAAAGCCTCATGCTTTGAGTGATAGCGCATTCCAAGTTGGTAACTACTGCATCCGCCGACCGTAGGATGGGAAGCGTATTGCCCCAAAAACTTTCTGGTGGGCGAGCAGCGATTTCCGTGTTTACTCCGCGGCCTAACATTACGTCACCAATAAAAGCCAGAGTCATCTGAGTCATTGCGTTGCCTCCCGAATAAAACCTGTGTTATATTTATCCGGCGTTGCAATCGTTCAAGCAAGGTAGGAATCACATTCGTTGGTTCTGCGGTTTGAGAGTCGAAATTTCTACTCAAAATGTGCAGAAAAAGGTATTGACTGAGTTGATTCAAGTTGCTAGAATATACGTGGCTTTGGGGGAGTTAATATCCCGCAAGCTAGCATAAAAAAATTCCAAAAAAAGTGTTGACAAGCTTTTTTTGGTGTGGTATTATATTCCTTGCCGCTCGGAGATATATGTTCCGGGCGATTTGTATGGAACCTTGAAAACTGAACAGTGTAAGCGTGTAGGGTTATGAGTTTCAGCATCAAAGCCAAAGCTCCTCTATTGGGGCTTTGTTGTAACTCCCTAAGAATTTGAGTTGGTGTTGTCGGTTAGACAACGTTCCAACTTCGAGTTTTTCTTATGGAGAGTTTGATCCTGGCTCAGGACGAACGCTTGCGGCGTGCCTAAGAAATGCAAGTCGAGCGAGGTCGAGGCTTCGGCCTTTAGACCTAGCGGCGAACGGTCGCGTAACACGTAAGCAACCTGCCCCAGAGTGGGGGATAGCCCGCCGAAAGGCGGATTAATACCGCATGTGGACAATCCGACGCATGTTGGGTTGTCTAAAGCAGCAATGCGCTCTGGGATGGGCTTGCGGCCTATCAGCTAGTTGGTGAGGGTAACGGCCCACCAAGGCGACGACGGGTAGCTGGTCTGAGAGGATGGTCAGCCGGACTGGGACTGAGACACGGCCCAGACTCCTACGGGGGGCAGCAATTAGGAATCTTGCGCAATGGGCGAAAGCCTGACGCAGCGACGCCGCGTGACCGATGAAGTCCTTCGGGATGTAAAGGTCTTTTCTGAGGGAAGAAGGATGTGACGGTACCTCAGGAATAAGCCCCGGCTAACTACGTGCCAGCAGCCGCGGTAATACGTAGGGGGCGAGCGTTGTCCGAATTCACTGGGCGTAAAGCGCGCGTAGGCGGGTTACTAAGTTGGGGGTGAAATCCCGAGGCTCAACCTCGGAACTGCCTCCAAAACTGGTAGCCTAGAGGTATGGAGAGGGAAGTGGAATTCCTGGTGTAGCGGTGAAATGCGTAGATATCAGGAGGAACACCCGTGGCGAAGGCGGCTTCCTGGCCATATCCTGACGCTGAGGTGCGAAAGCCAGGGGAGCGAACGGGATTAGATACCCCGGTAGTCCTGGCCGTAAACGATGGATACTAGGTGTTAGAGGTATCGACCCCTCTAGTGCCGTAGCTAACGCATTAAGTATCCCGCCTGGGGAGTACGGCCGCAAGGCTGAAACTCAAAGGAATTGACGGGGGCCCGCACAAGCGGTGGAGCATGTGGTTTAATACGTCACTAACCGTAGAACCTTACCCAGGCTTGACATCTGGGGAATCCCGATGAAAGTCGGGAGTGCCTCGCAAGAGGAACCCCAAGACAGGTGTTGCATGGCTGTCGTCAGCTCGTGTCGTGAGATGTTGGGTTAAGTCCCGCAACGAGCGCAACCCTCATCCGATGTTGCCAGCGGGTAATGCCGGGGACTCTTCGGAAACTGCCCGTGTAAGCGGGAGGAAGGTGGGGATGACGTCAAGTCAGCATGGCCCTTACGCCTGGGGCTACACACATGCTACAATGGACGTGAACAAAGGGAAGCAATACCGCGAGGTGGAGCCAATCTCAAAAATACGTCCTCAGTTCGGATTGCAGTCTGCAACTCGACTGCATGAAGTCGGAATCGCTAGTAACCGCAGGTCAGCTAAACTGCGGTGAATACGTTCCCGGGCCTTGTACACACCGCCCGTCACGTCACCTGAGTTGTCTGCACCCGAAGTCGATGGCCCAACCCGCAAGGGAGGGAGTCGCCGAAGGTGTGGGGAGCGAGGGGGACGAAGTCGTAACAAGGTAGCCGTATCGGAAGGTGCGGCTGGATCACCTCCTTTCTAAGGATAAGAACAGTCCGGATCGGATTTGTTTGGTTTCGAGCTTCGGACTGGGAGTATCCTAGGTCGATAGCTCATAACCTGAGCGCTTACACTGTCCAGTTTTCAAGGGTGTTTAGACGATCGCTTATGACGATTGATTTTCGAACAGGCTGATAATCGGCCTTGAGACAGATTGTCGTTCGGATGTTGCCGGGGGAAGACGATCTGTCTTCCCCTTTGTGCGCAAAGCGATCGCTAACTTTGAAAACGGGTTTTGGCGTTCGGCATAGGCCGCGCGTCAGGAAGGAAAGATCGTTGACAAGTGCATAGTGATGAGAGAACGCATGCGTAGCCTTAAGGATCGGTTGTGCGTTGAGCGCGCAACAGGAAACTTTTGGTCAAGCTACACAGGGCGTACGGTGGATGCCTTGGGGCAAAGAGCCGATGAAGGACGCGGCTACCGGCGAAACGCGCCGGGGATCTGGAAGCAAGAATTGATCCGGCGATTTCCGAATGGGGAAACCCGGCTGGGGTTATGCCCAGTCAGCGTGCGCTGAACACATAGGCGTACGCGGGTAAGTGGGCGAACTGAAACATCTTAGTAGCCCGAGGAAAAGAAAGCGAAGCGATTCCGTAAGTAGCGGCGAGCGAAAGCGGAACAGCCTAAACCGGCATCGTGTAATAGGATACGGCCGTTGCGGTGTCGGTGTAGTGGGATCAGACAGGCAGAACCGTAAGTTATGCCAGGAAGTTACAAAACCAATGTCTAGTCGAAGACCTCTGGAAAGTGGTGCCATAGAAGGTGATAGCCCTGTAGGCGAAAGACATTGGTCTTCCGTCTGACTCCCGAGTAGCGCGGGACACGAGGAACCCTGCGTGAATCTGGGCGGACCACCGTCTAAGGCTAAATACTCTTTGCCACCGATAGCGGATAGTACCGTGAGGGAAAGGTGAAAAGTACCCCGGGAGGGGAGTGAAATAGAACCTGAAACCGTATGCCCACGAACAGTCATAGCACGATGTGTGAGTTGGCAACAACTCGCACCGTGTGGTGGCGTGCCTTTTGCATAATGATCCGGCGAGTTGCTATGTGTTGCAAGGTTAAGCCGCCGTAGCGGTGGAGCCGTAGCGAAAGCGAGTCCGAAATGGGCGTCTTAGTAGCACATAGCAGACCCGAAACCGAGTGATCTACCCATGGTCAGGTTGAAGTCAGCTTAACCGCTGATGGAGGACCGAACCAGTGTCGGTTGAAAACGGCTTGGATGAACTGTGGGTAGTAGGTGAAATGCCAACCGAACTCGGAAATAGCTGGTTCTCTCCGAAATGCATTTAGGTGCAGCGTCACGTGTTTTCTTGCGCAGGTAGAGCACTGAATGGCCTAGGGGCCCCACCAGGTTACCGAAGTCAATCAAACTCCGAATGGCGCAAGATGAAGCGTGGCAGTGAGACTACGGGAGATAAGTTTCGTAGTCGAGAGGGGAACAGCCCAGACCACCGGCTAAGGTCCCTAAGTGCTGGCTAAGTGTGAAAGGATGTGGGATCGCATAGACAGCCAGGATGTTGGCTTAGAAGCAGCCATCGTCTAAGAAGTGCGTAACAGCTTACTGGTCGAATGTGATTCTGCGCCGACAATGTAAGGGGGCTCAAGCCAGTCACCGAAGCCGTGGAATGTGACACTCCTTCGGGTGTGTTGCATTGGTAGGAGAGCGTTCCCTGCGGGTTGAAGTCACAGCGTAAGCAGTGGTGGACTGCAGGGAAGTGAGAATGCCGGAATGAGTAGCGAAAAGGGAAGTGAGAATCTTCCCCGCCGAAAGCCTAAGGGTTCTTAAGGAAGGATCGTCCTCTTGAGTTTAGTCGGGCCTAAGCTGAGGCCGTAAGGCGTAGGCGATGGACATCAGGTGATTATTCCTGAACCAGCTAAACGCGTTTGAGCAAGGGGGTGACGCAACGGAGTGGGACTATGCACGGCGTTGGTTGTCCGTGCGTGCTTGTAGGGGCAAGCCGCTAGGCAAATCCGGTGGCATATAAAGCCTCGGCAGGCACCGAGTGGAACCTTCGGGCGAAGCGAAGTAGTTCTTCCCGTTGCCGAGAAAAACCTCTAGCGAGCGTTTGGCTGACCGTACCGCAAACCGACACAGGTAGGCAGGTAGAGGATACTAAGGCGTGCGAGATAACCCTCGTTAAGGAACTAGGCAATCTGACCCCGTAACTTCGGGAGAAGGGGTGCCCTGGTGGGCTGCTGCTGAAACGCAGTCGGTTCATTGGGGCCGCAGTGACAAGGCTCGAGCGACTGTTTAACAAAAACACAGGTCTCTGCTAAGCCGAAAGGCGATGTATAGGGGCTGACACCTGCCCAATGCCAGAAGGTTAACAGGAGGGGTTAGGGAGCAATCCCGAAGCTCTGAATCGAAGCCCTGGTGAATGGCGGCCGTAACTATAACGGTCCTAAGGTAGCGAAATTCCTTGTCGGGTAAGTTCCGACCTGCACGAAAGGTGTAACGACTTGAGCGCTGTCTCAACGAGGGACTCGGCGAAATTGTAGCATGCGTGAAGATGCGCATTACCCGCATCAGGACGGAAAGACCCCGTGGAGCTTTACTACACCTTGATATTGGGTCTTGGATTAACATGTAGAGAATAGGTGGGAGAGGCAACTCGGCAGTGGAATACCACCCTTGTTAGTCTGGGATTCTAACGCTCGCCCGTTATCCGGGGAGCGGACAGTATCAGGCGGGTAGTTTGACTGGGGCGGTCGCCTCCTAAAAGGTAACGGAGGCGTCCAAAGGGTCGCTCAGGCTGATTGGAAACCAGCCTAAAGAGTATAAGGGCATAAGCGACCTTGACTGTGAGAGCGACGGCTCGAGCAGGTGTGAAAGCAGGGCCTAATGACCCTCTGGCCCAGTGTGGAATGGCCAGGGTTCATCGGATAAAAGTTACCCCGGGGATAACAGGCTTATCTTGCCCAAGCGCTCACAGCGACGGCAAGGTTTGGCACCTCGATGTCGGCTCGTCGCATCCTGGGGCTGGATTCGGTCCCAAGGGTTGGGCTGTTCGCCCATTAAAGCGGTACGCGAGCTGGGTTCAGAACGTCGTGAGACAGTTCGGTCCCTATCCGATGCGGGCGTAAGAGACTTGACGGGATCTGTCCCTAGTACGAGAGGACCGGGATGGACGGACCTCTGGTGTATCGGTTGTGTCGCCAGACGCAGGTGCCGAGTAGCTATGTCCGGTACGGATAACCGCTGAAAGCATCTAAGTGGGAAGCCGGCCCGAAGATAAGGTCTCTCACAGGGTTAACCTGGTAAGGTCCCCGGAAGACTACCGGGTTGATAGGCGGCAAGTGTAAGCACGGTAACGTGTTCAGCTAAGCCGTACTAATAGACCGAGGGCTTGACCAATTAATGCAATCATTTCTCTTAAGGCGGCGAATGCGATTTCTCTCGTCACTGTGGACTTGTCAACAAAGATTCCCTGGTGACCATGCCGGCGGGGGTCCACCCGTTCCCATTCCGAACACGGAAGTTAAGCCCGCCAGGGCCGAAGATACTTGGGCGTTAGGCCCCGGGAAAATAGGTCGTTGCCAGGGTTAAACGTAGGAGCCGGAGTTGTCTTTAGTGACCGCTCCGGCTTTTATTTTGGCCTCACTCGTGGGGGAATGTAGGGACAATCGGGCTCCTCGGCCAAGTAATCGCCGGTTTCGGCATAGGCACGAGCACGACAACCCATACATATGGTCCTATAGCCGCACACGCCACACTTGCCGGTAAGACGATCGGGATCACGTAGAGAAGAGAATACCTCGGATTCGCGCCAAATATCGCCTAATTTACTCTCCCGCACATTCCCGACGCGAATCGGCAAGTATCCGCAAGGCTGAACGTCGCCTGTACGAGAAATGAAGCATACAGCCGAACCGGCCAGGCATCCCCGGGTAGTCGCGTGGAGCGGAGAGCCGTCAGCCTTCCCCTCCCCTCTTAGATCTCCATTCCCTATTTTTTTATGACGAGCTTGCTCATGCATTATACGGAAATATTGAGGGGCGCAGGTCGCCTTGATGTGAATCTTATCTACCAGTTCAATCGACTTCTCGAACAGCCAAACCAGGCGCGATTCGAACTCTTCAGGAGATAAACGCATGCTATCGCTGATTTGTACTCCGCATCCAACTGGGACAAGCATAAATATATGGAACGCCTCGGCACCTTTCTCGATGCATAGCCGGAGCAGATCTTCGATCTCTGCGTTATTTCGACGTGTGACGGTAACGTTTATCTGCACCGATGCGCCAGCTCGCTTGAGTGCATCGAATCCAGCCAGTGCCTGGGCAAAACTGCCTTCCATGCCGCGGAACTCGTCGTGAGTGCTGGCTTTGGCACCGTCGAGACTGATCGAGACTCGCTGGATACCGGTCGCCACAATGCGACGTGCTAGGTTATCATTTATCAGCGTGCCATTGGTCGCCAAGGCAACGCGAGTAAATAGTTTCGTACACTCACCAGCAATATCGAAAAAGTCGGGCCTCACTAGCGGCTCTCCGCCCGTAAGGATAACTATCGGGTCAGCCACTTCGCGGATATCGCGCGCTGCTCGAAGTATCTCGGTGGTCGACAACTCTCCAAAGACAAAGTCTTCCTGTGCTTCTGCTCTGCAATGCACACACCGAAGATTGCACCGAGCAGTCAATTCCCAGAAAATTAGCCTAATGGCTTCGTCTTTCTCAACTTTCATATAAGTCCGATTTCCTCGTCGGTTAGATAGCAAGCCGGATCAGGTGTCCAAAGATCGCCAGCCACTGCCTCGGCTCTGACTCGGAAGTTACCATTGCATAAGTCGAGCCATTTGCATTGCGCACAGCGACCTTTAAGATATGGCTTGCGGTTCTTGAGCTTAGCCATAAGATCGTCAGACGTATCAGTCCATATTTTGCTAAACGGCTTTTCGCGGACATTTCCGAACGAATAGTGTCGCCAGAACTGGTCCGCATAAACCTCGCCGTTCCAGCTTACACATCCGATACCTATACCTGAGTTGTTTCCGCCGTTCATTCGGAGCAGTTCCAAAACCTCTCCCGCTCTCGGATGTTTCTCCCGAAGCATCCTTAAGTAGAGATAAGGCCCGTCGCAGTGGTTGTCCACGGTCAGGACCTCCAGCGGATTGCCCGAGTCATGAGCTTGTCTCGTGCGATCGATAATTAAATCGACAACGGTACGAGTCTCTTCGTGCGAAAGGTCTTCTTCTACGAGCTTACTTCCGCGCCCAGCGTATACTAAATGATAGAAACACACGCGCGGAATGTTTTCTTCGATTAGTAGATCAAAAATGCCAGGTATATCCTGCGAGTTGCGACGGTTCATTGTGAACCTAAGTCCGACTTTGATTCCCGCCTCCCGACAATTGCGAATGCCTTCCAAAGCCGAATCAAATGCACCTGTCACTCCGCGAAACCGATCGTTGGTCTCCTTGAGCCCATCGAGGCTAACGCCTACGTAGGACAGCTCCAGATCTCTCAGTCGTGAAGCAACCTTGGGCGAGATAAGAGTGCCGTTGGTGGAAAGCACCGCGCGCAAACCGCGCTCTCTTGCGTAGCCGATAAGCTCAAAGATGTCGGGCCTCATAAGCGGCTCTCCACCCGAAAAAAGCAACACAGGTACACCGAATGAGGCAAGATCATCAATTAGCTTAAATCCTTCATCGCGTGAAAGCTCACCGGAATACTCGTGATTGTGCGATTGGGAATAGCAGTGAACACACTTGAGGTTACATCGTCTGCCAACATTCCAAACGACTATCGGTTTCTTGTCTTTTGAAAACTGCAGCAGATGCGACGGCAGGTCTTTTGACTGCCGTCCGTACCTCAGCGGATCGGATGCCTCAACAGTACCGCAGTAGAGTTTCGAGATTCCTACCATTCGATTACGTCCCCAAAGTTTGTTCAGTCAAAATCCGTAGGTTGATCGGGCTGGCGCAAGTATTCGAACATTCGAGCTATCTGTGATAGAGTAACTTTACCGACAGATAGAGGCGGTATTTCATCTTCTCTGAAAAAACCAACTTCTTCGGTCTCAATGCTTGTTGCTGCTTCGCCGCCTATCAGTTTGCAAAGGAAGAAGAGTTTGTAGATATGATACGCAGACGGCGGATGAGCGTGCTTGTTGCGGTCATAAACTGCAAGAAGTCTAGTTGCGCGCACGATATACCCTGACTCTTGACGTACCTCCTTTTCTACAGCCTCACTGGGCGATTCGCCGACGTCTACCCATCCACCTGGTATGGTCCACAATCCGTCCTGACGCTCGCGAACGAGTAGAATAGCATCGTCTTTGAAAACCACTCCGCGAACGTCTACTTTCGGAGTAGCGTAACCGGTCTCGCCGCAAAACAAGTTAGCTATGCGTTCCGGTTCCTCTTCCGAATAGGCTGTTAACATTTCAGCAGCGAGTTCGCGAATTTGTTCGTAACGTTCTAAATCGTAAGGATTCTTTGCAAATGCAAGACCGCTTTGGGCAAGCGCCTGTAGTCTTTGGGCAAAATCAAGCCATTTGGGATTCATATATGCTCCTTGCCTGGCAGGAATGCGCATCGTCAATGATTAACGCAAACATAGCAACACCTAACGGAGGTCTATGCTATGAGGCTGCGCGCGCCTGTTCTTTATTTTATGATACTACTTTTATTGATCTTACGCACCATGACTATTGCCGAGCAACCTTCGCAAGTAAACGTTCGCGACTATGGAGCAAAGGGCGATGGAGTTACCGACGATACCGCTGCTTTTCAAACAGCACTGAACGCGGTTGCAGATAAAGGCGGCACAGTATTTGTTCCCGTCGGCAATTACTTGATCAAAACACATCTTGTTATTCCTCCAAAGGTAACACTAGAAGGTATCTGGAAGATTCCAACAGCATGGACACAGAACCAAGGAAGCACTTTGCTTGCAGTTGAAGGAGAAGGATCCGAAGACGGACCAGCGTTTATCACTTTGAACCCAAACTCAACCATCAAGGGTCTCACTATTTTTTATCCAAATCAGAAACCCGACGATATCCGAAAGTATCCTTGGTGTGTGCGGGGAGCAGGAGGTGACAACTGTTCCATAATAGATTGTCTGTTAGTTAATCCTTATCTGGGCGTGGACTTCGGCACTAATCCGTCAGGTCGTCATTATATACGTAACCTCTACGGCCAACCGCTGCGTAAAGGTATCTTTGTGGATAAGTGCTACGACATCGGACGGATCGAGAATGTCCACTTTTGGCCGTTCTGGAACTGGGCCGATGGGAGTCCAATCCAAAAGTGGATGTCCAAGAATAGCGAAGCGTTCATTTTCGGTCGGACAGACTGGGAATATGTGTTCAATACGTTCAGCTTCGGATACGGGATAGGATATAGATTTATTCAGACTAGGGACGGCGCGTGCAATGGCAATTTCCTCGGTATTGGAGCTGATGCGACGAATATAGCTGTACTTGTCGAGCAGTGCCAATCGCCAGGACTTTTGATCACCAACGGCGAGTTTGTGAGCATATTCGGCGAGAAGCCTACCGAGGTTGTGGTCAAGAGAACCAATAAAGGCGTGGTCCAGTTCGTCAACTGTTCGTTTTGGGGTCCAGCACATCAGATCGCTCGAATAGACGGATCAGGTACAGTAAACTTCAACACTTGCAACTTTCGTTTTTGGGATAAAGATCGCTTGGGAGTGCCGGCAATCGAAACGTTTGGCGGGAATTTGCTGGTGAATGGATGCAACTTTATATTGGACAGGGCACAGGTGACGCTTCGTGGCTCAACACAATCCGCTGTGATTACAGCTAATAGGTTCGCAGGACCACAGCAAATCCTTAATTTGGCCAAGGCGAATCTGCAGATCGGCCTAAACGTATATCGTAGGCCGCCAGAAAGACCCAAGGAAGAAAAAAGCGCCATTGTGGTCGACGACACAGACACTCCCAATAGTGTTAACTATGTTGGAAAGTGGTATGTTGCGGACTGCGCAGTCATTCAAGGAATCGGCTACTTCCGCGGGACTCGTTGGGCAAAAAAGGGGACTGGAGAATCGAAGGCCATATTCACTCCACTCGTCACTCGCCCAGGTCGCTACACGGTCTACGCTTGGTTTGGACCCGACCCTTTTAAGGACCATGCTTCCAATGCGCCTGTAACAGTAAGATCAGCGGACGGTATAAAGACCACACGGGTTGATCTCCGCAAAATGAAGGGCCAATGGGTAAAACTTGGCACATTTCGGTTTACTACGGGTCGAAAGGGAGCGATTATCTTTTCGAACGATGCGGATGGAAACGTTCTGGCTGATGCGGTGAAGATGGTTCCTGTTTTAGGGTCGCGCTAAGTATGCAGTCGCCGCACGTTTCGCTCTATCAGAGGGCTTCGGCCCTCCCTTTTATATTTTAATCGAAAACCACTTTACGAGGTGCATTAGCTGATGTTGGCAGGATCAGCCCCGAAACACACGTAAAAATCTTGAAAATCGCCGAACTCGACGACCGACCAAATAACCTAACAAGTCGACAGAGTCCTAGACTCATCATAATAAGGATGTGCTTCTGCAGCCAGAGCTTTTATAGTTCGTAAGTCCTGTTGGGCTAACAGTAAAGAGATGAAATAAACTTACACATAATTTAGTCTAAGAGGCGAGGTACGTGCAGGGAGGCCGGCTAAATAGCAGTTTTTTAAAATCTTTTTAGGTAGGGCAATTAAAACTGATCTGAAGGCAACGGCTTAACATATTTCTGGAACCTTTGGCAACGAGGATGTTTAGTACGCACGCTCGGAGAGCCAAGAAGTTCACCCTAATAGAACTTTTGGTGGTAATGCCGTTATTGCTATCCTTGCGGCAATACCGTTTTCCGTTTTCATAAAAGCGCCAAGGGAGTGAGGAAAAGGTCGGCTTGCCTGATCAATCTAAGGCAGATCAGCACTGTCACAACGCCTTGACGGCCTGTCGAAAGTAGGGTAATATACATTTACATTATAAAGGAGCGCCTCGCGTTCTAGCAGCCGGGGCTGTGAGAAGATGCGTGTGGGAAGCACCAAGTTAATAGGGGGATCAAACAAGGGTTTCTCGCTGATCGAGCTTCTTGTAGTAACAGTTGTTATTGCACTAATTTCAGCCGTCGTATTCCCGATGTTCATAAAGGTGAAGCAATCGGCGCAAATATCTGAGTGCTTGTCCAACATGCGGCAACTGGGCATTGCGCTGCGGATGTATATTGACTCCTACGACGGCCGATTTCCTGCTGCAATGCCCTGGGGCAGACCCGGAATGTCTGAAAACGGCGAGAAAACAATCCAAGAAGTTTTGATGCCGTTTGTAGGACAGAAGTGGATTGCGGAACGTACAGGAACAGATCCTAAGACAGGACGTCCCACGTTTATCTATCCCAAACGCACTGTATTTTGTTGTCCAAGCGATACTGGTCTTCCGCGAAAATTTGATGGGACATGCGGGGTTGTCGCGGAGAGACAAGTATGGCTGCAGACGGGCTGCAGCTATGAATATTACGCGGGCAATCAGAAGGATTTTCTGAGCTGGCCGGTTGATCCTCCCCAGGTACCATGGACCGCGCTATCGCCCGAGGTGCAGATAGCATCTCGCAAGCTGCGCATCGGTGCACCTATTGCCAACATCGTAAATCAGTCTCGCAAAGCCGTTATGGGCGATATATGGTTCTGGCATTTGGGCGATCGTGTTCCACCAAAAGGCGATGAGTTCAAGGTAATGTATACCAACACTCTCTTCGCCGATGGTCATGCAAAGCGGGTAACGGGTGTGAGTCATCTCGAGGCCAGGCTACAACAGTTGACGCCGAGATGGCATCCTTATACAGAAATAGACTAGTGGATACGTTTGGGAACTGATTCGGCAGGAAATTAATATTTATACGAGAGCCGATACTGGTTCGAAGCGATGGAAGCACGTAAAGCGTTGCTTCCTTATTTTTGTGTGGAGGATCCAGACAAACAATGTCTCCTCTCAAAATTGAATTTGCTACGGTTAGAGAGCTGGAAAAAAAGACTTTCCGCGTGTTTGGCTACGGCGGGGCTGTATTTGCGTTAGGACTTATCTTGACGTTGATCGGTTTGGGCATAGTTGGAGCGCCAATAATGTTGATATCGGCGGCCGTAGTTATATTAGCTATTGTGTGGGTATCCATGCTGGGCAAAGAACCTTCCAGACCCACGTTTTGCCCCTACTGTGCAAGTCGAAACGACGTTTTCCAGTCCAGGAGGCGTTTCAACTGCGACATCTGCAACAGACCTGTGGTCGTCAACGAGTCGGGAGAAGCTGTGGCGGTCGAATGATTACTTTGCTTTCGGCAGATTTGTCAATGTAAGTGAGCTTGCCGACGTAGTTGTCCCACATTTGTTGCTCGCGCGTACGAACCAGCTCTGCATCGGCACATTTTTCAAATATCACCTTACAGCCAGATAATTCCTCGAAGCTAAAGCTAAAAGCTAAAGAGCGGATTACTATCCTCAATACGGCTTTCCATTTCATACTTACGATTACCCGTTCAGCAAGCTTTGCTGGTTCGTTGAGTGCTGAATTATGGGATTGAATTCACAGACTTATAAGTCGAACTCCTGCAACCGGCTTCATATTGACAGAACCTGTCTCAGAGGCTAGAATAACCTGGCTTGAGCCGATGGAACGGCTTCGAACAAGCGTAAGGAATCTTCGCAGGCGCGAGGCCGACGGCACTGGCTGTCCGCTATTCGAACCCCTATGCCAAACTGAGTAGGCTTAAACAATTCGCCTACACGAACTGGTAATTCGACTAGGTGCCAAGGCACAATCCTTGCTACAATTCCCCTTGATGATCAGATGAAAACGGTTAGAGACGTGATGACTGCGGATGTCGTGTGGGTGAGTCCGTCCGCACGCGTCAAGACGGCGGTCATCCTAATGAGACAAAATAAGATCGCAGCGTTGCCGGTTGTAGATAACAGCGGGCATGCGATTGGCCTCGTTACCCAAGACCATATTCTCGGCGAATCCGAAGACACGACCATTGCGAACATCATGCAGCGAGATTTCGCCATCATCTCTCCGAATGCGTCAGTCCGCGAAGCTTCGGAAGAAATGGTACGATCTGCTGCAAGCCACTTGCTGGTAATAGAAGACAACCAATTGGTCGGCATAGTCTCTCGTTCCGATTTGTTGCCCGAGCTGGGCAAGAATTTCGATCCGCTCACCGGTCTTCCTTGGTCAAACGCGTTGCGCGAATGGGCCATGAATGC
>Ga0197142_1002858_pt1 | contig 14836 bp, 13 predicted proteins | sample GBS60_MetaG_FD_148614 | JGI IMG/M metagenome (GOLD analysis project Ga0197142, IMG submission 148614) | Sediment microbial communities from Great Boiling Springs, Gerlach, Nevada, United States - GBS 60_MetaG | ecosystem: Environmental > Aquatic > Thermal springs > Hot (42-90C) > Sediment... | reverse complement strand
CTTCGGACACCACATAGCCCTTACTGCTGGCCTGGATATGGCCAAGGGTGACCTGGTGGCGATGATGGACGCTGACCTCCAGGATAACCCCGAGGAACTGCCGAGGTTCATCCAGAAGATCAACGAGGGCTATTTTCTGGTCTATGGGATCAGGAAAGCCAGGCGCGACCCCCTTTTCAAACGAATAACGGGAAAGTTATTCTGGAAGTTGATAAACATGCTTGGCGGGGTTCAAATGCCAGAGAATCAAACCATGCTCAGGCTCATGCGGAAGGAGGTCGCGGATACCCTGCGCGGGATGAGGGAATCCCACAGGTTCATCCACGGCCTCATGGCATGGACAGGATTTCCCTGGACAACAATTGAGGTTGAGCACAGCCCGCGCACAGCCGGAAAAACCAAGTATAATCTGAGGCGCATGTTTTCCCTCGCGATAAACGCGGTCACAAGCTTCTCGGTTTTACCCCTTAGGCTATCAACCTATTTCGGGCTCGGCGTTGCCTTTCTCTCTGTGATACTCGGAATTGCCGTGATCGTCCGCAAGTTCTTCTGGGGCTACGGCGTCATAGGTTACGCCTCCATGATGGCCGTCATATTCTTTCTCGGAGGCGTCGTGCTCACTGTCCTCGGCATAATGGGCGAATACCTCGGCAAGCTATACACAGAGTCCCTGGGCAGGCCAATTTACATAATCAGGGAGAAGACGGATGATTGAGATTACCGAAAGAACATGGGATACCCTGCACTTCGGCAGGAAAATGGGTGGGCTGGTCATATCCGGTGACTTCAGCCGTGAGGAGCTTGCTAGGCTTCTTGATGAGGCTCGTCGTGAAGGCTACAAGCACCTAACCGCGAGGCTCCCTGGCTCCCGGATTGAATGGGGACAGGCCCTTTCGGCCGCGGGCTTTTACCTTACGGATGTCGGGGTAACCCTTGCAAGGGAAACCGGCGAGGCACCGGAGCCACTCTTGCCGGTCCGGGTAGCGAACGAGGACGACATTCCCGCGCTGAGGGAGCTGAGCCGCGGCCTCTATCTCACGAGCAGGTTCTATCACGACCCGTTTTTCAGCCGAGAGGAGGCAGATGGGGTTTTCTCCGCGTGGGTAGAGAACAGCGTGAGGGGCGAGGCCGCTGACCTCGTTATAGTTGTGGACGGCGAGGATGGGCCTCGGGGATATGTGACCCTCGGATTGAAGGATACGGGCGTAATAATCCTCATCGGAGCTTCGCGGAAAGCTCCTCGTGGAACGGGAAATGCCCTGATGGCCGCGGCTCACAGGGCATATGCGGAGCGAGGGCTCAGGAAGGCAGAGGTAAGGACACAGGCATACAATTATGCCGCTATTGGCTTATACCTCAGGTGGGGATACAGGATCGCCAGCACGGATATGACCTGGTGCAAGATCCTATAAATATTTCTCCAGATCCTTCTGTCTCAGGAATTCCGACACGGTTAGAGGAACGACCCTTTTGAATATCCGGGCCATAGCCCTAGCGACCTCCCTTATCTCCCACTGCGCGTCAGGCCTGAGTCTCAGGGAGAGGAAGTTCATGGCGGAGCGCATGTTTATCGTCCACCAGAAAGATGTCCTGGTCCCTGCCGGAAGGATGCACCTCGCGGCCTCCTTCCGCAGGCCGGCGTTCACCAGCTCCTCATAGAGCTCAACCGATCGCCTGATGTGATCCTCTATCCTGGCTCTGAGCTCGGCTGGATTGTCCCGGCCCTTCCACTCCTTGATTCCCAGGAACTCCGGCGGGATGTGAAACTCCTGATTCAAGTCATCCGGCAATCGCCTGTTCGGAGAGGTGTATCTGAAACTGCGCTTCGTGTATGACGCTATCCGGTGCCTGAGGATCTGCTCCCCGATATACATGGGCACCCCGTCCAGGAGGAACCTGAAGACCTGGTGCTCAAAAACAGAGGTGTGGCCCAGCCTTATAAGCCTGGCGAGCAATGCGGCGTCCCGTTCATCATCCCCTCCCTCGGAGAGGTAGGATATTCGGGCTATCCTGGCCGGAGTCAGGTCATCGCCCATCATCTCGTGGAGCTCAAGCCGACCCCCACCGGGCAATTCCTCTATTATGGGAAGTCTCAAGCAGAAATTATTGAGCAATTGAGAGGGCCTCTGCCACTTTACGTGAGGGGTAGGCCCTAAAGTGCCCGGAAAGCCGGACGGATCTCTCTGTGGAGAATTAACCGGATTGGGAGCTCTGTGTGATAAAGTGTCCGTTTTCCGATTTGAGAGGAGCAAAAGGTTTAGCTTTCTGATTTTCGTTTCCGATAAATCCTCCGAAAAATTCCCGCCCCAAAAGCGTCTCAGAAAACGAGACTGCTCGCGGCTAGCTGGGCCAGAAGCACGCACGAGGCCGGCAGGGGAATTTTTCGGAGCTTTCCGGATTGTCATCAGCTAGCCGCTTTTCGCGCTGTTCATCCACCCAAAAGCTCCTGCGCCCACGCGCCGAGGCCCAGCAAGGTGGCGTGGGCCTCCAGGGAGCACCTGGCCCTCAGCAGGGGCCGGATCAACCTTCCCATGCCACCGGTCAAAAGGAGCCTGTAATTCTTCCAGCCCAGGAAATCGGCCTGGGCCTTAGCGAGAGCTTCAACGGCCATGGCGGTTGACCAGAGGACACCCGAACGCAGGCACGTCTCCGTGTCCCTGCCCAGGGGGCCGACCGGGTCCGCCTCAAGCGAGATCCGCGGGAGCAAGGATGTCATCTCGCTCAGCGAGACTATGGCGGTTTGGGGCCCGGGGAATATCGCCCCGCCGTAGAATGTCCCGTCGGCTCCGACCGCGTCAACCGTGACTGCTGTCCCCACATCCGCCACCACAGTATTCTGCGAGAGAAAGTGCTTGACATATAGGGCGTTTGCTATCCTGTCTGCCCCTAGTTTTCCGGGGTCCCTGTATAAGATTTGGATGCCGGCGTTGTCCTTGTTTAGGAACAGGGCCGACGGGAAGGCCTCTTTCAGCGCCTCGGTCATCTTGGGCACAACCGATGATACCGCGACTCCCTCGGCTTCCGCGGCCCACTCAGCGAATTCCTCTATTCCCGCGAAGGCTCCTGTCATAGGAAGGTAGAAGTCCACGAAGATGCCGGCCTTCAGGCCGGAGTTCCCGGCATCAATCACAAGCACTCTCATTCGGCTATCTCCATGCCAGTGAACCTTCCCATGGGGACAATCCTGTCGCCGATCACGAAACCTTCCGCGCTCAGTCCCCTGAGCGTGCCCTCCGCGTCCCCAACCCTTACTCTTTTCCCTAGGCCCATTAAAGATTCGTTATACCTGGATATTATTGCCGAAAGCGGCATTTCTAGGAGGCCCGTGAAACCCGACATCACCCTCTCGGCCACCCTCTCCAAGGTGAACCCGCTTCCGCCCAACTGCTTGAGGGAAACAGCGTTCAGATCGGGCGGAAAGACCTCCTGGTAAAGGTTTATGCCAAAACCTGTAACAACCATGTCGCCCCTTTTCTCAACCAGGATTCCCGCGAGCTTCTTGCCGGAGTGCATTACATCGTTCGGCGGGCGAATGAGTGCCGGGGAGGGCAAATAAGGGGCCAGGGCCTCGCAAACGGCCACGGGTCCAGCAACCGCGCACGCGAGGCCGTCAGCTCCGACCAGGCCGACCGAGAGCCACAGCCCGCCCGGCGGAGAATACCAGCGCGAGCCTTGCCTGCCCCTGCCTTTGGTCTGGACATCTGCCCTTACAGCGACCGCGCCGCATTCCTCCAGGAGCCTGAAGCACTCGTCCTGGGTTGATTCGGCTGTCTCAAGGTGCAGGACGCGCACCCCTAGATTATAGATCGAGAGCTCCGATAAATTGCCAGTTTTCCGATCTGAGAATGGCAAAAGGTTCAGTGTTCCGACTTTCGTTTCCAATAAATCCTCCGAAAAATTCCCGGCCCACAAGCGCCTCAGAAGACGAGACCGCTCACGGCCAGCTGGGTCAGAAGCGCGCCCGAGGCCGACGGGGGAATTTTTCGGAGCTTTCAGATCGTTATTCGCCTCCGGTTCCTCTCGGTTACCGGAGGCGTAAAAAGCCCCCGGCTCACCGGGGGCTTCTGTTTTGCGGGTAAGGGTTTACTTCGTTATGACCAGCTTGCCGGTTAACCTGGTATCCAAGTAGTTCAACCTGTAGAGGTAGACGCCGTCTGAAAGCGAAGAGAGGTCAAGGCCCATTGTCCCTGGCCCTGCCTCAAAGGTCTCTGTCCTGGACATGACCCTCTGACCAGCTGAGTTGTATAGGGAAACGCTCACATCGCCCCTCGCGGGAACGAAGAAGGAGAAGGTTGCCCTATCCCTGGTTGGAACGGGGCCAACGCCCTTGAGCGCGAACGCTATGGGTTTTCCGGTCTCGTCCACATCACTAACGGTGAAGCGTCCATAGAGCCTTATGTAGGCGTCGTTGGCTTCCCTGTCCCTGTATGGCGCCCAGGTTCCGGTGTATTCCAGGAAGTTCCTTGAGAACGGCGTCAAGTCGTCAACACCACATCCCGTCGAGTCCGTCATCTGGAAGAGAGCTCCGTAGAGGGTGGTTCCTCCGGGGAAGTCCTGGTTGACCGCCACCTTCACGGGGTAAATCGCGCCCGGGTATACGGTTATGTTGTTGGAGATCGCTATGGTCTCTCCGGGCATGCCTGAACCGTTGTCCGCCAACAGGGCAACCTGGACCTGGCCGCCTACGCTCCTGCTGGTTCCAGCGTAGGCCACCACGGAGTCGCAGTGATAGTCATATGGCAGGGGGAACCTGGCTCCCCATCCGGCGTCTCCGTTGGCGCCGCCTATCCACCAGGTGAAGCCTATCTCGCTCTGATCGCTGTCCCAGCCGAGCCAGGGCGTTGTGTTGTCAACTATCCTGAACTCCACATTCTCAACAGAGTTGTTGCCGGGGTTCATGTCGCCGGAGAGAATGACCCTTCCGTTGAGCGAATAGATGCCCTTGCCAAGGGTCCTGGCGTTGAACGGGTCAAAGCTCAGGGTGACGGTATCTCCCGGGTCAAGCGCGCCGGCGTCAACGGTGTCCGCGTAAACCATTGAGCCGTATTGGTTCCTTATGGTCACGATGGCCCTGAAACTGCTGAAAGGCTGGTTCCCGAAGTTCTTTGCTCTGAGAAGCGGGATGTTGATGGTGTCTAGCTCGTAGTGCAGGAAGAACCCAAGGTTATCCTCATGCCAGAGCATGTCAACGCCGACATCGGTCACCTGGTATGAGGAGCTGGGAGGACGCTGATAGAGGACAGCGAGGCCATCATAGGGCATGTTGCCGGCAGGCACATTGTCCCTGAGGAACTGCAGGCCGACATTGCCCGTGATGTCCTCTATGCCTATCGCGGAGTGGATCCCATAGCCGCCGTTGTCAAAGTCCCCGTACTGGGGGCCATACTGGACAAGGATGTGGCCGTTGTCCGGGTTGCCGGGCTCAAGGAAGAGTATGACCTGCGCGCTGTGGTATGAAGAAGGGTCATTCCACTCCGGAACGCTGTCAACCTGGATTATAGCGGTGTCCCTGCCGTTCGTCCAGAAGTAAGCCTTTCCGCCGATGGTGAAATCCAGGTCCGCGCCCATGAACACGATGAGGTCGTTGGGGGGCATTGGGCTGGGTATCAGGGAATTGGTTCCGGGGTGATACATGCCTGTCGGCGTGGACAGACCGAGCGCGCCGTTGAACTGGAACCATATCTTGTTCGTGGTATACCAGTAGTAGGGGAAGTCAAACCCCAGGCCGAAAGGCCCCACATAGCCGTCGTCGCCGAGACCGGTCAGCTCCGTGCCTATACCGGATATGTCTATCCAGTTGTAGGTCGGTCCGCCTGGCTCCCTGCTGTCTATCCAGGTGTAGCCATATGCATCCGGCCCACCGGTGGATGTTGTGCCTACATCTGAGTTGTCGTGCTTGGCGCCGGAGATCTGCGCGGCTGTGGCCACCGCGGCCAGAACCGCAACGCCCGCGAGCAGTTTCTTCATGTCAAAAACCTCCTTCGTTAAAGATCGCGCTAAAATTTTAATCCTTTGCCACGGGCCGGATCAACCCCCTTAATGGAACCCGTGAAAACCCCATGATGGACTCGCTCTTTCACGAAGACCACTTTCTCAGCCTCATGGCGAACACCGTCCTCTCGCCCGGCACGCTCAGGATTAGCTTGACTTTTCCCCTGTGAATGTCCTCAACTATCCTCTTGACGAGAAGAAGGCCGACGCCCCAGCCGCGTTCCTTCGTGGAGTATGAACGCCGGAAGAGGAGGCCTTGTTTTTCCTTTGGAATGCCCATGCCGTTGTCCTCTATCTCAACAACGCAGTGTCGCTCCTCCTCCCTCACGCGTATTCTGACCAAAGCGCCCTCGGCCCTCCTAGCCTCCCAGGCGTTCTTGAGGAATATTTCAAACACCCATGAGAGGAGCTCCGAGTCCCCCCTCACCAGGCACTGGCCGTCGTATACCACCACGGCAGTCATGTCATGCAGGAAACGGGCCTGAGCCTCCGCGACCGCGCTCTCGGCAAGCTTCGGAAGCAAAACGGGTTCCAGGTTGGGAGGCCCACCTATCTTTGAGAACCTTCTGAGGATTGACCTCATGCGTTCCAGGTCAGATTCAAGGCCTTCGGTGACTTTCGGATCGGCTCCCTCCTTCTTCAGAAGTTCAAGCCAACCCATAGAGGAGGATACCGGAGCCCCCATCTGGTGGGCCAGGCCCTTGGCAAAGGAAGCCCAGAAGGCCGCGGCTTGGTAGGAATGAACCGACCTCGCGGCCCAGAGGAGTCCAAGGAATGTGAGCAAGCCCAGGAGGGGCAATATGACCTGGAGCAGGCGCAGGTAACCCAGGCTACCTGGTTGACCGAAATACACATAACCGAGCACTACCCCACCCCCTGTTGATATGGGGAATGGCTCGTTCTGGCCTTTCAGCTTGTCCCTGGCGGCAAGCAGTTTTCTGTAATCCGGATCGTTCCTCAGATTTTCGGGTTCTGCCAGCTCCTCTGGGGTAAACCTTTCGGGATCAACATTCACCTGTTTCCATGCCCGCGGATTGCCGTCCTGATCCGTTATGACCATGGGGAAATCAACCTTTGCTATGACCTCCCTCATTATCAGCTCTATCTCGTCCTCTGATATTACCGAGAGAAAGAGACTGCTCATCAGTTTGGCAAGGAGCATTGAGGTTGTCCTCACGCTCTCCTGAGCCCGACCTATCGCGGGCTGGGTTATTCCTATCGTTACGGCTGTAAGAACAGCAAGAAAGGCGAGGCCAAAGGGCACGGCCCGGTTCATAGGAATCCCATCCGGCTCAGGGTCCTCCTCAGGTTCCCCGGCGGCCTCGCGTCCACGCCCTCAGGGACCCTCTGCTCGCCGGTCAGGATGCACTTCTTCCCGAATAGGAACGCGAACCCGGTCAGTAATGTTCCCGCACCCACATAGAAATCAGAAAGCGCCAGGAGCATAAGGGCCTCTGCCGGCGGGGCATCCGACTCCCTGAGGAACATCACCTCTGTCCCGTATATTTCCCGGAGCGCCTGTTCCATCCGCTTGTCCTTTGAATCAAGGAAAACCCTCATCCTTCCCCTGTAGTAGCCCATGCGCTCAAGTTGTCTCTCCGCCCTGGCCATCGCGTTCGGGACGAGCCAATCGCTCTCAACGGGAGAAACCCCCAAACACGCGAGGAGCCCTTGCCTTGCCTTGAGGGGATCGTCTGAGCGTGTTCTGAGCATGACATTGAAGGAGGAGTTCAGGGGATTGGCCGTTATGCCCATCGCGGCCCGCCGGGGCATTGTCCTGGTCTCCGGAGGCAGGGAAAGGTCAAGGATTACTCTGGGCGAGAGGCTCTCATCTCCGTCAAGGTAGAGGCTGATGTACGGTCTTGCCGCATCCGGGGCAAAAACCCTGTGCCTGGGGAAACCCCTCGCGATCGCGAGCGCGGCCGGAAGTGCGAGGGCTGTGTCCAGCTCGGGCAGGATTATGCCAAGGGCCTCGTCCCGGTCAAGCCAGCTCAATACAGCTCCTCCCTCCTGTCATGCCAGCACGGAATGCTCGCCCTTGCCTGGTCTATTGCCCCGAGGTCAACATCTGCCCAGGCTACCCCCTCTCCGTCCCACATCTCAACGACCGGTTCGCCAGCGGGGTCGTATACGCCGGAACGCCCTCCGAAGAACACCCTCTCGCCACCCCAGCGGTTGCACGCTATCAGGAACACCTGGTTCTCCATTGCCCTCGCCCTGCAGAGGGTCTGCCACGCGGAAACCCTGGAGCGAGGCCACTCAGCTGGCACGAGTATCATCCTGGCGCCCTGCCTGGCCAGTTTTCTCGCTATCTCAGGGAACCTGAGCTCGTAGCATATCAGCGCGCCGGCGGTGCCGAACTCCGTCTCAAAGCTTTCAATCTCGTTCCCGGGAGAGAACATCTCGTGCTCGTTCAAGGGCCTGAAGAGGTGGGTTTTTGCCTGGGAGTGAATGAGCCTGCCTTCCCTGTTCAGGATTACGAAGGTGTTGTAGTATTTGCCGCCCCTCTCAAGGATAACTGTTCCGGCAATCCAAGAAGAAAGCCCCCTCGCCATTTCGGAGAGGAGGGGGATGACCTCGCTTTCCGAGGCCCTTGCCTCGGCCCCTATGTCCTCAAATCCGTAGCCCGAGGCAAAGAGCTCCGGAAGGAGGACGAGATCCGGACCCTCAAGGCAGTTGGCGAGCTGGACTATCCGCCTGAGACCCCTTTCCCTGGGCCTAATGACATTATGCTGAACGAGACCTACCCTCACCCCTATAGGATATAGCGAGGCCTTGATCGGAGGCAATCAGAGCTATCAACTATCTGCGACCCTGAAAGCGGCACCCGATGGCTAATAGGCCAGGCATCCTCCTGCGTTTCCGGCGGTGACTCCTCCGCAACAGCCGGGCGAAGCCGAGGAATGCCAGACCAGGCCGAGGGATATTTGGATGCCCTGGGGATAATCGTCGGTCAGCGGGTTCTTGCCGAACAGGTAGCCGTATTTGATCTCAAATAAGGGGCGGAAATCGTACTGCCTGAGAAAAACCGCGCCTGCAGCGATATAGGCGGCCCAACCGTAGATATTGCCCCACGATACGCTCGTAATTGTATCACCTCTCCACTGGCTGTTCCGCACATTCAGGAGGTTAAGGCCGCCCCCAAAACCAACATAGGGCGATACCGTGGAAACGCCCATCGGGAGCCAGTTAAGGGATATAATGGACAAAGGCAACTGGAGCACGCCGCTCCCGCCATATATGCCCGTTGACCACTGGCCCATGAAATAAGGGGTCTCATAGTTGAATGTCAGCATCCCCCCGTATATGAGGCCCACATCCTCGCCATAACTGCTCATCAGGGGGGTTATTGAGCCGAATTTCGCTCCAACCGAGGTATAGCTCTGGCGCTTAGGGCGTATTCCGGTTTCTTCAAGGATTGCCTTGGCCGCGAGGTCCTGAGGCTTTTTCCCGGTCCTCATGCTGAGACAAAGCATGTCTATGGCAAACCCCAAATCCTCGTAGGATGCAACCTGGTATTTCTCGTCAAAGACCGACTGTCCGCCAGCAAGGCGCTCCACCCTTATCCGTATGGATACCTGTTTCCCCAGCTGGGTTACCCATCCTTTTGCCAGGAACTCCACTCCCATGTTTTCAAGAGCCTTTTTGTTTTTCTCCTCGGTCTTTACGATATTGTATCCGGCAACGGTGGCCAGGGATCCCCTGAGCAGTTCGGCCGCAACCGGAGCCAGGGATGTGTCGGCGCCTATGACTTGGAATTCCTCAACCACGATGTTGCCCGTCGTGAGCGCTAAAGAGAGTATCGGCATTATCATGTCAGAACCCTCCCGTCTGATACGAAAAACCTATTGAGGGCGTGAGGCCGTTGGGGTTTGACCCACCAAGGAGGTATACATAACGGACATCCAGCACGAGCCTCACCTCGTATGTCCTGAAGAATATCAAGCCGAAGCCGGGTTCAAACATCCACCCGTGGGAATTTTTCCCGGTGTTCTCCCCCCAGGCGTTAAGCGTGGAAAAACCCGCACCTATCCCTATATACGGTGAGAAGTCGGATAGGCCCATGGGGATGTAGTTTGCTTTGAGGCTCGCTATGTTCCAGAGCACGGCTGACTCGCCAACATAAAGCCCTGTCCCGAGCTGGAACGAACCCCTGGGTATCTCAAAGCTCGCGCTGATACTGCCTCCGTTCAAAGGGCTTTTGTCGGACAATCCGCTGAACGGGATCAGAGATCCCATCGTCAGGCTCGTGGTCACATAGGAGCTCTTTGCTCCGGTTATGCCCATCTCCGAAAGCCTCCTTTCCTCCAGAACTACCCTTGCCCTCTGGCCCGTCCTCGTGGCCTTTACGATGGCTTCCAACCCTTCTGATATCTCATCCTCTGACCAGAGGCTCAGCTTGTCCTGGTAGACAACAGAACCATCTGTCCTGAGCAAGGAGCACCACAGAACTATACCACTGCCCATCCGGGTCAAAGAGCCGGTAAAGAGCATATCCGCGCCCGCCTCCTCGGCCTTTATGAGGGCTGCATACCGGTCGGTCTCGTATAGGCCCTCGGCCTCAATTACGGAGTATCCCTCGGACGCGAGGATAGCCCTGGCCAGCTCGGTCGTGGCTCTGGCCACGGCATCGTCCAGGTTCACGGCCTGGAAGCTGGCCACCGCGACGCGCTGGGCCGCCAAGGGCATGCTTATCACGATCAGGGTTAGGAATAACCTCATATTCTCCTCCCAACTGCTAGGTTTATAGTATAGGGCAAGGCATCGGGCTTTATCCATGTTTCGGGACTGACCCGGCCCATTCTCAGCCTCCGAGGATTTGCCCTGAAGGCTCCCCGGTTACGGATGAATCCTGGAGCATCAAAAATAAAACGAGACCGCAGGTTTTAACCTGCGGAGTCTCACCCAGCGAACGCTAAAGGAATCACTCTTACCCTGATCTTGGCGCGGCCCCGCGTCCCGGCGTGATAATCTGGCCCTGAAGAAGAACATTCCCCTCTTTCTTACCCTTGCCCTCGCGGTGGCCTGCGCGTCCGCGCTTTCGGTTATGGGTTGCCTCCGGTACCAGGCCGGGAATGCCGGCTTCTATGACCTTGGAATAATGGAACAGATAGCGTGGAACCTCGCTTTCCGGCTTGACATTTCGTTCCTGGCCAAGGGCCACCTGCGGCCCATTTTCCTCCTGATCGCGCCGGCATACCGGCTGGCGCCTTTTGCCGAGACCCTGATCGTAATCGGCTCGCTGGCAGTTGCGAGCGCGGGTCTGGTCTTTTACTTCCTGGGCAGGAGGATGCTCGGCCCCTGGGCAGGGTTCTTCCTCGCGCTGGCCTACTTCCTCCATCCGGGGACCTGGTATCTCGGCCTGTTTGACTTTCATCCGGACGAGTTCTTTCCCGCAATAGTTGGAGTATCGCTTCTGTTTCTAGAGATGAAAAGGCCATGGGCTTTCCTGTGGTTTGCCGTGGCATCGCTTGCTCTTAAGGAAACCCTTGCCTTGCCCCTCGTGATCCTGGGCGCGGTAGCGTTCCTGCGAGGCTTCAGAAAACAGGGAATTCTGCTTTCAGCTGTGGCGCTCGCCTGGTTCGTCATCGTCAGCTTCTACATCGTGCCGCAATTCAATCCGGCAGGGCCCTACACCAGGTTCTTCGGCCCGCCATCCTTGTCTTGGCCAAAGGCGTTCTACTGGCTGTTCTTGCTCCTGCCCTTTGGCTTTTTCCCGGCCCTGAGGCCCTTTGAGCTCCTTCCTGGCCTGGTTCACTCCGGCCTTGTGATATTTGCTTTGTTCCCCGGCTACTACCAGATTGAAACTCAATACGCGGCGCAGTTTCTCCCCTTTGGACTCTGGGCGCTGTTCGCTTTCATGTCCAGGGTCAACTGGAGGAAGGTGGCCCCGGTTGTCCTGGGTTTCTCGCTCCTCGGCCACGCGCTCTTTGCGCCGACCCCTTTCGGAATACCGTTCTACAGGGCTGACAAGCCATTCAATCTCTGGATATACCGGGCAACCGAGAGGGATAGGGCTGTTTCGCGCGCCGCAGCTGAACATGTTCCTGTGGGCGTTCCCCTGTGCGCGCAGATAAACCTGATAACCGGAGGCGTTCCCCGCCGGGCCGAGCTGTGGCCTTTTCCGGAGGGCCTGGAAAGCGCGGAGTATGTTCTCCTGGACACAGCGACGGGCAAATGGGTTGGCATGAATAGGGACGAGGAGGCCTACAAGGCGTGGGCCATTAAGGTCCTGGGTGACCCCTCCTGGGAAAGGGTCTACCAGGATGGCCAGGGGCTTTTTATCCTGAGAAGGGCCGGGAGGGGCTATACGCAATAAGGCCTTGCCAAGATTCGCTTCCTGACCCTCGCACACTGTCAGGGACATTTCTGCGAGCGGATAATCCTCAGCGCGGAGCCTGAGCCTAACCGCGCACCTGATTTGGGGCAGGCCTTTGTGCCTGAGCTGGGTGAATCCCGCGCGAGGCCTGGGTTATAATTTAAGCTTGACCGGAGGTTAATTATGTCTTGCACCAGAGAAGCCGTTATCGTTTCCGCCGTTAGAACGCCCATAGGCAAGCTGATGGGCGCTTTGAGCGGCCTCAGGCCCCAGGATCTCGGCGCGATTGCCATAAAGGAGTGCGTTGCCAGGTCAGGCGTTGATCCGAAGCTCATAGACGAGGTCATTATGGGCCAGGTGGTCCAGGCCGGCATGGGCCAGTCCCCCGGGAGGCAGGCCGCGCTCCTCGCAGGCCTTCCCCCATCAGTGAACGCGTTCACCATAAACAAGGTCTGCGGCTCAGGCCTCAAGGCTGTGATGCTTGCCGCACAGGCAATAAAGCTTGGAGACGCGGATTTCGTCGTCGCGGGAGGCATGGAATCCATGAGCCAGTGCCCTCACGCCGCTAACCTTCGCTGGGGCGTTAGATACGGTGATCTTAAGCTTAAGGATCTTATGATCCTTGACGGTCTGACGTGTCCTGTTGGCGGCGTCCACATGGGTGAGCTGGGCGAATACACCGCTGAAAAAAGCGGAATAACCAGGGAGGAACAGGACTGGCTCGCGGCCGAGAGCCACCGTAAGGCTGTTGAGGCATGGAACAAGGGATATTTTGCTGAGGAGGTTGTGAAGGTTGAGATACCCCAGAAGAAGGGGGATCCCATCGTTGTTGAGAAGGACGAGGGCCCCAGGGCGGACACCACGATCGAGGCCCTTGCCAAGCTCAAGCCTGCGTTCAAGGAAAACGGAACCATAACCCCCGGCAACGCGCCCGGCCTGAACGACGGCGCGGCCGCTGTGCTGGTGACCTCTGAGGATAAGGCAAAGGAGCTCGGCCTTCCCATCATGGCATACATAAGGGCATATGCCTCGCATTTCGTTGAGCCGCGCGACCTCTTCTACGCGCCAATAGGCGCTGTCCGAAAGGTCATGGAGAAGCTCGGCGCGAAGGGGCCGGATTACTTTGACCTCCTTGAGGTCAACGAGGCCTTCGCGGCCCAGGTCCTTGCCGATCACAAGGAATTGCAGTGGGATTGGGAGAGATACAATGTGCACGGAGGAGCTATCGCTCTCGGCCATCCAATAGGCGCGTCGGGCGCGAGAATTCTCACAACCCTTCTTTACGCGCTTAAACGCTACAACAAAAAGACAGGCCTTGCGACGCTTTGCCTTGGGACAGGCGGCGCTGTCGCGATGGCCGTGGAAAGGCCGTAGGTTAACCCCGAAAGATCTTAGCCCTGGGCGCGGCGGCCCAGGGCTTTTGTTTGCCGATCGGGACCAGCGCGCTGTTGATCCTCTCTCTCCCTTTCTCTTATAATATTCGGGCGAATAAAGGAGACTTGAATGAGCCAGAAGGCCATAACGCGCATCCTCATTGTCGTGAACCTGATACTGATGGGCATTTTGTTCATCATACTCTGGCTTCCCAGCAGGGTAACTAGAGGGCCGGAAGAGGCCAGGGCCTATTTCATAAGGGATATCTCGTCGCTTCCCTACTGGGTCGCGCAGGAAAAGGGTTTCTTTGACTCGGTCGGCGTTAAGATCCGGGCCGAAGAGGTCATCAGGGTAGGAGACGAGATAGCCATGATAAGAAGGGGAACGGTCGCCCTGGGTATCGGTTTTCCGTGGGATGCCCTCATCGGCAAAGCTGATACAGGCCTGGCAAGTTTCAGGGTGGTCTATTCGGTATTCGGCACCCCTGAGAAGCCAGCGACCGCGCTCGTTGCGGCGAAGGGATCCGGCATCACGAGCCTGCGTGACCTTACGGGCAAAAGGATAGGTTATTGGCAGGATACAAGGGGTTCCCTGGAGGTTCCGGCCATCCTGCTCGCGCTCGGGGTTGATACAACGGGCACGAAAATGGTGGCGCTTTCGGCCAGCGAGATGCCCACCGCTTTTGCTGACAACCGTTGCGAGGCCATGCTCGTATTTGAACCCATGAGGACGCAGTACCTGGCTGATACGGACAACATCCTCGTTGTGGAGGACGGGTTCCTTGAGAAACATCTGGCGGCAGGTGCTCGTCTGCCGGTTTCGGTCATCTTCACCTCCCTTCCAAACCTGAAGCTGAGAAACGAGAGCACGGTTAGGGCGATTAAGGCCCTGAATATGGCCGTGGATTACATAAGATCCAATCCTGACGAGGCAAGAAAAATAGCCAAGGCCAACCTCAATCTGCCCGACGGGGCCGAGATTGTCCTTCCGGAGTTCAGAAGGTATGACGAGGAGGATTACGGAGTCATAGAGTCCTACACAAAGAAGCTGAGCGAGATGTCCGTCATTCTCTTTGAGCCGCCGGATCTCAAAAACCTCTACCTGAGAACCACCGATATAAAATAATGGCTCCTCGTCATTTAGGAGTGGCCG
>Ga0197142_1002857_pt1 | contig 14836 bp, 12 predicted proteins | sample GBS60_MetaG_FD_148614 | JGI IMG/M metagenome (GOLD analysis project Ga0197142, IMG submission 148614) | Sediment microbial communities from Great Boiling Springs, Gerlach, Nevada, United States - GBS 60_MetaG | ecosystem: Environmental > Aquatic > Thermal springs > Hot (42-90C) > Sediment... | reverse complement strand
CCAATGGTAAACAGGGCCGGGTAATAGGTATAAAAGTCTTTTCAAGAGAAAAGGGAGATAAGCTTGAACCTGGTATTATTAAAAAAATTCAAGTTGAAGTCGCTCAACTTAGAAGAATTAAAGCTGGTGATAAACTTACTGGTCGTCATGGGAATAAAGGAGTTATATCTCAAATTAGGCCAATTGAAGATATGCCTTATCTTGAAGATGGTACTCCGGTTGATGTGGTTTTGAATCCTTTAGGGGTCACTTCTCGAATGAACTTTGGTCAAATTCTTGAAACTCATCTTGGTCTTGCGGCTCATTCTTTAAATTATCGAGCAGTGGTTCCAAGCTTTGTTGGTGCTAACGAGAAAGATATTGAACAGGAACTTGAAAAAGCAGGTTTTAGTAAGACTGGTAAGGTTAAACTTTACAATGGTATGACGGGTGAACCATTTCGGGAACCAGTAACTTGTGGTTATATTTATTTAATGAAATTAATTCACCTTGTTGAAGATAAAATTCATATGCGGTCTACTGGTCCTTATTCCCTAATTACTCAACAACCACTTGGTGGTAAAGCGCAGTTAGGTGGTCAAAGGTTTGGTGAAATGGAAGTTTGGGCTTTAGAAGGTTATGGTGCCGCTCACACTCTTCAAGAAATGCTTACTATAAAGTCTGATGATGTTGTTGGCCGTTCGGCAGCTTTTGAAGCAATTATTCGTGGACGGGATATTCACAAGCCAAATATACCTGCTTCTTTTAATGTTTTAGTAAACGAGTTAAAAGCTCTTGGTCTTAACGTTGTTATTGGTCGTGATGATAAAGAGGAAAAAGATAAAGAAAATTAAATAGAATTATGATTCAAAACACAAACGTAAATTCAATAACTATTCGTATTGCTTCACCTGAAGAGATTTTGTCTTGGTCTTATGGAGAAGTTTTAAAACCGGAGACGATTAATTATCGAACACAAAGGCCAGAAAAGGATGGTCTTTTTTCAGAACGTATTTTCGGTCCAAGTAAAGATTATGAATGTTATTGTGGTAAGTATAAAAAAATTCGTTATAAAGGTGTTATTTGTGAGAAATGTGGAGTAGAAGTAACTAGATCTTCAGTTCGTCGGGAAAGGATGGGTCATATAAGTTTAGCCGCACCCGTGGTTCATATTTGGTTTCTTAAAACAATTCCTTCACCCTTGAGTCTTATTTTAAATGTTTCAATACCAAAACTTGAAAAAGTTGTTTATTATGCTGCTTATATTGTTACAAAAGTTAACGAATCTAATCGTGAACGAGCTCTTAAGGAATTAAAGAAAGAGTTAAAAACGCTTAAAGAAACAAAAACTATTGATGATAAAACTATTGATAGTATTGAAGCGCGAACAAGAGAATTGCTTTTAAGTCTAAAACCTGGATTAGTTTTAGAGGAAAATGAATATTTACATTTAGTTGAACGTTTTGGCGATGTTTTTGAGGCTGATCGAGGAGCTGGGGCTATTAGAAAAATTCTTGAGCAACTTGATCTTGAAATGCTTGTGAAAGAAATTCAAGCCGAAATTAAAGAAATTACTGATCCTGGTCGTCGAATAAGAGCAATAAAACGCTTGAGGTTAGTAAAATCTTTATTAAAAGCTAATATAAGACCAGAATGGATGGTTTTAACTGTTTTACCTGTTTTACCTCCAGATCTTAGGCCGATGGTTGCGCTTGATGGTGGACGATATGCTACTGCTGATCTTAATGATTTATATCGTCGGGTTATTAATCGTAATAATCGCTTAAAGAAACTTATTGAACTTAAGTGTCCTGATGTCATCATTACTAATGAGAAAAGAATGCTTCAAGAAGCAGTTGATGCTTTAATTGATAATTCAGCTAGATTAGGTTCTCAAATTCTTTCATCTAAAAGACGTCCTTTAAAGTCTTTAGCTGATATGCTTAAAGGCAAGCAAGGACGTTTTCGTCAGAATTTATTAGGGAAAAGAGTTGATTATTCTGGTCGTTCTGTGATTGTAGTTGGTCCTGAACTTAAGCTTTACGAATGCGGTTTACCTAAAATTCTGGCTTTAGAACTTTTCCGACCATTTGTTATTAACAAAATCATTGAACGAGGAATTGCTTATAATATTAAAAACGCCAATCGTTTTATTGAACAGGGCTCACCTGAAGTTTGGGCTATTTTAGAAGAAGTAATAAATGGTAAAAAAGTTCTTCTTAATCGAGCGCCTACTCTTCATCGTTTAAGTATCCAAGCTTTTACACCGGTTCTTATAGAAGATTTAGCTATTCGGATTCCACCAATGGTGTGTACGGCTTTTAATGCTGATTTTGATGGTGATCAAATGGCTGTCCATCTCCCTCTTACTGTCGAGGCTCAATATGAAGCAAGAAAATTAATGGATGCTTCTTTAGGTATTCTTAAACCAGCAAATAATGAACCGATTGCTACTCCTACTCAAGATATTGTGCTTGGTTGTTTCTTTTTAACAAGAATTATTCCTGGCTCTAAAGGAGAAGGAAGGATTTTTGCTGACTATCGGGAAGCAACTTATGCTTTTGAAAATGGCTTGATTGATTTAAATTCAAAAATTAAAGTGCCTTTAGGTGAAAAGAATTCTTTAGTTGAGACTTCTTATGGCCGTTTAGTTTTTAATCAAATTTTACCTCCAGGTTTTGGTTTTGTTAATGAAACTTTGAACAAAAAAGCTCTTTCGCGACTTGTTGCGAAAATTATTAAAGTTTGTGGTATTGAAAATGCTCATATTTATCTTGATCAGATTAAACGTTTTGGTTTTCATTATTCAACTATTTCAGCGGTAACCTGGGGAGCTTCAGATATGATTATTCCTAAAGAAAAAGAAAAAATTGTTAAAGAAGCCGAAACAGAGGCTGATAAAATTGTTCAACAGTACTATGAAGGATTTTTCACTGAAGAAGAAAAGAAAGCTCGGGTGATTAGCATTTGGAATAAAACAAGAGAAGAAATAGCTAAGCTTATTCCTAATACTCTTTCCTTTACCAACCCAATATACACCATTATTGATTCTGGGGCTCGTGGAAGTTGGCTACAAGCTATTCAAATGATGGGTATGAAAGGTCTGGTTCAAGATACTAAAGGAGAAAATATAGAGCTTCCTATTAAGAATTCATATAAAGAAGGTTTAAATGTTCTTGAATATTTTATTTCTACTCATGGTGCCCGAAAAGGTACAACTGATACTGCTCTTAAAACAGCTCATGCTGGTTATCTTACTCGTCGCTTAATTGATGTTGCTCAAGATGTTGTAGTTAGAGAAAAAGATTGTCGAACTAATGAAGGATTAGAAGTTCGTCGAAGCGATACAGAAGAATTAAAAGGTTTTGGTTATAGTTTTGCTACTCGTTTATATGGCCGAACTAGTCTGGAGGATATTAGAATAAATCGCAAATTAGTTGTTCGTGCTGGTGAAATTATTAATGAAGAACAAGCTAAGTTAATTGAGAATTCAAAAATTGAATCAGTTAAAATTCGTTCCCCGATTACTTGCAAAACTAAATATGGTATTTGCGCCGCTTGTTATGGGCTTGATTTAGCTATGAATAAACCAATTGAATTAGGTGAAGCGGTTGGAATTATTGCTGCTCAATCTATTGGTGAACCAGGCACTCAGCTTACTTTAAGAACTTTTCATTTAGGCGGGGTAGCTGGTGTAGATATTACTCATGGTCTTCCGAGAGTTGAGGAAATTTTTGAAGCGAGGCCGCCAAAAGGAAAAGCACCAATAGCTGCTTTTGATGGTTTTGTTTCAAAAATAGAAGATCAAGGCTTAGTTCGAATCATTAAGTTGAAAGCAATTGATTCTGAGAAGAAAACAGGTGGTAAAAAAAGAGAAAAGAAACAGATTCAAGTAGAATATGTTATCCCTCAAGATAGAAAACTTTTAGTAAAAGAAGGAGAAAAGGTGAAAAAAGGACAAGTATTAAGTGAAGGTTCACTTGATCTTCATGAAGTTCTTAATTATCAGGGCTTAAATGCTTTAGAGAATTATATTATCAAAGAGATTCAAAAAATTTATATACCTGAAGGTTCTTTTATTAATGATAAATATATTGAAATTATCATTCGTCAAATGTTGTCTAGAGTGATAATAAAAGATCCCGGAGATACCGATTTTACAGAAGGTGAAATTGTCGAGAAATCTGTTTTTATTAAAGCTAATGAGGAAGTTAAAAAGCTTAGAGGTAAACCAGCTAAAGCTATTCAAAGGGTTATTGGTATAAGTCGAGCTGCTGTTACAACCGAAAGTTTTCTTTCAGCGGCTTCTTTCCAGGAAACAGCTAGAGTATTAGTTTCGGCCGCAGTTCAAGGTAGAACAGATTATCTTCGTGGCCTTAAAGAAAATGTAATTATTGGTAGATTGATACCAGCGGGTACTGGTTTTAGAGGGATTCCTTTTGAGGAGCTTCAGAGAGAAAAGTTATTGACTTCAACTGAATTTAGTGATAGTGTTGAGAGTGATTAAATTTTAATAATTAATGACAACAGAACAGGAAAAAATAACAAACAGAAGAAAGTACGAACTCGGTTTTATTTTAAAAGAGGAAGATTTAACTTCAGTAAAAGCAGTTATTGACAAGTATAATCCAACAGAGATTATTGAAGGTCCACTGGTTAAAGTTAATCTTAGTTACCCAATTAAGAAACAAAATCAGGCTTTTTTTGGTTATTATGTTTTTGATCTTGAACCTGAAAAAATAATTGAACTTGATTATGATCTAAAGAACGTGCCTTTAATTCTTCGTTATCTTTTAGTTAAAGTCCCTTCTTTTATAAAAAAAGATGAGAAGAAACAAAAAAAGACTTTATTATCTAATAAACCAATTCGAAAGAAAGGTGAGTCAAAAATAAAAATGTCAACACTTACCAACGAGGCTCTTGAGAAATTAAAAGAGGAAATATTACAATAGTTTATATATAAGAGTTAGTATGAATCTAAATAAAGTTTTTTTAATTGGACGTCTTACTAATAATCCTCAATTAAGGATGACTCCTAATGGTAAACCAGTGGTTAGTTTTGGATTAGCAACTAATCGAGTTTGGATTAATTCTCAGGGTCAACGTCAAGAAGACACTCAATATCATAATATAGTTGTTTGGGGGAGACAAGCTGAAATTGCTAATCAATTTTTACGTAAAGGTAGTATGGTTTTTATCGAGGGACGTATTCAAACTAGAAATTGGCAAGACAGAGAAAATCAAACTAGAAGAATAACTGAGATTATTGCTGAACGTTTTCAGTTAGGTCCGAGGGCAACAACCGCGAATTCTTTTACTGATGGGCAATCTCAAGATAATACTGATAGTTTTTCTCAGGAGGTAGAGATTCAAGAATTACCAGAGATTGACATTGAGGAAGAAGAAATAAAACCAGAAGACATTCCGTTTTAGTTTTAATTGAATTGTTTATTGTTTTAAGATATAAAAATAAAAATTATTAATAATATGAAAAATAAACAGTGTATTTTTTGTTCTCAAAATTCAAAATATATTGATTATAAAGACGTAAGCACTCTTCGACGTTTTATTTCTGGCCAGGCAAAAATAATCGACCCTCGCCATACGGGTGTTTGCGCTAGACATCAACGTCTTCTTGCTACAGCTATTAAAAGAGCGCGAATAATAGGCCTTCTACCTTTTGTAAAAAAATAGATTATTAATTTGTGATTAAGTTTAAGATATTAAATAAATCATAATTTAATGGCTTTAGATTTACTCCTTTTTAAATTTTTTAATAATTTGTTAGGAATTTCAGGTTTTTTAGATGGAGTAATTATTTTCTTCGCCAATTATTTTTTTTATTTTCTTGTTTTTTTTGGTTTTTGGTTTATTTTTCAAATTAGTAAAGGACTTAAAAATAAAATTTTTGTTTTGATTTTTTTTATTTTAGCTCTTATTGTTTCAAAGGGTATTATTACTAGTACTATTTATTTTTTCTACAATCGACCACGGCCTTTTGAGGTTTTAGATTTTGAACCACTTTTTTTAAATAATTATCCCTCTTTTCCTTCAGGGCATACCGTTTTTCTTTTCGTTTTTGGGTTTATTATTTTTTATTTTAATCGGAGGTTGGGGTGGTGGTTTTTGGGTTTTTCTCTTTTAAATTCAGTAGCTAGAGTTGTTGCTGGTGTCCATTGGCCCACTGATATTATTGGAGGTGTAGTGATTTCTTTTTTGTCTTTTTTAATTACCTTAAAACTTATTAAAAAATATCAACCAGAAAATTTTAGTAATCAAAGTTCTCAAGGTTTTTTTAAAGAAGCACAAATTTAGTTTTTGATTTTTAAATTTTGTTGAAGAGAGTTAATTTTTACAATATAAAATCGGCTCTCATAATGTAAAAATATTCTTTATCCTGATAAAACAGATGAAGTTGTTATTTGTTTTTATTTTAATGTTTATATTTTTGTGCCTGAGGTGGGATTCGAACCCACACGGCCGTAAAGGCCAGCGGATTTTGAGTCCGCCCTGTCTACCAATTCCAGCACTCAGGCTTTATTGATTTGATATTATCATAAGAAATATTTTAAAGTAAATATAAATAAATGATTTTCGGTCATGATGATAAAATAGAGATTTTTAAAAGACTTGTTAAAGAAGAGAATCTGCATCAAGCCTATCTTTTTTATGGAGAACCTCAAGTTGGAAAATTCACTTTTGCTAAATCTTTTGCCTATTTTTTAGAGTACGACGTTTTTGAAATTATTGATAAACCTCTTATAGACTTTTTAGAAATTTTACCTAACGCAGAGAAAGGGATTATTAGCCTTAAGACGATTCAAGAAATTAAAAATTTTGTTTTTCAAAAACCTTTTCGTTCAAAAAAGAGATTAGTTTTAATTGATCAAGCTAATACTCTTACTGATGAAGCTCAAAGCGCTCTTTTAAAAATTTTTGAAGAACCATCACCAAGCGCTCTTTTTATTCTTGTTGTTAACGAACCATCAATTCTGCTGCCTCCTCTTTTATCTCGTTTGACAAAAGTTTATTTTAGGAGATTTTCTCAGAAAGAATTAGAAGAAATTTTGATTTCTTATTTTAATCTTTCAAAAGATAAAGCCGAAGAAGTTTCTAAAAAATCTTTTGGCCGGATCGGTCGAGTTTTTCATCTTATTTTGGATTTCTTGTCAAAAGAAGATAGAATTAACAGAATTGAAAAAAACAAAGAAGAATCTTTTAGTGATTTTTTAAATCAATTGATTCTTAATTATTATTTAAAAGATAAATTTAGGTATTCAGGTATTATCAATTGGCTTCTTTTAAAGGAATGGCAGGCTAATGCCTTAAACCTTAATTTTAATCTTCAAAAAAAAGCAACATTAGTGTATATTAATGGTTATGGATATAATAACTGATTTTAAAAGTCAACTTGATTCTGTGTTGATTTCTTTAAAAAAAGAATTAGCTCTTTTAAGAAGTAATCGACCAAGTCCGGCTTTAATCGAGGATATAAAAGTTTCATGTTATAATCAAATTTTGACAATTAAGCAACTTGGTTCAATTAGTGTAATTCCTCCGCGGGAAATTAATGTTTATGTTTGGGATAAAGAAGTGATAAGTAATGTAATGAAAGCGCTTGAAACTTCTGGTTATGGTTTTTCTGTTCAAAACGAAGGTAGTTTAATAAGAGTTTTTTTACCCGAACTTAGTGAAGAAAGAAGAAAAGAGTTGTTGAAAAAGGCTAAGCAAATTACTGAAGAACATAGAATTAAAATTCGCAATTTGCGAGATGAAGTTAATAAAAAAATTCAGAAAGATTTTGAAGAACGTAGAATTAATGAAGATTTGAAGTTTAAATTTAGAGAGAAAGTCCAGAAAGAAGTTGACCAAACCAATGCTGAGGTCGAAAAATTGTTGGAATCAAAAATAAAAGAAATAATGGATTAATTCATGACTGTTTTAATTGTTGTTATTTCTCTTTCAATTTTGATTTTAGTCCATGAACTTGGTCATTTTTTAGCAGCTAGATTTTTTGGTGTAAGAGTTGAAGAATTTGGTATTGGTTTTCCGCCTCGTTTAATTTCAAAAAAAATAGGTAAAACTGTTTATAGTTTAAATCTTTTACCTTTTGGCGGTTTTGTAAAAATTTTTGGGGAAAATTTCGAAGATGAAGAAAAAATTAGTCCTGACAGTTTTGTTTTTCAGCCAGTTTGGCGAAGAGCAATAATAGTTCTTGCTGGTATTTTTATGAATATTTTTTTAGGTTGGTTAATTTTAAGTTTTGTTTTTATGAGCGGTATGCCTGAGCATTTAGCTATTGCTGAAATTGCACCTGATTCACCAGCTCAAGCAGTTGGTCTTGAAAGTGGAGATATTATTATTAAAGCAAGTTTTAAAGAAACTGTTTTGTCAGATCCTATCAAAAGTAGAGAATTAATTGAATTAGTTAATAAAGCAGCCGGTGATAATATTTTATTTACAATTAGAAGAGGAGATAAGATTTTTGAAGTTGAAATTCAAAGTCGATCTAACCCGCCTTTTGGTCAAGGACCAGTCGGCATTGCTTTAGTAGAAATGGGTTTTCCTCCTCAGGGTTTTTTTGGTGGAATAGTTGAAGGTTTAAAAGCAACTTTTAATGTTCTCAAAAATGTTTCTTTTGGATTTATTGCCTTTTTGGGTTCTGTTTTTGTTGATAAAAGTGCTTTTGAAGCTGTGGCTGGGCCAGTTGGTATTTTTTCTATTGCTGCTAAAGCGAGTAATTTAGGTGTAGTTTATTTTTTGCAATTTATAGCGATTATTTCTTTAAATTTAGCTGTTTTAAATTTAATCCCTTTCCCAGCGCTTGATGGGGGTCGTTTTCTCTTACTTTTAGTTGAGAAAATTAAAGGCTCTCCGGTTTCGCTAAAATTCCAAATAGTAGTAAATTCTTTTGGTTTTTTGATACTTATTATTTTTATGATTTTGGTAACTATCCGGGATATTAGTCGGCTTTTTAATTAATACTTGACAAATTCTTTAGAATTTTTGTTTTTCTGTGGATATTTAATCCTTGTTTTTTTATCTAGCTGGTTATAATTTTATAATTAAAGTATGCTCCAGATTAAAAATTCTTCTTTTCAATTATCGCAAGAAAATAATTCAGGTGTCGGTTTTAAATTAAAAAGAGTTTTTACAAAAAAAGGCCTTCATCCTTTTGATCAAATAAATTGGGTTAAACGTGATGCTAAAGTTGGGAAGTTTGAGCAAAAAGAGGTTGAATTCCCTGATTTTTGGTCAGAGAATGCAGTGAATATAACTGCTTCTAAATATTTTCGTGGAAGACTTAATTCGCCGGAGCGTGAAAAGAGTTTGAAAGAGATGATTAATCGGGTTGTTTCTACTATTAGACAATGGGGAGAAAATTTTGGTTATTTTGATAATAAACAACAAGCTCAAATTTTTGAAGATGAGCTGACTCATCTTTTAGTTTTTCAAAAAACGTCATTTAATAGTCCGGTTTGGTTTAATGTTGGCGTAAAAAAAGAACCACAGTGTAGCGCTTGTTTTATTCTTTCGGTTGAAGACGATATGAATTCTATTTTAGAGTGGATTAAAACTGAGGGTATTATTTTTAAAGGTGGTTCAGGCTCTGGTATTAATCTTTCTAATATTCGTTCAAGGTATGAGCAACTTTCGGGCGGCGGTTATGCTTCTGGTCCAGTTTCTTTTATGCGAGGCGCTGATGCGGTCGCTGGGATGATTAAATCAGGAGGAACTACTCGGCGAGCAGCGAAGATGGTTATTTTAAACATTGACCATCCTGATATTTTAGATTTTATTCGTTGTAAAGCTGAAGAAGAGAAAAAAATTAAAGCCTTAATAGAAGCTGGTTATGATATGACAGATTTAAATAATGAAGCTTGGTATTCTATTCAATTTCAGAATGCTAATAATTCTGTAAGAATTACTGATGATTTTATGAAAGCGGTTTTAGAAGATAAAGAATGGTCAACAATTTATCGAACGACTGGTGAAATAGCTCATACTTATAAAGCGAGAGAGTTATTAAGTGAAATTGCTCAAGCTGCTTGGGAGTGTGGTGATCCTGGAGTTCAATTTGATACCACAATAAATAACTGGCATACCTGTCCTAATTCTGGCCGTATTAATGCTTCTAATCCTTGTTCAGAGTATATGCATTTAGATGATTCAGCTTGTAATCTTGCTTCAATAAATCTTTTGAAGTTTTTAAAAGAAGATGGAAGTTTTGCAATTAATGAGTTTAAACAAGCTGTTGATATAATGATTCTTGCTCAAGAAATAATTGTTGATGGCTCTAGTTATCCAACTGAAAAAATTAGAGAAAATGCTCATAATTTTAGACAGTTAGGTTTAGGTTTTGCTAATCTTGGTGCTTTATTGATGACTAAGGGTTTAGCTTATGATTCTGAAGAAGCGCGGGCTTGGGCAGCGGCTATTGCTTCTTTAATGAGTGGTGAAGCTTATTATTTTTCAGCTAAAATTGCTTCTAAGTTAAAACCTTTTAATGGTTTTGCTGTTAACCGAGAGCCAATGTTGGAAGTGATTCGCAAACATCGTAATGCTTCTTATTCAATCAATGAAGATTTTGTTTCTGATAAGATTTTGATTAAAGAGGCGCGTAAGGTTTGGGATAAAGCTCTTCAGCTTGGTGAAAAGTATGGTTTTCGTAATTCTCAAGTAACAGTAATTGCACCAACTGGCACCATTGCTTTTATGATGGATTGCGATACTACTGGTATTGAGCCTGATTTTTCTCTTGTTAAAATGAAACAATTAGTTGGCGGTGGTTGGATAAAAATTGTTAATCAAGCTGTTTTTAAATCTCTTAAGAATCTCGGTTATTCTACTGAAGAAGTTGAAGAGATTGTTAATTGGATTATTGAACACAATACAGTTGAAGGAGCTCCTTATATTAAACAAGAACATATTCCGATTTTTGATACTGCGGTTAAACCAAAAGAAGGTAGTCGTTCAATTAGTTGGCAAGGGCATGTGAAAATGGTTGCTGCTGTTCAACCTTTTATTTCTGGCGCTATTTCTAAAACGTTTAATATGTCTTATGAAACAACCAAAGAGCAAATTGAGGAAGCTTATATTATGGCTTGGAAGTTAGGGATTAAAGCTTTTGCGGTTTATCGTGATGGTTCAAAAGCTTCTCAACCTCTTCAAACTTCAACTGAAAAAAGAACTTCTGTTAAAAAACCAGCTGAAGTTGAAAGAAGACATTTACCAGCAGTTCGTCAATCAGAAACTCACAAGTTTGTAGTTGCTGGTCATGAAGGTTATCTTACTTATAGTACTTTTGATGATGGTCAGCTAGCTGAAATTTTTATCAGAATAGCAAAGCAGGGTAGTACTTTAGCTGGTTTACTTGATGCTTTTGCAATTGCTGTTTCAATGGCTCTTCAATATGGCGTGCCTTTAAAAGCTCTTGCCAGAAATTTTATTCATAGTCGTTTTGAACCGGCTGGTTATACTGAGAATCCTCAAATTCTTATAGCGACAAGTATAGTTGATTATATTTTCCGTTATTTAAGTTTAAGGTTTTTAAGTCAGGAAGATCTTTTTGATTTAGGACTTGTTCATTTTGATCAAGAAAATAATAATGGAGTTAATTTAGTTGTTAACAATGAGCCACAGCTTTTAGAAAAGAAATTAATAAAAAGTGATAATTCAGTTAAAAAATCTAGTAATGGTTATGTTTACAACGGAGCAGTTTGTAGAAAATGTGGAGGGATGATGGTTCAAAGCGGTTCTTGTTATACTTGTCTTGAATGTGGAGAATCTAGTGGTGGTTGTTCTTAATTAATTAAGTTTTTACCTAATTTTTTGTCCCCTCGGCAGGATTCGAACCTGCGACCGTCTGCTTAAAAGGCAGCTGCTCTACCAACTGAGCTACGAGGGGATGATTTTGTGGTAAAAAATGGAAGATATTATTATAGTAGTTGAAATTTAGAAAATTTTCAATATTATTAAAGTTTTTATGAAACCGCTTTAAAATAGTAGTTATAATATATCAAACTTTTTATTGTTCTAGGGAAAGCTATTATTATTCATTTTAAATTAATTTGTGGTTAATTTAAATCTTCTTCTTTGGCAAGAAAATGTTTTTTGACAACTTTACTTTACAAATATATTTATTTTTTTCTAAAATAATGTTATAATGTATTTGATTATTTGATTTAGTTTGTTTAGTTTTAATTTAAATTTTTAAGTTTTGAGTTATTCCGCGGTAGCTCAATGGTAGAGCGGCTCCCTGTTAAGGAGATGGTTGCAGGTTCGAGTCCTGCCCGCGGAGCCAGAGTTGACGATACGAACTCAAAATTTTTAGACGAACTGGTTTGTTCGCGCAGCTCCCTGCTGCCTACGGTGGGCAGTTCGTTAGGTCAAGTTTCGTTTCTTGGATTGGCGGATTAAGTTTAGTAAAATAATCTCAAAAATTTGGTTAGGTTTTAATTCCGGAGCTAATTAGGAATTAGAACTTTTTGGGATTTGAAATATTATTGAGGTTTGAAGTGTTTAAGAATCCAGAAAAAAACAAGATAATTGTTTTATCTATTGAAGTTTATTTTTTTGCTTTTTACTCATATATTTTATTGCAAACTAGATCTTTTCTTATTTCTAATTGAATTCGATTTTTAAAGGATCTATCATTAGGTAGAGGATATATATGAGTGAAGAACAAAAATTGTTTTTTCAATCTGTTGTTGTTGGAATTCCGGTTAGAAATGAGGAAAAAACTTTGTATGATTGTTTGTTGTCTATAAGAGAAGCTATTAAAAACTCAGGTGAGAAAAATATAAAACTTGTAATTTGTATAAATGGTTGCACAGATAATTCTGAATCTATAGCAAAAGATTTTAAAGCTAAGTTTTTGGATATTGACTGTGAGGTTATAGAAAGCGAAGAAGGTTTGATTAAAGCTTTAAAAAAAATTACCGAATTATACAAAGCTGATGTTTATGGATTTTTAGACGCCGATGCTTTAGTGGATAAAAATTCTTTGAAGTTGCTTTTGGCGGCTTTGAAATCAAATTCAGAATTAGCAGTGGCTTATGCTAGAACCGAACCTTTTTTTGATAAAAATAATAAATCTCTTTTTCATAAAATAGGCTTTCTTTACGATACTCAAAAACTTTTAACTAAGCGTTATTATTTTCATGGTCGTTTTTTTGTTACTAAAGACTGGTTTGCGCCAAGCGATGAAGAAATATTGAAGCGAGCAACCAAGAATAGAAAAAATAAAGTTCTTTTAAAGTATTGTAAAAAAGGAAATTTTCTTAATGCTGACGATATTTTTATGTCAAGTTATATAATGGATAAATATGGAATTAAAGCAATTAAACAAATTGATGATGCTGTCTGTTATGCTTGGCCTTTTGGGTCTTTTAAAGATTTTTTAAACATCTACCGAAGGAGAAATATAGAAACGGAGAAAATGTATCGCTGGTTTCCGGAGTATAACTATCTTAAGCCTTATCTTAATCGTCGTACCGACTGGCGGAAATGGCTAAAAGCTAATTTAAAAGATAAAATCCTATGGTTTGTTTTTCTTTTCTGTCGCAATTTATTTGCTATTTTTCTTCATTTAGAATTTATGCTTTTAAATTTTAGTTTTTATAAACCGCAAGAACAGTGGCTTGTCCCTTTAACTACAAAAAAATCTTTTTCTGGATAACTAATTAATTTATCCACTTATTCACACTAACTAAAATAGGATTATAATATTTTTTATGAGTAATTTTATACCAACAAAAATGTTTTTTACTAAAGGTGTAGGAATACATAAAGACTATCTTCAGTCTTTTGAAATGGCTTTAAGGAATGCCGGGATTGCTGAATACAATTTAGTGATGGTTAGTTCAATTTTTCCTCCTGGTTGTAAAAGAGTTTCAAAAGAAGAAGGTAAAAAATTATTAAAACCGGGGCAAATAGTTTTTTGTGTAATGGCTCGAAATTCTACTAATGAACCTAATAGATTAATTGCGGCTTCAGTTGGTTTAGCTCAACCAGCAGATAATAATCAACACGGTTATTTATCAGAACATCATTCATTTGGAGAAACAGAAGAAAAGGCAGGTGAGTATGCTGAAGATTTAGCGGCAACAATGTTAGCTTCAACTTTAGGATTAGAGTTTGATGCAAATGCTGCTTGGGATGAAAGAGAACAGTTTTATAAGTCGTCAGGAAAAATAATTAGAACAACCAATATTACTCAATCAGCCGAGGGGCAAAAAGATGGTCTTTGGACAACGGTGGTGGCAGCAGCCGTATTGATTTTAGAGTGATTTTTTAGAGTGATTATAGTTTTCAGTTCAAAGAAGTTAATCTTATTTTTAATTATACCATATTATATTTAATTTTGTCAAGGATTATTCAAAGTTGATTATTCATTTCATTAGTTTTAAAATTGTATTAATCTTGTCTTATGGAGCGTAAAGAACTAATTAGAACAATTTATTTATATCTTTTCTCATTTATTGGTTTAGTTTTGATTATTACAGGCGTTGTCCGGTTGGTTGATTTAGGTTTAAAAGTTTATGTTTTTACTAAAGCCGATGAAGTAGTAATTTATCCTTATTCTCCAAGTTTGGATTTGATTAAAGAAAATAGCGACAAAGACATAGAATCAATTATCCAAGAGCAAGAGAAATATCGTCAACAACAAATTCAATTCGAGAAAGAGGATAAAATTAGACAACGACATCGGGCTGTTGCTAATTCTTTAGCCTTTATTATTGTTGGTTTGCCGCTTTTTATTTATCATTGGTTGATGATTCAAAGAGAAAAAAGAGGTTAATTTTTTATTGCTTTTGATTTAATTTTTGATTTCGCAATTTCTAAGGCAATTTTG
>Ga0197142_1002856_pt1 | contig 14837 bp, 13 predicted proteins | sample GBS60_MetaG_FD_148614 | JGI IMG/M metagenome (GOLD analysis project Ga0197142, IMG submission 148614) | Sediment microbial communities from Great Boiling Springs, Gerlach, Nevada, United States - GBS 60_MetaG | ecosystem: Environmental > Aquatic > Thermal springs > Hot (42-90C) > Sediment... | reverse complement strand
TTCGCCCGCAGTTTGAGGTTGCGCCAACAAAACGGGCTTCTTTCACGAATCCGTAAGAACTCGACCTCTTCCTGGAGGGAGGCACTCTGGGCATCCGGACGGCAATGCCTGACATACAGCGAGGCATTTCATCAGGCTAGGACAGATAGGCGACGGGCCGATTAAATACGAGACGAAATGTCCAGGTTAAAACAGTGGCCTCATTGGGGGCGGAGCCCTTTTAGGAGGAGCGCACTCTGTCGGCCCCCTTGGGAAGGCCGTCTGCATGCCGAGACACATCTTGCCAGACCCGGAGGAACGGGTCCGTCGGAGGGGATGGAACAGCCATGGAGGTGGCCTAAGGGGCCAACATCTTGGTGGAACCCAACCCCGTTGGCAGGCGTGCAGAGCCCGCCCCTCCGAGGGGGGTGATCCGAGTTAGGATGGCCTTGCGGGGAAAGGCCGGGGATCGCGCGAACGGGGTTTTCTCGGAGGGGCGCACTCTGTGCGCCCGCGAGGTAAGGCCAAAGGTGAGCCGAGGCATTTCGTTACCGGCAATGGTTGGTCGAGGGACCGGAGGCCCAATAAGGATGGCGTGTCGGCAAAACCCGGGCCTTCCTTGCGGGCGTGCGGAGCCCGCCCCTCCGCGTGGGGGCCGGTCCAAGGTAAGCTGGCCTTGTGGGGGAAAGCTCCGAGATTAGGCGGAAGGGGGTTTTCTCGGAGGGGCGCACTCTGTGCGCCCGCATGGCAAGGCCGTACGCAGACCGAGGCATTTCATTAGTGGGAGGGGGTTGGGCGAATGGCCGAGGCCGTAACGGGGAGGACGTATGGGGTGGAACGCCGCCCCGTTTACGGGCGTGCGGAGCCCGCCCCTCCGAGGCGTGATCCAGGCGAGGTCAGAGGCCTTGCGGGGAAACGCCCTAAGATGGCGCGTAAGGTTGGTTTTGCAGAGGGATGCGCTCAGCGTGTCCGCATAGCAAGGCCGTACACAACCGATGCAGAGGGGCGCACTGTGTGGGTCTGCGCTCTGTGGCCGGAGGTATGCCGAGAGATGTTATCCGTACCTCCGCCAGGTTGCTAGGCGGTGACGTCACGATCTGGTGGGGAATGCTCAGGCGAGCCAAGAGGCCTTATCGGGTGGATGAGCTTCTGCCACCTTGCAACCATGGGCCTTCTCCAAGCTGGGGATATTGTTCTCGACCCCCAAAGGCATGGTCATCCTAGGATTCACGCCAAATTCTTTTTCACGAGGCACTTTACGTTGTGACTGGTCTCCAAATGCCCTCTGTATATATCAATCGGGAGAAAGGCTCCAAAGGGTCCAGTTCCAATGGCTTGGACCTTGGGGAAAGAAGTCTTGTTTCGTGATACTCAGGGTCCCATGGCATGAGGAGCAATGGACCCCAGCGCGTCCTGACTAACCTGGGCACTCTAGCCTCTCCCCAGGAGGTTCTGTTGAGAATACTTCCCAACTTTCCCTCCTCCTCCGAGCTCATTATCTCCCGTAGAGTGACCAGGGTCGGGGGGCTCAATGGAAGGATCCCCCTGTGGTTGCCCAACAAGCCCTCTTTCGGTTTTGTCCATTTCCCATCCACGGTCTCAACGGGGTCGGGACAGCATACCTGTCCCTCGGGGTGAAGGGCAATGAAGAACCTCGTGTCGAACCTCATTTGCTGGAGGATCGGGGTCACCCAATGGGCAAATGGAGCAAGGGCGGACACGGAGAGCCTCAAGCCAACCTCCAACACCATGTCCCTGAACCAGCCGGCCGAATGCTGAGTGTCACCTCTCCTCCCTCTCCATACCTCGTAGGGGATAACGTTTTCGCACAGTAGCACCCCGGCCTCCTCCAGGGTCTCTCTTATGGCACAGACCACATGGCCAATGGCATCCTCTAAAAGAAGGCCCTCGCCCAGCCTCCTTAGGGCTTGGTCTGGGTCCTCATCCAGATGTCCCCGCCATATGGAAGGATCTGCATCAATAGGGTGTACCGTTCCCCCAGGGAAGACATAGAGGTTGGGCATAAAGCGGCTCTGAGGGCTCCTCCTGAGAAGGTATACGAGGGCTTGGCCCCTTTCATCCGTGCGAAGAAGAATGAGGGTTGATGCCTTCCTCGGGACCTGTGGAGATGACTCCTTCCTCATCATTAGACAAAAAACCTACCATGTCCCTTACTACAGGGCAAGGAAGTCCCCTCCATGGGAAGAGATTTCTTGACATTGCTTCCAGATGCCTTCTCAAGGGGTGAGCTCGTACAACCTGCATGGTATAAGGGGAGTGGCTCCTCAGGGGAGGACTTTTTGATTTGACAAAAGATCCTTTAAGTCATAACCTGAGGTTTGGGGCCTTTTGGGCCCACCAAGTGATATCAGAAGGGAGCAAAGATATGTCTAGGAGTGCAATACTTGTGGCTGCCCTGCTTTTTTTGGGGGCATGGGGGGTGGCAATGGCGTCGGAAGACAAGAGCGAAAAGCAGGGCGATGTTCCCGAGGTCGTCGCGAAGGTCAATGGCAAGGGCATAAGCGGAGAGGAATACAAGAAGCTCTTCAAGCAGATGGAAGCTTCCCAGGCCCGGCAAGGCCCTGGAGGACAGGTGCCAGATCCTAAGGCGTTGAAAGAGCAAGTAATGGATCGTCTCATAACCATAGAGGTTCTTTCCCAGCGGGCTGAGCAACTCAAGATAAAACCTGACCCCAAGGAATTGGACCAGAAGATGGAGGAGATAAAGCAGAATGTGGGTGGGGAAGAGGCCCTCAAAGAGGCCTTGAAGGCCCACGGAATAAGCCTCCAGGAGCTGAGAGCGGATGTGCAGAGGTCCATGAGCATTCAGAAACTCCTGGACCAGGAAGTCTTCGAGAAAGTGACGGTTGACAAGGCCGAGGCCAAGGGGTTCTACGACTCTAACCCACAGGTATTTCGCATACCCGAACAGGTTAGAGCCAGGCACATAGTGGTAAGGGTGAAACAGGGGGCAAGCGAGCAGGAAAAGAAACAGGCCCGGGCTGAAATAGAAAAGGCAGCTGAGAGGATAAAAAAAGGAGAGCCTTTCGAGAATGTGGCCAGGGAGATTTCCCAAGACGGCTCTGCCCAAAGGGGTGGAGATCTGGGGTACTTTAGCAGAGGGCAGATGGTCCCGGAGTTCGAGAACGTGGCCTTCAGCCTCGAGAAAGGCAAAGTGAGCCCTGTTGTGGAGACCCAGTTCGGCTACCACCTCATAAAGGTGGAGGACAAAAGGGAAGCTAGGATACTTGGATTTGAAGAGGTCGAGCCAAAGATAGAGGAGTTCTTGAGACAGAAGAAGGGAGAGGAGAGCCTGAGGGTATATGTGAATGGCCTCAAAAGTCAGGCCAAGATCGAGAGGGCCAGCTTCTGAGAAAGAGAAAGGTGCGGAACTGCAGACCCTAGGGGTTGAACCACAGGTCCGTTGGGCGCATAGGGGTGTGCGGGGCACTTTATGAGGAAAGGGAAAGGAGGTGTGTTGATGAGAGGAAAGTGGATTGTCATTGGGTTGATGGGCCTTTTTCTAATTGCCGGGTGTGCACCGACTCATATGGGTGTGCCAGACAGAGCTCTAATAGTTCCTGGGGAATTTTCCCAGACCGAGGCCGCTATAGCTGCCTCGGAGCGGTCCGCTGGGGCGAAATATTGCCCCGATAAGGTAGCCAAGGCCAAGGAGCTAGCCAAGAAGGGTGTAGAGGCTTACTGGGCGTGCAGGACCGATGAGGCCATGAAACTTCTTGCTGACGCCAGGAACCTGGCCAAGGAAGCGGAAGGTTGCCAGCCTCCTCCGCCTCCTCCAGCTCCCAAGCCGGCTCCTGCTCCTGCGCCGCCGCCACCTCCCAAGAAGGAGCCAGTAAGCTTCCATTCGGTATACTTTGATTTCGACAAGGCCACCTTGAAGCCCGAGGCAAAAGCCGAGCTCGACAGGGCAGCGAAGATCCTCCTCAAGAACCCTGAGCTCACACTCGAGCTTCAGGGCCACACGGATTCCATCGGCACCGATGCTTACAACAAGGCCCTTGGAGAGAGGAGGGCCAAAGCGGTTTTCGAATACCTCAAGGCCAAGGGAGTGGCGCCCCATAGGCTGAAGGTAGTGAGCTACGGAGAGTCAAAGCCGATTGCGCCCAACAACACCGAGAAAGGAAGGGCCAAGAATCGTCGTGTGGATCTGACCATAGTGAAGTGAATCGAGAAAAGCCCCAGGTACACCCCGAGGGGGTGGCCTCCAGGCCGCCCCCCATTGACCAAGACCAATATCCTATGTTTCCTTACAATCGCCATGTCCCTCTTTGGAAGGCTTCTCTTACATGGCTGATCCCACAATCGGAGGTGCCTGGCAAGAGAGAAAACAAGACCCCAATGGAGTTTGGACACCCAATCGAGGAATGAAATGGCAATGGATATTTTTCCAACCCTCGTTTTCAGGTTGAGTTGGCCGGATGAGGGGACAAAGGTTATCAGGGCCAGGATGAAGGGATCACGAGACTGAGCTCCAGAGGAGCGAGGAAAGGCACACGGTGAACGGCCAGGGGAATCTGTGGACTCGATCCGTGGAGGGGATGGAAATGACCGTGGAAAAGTTGAGGCGAGGAGAAGTAGTAGTGGGGACTATGATCCGCACAGTGGGCACTCCCACCATAGCAATGCTGGCTGCCAAGGCTGGATTGGACTTCATCATGGTGGATTTGGAACACGGGCCTCTGGACATGGAGACCCTAGAGGACGTCTTCAAGGTGGGAAGGAGTCTGAAATTGGCATGCTTTGTGAGGGTCCCCGAGTTGACCAAGGGCTATGTCTCCAGGTGCCTGGATCTAGGCGCTACGGGGGTAATGGTACCCATGCTGGAATCCAGGGAAGAGGCAGAGAAACTCGTTCGCTATGCCAAATACCCCCCATTGGGTGGCCGGGGTTTTGGCGGAATAGGGGCCCACACCCACTTCAGGCCAATTCCCCAAGATGAAACTAGTGCCTTCATGGAGAGGGCCAATCTGGAAACCCTCACAATAGCTCAGATCGAGACAAAAGCGGCCGTCGAAAACATAGACTCCATAGCTTCTGTGGACGGATTAGACGTCCTCCTCATAGGACCAAACGACCTTTCCATATCCATGGGATACCCGGGGGATCTTCTGGGACCCAAGCTCACGGAAGCGATCTCTCGTGTAGCGGAGGCTGCAAAGGCCCATGGAAAGATATTCGGGATGCACGCCCCTGATGCCCTCCTCGAGAGGTGGATACCCCAGGGTCTCAAGCTAGTCATGAGCGGTCTTGACACGAACATTCTCCTTGCGGGAATGAAAGGAATAGCCGATCGTTACAAGGCTTGAACACACTTGTCAAAGGAGAGGTCTCATGCCGAAGTTTTCAGCAAATCTCAGTATGCTGTTCACGGAGGTAGATTTTCTGGACAGGTTTGAAAAAGCCGCGTCTTTCGGCTTCAAGGCAGTGGAATATCTTTTCCCGTATGGCTGGAAAAAGGAAGTCCTCGCGGAAAAGCTGCATTCCCTAGGCCTCGCACAGGTTCTCCACAATCTCCCAGCTGGCGATTGGGAGAGGGGAGAGAGGGGCATTGCTTGCATCCCTGGAAGAGAGGGGGAGTTCCGGGATGGTGTTGGCCTCGCCATAGAGTACGCTAAGGCCCTTGGTTGCAAGCAGCTGAATTGCCTCGTGGGAATCCCCCCAGCCCATGAATCCCCGGAGAGGGTGAGGCGCACCCTTGTGGAGAATCTCAAGTTCGCAGCAGCCGCGCTTGAAAGGGAAGGTATTCGCTTACTCGTAGAGCCCTTGAACAACAGGGACATTCCGGGCTTCTACTTGGTCCACACTCGGCAGGCCCTCTCCATCATGGAGGAGGTCGGGCATCCCAATCTCTACCTGCAGTACGACGTGTACCACATGCAGGTGATGGAGGGAGATCTCATCAACACCATCCACTCTAACATATCGAGGATCTCCCACATACAGATAGCTGACAATCCTGGAAGGAACGAGCCTGGTACAGGGGAGATAAACTTCCCCAATCTTCTCAAGGCAATAGACGAAGCTGGTTATAACGGGTGGATAGGCTGCGAGTACAAGCCTTCCTCTAAAACCGAGGAGAGCTTTTCCTGGCTCTTGCCATATCTCCGTGATTGAGCCTGTGGCCTTGAGTTACGATTCTATCCCTGCCATCTGCTCCACGAGGATAGCTAGGCCCGAGTGGTCTAGCTCCCCCTTTCCTTGTGCCAGAAGGGCATCCATGAGCTCTGCTGCTTGAGCTGTGGCAAAGAGAGCCACCTTCCTCTCCTTGGCTGTCTGAAGGGCTATGTTCAGGTCCTTTCTGTGGAGCCTCAGACGAAAGCCTGGCTCGAATGTCCTCTCTATCATTCTCTTTCCATGGACTTCGAGGATCCTGCTCTGAGCGAAACCACCCAGCAGGGCCTCCCTTACCTTGGCTGGGTCCACCCCGCATTTCTTGGCGAGGGTGAGGGCTTCTGCCACAGCCTGAATTGTGAGGGCCACTATGATCTGATTGCAGGCCTTGGCCACCTGACCAGCACCTGGACCGCCTATTAGCACTATGTTCCTCCCCATGGCCTTGAGGATTGGAAGAGCCCTGTCAAAGGCCTCCCTCTCTCCCCCTACCATGATGGAGAGGGTCCCCTCTTTGGCACCTATCTCCCCCCCTGAAACAGGGGCATCTAGGGATGAGGCCCCTTTTTCCTTGAGAGCATCGTGTATCTTTATGGCTGTGGATGGCGCAACTGTGGACATGTCGATGAAGAGCATTCCCTCCCTCGTGCCCTCAATAACCCCTTTTGGGCCCAAGACCACCTCCTCCACATCCGGAGAATCAGGGAGCATGGTTATGACCACATCCGTCCTCTCAGCCACCTCTTTGGGAGACGTGGCTCCCTGTGCTCCTTGGGCACAGAGCTCCTCCACCGGGGCCCTGCTCCTGTTATGAACGACCAAGGTATAACCAGCTTTGATGAGATTTTTTGCCATGGGCTTGCCCATTATCCCCAGACCAATGAATCCGATCCTCTGCATCATTCTCCCTCCTCACCTATGATCTCCCCTCACTCGAGGGCATCCTGGCTCATCTCGGGCCCTTCCATTCAATAAAGGAACATGGGCTTTCCCATAACGTGGCGCACTTTTGGTCTGTACTCCTCTATGTCATAGAGTTCCCTCACATCCACCCTCTTCTGGCCGGTTGTTATGGTGCTCAAGGGAATGTCCGTGTAAATTCCCTGGTGAAGGGCGACGAGTCTGCCAAAGGTTCCCTTGATGGCCAGACTCACGGCCATATTCGCATAGTTGACAGCGACCATTAAGTCGAGTGAGTCGGGGGCTCCGCTCCTCATAAGGTACGAAAGCTGTTGAAAGATGATCTCCTCCCCAGTGAGCTTCCTCAAGATCTCCCCTGTCTCCAAACCTATGCCCCCTAGCTTCTTGTGGCCATAGGCATCCTCCTCTCCCCTTTGGATCATGGTGCCCCCGATCATCCTCGCTCCCTCAGAGATGGTTAACATTGCGTAATTGCTGGGATTGTTCCTTTTATCCTCCTTTATTAGCCTTGCCAACTTCTCCGGATCGAAAGGAACCTCGGATATTATTGCCCTGTCCACACCAGCCAAGTATGCGGAGATGAGGGAAGTTTCCCCGCAGTATCTCCCGAAAAGCTCTATCACCGCTATTCTCTCGTGGGAACCTGCAGATGTCCTCAATGCGTGGATGAAGTTCACGCTCCTCGTCACAGCCGTGGAGAAGCCTATGCAGTAGTCCGTTCCGAATACGTCATTGTCCATGGTCTTGGGGATGGCGATTACGGGAAAGCCCTCTCTGTGGAGCCTTTCGGCAAAGCTCAAGGTGTCATCTCCACCTATGGGGATCAAACAGTCTATGCCCAAATGGGATAGGACCTTGAGGATATGTTCCGTGAAATCCACCTTCTCCTTTCCCTCGGAGAACCGATCCTTGAGGAAAGGAGGCGCCTCCTTGATCCTCACTGCTGCCGGGTTCGTCCTAGAGGTGTGGAGGTAGGTGCCCCCTGTGCGATCTATGGTCCTCACAAGGCCCTTGTCGAGCCAAAGGAGGTTCTCCTGAAAGCTCTCGGGGTCATCGGGGTTGAAACACAGCAACCCGGCCCATCCCCTTCTTATGCCCATTACTCTGAGCCCTTCGTCTATCGCCCTGTAAACTATTGTCTTTATGCAGGGATTGAGACCCGGTACATCCCCTCCGCCAGTCAAAACGCCGATTACCTTTGGTTTCATGTTCTCTTCACCTCCGAGTAAATCGTCATTCCTTAAAGGTCTTCTCAGCCTGTCCCTCGCACAATTGGTGTCGATAACGATTCTTTTCCTTTTATGCCCTTGTCGTCAAGGAGGCCAGGAGACCTCCATTGGGGGAGAGACCTTGGGATTCCCTTTCCTTCACATCCCGATTCCAAGTACGTATAGTATGGGCAATCTTTCTTGGGGGGGTCTGGGCTTGAAGACCGTTTTGATAGTCTATCACTCCCAAAGTGGCAATACCCGCAAGATGGCAGAGGAGGTGGCAAAAGGGGCGTCCTCTATTGAAGGAGTGAAAGTTGTGTTGAAAAGGGCCTTGGAGACAGAGGCCCAGGATTTGATAGAGTGTGATGCCCTAATAATGGGTTCCCCCGAATACTTCGGATATATGGCAGGGGCTTTGAAGGATCTCTTCGATAGGACTTACGAGTCCCTGAGGGGGCATCCGAGAATTTTCAGGAAACCCTATGCCGTATTCATCAGTGCTGGAAATGACGGGGAAGGTGCTTTGAGGAGCATAGAGAGGATCTGTACTGGATACCAGTTCCGAAAGGTTCAGCCGCCCCTCATCTCCCGAGGAGCAATAACGGAGGAGATTTTGGCCAGGTGCAGGGAACTGGGCCAGACAATGGCCGCCGGTTTGAATTTCGGAATCTTTTGAGGCAAGAGAGGGAAAGCCTCACCCCTCAAATTTGAGCTCAGGAAGCATGGCACCATACCTCATGAGGTTCAAGTGGAGCTCAAAGCATCTTTGGAGATCGTGTTTTATGTGGCCAGTTGGGGATTGATGGAAGTAATTCCAGAGATAATCCCGGTAGGCTGGGTGAGCGCATTTCTCTATTATCTCTTTGGCCCTCTGTGCGGGTCCCAATCCCCGTAGATCAGCCAGCCCCTGCTCGGTCACCAGCACCTGGACCGAGTGTTCGTTGTTGTCCACATGGGGACACATGGGAACTATATGGGAAATCCTCCCTTCCTTGCTGATGGATGGGCACATGAAGATGGAGAGATATCCATTGCGGGTGAACTCAGCGCTCCCTCCAACCCCATTCACTATGTATTGGCCGCAGATGTGGGTCGAGTTGACATTGCCATATATATCTGCCTCTATGGCGGTGTTCATGGCTATCACACCCAGCCTTCTTATTATTCCTGGGTGATTGCTTATTTCCTGAGGCCTCAGGATAACGCGCTCCCCGAAAAAATCCATCTCCCCAACCACTTCTGCCATCTTGGGAGGGCTCAGGTTCAAGCTCGCCGCACTCGCCCCCAGGAGCCTTCCCTCCTTCATCAGGTCCACGAGGGCATCTTGGAAGACTTCCGAGTACATGTAAAAAGCCGGAACATCCGGATGGGCTCCTAGGGAGGCCATGACAGCATTTGCCACGTTGCCCACTCCCGACTGCAAAGGAAGAAATTCCTTGGGTATTCTCCCGGCAGAGACCTCTTCTAGGAGAAATTCCACGACGTGATGGGCTATTTTCTTTGCGGTCTCGTCCGGTGGAGAAAAGGGCGGGACGTGGTCTGGTTCATCCGTGTGCACTACCCCCACCACTTTCTTCGGGTCAACAGTAGCATAGGGCCATCCTATTCGGGTCATGGGGTGCTGAATGGGTATGGGGCTCCTGTGGGGAGGGGGAGGAAGCACCAAAATATCTGCCATCTCCCTCAACCTCGGGGACTGGGCAGAGTTGATCTCCAGGATCACCTTCTCCGCGTGCTGGAGAAAAGTGGGGGAGGCCCCAATGGAACTTGTCAGATAGACCCTCCCGTCCCATGTCACTTCAGTTGCTTCGATTACAGCGAAATCTATCCTCCCAAAAAATCCGAAGATCACAGACTGAGGCACATGGGAGAGATGCATGTCCACGTATTGGACAACTTGCTCGTTTATCTGTTTCCGCAGGGTAGGGGAAGACTGATACGGAGCCCTCCAGGATATGGCCTCAGCCCGGGCCAACTCCTCGTCGAGATTCTCATCCGTAGATGCTCCCGTAAGCACCCTTATCTTAAAGGTCTTCCCCTGAGCATGAAGTTCTCTCGCTCTTTTTGCCAGCGCTTTTGGTACAGCCTTGGCTGAGGCTGCAGCCCCGAAACCGCTGAATGCCACCGTTGCTCCATCCTGGACAAAAGATGCAGCCTCTTCAGCTGTTAAGATCGGATATTGATTTCTGGCCATGGTGGAATCTCTCCTCGCTCCGACAAATGGTGAGGTCCGAGCCCGCCCGGGCCCTGACTTATCGTATGCCTCTTCCCCTTGGCAACTCGGTGATCTCTCTCTTCCCAATTGGTCTCTTTCGGAGTGGTAGTACAGCCTGCCGAGCAGGACCGTTGTATTATAACAGGACATGGCTTTTGGGGACAGGAGAGCCTCTATGATGGGCAAGGAAAGAGAAGCAGTGGTTGAGGCATTCCATCTGAGGAAGACCTTCGGGGATTTGGTGGCAGTGGAAGATGTCTCTTTTTGCGTGATGAAGGGAGAATGTTTTGGCCTTCTCGGGCCCAATGGAGCCGGAAAGACCTCTACCATCAGGATGTTATATGGGTTTTCTCCCTTAGGCGGCGGGACCCTCAGGGTATTCGGCATGGACATAGAGGAGCATTGGCGATCCATAAGGGCGAAAATAGGGGTCTGTCAGCAGGAAAACAGCTTGGATCCGGATCTTTCGGTCGAGGAAAACCTGCAAGTTTTCGCTAGATATTTCGACATCCCACTATCAGAAGCCAAAAGGAGGGCCAGAGAGCTCCTTCGATTTGTGGGACTCGAGGGAAAAAGGGAGGCCAAAGTCTCCCAGCTTTCAGGGGGGATGATGAGGAGGCTAGTTTTGGCTCGTTCCCTTGTCAACTCGCCAGAGCTTCTGATCCTGGATGAGCCCACAACGGGCTTGGATCCCCAGTCCCGACACCAGGTGTGGGAGAGGCTTGAGGCTCTAAAGCTCCAAGGTATTTCCATAATCCTCACCACCCATTACATGGAAGAGGCATCCAGGCTGTGCGATAGGATTCTGATTATGGACCATGGGAGGGTTCTGGCCGAGGGGACCCCTTCAGACTTGATAAGGGAGCACGTGGGTAAGGAGGTCCTGGAAGTGGGCAACCCTCCTGAGAGATTCAAGGCGCTGATACGGGAAAAAGGGCTGGAGTATGAGGACCTTGGTCACAGATTAATCGTGTACACCGACTCAGCCCAAAAGGTCTTCGAGACCTTGGGCAAGCACCTTGGAGAGGGAAGCTGCCTTCTCAGGATGGCTACCCTGGAAGATGTTTTTCTAAAACTGACGGGCAGGGAGTTGAGGGAATGAAAGGCTGGCAAATATCCTATAGATTCCTGAGGGTGTGGGAGAGAAACCTCATGGTCTATCGGAGGACATGGGCCATGAGTTTTCTCCCCCCTCTTCTGGAGCCGATACTGTATTTGGCCGCGTTTGGAGCGGGTCTGAGTGTGCTCATAGGAACGATAGAGTTCAGAGGAAGGACCGTTTCCTACGCCTCTTTCATAGCCCCTGCCCTTCTGGCCATAAACATGATGTACAACTCCTTCTTCGAGAACACCTACGGCTCATTCGTGCGCATGTATTACCAGAAGACCTTCGACGCCATGTTAGCGACCCCTCTTTCCCTGGAAGAGGTGATAACGGGGGAGATGGTCTGGGGGGCAACCAAATCCCTCATAGCCACAGTCCTCATGCAAGCGGTAGTGAGCCTATTCGGATTGATACACTACCCCGAGGGTTTGCTCATTCTGCCCCTTTCCCTTCTGGGTGGGATTGCCTTCGCCTCCCTCGGAATGGTCTTCACCGCAGAGATCTCCCACATAGAGATGTTCAACCTTCCCATATTTCTCCTCATAAGCCCCATGTTCCTCTTTGGAGGAACCTTCTTCCCCCTTGAAGCCTTACCTCCCTGGGCAGCGAAGATTGCTTGGGCTTTCCCCCTCACCCATCTTGTGGAGCTTACTAGATGGTGCGCCCTGGGAAGCCTTGATTCGGGGCTCATCTGGAACCTCCTTTACATGGTGGCCTTCTCTTGCCTTTTTTTCCCTCTGGCCATATGGAGGATGAGAGGGAGATTGATAAAGTGAAGTGGCCCAGGGGAAAATTCTACAGGAGGGTCCCCTTTGAGGGAGAAGAGTAGGATTTGCCAAGCTCTCCCTACTTCTTGAGTGCGTATTTCCTTAGCTTGTATCTGAGCATCCTCTCGCTCAAACCGAGAAGATTTGCCGCCTTGGTCTGATTGAACCCAGCTTGTTCCAGAGCCTCTTCTATGAGGCTTTTTTCCAGGGCCTCAACCCTCTCCTTGAGTGTGCCCCCAGGCCCTCGAGCCACACGGTGAGGCTTTGCCCTTTCCTTTATGGTAAAAGGCAGATCCTCTGTCTGGATAACGGGCCCTCTAGTTATGACCACTGCCCTTTCTATTATGTTCTCCAGCTCCCTAACATTTCCCGGATAGTCGTATTGTAAGAGCAAATCCATCGCCTCTCTGCTTATTCCCTCTATGGGCTTTGCGTTCTGAGCGGCATAAACCTTGAGGAAATGCTCCACAAGGGGTTTTATGTCCTCCCTTCTCTCCCTCAAAGGAGGCAATTTTATTGTGACCACATTGAGCCTGTAGAAGAGATCTTCGCGAAAAATCCTTTTTTTCATGAGCTCTTCCAAGTCCCTATGAGTAGCACTTATGATCCTCACATCCGCCTTGAGCAATGTTGAGCCGCCGATCCGCTGAAATTCCCCTTCCTGGAGAAACCTGAGAAGCTTAACCTGGACTGATGGGGAGAGATCGCCTATCTCGTCTAGGAACAAAGTGCCGCCATCTGCTTGCTCGAAAAGTCCTATACGCCTTTGAATTGCGCCCGTGAAGGCTCCCCGCTCGTGACCGAAAAGCTCGCTTTCCAGAAGCGACTCTGGCAGGGCAGCACAGTTGAGGGTGACCAGCGGCTTGGAGGAACGTGGGCTCAGGGAATGAATCAACCTTGCCACTAGCTCCTTGCCCGTTCCGCTCTCTCCCAGAAGAAGCACAGAGGCCTTACTAGGTGCCACTCTCGCGGCCAGATTCACCACCTCTGCCATCTGATAGCTCTCATAGACCAGATCTGCCTTGCCGATTCTCTTCTCCTTGAGCCTTTCCTTGAGGATCTGGTTTTCCCGAACCAAGGTCTGCTTCTCGGCTATCCTCTCTAGCACCATGAGAAGCTCTTCGAGGTCCACGGGCTTGGTTATGTAATCATATGCTCCTAACTTCATAGCTTTGACAGCGTCTTGTACCGTCCCATAGGCTGTAATGAGTAGGACATCTGACTCGGGCTCAAGTCTTTTGGCCTCCTCCAGGACCTCGATCCCGCTCATGCCAGGCATTTTCTGATCCACGAGGAGCACGTCAAAGGAATGCTTCTTGAGGATTTCCAACGCCTTTTTGCCATCTTCGGCCTCCTCCACCTTGTGTCCCTCTTTCCTCAGAAATCCCACGAGCATCTCCCTCTGGGCTGGCTCATCCTCCACCACCAAGATCTCCAGGGCCTTCAACTCTGCCTCCTCTGGTGTGTCTCTCCTTTGGCAGGCAGGTAAACGGAGAAGACAGTGCCTCCCCCCTCCCTCTGCCTGACCTTTATCTCGCCTCCGTGGAACTCCACAATCTCTCTGGCCACATGGAGGCCTAGGCCCAACCCCCTGGCCTTTGTGGTGAAACCGAGATCGAAAATCCTTTCCATCTCTTCTGGAGGTATTCCCTTCCCTGTATCCGATACCTCTACCACTGCCCTTTCTTTGCCCTCAGCCCAATAGCTCAGGGAGATGATCCCCCCTTGAGGAGGCATTGCTTCGAAGGAATTGTTCACGAGATTGAGCAGGGCCTGCATTATCTTCTCACCATCCGCCAATACCACTGGCTCGCTGCCCCTATCAGCAATCACAATTTCAACGTTCCTCGATGAAGCCTGGGCTTCCACCAAAGTCTTGAGCCTCTCCAAGAGAGCCCTGATGGGAATCTCCCCGAGCTCCAGCTTTCCCTTTCTCGTGACTCCAAGGAAGTCCTCAACTATCCCGTTTATTCTCCTGATCTCTTCCCGAATAAGACCCATGAGCTTTGAGAATTCCTCTCCCCCCTCCTCCCCTTGTGGAGCATACTCCCTGCCAAGCCTCTGGACAGCCATGCTTATGGCATTGAGGGGATTTCTCACCTCATGGGCAACCACCCCTGCTAGTCTACCTAGGGCCGAGAATCTCTCTGCCTGCCGAAGCTTCTCTTTGACCTCATCGAGTCTTGCCTGTTGGCGCTTTTGAGTCAAGTAGAGAAGAAACACTGCTATAAAGGCCATGGAGGTCATCATGGCAGTGGTCAGGTAGATCTGAAACCGGTTCCTCCTGAGAAGCTCCTGGCTTTGGGTCGCATCGAGCCCCGCTGCCAAAAGGAGGGGATCTCGGCCCACATGGAGGGGCATTCTAGCCTCCAACACAGGTCCCCTTCCCACAAGGTGTCTCTCCAAGAGAGCCATATCGCTCGTGGAAAGCCTCGTCACCGGTGGCAATCTGTCCTCCTTGACGCCCACCTCCCCGGCCTGGGCCAAGGCGCGTCCCCCTCTATCCC
>Ga0197142_1002855_pt1 | contig 14840 bp, 11 predicted proteins | sample GBS60_MetaG_FD_148614 | JGI IMG/M metagenome (GOLD analysis project Ga0197142, IMG submission 148614) | Sediment microbial communities from Great Boiling Springs, Gerlach, Nevada, United States - GBS 60_MetaG | ecosystem: Environmental > Aquatic > Thermal springs > Hot (42-90C) > Sediment... | reverse complement strand
TTATCTAATTCTGCAAAGAAAGTTTGTATACACTTAAGTAAGGTTCCGAGATTAATATCAGATGAATTTAGCAATCTTGCTAATTCGTTAACAAAATTTTGTCTGGCTCTCACTAGATTAGCCTTAACTTCTTGAAGAGTTCTTTGGATATTAAATTCTGCAAATGAGTTAGGGTGTGCCTTGTTGCTTGTGTCAATACCTGCAAGAATACCTTGAGCAGGCTCATTGTTTTCTTGATGATCTGATTCGTTGATGTGTATGTATATCTAAAGTTAATTTTTTGAAAGAATTTTTGGAAGGAAAAGGAGTTTTAGGCATAATTAAGCATATTAATAAATATGGTTACTAAGTACTTAAAGAGTTTACCTTAGATTTATCTAACAGTCAATTTTTGGTTAATGCGCTTTTCAAGTAGCTACAGAAAATTAAATAATCCTTACAATTGGCTTATATAAACAACTAACTAACAGTTCTATTTTTTAAAAAAATTTAGCAGGTTAAGCGGTTACTTAAGTTTATATTACAGACGATCACTTAAATTTGTTCAACTTAAGTCTTACTAGATTGGTTGATCATTGTTTTTAACTGAAATTTTTTTAGATGGTTTATATTAACTTTAACCCAGGTTTAGAGCACCGATGTTTAGGTAAGGTAGAATTTGTTGGATGTTTTGAGGATGTCCAGCTACAGCAAAGTATCTAGCTTCAGAGTCTAAAGGGTCTAGTTCAAACGGCATGTTGCGCCAGTCAACCACAGCTCCACCGGCTTCTTCTACAATCAATTTGCCAGCTGCAATGTCCCAAATTTTTTGGTTACTTAAAATCGTTAGATTGAGTACATTTTCGGCTGTCCAAGCCATCTCCACACTGGAACTTTTTAACTTATTGATACTTTTGACTATTGGGGCTAAACTGGAAATTAAAGTCAATTCGATCAATTGGATTTGGTGAGTGTCGCAATTCACAATGGCTTGATTTAGATTACAAGGTTTGTTTTGTAGAGGTTGCCGCTGACCATTTTGTTCCACCCAAGCGCCAGTTTGTTTTTGGGCTAAATAGATTTTTTTCTGGGCTGGGGTAGCAATTGCGGCAACTTGTAATTGGTTTTGTATAAACAAGGCTATGGCAATGGCAAAGTGTTTTTGTTGCTGGCAGAAATTTTTGGTCCCGTCTAAGGGGTCGATTACAAACATAAATTTGCCAGGTTTAAATAGTTCTTCTTCACCTAGGAAACCAACTTCTTCCGTGGTGTATCCGGCAGCTTGCATACCTTGAGTAAGAAATTCCTGAAGAAAACTTTGAATTTCTAAATCCACTTGGGTTACTAGTTCTTTTTGGTCAGGTTTGTAATTTTTGCGGATACTACTGGAGTCGTAAAAGCGAGTTATAGCTAATTCACTAGCTGATTTGACGGCTTGTTCAAGTAATTTAGTTAGAGGGGATAAATTTACAGACATGCTCAAAAAGCTTTGAGAACACGATTATTAGATTTGTCAAAGTTGACAACGGAAAAAACTCTTAGTTATTTATTCGACGAAATATTCCTTGGTTTAAAAACTTGGCTAAATTGCAGTTTTGTCAATTAATCAATGTAGTTAGTTAAAAGTTAGTAAATAATAGTTTTGGTTTAACATCAAGTTTATGGTTATGAATACTAGTCAATCTCAATTAGGCACAAAGGCTAAGCAAATGGCAGTCTTAATGTGTCCGCCAGATTATTTTGGGATAGAATACGAAATTAATCCTTGGATGCATAAGACAAATTTGGTTAACCAACAGTTAGCCAGACAGCAATGGCAAAATCTATACCAAACTGTTTTGGCTACAGGGTGTCAAGTTAAGCTACTTACTCCACAACCGGGTTTACCCGATTTGGTGTTTATTGATGCTGGTTTTTTGTATCAAAACGTGTTTGTTCCATCCAATTTTCGTTTTCCCGAAAGGCAGCCAGAAGCCAAAGTGTTTGCTGAGTGGCTTGCTAAGCAGGGTTATGAAGTGCGCTGGCTAGAAAATTTTTACTTTGAGGGTCATGGCGATACTTTGTGGTTAACTGACAAAATTGTATATTGCGGTTATGGTTTTCGCAGTCAGCCCGAGGCCTATCCAGCCATTCAAAAATTATTAGCCGACGTGACCGATTTAGAGATGCGCTTGGTAGAGCTGGTTGACCCTAGGTTTTATCATTTAGATACTTGTTTTTGCCCACTAGATGACCATACTGCTTTAGTGTTTCCCCAGGCTATTGAACCGTCGTCTTTAGTCCAACTCAGGCAGCAACTAGAACTAATTGAAGTTACGCCAGAAGAGGCCGAGCAGTTTATTTGTAATAGTTTAGTTGTGGGTAGACAAATTATTATGCCTTTTGTATCTGAAAGAGTGCACCAACTTTTGACAAGCAAGGGTTTTTTGGTTCACCAGGTGTCGGTGAGCGAGTTTATGAAATCGGGCGGAGCTTGTAAGTGCTTGTGTATGCCTGTTTGAGGTTTAGGCCGGGGTCGGTTGAGTAGTGCTTATTTTAAGGTTTTTTATGTATTAAGCTAAAGCGAATTGCGCTGGTTGTTGAGTTTTATTCTTTTTAAGTAAAATACTTGCCAACTTAATTGGTTGTTTGTCGTATAAGCTAGTTTTGTCAGTTGGTTTTTCGTCTTTGATCAACTCATCTAATTGCTTTAGCTAGTTCTTCAAAAGTTTTTTCGTTTTCTGGTTGTGTGGTACCCGGAGCTATTCCCAACATGGGGATAGGTGACTTACTAACGGGAATACCAGATGTACATTGCCTAGCTGCTTCATCGAAGCTTGGACCTGTATAGTCTGGACCGCCTGGATTGTGAATAAAGAAAATTCCAGTAAATTTAAGTTGTGGATATATTTCTACCCATTTTTGTATATCTTTTTTCAGAAGTTGCACAATAGCCACCATTTGCTCGGCACCTTTTGCTAACCCTTCTTTACCTTGGTAGTAAGGCCACTCGATACCCATTTCTGAGAAATTAATTTCTACTTGTACCCTCTCCCCCAAAAGACCTGAATTCTGTAGCTTTTCCATTACTTCACTAACCAAACGCTCTGCTTTTGCCATAAAACTGACAGCATTTCCAGCATACACAGTCAAAGTTGGTAGACATTTGAGTAATTCACTAATCTTATTTGGATCTTTAATGTTGTGTTCTTGCACAAAAGCCTTTATTTCTTCAATAAAGTCGTCAATTATTCTAAAAGTTGTGTCTAATTTTCCCTCATAATCAGTTTTGATTGAAGGACCAATTAAGGTAATTTCGGAACCATTGTTAATTAAATCTAGTTGAGCTTCGAGCAGTCTTCGAGCGTATATTCTAGCTTGGTTGCCTATGTGAATATTGGTTGGTTCGTTGGCAGTGGATAGTCTAATTGTCCTTTGTGTATTTGCAGATTTATCTTGCTGGTTTTCGTTGTTGGTTGGTTTTGCTTCTGTTGATAAAGCTAAAGATAGTATTTTTATAAACTCTTGTAAGGCTGCAATAGCGTCTGGTTTAATTGGGTTATATATTGGCCAAGGTTTATCTCCATCTGGTTCTACAAATTCAGGTGGTAAACCATTCATTTGTATGTCTACTTCGAAACCGGCTTGCTGCATAGCAATTATTTGGGCTATATGAGGATGGGTTCTTAAAATCGCGGCTTTAATTTCGGGATCGGTTATACCAAGTTGGTCAGCTATATACTTTAGATAGCTTATCACTTCTGCACTAATACCTGCCCGGTTAGGTTTACCTGGAGAATTTGCCATTACAGCGCTATATCGTTTTTGTCTATCTAAAATTTGTTCGGCTAAAGCATTCAAATATTCAATTAGACGTGGTTTTTGTTCTTTTGAGGGAAAAGGTGTTTTTAATTGTTTGTAAATCTTCCAATATGCGTTTATATACTCGACCTTTTTCAGGTTGTTTTGGGTCTAAGTAAGGGCTATATGTATATGCTCCTAGCTCGAAACCGTTCCTGGTTACTTGACCATCTGAAGATGGTGGATTACCGATATCTGCAGGTATTTGAATGCCAATGTTATTGTTAGGTCTTGCTTGGCATTCAAGAACCTCTGTATACTTTGTTAACATGGGCACTTCAGTGGCAATGTATTCTTTGGCACTCTCAATTAGTTGTCGTAAAATTTCGTTTGGATCTGTAAGAGTTTCTTGATTATTTCCTCCAGGTTGAGTTCCTTTATTCAATTCAGCAGCGCTGACAGTTTTAGGGTTTAAAAGTCCGTTTGGTAAGACTAATTCTGTTAAAGCTGCTATTCCTAATGCACTTGCTGCTTTCAAAAATTCTCTCCTGGGCATATTCGTTGCATGGTCTGGCCTATCTGGGTTGTTACCAAAGGTGCCACTTGGTTGCCTTTCTAGCTCATTTTTTGGCCTATCGTTCTTGGTTTCACCCCACATTCTGGCATTAAATCTGGCATTAACTCTGGCAAGAGCGTTTTTAAAAGAAGTAATAGCTCTTCCTCCAGCTACAGAGTCGTATAAATATCGTAAAAATTGTTCTAGTCTTGCCTCTTTTGCAGGTGTGGTTTCTGGTTGTTGTGGGGCTTCAGGGTTTTTTGGTTGTTCTAATTCGATTGACATAGACTTTGATAATTTTTTTTGTTGTCATATCAACAAGCTTAATTATTACCTACTTTTTACGATTTATCAAAATCGATTGGGTATTACTTTTTCAATGATTAACCTTCAGTCGCTCCTAATAGGACCTAAGATTCTTGACAAAAAGCCAATTTCGTAAGTGTCCTAAGTTATATGCTGATTATTGTTGAGTCACCAGCCAAAGCTAAGACCATTGCTAAAATTGTGGGTAAGCAACACGTAGTGAAAGCCTCGATTGGACACGTACGTCAGTTGTCAGATAAAAACACTACCCCTGATGGTCGTAAGCTGGAAATTAGTGGAGTTGATATAGACAACAATTTTCAGCCCATCTTTGAGATCGAGACTAGTAAAAAAAAAGTACTGGCCGAAATTCAAGCTCTAGCCCGAAAGTTTAATAACCAAATTTTATTTGCCACTGATTCAGATCGGGAAGGAGAAGCTATTTCTTGGCATTTATCTGAGTTGTTGGGAATCCAAGACAAAACTCAAGTGAAACGATTAGAATTTCACGAAATCACCCCCAAAGCCATTTGGCAAGCAATCGAAAATCCTAGGCCCTTAAACCTAAAGCTGGTTGAAGCTCAGCAAGCTAGGCAAGTGCTAGACAAGCTCGTAGGCTATAAATTATCGCCAGTTTTGTGGACAGTGATGGGCAATTACAAACTGTCGGCTGGGAGAGTGCAATCGCCAGCTTTGCGTTTGATTTGTGAACGTGAGAAGGAAATTGCTAATTTTGTTAGTCAGGAATATTGGGAAATTAAAGGCCGATTTCAAACAATTGTAGTGGCACAAGTAAACTTACACTGGCTTAAGGAAGGTAGTCACGATTGGCCTGTAGATACCGAACAGACTTGGTTTAAACCAACCAAAATTGCTGGTCAAGTTTTAACAACCAAACCCAACAGTCAAACTCAAGTTGAGTCTTGGCTTAAGGGTATTGAGCGATACCCTGAATATACGGTAGTGTCTGTAACCGAAAAAACTAAAAAAATTGGCACCAAACCACCGTTTATTACTTCTACTTTGCAACAAGCCGCTTCTTCCAAGTTGGGCTTTTCCCCCAAATTAACCATGCAACTGGCCCAAGATTTGTATGAAGGAATGGAAATTGATGGTAGCCCAGTGGCTTTGATTACTTATATGCGTACTGACAGTACTAACCTAGCCAGTGACTTTTTGGAACAGTGTCGCCAACTGATTAAGCAGCAATATCCTAAGTATTTACCCAACAAACCTAAAATCTATCTGACTAAAAGCCGTAACGCCCAGGAAGCTCACGAAGCCATTCGTCCTACCGATCCTTGGCTTACTCCAGCCAGTTTACGTGGCAAATTGCCCCCCCGACATTGGAAATTGTACGACCTAATTTGGAAACAAACCATAGCTTCACAAATGATCGAAGAAGTAAGACAAGAAGTAACCGTTACCGTAACGAACACACGGCAAGATGAGTTTGTGGGAACTCTCAGCTGGACTATTCATCCAGGCTTTAAAGTTATTTGGGAAGAAAGTGAACTACCAGTAGTCCTACCTAAGTTGCCTCAAGTGGGAGAAGTAATGTATTTAAGCGACTTGTTTTGTGTGCAAAAATTTACTCAGCCGCCAGCTCGTTATTCACCAGCTAGTTTGATTAAGAAAATGGAAGAATTGGGTATAGGTAGACCCAGCACTTACGCCACTATTATCAGTACTTTGTACGAGCGAGGTTACGTAGAAAACAATCCTAAAACACTGATTCCTACCAGTTTAGGAATGCGAATTAACGACCTTTTGGTGGACAATTTCCCCTTGGTTACCAGTAGCCAAATGACGGCTAAAATGGAAGCTGATTTAGATGAGATTAGTCAGGGTAGGTTGGACTATGCTCAATTTTTAGACAATTTTTGGTGGGATTTTAAGCAGCTAGTGGACACTAAGGTTCAAGAATTAAGGCAAAATCGGCAAAAGTACCAAGTTTTGGAAACGGATGTAATTTGTCCAAAATATGGCGATAAGTTGGTCTTGAAAACTGGTCGGTACGGTGAGTACTACCAAAACCCCAATCACCCTGAATGTATTTATCCTAAAAATTTCCGGGAATATGCAGCAGCCTTACAACAAGCTGAAGCTGAATTTAGTGAGCTAATTAAGGATTTAGTGTGCCAGGAATGCGGTAAGCCCTTGGTTGTGAGGGTGTCCCAAAGTACTCTAAAACCCTACATTGCTTGTCCGGATTATAAGGTGGGTAATCAGCACACAGTGATGTCAATTCAGGAATTACTACAGATAACTAGTAACTCTGGTCAGAGTAAAAACGATAAACCCAAACCTAAAATCAAAGTAACTACTAAAGCCAAAACCACCAAGCGTAAGTAACTAGCTAAACTGGCTTTACTTAACTCCTAAGAAGTTTTGAGTCGATGTTTATTCAAAACTAATAAAACCAAAGCCCTCATACACTTATGGCTAAACCTGGTTTTGTCAAGATTAAACAAAAGTTTGACATTAGTTTGATAAAATGGTATTATATACAGTATTATATACTTTACAGCATTATATTTTTTATTTATTATTTAACTTATAATTATGTCTACAATTATGTCTACAATGTTATTCTCTTGCACTGGTTACAATAAACTCGGTGTTCGTTTGTTTTTATTAGTGCCTCCCGAAAGAGGAAATTTAGGGAACCCGATCGAACAATATTCTAAGGAAAAAAGCCTTGCAAAAGCCATCGCTGATGTACGAACCTGGCTTAATATATGTTCAGATGAACAAAAGGTCGAACCTTATCAAGTCGGGATTTTAGAAGCAAGACTGGCAGCACTTCGTCAGCTAGTTGAAGATATGGAAAATATACCAGAAGATCAGTCATTATCACCACAAGTTCAGGAAGCTGAGGCTTTGGCTGGTGAAATAGAAACAAAATTACCGCTTATGAAATTTCAAGCAGCCATCAATGATGTACGAACCTGGCTTAATATATGTTCAGATGAACAAAAGGTCGAACCTTATCAAGTCGGGATTTTAGAAGCAAGACTGGCAGCACTTCGTCAGCTAGTTGAAGGTATAAAACGAAATACACCAGAAGGTCAGCAATTACCACCACAAGTTCAGGAAGCTGAGGCTTTGGCTGGTGAAATAGAAACAAAATTACCGCTTATGAGATTTCAAGCAGCCACCAAGGATGCACGATTTTGGTTTGAGGTATGTTTACGTGAAGATGTCCAACCTGATAAAATCAATATTTTAGAAGCAAGACTGGCAGCACTTCGTCAGCTAGTTGAAGGTATAAAACGAAATACACCAGAAGGTCAGCAATTACCACCACAAGTTCAGGACGCTGAGGCTTTGGCTGGTGAAATAACAACAAAATTACCGCTTATGAGATTTCAAGCAGCCATCAATGATGCACGATATTGGCTTAAGGTATGTTCAGGTGAAAATGTCCAACCTTATCACGTCGGGGTTTTACTAGATAGTCTAAACAATCTTACTCTGGTACTTAAATGCACGGAAAGTGCATTAGGAGGCCAGCCAGTTTCAGAAGAAATTCAAAAAGAAATTCAAGAAGCTATTCAAGAAGCTATTCGAAAAGGCATTCAAGAAGCCGTTCTTGAAGAAATTCAAAAAGCTATTCAAGAAGCCAAACATTTAGTTGCTGAAATACAAAATAAATTAGGTTAGGGTTTAGATAGTAAGTCCGTTTTATTTGTAACCAATTCCTAGTTGTGTTTATAGGCTGACTAAAAATCTATTCAAAAAAACTTAGCTGACTTAGCAAGTTGATCGAAAAACTTCAACTAGTTTTGAGAGTCTAAACTTAGAGTAAATTACATTGGTTTGGTTGGTCTAATAATCAAAAATTTTTACTGCCAAGTTAATCCATGTTGGTTGGATAGTGAGCTTTTCTTTTTGCCAAAAACTTTGGTGTACAAGTTTTGAATTTGCCAATCGGTAACGTGAGTGTAAATTTGGGTAGTGGAAATGTTTGAGTGGCCTAGTAAGGTTTGCACTGAGCGCAGATCGCCACCTTCAAACAGAATTTTGGTAGCAAAACTATGCCTGAGAGTGTGGGGGGTAATATGCTTAAAAATTCCAGCCATGCGAGCGTATCGTTGAAGCATCAGTTGCACCATGCGTGAAGTTAGCGGACGGTGCTGGTTGCTAGTGGTGGTGTTGTGGCTGTGGGCAATGAATAAATAGGGGTTGTCATCATTGCGAGCTTGTAAGTATTCTTGAATAGCTTCTTGACTGTAGGGAGACAAAAAAGTGGTGCGTACTTTACCGCCTTTACCTTGAATAATCAGCCGGTTGTCCTGAGTTGGTAGTTCGTGCTTTTTAAGGTTTAGCAATTCCGAGAGTCGTAATCCAGATCCAAAAATGGTCAAAATTATGGCTTGGTTACGTTTTCTTTGAATTTCTGGAACTTTTTGGTCGTTAATAATGGTTTTAATTAGCAGTTGAATTTCTTGGTCAGACAAAAACTCAATGCGCCGCATGCGGGTTTTGGGCAGCTCCAAACTGTTTGGGTTTAACACCAGATTTCTTTGTTTCAGCATGTACTTTAAAAAACTACGTAGCACTACAATTTGGTAGGTTTGGGTTTTCAAAGACAGCTGGTTTTTGCGAATGCTAATTTGTTTGGCTAAGTATTGGCGATATTTGTTGACGGCTAATAGGTCAATGTCTTTGGTTTTGGTAATTTTAATTTTTTCGAAAAAATCCGCCATCCGCTCAAGAGTGCGACGATAATTACGCACAGTGTTGGCTGAGTATTGCTTGATCACTTCGCAGTAAGTAAGAAAGTCTTCGATGTCTTGTCTTAAAGTCATGTTTGGATTTTATTTTAGTTAGTTTTGGTAGGTGAACCAAAATTGGTTATGAAAGTAAGGTTAGGTTAACTTCAATTTTAACTCTAATTCTAAGCTAGATTTGAACCCAAAATTTAAGTCAAAACAGAATGATAAAACTAAACTAGTAGTTAGTCAAAACTATGTTTAAGGCAAAGCAAACTTAAGGGAGTTTCAAAAAACTAACAACAATTGCTAATTACATGGTTTTGGTAGCGGTGGGTGGGATCGAACCACCGGCCTTGGGCTTATGAGTCCCACGCTCTAACCAACTGAGCTACACCGCCAAAAATTGGGGCTCACTGAGAGCCAACAAAATTAAAGCTGTGGTAGCTTAGTTATAGCTAAACCTACTTTTGTCAAGGTGACAGAAAGAGTTTGACATTTTAAATATATAGCTATAGCAATAGCTGCTGTGTTTTATTTTTAATTTTTTGTCGCTATGTCTACAGTTTTATTTTTCAATATTAGTGGCCACAGGCTAGGTGTTCGTTTATTCTTAGCTCCACCAAAGCGGGGAGATCAAGGAGGAGAGCAACGACGCGGTTCACAAGTAAACGGAGACAAAAGTCGCCGAACTGAACAATATAGACCAGAAGTTAAATATTTTATTGATTTATCGGTGGCTATTCAAGGATCATTAGGTGCAATAAGGTGGACAAAAACAGTTCTAGAATCAGAATCAAAATCAAAACCAGTAAATGATGATACTCTTGAATCATGGAAATCTTCATTGAAAGAAGTGATACGTAAAGGTAGAGAGCTTCTAAAATTTCTGGAAAAAGGAAATTTGTCATTGCCAGAAGATCTCAAGTATGACGCCGATAGGCTATTAGCAAAAGCTAATGAGTTACGTAATCTTTTGACAACAATTTCACAAAAAAAAGAACGCGATATACAAAACTCACTTGGTTTAGTAAAAGAAGCTCAAGAAATACTCGAAGCTGTAGTTAAAAAAATACAGGACTTGTTAGACAAAGCTAAACAAGTTGATGAACCTAGTGGAAAGCGTAAAGGAAAAGCCGGACCAGAAGAAGAAAACAATTGGTCAGATAAATTAAGAAGATTAAGAAATAGAAAACCACCCCAGAGATAATGCCCCAAAACACCTAAACACTTAACCCCACCCAGGTTTGTTTTAACCTTCAGTTGGATTCTTAGAAAGAAATTGGTTGGAGTCCAAACCAGGGAATTGGTAGTAGTCTTTTGGTGAGGTCTTTTGTTTAGCTCAGCAGATCCTGGCAAAATTCTTGAGTTCCTTGAAAAGTTGGTGAATACTGACTAATATCCGGGAAGTCTAGGGTACTATTTTCTGTTTTTTCCTGGCCAACAACTTGTTCTAGTTTCGCAGGTGTTTTGGTAAAATTAAAATCGGTGAAAATCAGTTTTCTCAAAACTGACACGTATAGACAATTAATTAGTCTAGTTAGCACCGATAAATTCTAAACTTTTAGACTTACTAGATTGTCCAGCGACAGTTTATACCTAGCATTTTTATTTAAGATTTTCTAGTAGCTAATTAGTAGCAATAATTCCCTATTATTGACTAGTAACTAGCAAGCCAATTTTTCGCTTGATCAACATTTTTTGTATAAAAACAACAAAAACTGTCTGTAAAATTGACAAAAACCGACTAACTCTTAGTAGTTTAGGCAACTAGTGAAAAACACTATGTCTAGTTTGACGCTGACCCAAATTCAAAATGCCACGGTTTTGCTTCGAGCCGATCTAAATTTGCCCAGTCTTAAGGATGATTCCCGAGTAGTGGCTACCATACCAACCATTCGCCAACTGTTAGCGAATCACAACAAGGTTGTCATCTTAACTCACTGGGGCCGGCCAGAAGGACACGATCCGGAATTGTCTACCAAGTTGTTGGTACCAGTAATCGAAAAACATTTAGGTCAGTCGGTAGAATTCGTCAACCAGTTTGCAAGTTTTGCTGAGGCTAAAGCCCAAATTGAGGCTAGTAAGCAATCAGTCTTGTTGCTGGAAAACACCCGTTTTGACCCTCGCGAACAAGCCAAAGATAGGACTGTGAGGCTTGAATTAGCTCAAGCTTATGCCCGTTTGGGTCAGGTGTTTGTGGATGAAGCTTTTGCAGTTAGCCATCGTAAGGAAGCCACTAACTACGAACTTAAACAACTATTGCCTCACTGTTTAGGCCTAAACTATGAGCAAGAAGTGCAACACTTAGACAAAATTAAATTTAACCCTACTCACCCCTATGCAGTCATCATTAGTGGTAGTAAACTAGAAACTAAATTACCGTTGATTGAAAAATTTTTAGACAAGGCCGAATATATTCTTTTGGCTGGTATGATTTGCTTTACTTTTATTCAAGCCCAAGCAGAGTTAGTCCAAGCCAATCAACTAGCAGCTAACCAAAAATTGCCTAACTTGGCCGATTCACCAATTGAGATTGAGTTTTTACCCAGAGCTAAAGAGATTCTTAAGCAATATGGATCTAAGCTGATTTTACCAGTAGATTTTGCTTACTATCAAGACGGAGCTAAAACTTTAGCTTTTGATATTGGGCCCGAAACCGTAAATTTGTTTCAAACGTACTTAAGCCAATGCCAAACCATTTTTTGGAACGGACCATTGGGGGTTTACGAAAAACCACCGTTTGACCAAGGTACCAAAGCCATAGCTAAATTCTTAGCTAACCTAGCAGATACTACCAAGCCGTACATAGTCACTGGTGGTGGAGATATTAACAGTGCTATTCCAGAAGAATATTTAGCTAAATTTACTTGGGTGTCTACCGGTGGTGGTGCCACTTTGGAGTATTTAAGCCAGTAGCAATCAAAACATTGTAATAAATTACTCTGGTAGCCCATTGACAATGGTAGCTTATAAGAGCTTATGTAAGCCCAGAATCAGTTTGGCAACTAAGAAAAACTAATTGAATACCAAAATGACCTCAAGCTCAGTTCAAGTCTTCTAATAAGTAATTCTTAAAAAACTATTCGGATTAATTTTTGTAGTTTCAGATCTGAACAAAATATAATCACTTTAGGGTAATTTACCCGCAACTAAATTTAAAGATAAACCTTGCCAACTCTGAACCATTAACCAATGTTTATAAACTTGTTTAAGTCGGTAAAGATTTTTGCTAGCTCTATAGTATTGGCTCACCGTTGAAAAATCAGACCTAGTCTTAGTTAGTTGATGAGTTTTGTCCGTTTTCTAGCCAAGCGGCAAACGCTTGGAACTGTTTTTGAGTTAAAATTTGTCTCAGCAAATTAGGTTGTTCGTAAAACATATTAATTATGTTTTCCACCGAACCAAAGGTGGCTAGTAATTTTTGCTTAGTAACCTCACCAATACCGGGAATTTGGTCCAGTTGGCTTTTAGCTGTTTGCTTAACCAAAGCTTTGCGACTATGAGTTAACCCAAACCTGTGGGCTTCGTCACGAATTCGTTGTAACAAAAACTTCACCTCACCTTCAAATTTAATTGATTCTGAACGATCTAACAAAAAAACTTCCTCTTCTTTTTTAGCCAAAGCACATAGTGCCGTGTTTATTTGAGGGTATTGCTGCTTAAACTCTTGCATCACTTCGTTCACTGCGGACAACTGGCCTTTACCTCCATCAATAATCATCAAATTTGGCAATTCCCAAGGTTTCAACAAAATTGGAGCTGTGCTTAAAGTTAATCGGATGCTAGGGGGTTGGTTTTGGTTTTCTATCCAACGCTGCAAGCGTCTACGCAAGACTTCTTGTAAGTTGGCATAATCATCGTTTCTTTGGGTAGTTTTAAATATGCGATACAGTTTTTTCGCTGGTCGACCGTCAACAAAAACTACCATGGCTCCATACACAAATTTTCCGGCAAAATGAGAAATATCGTAACATTCTATATGCACTGGAATTTTTTCCAAACCTAAGGCTTGCTGCAAAGCCACCAACGACTGAAACAAGGTCTGCTCTTCCAGTAAGCTAAGTTTGTGTCCCTGACTATAACGCTGTAGATAAACCAAACTATTGGTTTGTCCAGAGGCTAATAACTTGTTGAGTTCTGACTCAGGAATGCCTAAAACGTTTCGAGTGTAGATCTTTAGTCCTGTTAGCTGTTGCAAAAACTTTATTGTTTTTGAGCTCAAAGCTATTTTTTGCAATTTAGGCTGGTTTTCCATCATGTTGGGCATAATATTTTTTCAATTTATTCCTTGAATGTGAGTAAACTTTCTTATTAGAATTATATTGGCAAGTAGTCACCGTTCTACTAACTCGTAACTCTATAAACCGCTAACGGTAGTATTTTTACTAGCTTACCTTAAAACGGTTTATGGTGTAAAGTCAAACTAGCTAACTGTAATTTAGAATAAGCTTTTTGAAACAGTCAGTTAACTTAATTGCTAGCAACTTGTAACTAGATTGCAAGCTCTAAGGTTTAACAAAACCTCGTCTTGGAACAGGCAAACCTAGCTTTTCTAGTGGTAAATACTGAAAATAATACTGGCAACCTACGGAAATTACATAATCAAGCACGTCTTTATATTCCGGTTTTCTAAACCAATCGCTAAGAATGTAAATATATTCCACTTCAATATTGAGTGGAGCCATCAGTTTTCTGTACTGTTTTTTCTTAAAGTCGCAGGTTTGCAATCTTCTATAAACCCATGTCGGTGCTTCTTGATATTTCATTTCAATTACAAATAGAGTATTTATTACAATAACATACAATGCCTCGTCTGGTAGTAATTTTTTTGAAATTATTTTTTTGTAATCAACACCTTGTGATTCTAAAAATTTATAAAGACCGTTCTTACGATAGCTTCTTGCAACTTCCTTACCGAGATAATAGACAATATTATCTTTTACAGAGTATCCTTTGGTGTTACCAAGAATGGACAAGATATCTCTACTCCGTTCAAATCTTAAGCTGGTAACTGTATTATCTCCACCAAATCCTTTTTTCTTCATAAACTTTCAAATAATTGGTTTTTTAGATGTTTCTCTAGGTTCTCAAAACGCCTAATTGATAAGTCTAAATACTTTTTTCTGTATCAATTCCTATAAACTTTCTACCTAGAGAATAGGCTACTATACCAGTAGTTGAGCTACCAGTAAAGGGATCGAGGATTAAATCACCTATATTAGTAGAGTCTAGTACTATTCTTTTAAGTAAATCCTCAGGCTTTTGGGTAGGATGTTTGCCAAATTTTTTTCTATTGATTTAGGTGTATTGATTGCCCATACAGATCTCATTTGAGACTGAGGTTTTTTAAGAAAATCTTCTGGCCAATTTCCGTTTTTCATTAGTTCGTAGTTAAATGTGTGTTTAGCTTTCCTATCTTTTTTTGCCCAAATTAGTGTTTCATGGCTAGCTGTAAAGTAGCGACAACTTAGATTAGGTGCCGCATTTGGTTTAAACCA
>Ga0197142_1002854_pt1 | contig 14842 bp, 9 predicted proteins | sample GBS60_MetaG_FD_148614 | JGI IMG/M metagenome (GOLD analysis project Ga0197142, IMG submission 148614) | Sediment microbial communities from Great Boiling Springs, Gerlach, Nevada, United States - GBS 60_MetaG | ecosystem: Environmental > Aquatic > Thermal springs > Hot (42-90C) > Sediment... | reverse complement strand
TCCGCCGGGCAATCTCCTCTATCTGGACAACTGTTATCGCCTTCTCGGCCATTTTCCCACCCCCGAAGCCATCGGCTCAGCGGTATTGTAGCGCGGAATCGGGAATTGTCAAAGCCCGTTGCGGTGACCCAAAACCACAAAGGACACGAAGGGCACACAAAGGGAGGGGAGCAGGATTTGCCATGAATTTCACGAGTAGGCACGAATTTTTTAATTCGTGACTTCACTGCAAAAAGGTCTCTTTACCGCAGAGACCGCAGAGTACGCAGAGCAATACTAAAGAAAATCTCTGCGCTCTCTGCGTTCTCTGCGATGAGTTTTTGCAGTGGATTCATTCGTGAAATTCGTGCAATTCGTGGCAAAAAAGGCCGACCCCATAACGCCCACCCGGGCTTTGAGATTCCCAACGTCGGGGTGGTGGGCTACGGCCTGGACTCCGCCGACCTGTTTCGCACTCTCCCCTACATCGCGGCGCTGGAGCGGGAGGGGTACGAATCCCGATAGGGCGGGCCTGAGAGGAAAACACATGCGGTGCGGCGGCCTTCGGCCGCCGCACCGCATGTTTCCGGGGGGTATTCTCACCTGCTGCTCATAGCGGGCGTGCCTCTGCCGCTCTCCCCGGGAGTCCAGAACCCCGCTCCCCATCTCCCGGGCCAGGTCCTCCGCGTCCGGGTAGACCCGCAGACCGAAGGCGTAGGGAAGGTAGGGGGCTCTATCCGCACCCCGGCCAGTCGGTGGAGGAAATCGGGATCGCGCAGCCGCCTGCCCCAGCGCTCCACATCCCCTTTATTTATTTCATGGCCCAGATGCGCGTCCCTTCGGGGCTTTCCAGCGCAGCACAGCCACTTCTACCTCTCCGTCAGGTAGGGCGGCCCCGCAGGGCAGTTCCCTTTTGGGCACATCACGTAGGCTAGCACTTCCTTGGTGTCCACTTCCAGGTCAGAGCATCTCTTACGGATATGGAGTTACTACCCCCACATTCAAAATACGTCCAGCTTCTACAGTGAAAATCCGAACTGCTCCTTTGGGATTACGAATAGCCACTGCACTTTCTGCTGCAGGCCCTACCACAAGCACGTATTTTCCCGGGGGTACATTATTGATGACGAAGTAACCGTCGCGGTAGACAGGCCCATAAGGATGTATAGTTGGTTCCAAGATGAAAAAACCTTGCTCTCCATCAGTTGGGTAAAAAGGCGCAGCATATATATACAATGTTTCCCTACTCCAAGATGCATTTTTTAGATCAATATACCCTAATATGGCCCCTCTACTTACATCTATAGTGGGACTCAATGGCGTTACAAGCGGGGAGAGCACAGATGTGCTAACCAAGTTAGAAGGGGTGCTCCTACAGGAGCTCCAGAGAACAACGAAACTTACAATGCTTATGGTTATAAGAGCGTATCTCTTCATTGCTATAAACCCCAAGAGATCTGTGAGTCCTTTAAAATCGTACCTTTTCGGAGTTGAACTTTGGACAAACCGGAAACGACCGGGGTAGATACCACACATGGGTTCAAATGAGCACAAACCACCCATATTTGTACCCAAACAATCTCTATAAAATCCCGATTGGAAGTTGGTACCAAGTCCAGTCAGAGAGTAGTTCCCAAAGCCAACACGGGATAAATAAGAGAGGCAACGAGTCTTAAAAACTCGTTGCCCCTCTTTACGAATACGCTAAACCACCTTATGGAACCGGAACCCCATTATAATCCTCCGCAAACCGAGAAACGCTTCCTAGGGGAGGGCTTATATCACGCTGAGCGCGCGCAACAACCACAATAGGCTGGTCGCTTACAATCTCGACCGCTCCGCCGGGAGGGCTAAACCCGAACTGCCCACTAGTTAACGCGCCAGCTACCTGGGGGTTAGAATTTGTTTTGATGAAAGGTTGGAGCGCGGGAGCAGAACCTCCTGCAACCCGATGCTCGGCCACTAAGGTTCCGTTTCCGTCGTAGTAACGTACACGAATGTCATTAGCAGCAGAATCGCCCACATTCATAATTGCGATAAAGCTCCTAAAGTCTTGTGTAGGCGATGCTGCCCATCGCACATAGGGCAGAGCAACTTTGGTGTATCCCTGTGGCTGTCCTACAAAGGCAGTTGCCATCCCATTGCTAGCTTTGACTTTACCAATAGCAATAATTGGAACCCCATTGCTTGCAATGACAGCCGAACCAGAAGTGCCTATAGGCACAGGATTGGTTGCAACACAGGGGTTGGTGCTCAGCTTGCCTCCTGGAGGTATGTCAGTTGGTTGAAGATTTCCTGCTACAGCCCCCGCCGTATTGTAGTAAGTAATAACTACAGTAGCAGTAACTAACCCAGCGTTCTGAATTGCGTAATAAGAAGTCTGCCTGTCAGTACCTGCTTGGCAAAGCATTGTAGCCATATAGACCCTATCAGCACCTCCGGCGAAACCTTCAAAACCATAAGCACCACGCCCTACGTTATCTAGCTCAATCGCACTAGCAACCACTTTTGCTGGAGTGGCTGGATCGCCTTTTTTGACCCCCTCTATCACCAATGATCCACTAAACCCAGGAGTTAGACCACTAATATCGCTGGCGCGGAAAACGTAGGAAGATTGTGCAGGGACATCCACAGTTTTGGTCGCTCTTGGTGTTACTTCTCCCACAGCGTAAAACTTCAAAGTAATTGTGGCCTCAAAATTTTCTACATTTTGAACGCCAATCACAGAGATTGAGCCTCTATCAGGCGGATCATACAGGACGGTAGGAATATAAAAGGGTGTTGCTGCGTTTTCCGGGTTGAAACCAGAATACATTATTCGCCCGAACTGGGCGTTTGCTGCACCAGCAGCGAACTGCACGTAAGTAGCAACTATTGGTACGTCCGCACTCAGCACCGCCGCCCCTGCAAAACCATCTGGTACAGTCCCAACGCTTCCAATAAACAATGTGCCCGCCTTGTGGGGTGCGAGCGTAATAGGGTCAGCGGGATATGAGTTACCATTCTGGGCATAATAGTTTATTTGAAGCGTACCACCCGAATCGCTTGGGGTATAATAAGTAATTGAGGATGTCCAAGTTTGACTCGCTGATTGCCCTAATGCTATAGAGGGCACTAGCAACGCAGCCATTAAAAGGGGCAAGCTCACAAAGATTAATTTGCGAAACATGTAACACCTCCTTGTAGTATATTTTGCTACAATTATAAAGAGATAGAAACCCAAAATCAATACTTCCTTCAGGTTATTTGCCCTCCTCAATAATTTTGACATATACCTCCAACGAGGAACAGACGCCTATCTCTGCCTCGCTGGATAAAGAAAGCACAAAAGGCCCCCTAAAATGTTGAAGGGAGCATGAAAACATACATGGCTGGGAAGGACGCTCCCCAGCACAAAAATAGCTGCAAATGCTTTGTCTTTGATGATTCGGGGAAAACCCCTCCCAATTCAGGAAGATATTTGGGCAATCTGGGCTTGCAGTGACGTGACCACATACCGCGATTCTCTCTTTCCAAGGGTCAAGAAAAACTATATACACCTGATTTTTCCTGATCGTTGATATCGATATCCTGATCTTGTACTCATTGGGGGAAATTTCAAGAATGCTGGCATCCTCTAAAGGGGCAAGAACGACCAACTTTGGCTGAGCAATTGAGGGGCGAGGAACAAAGCGCTTTATAAATTCTAATGTATATATCGCATTCTCAAGATCGGTCGGCCTCGTGCGCTTATAGAGGTAAACGCTAACATCACCATCAAGCAAGTATGATTGGGGTAGCAAGGCAAAATCTTGGGCAATATGCAATTTGTTAGTAAATAAATCAAATACAGAACGAACCAGACCTTGCTGTTCCGGGTTTAGATGAATTTGGAGGGGTACAGCGACAACAACAATCTGAGAGCGAGATAGTGCATCTATGGGATAAGGGTGTTTCGAGTCAACGTCGTAGGAAATCAGTTTCAATCTCCTGTCTTCCCATCCATAATAAACTTTTTCCACCTCAGATAGCAAATCACTATTAAGAATGTGCGAAGAAGAGGCTACATAAATGAGGTCCGAAGGTTGTGTCATCTCGCGCAAATCTCTCACTAATCTGAGTAGCTCGTTAGTATCATTCCGCCTAATAGGAGGCCAATTCTGAGCCAAGAGGACGCGCCAAGTAGAATTTGTAGGAGAGGGGATTGGGAGTAAACCAAGACTAAAATTTACGCAAAGTATTATAAAAAATAAAGCGAACACCAATGCCGTAAAGGGGGCTGACAGGTTGTTATAGAGGACAGCTCCTAGAATAATTAACCCTTGAATAACAAAGAGGGCAAAGTGCAAGCTGTAATGATTCCCTAATTGCCTACCCCAAAATATCCAGAGAAAAGACGATAGAGATGCAAATAAACACAAAAATTTCATTTGCCAATTCCCAAAGAGTACCATTCCAAGAGACCATCCTATGATTGCCAGCCCCCAGATAAGCCATCCAAACGATGTTGCAAACCGGACTAAAACAACCTGCCAGGGTTGAGTATAAGATGCGTATAGTGTACTGAAATTAGTTGTTAGCACCAACTTTAGAAATGGTTTGCCTATCAATGCGAGAGTAAGTACAATGGCACATCCTCCCAGACCCAACCCGGATAAGTACCGAAAGATTCTTAAAACACTCATCTTTGACAAGCCCCTTGTTTCTTTCAACACATAAGCTGAAATAAACAACAGCCAAGAAACGAAAAATCCTATAACAGGGTAAACAAAATGGCGCCGCAATAATATAGCGATTCCTAAAAAGGTTCCAGCAAGGATTGGCTTCCAATATCCTCCCCGGTCGGGATAGAATTCAAGTAGGAAAAACACAGCCAAAGCGATACAAGACAAGGCTCCTATATCAGGATAACCACGTAACGTAGGCGCCCAAACAGGTGGTGTTAATAATGTTATGATAATTCCAGCCCAATAACCAAAGCGAGAGTTTGGAACAATATATTTTGATACGTTTCCCATAATAGTTGCAAAAGGTAATAAATAAACCAAAACCAAACCGATTTCAAAAGTTAGCCTGGATTCCCCAAGAAGCGCAAGAATGGGAAGTAGTGGAATGGCGAATATTGCGTTATAATTATGCGAAAGGGATTCTTGGAGAAAGCGGACTGCCTCTAAAGGAGATTGCCGCAAAGCCCTAAAAAGTCTATGAGCTATATTCTGGTAATTCGCGTAATCCCACCAGTAGATCCCAGTCTCACTAGAAACATATAGCCACGTAAAAAGGATCGCCCCGCCCAATGCTGCTAAATGAAATGCAAGGGTTAGAGCAACATTGCGAGAATCTATCTTCCTAGTGCTTTCGCACTCGTGAGATCGTTGCCTGCGCTCCATTTGTTCAATAGGTGGAGATAAATTGCCTGATACTGATTAGCTATGGGCTCCATTGAATATGAAGGTATTACACTTTCAGCAGCCGTCTGCGCAATCGTATCTCTGGCTTCTGGATGCCGTAAAGCATATATAATTGCTTCCGCAAGCGCCTCTGAGTTCTTGGGTTCTACTAGCCACCCTGTATGTCCTTGCCTAACCAACTCCCTTGTGCCGGGTATGTCTGTGGCTATTACAGGGACACCACACGCCATACTCTCAAGTATAACAGTGGGTAATCCTTCCCACAACGAAGGCAGGACGAAAAGATCCATCGCTCTATATAACGGCGCCAAATCTTCACGGGGGCCAACAAGGATAAACGAATTTGATACTCCTAATGCCTCAGCATATTCCTGGAGGCAACCTCTGAGTGGCCCCTCTCCTATAATTAGAAATTTTGCTTTAGGTAAAATGGAAATGACTTTGGAGGCTGCTTCTACAAGGTAAATATAGCCCTTCTGCTCAGTTAACCTTCCAACGCTTCCCACAACCAACTCATCAGGCGCTATTCCCAATTCTTGCCGTATATACTGGTGTCTGACAGATTTAAATCTACTTAGGGATATTGCGTTAGGAATCCATAATGCACGGCGATTTAATAAGCGGGCAAAAAGCCTCCTGTTCAGAGCAAAAACAGATGCTTGTGAGACTCCTACCTCTAAATCGAAACCTAAAGGAAATATGAATTTTGTAAAAACAAGTCGGCATATAGCTGCTATACTGCCATTACCCCACTCTCTATCAGGGGAGAGATGAGCAGTCCGTAGAAGGGCTTTTACCCGCAATTTGCGTTTAAGGATTAATGCAGCGAGACTTCCAACCTGGAAATGGCTATGAATAATCGCCACAGGCGCATGTCGAAAGTGAAGCGTTATGTTTTTCAGGGCCCCAATAAACTTTATTACAGAAAATCTCCCTGGCCAGTCAGCAGCGAAGAAAACCTCTACCCCTCTTTGGATTAAATACTCACTCCAATATTTCTCAGACTCCTTATTACGCCGCCAAAAAGCACAGACAATAGGAGTGAAGATTTCCTGGTCTAAGTGTGCAGCCAATTCTGCACCAAATCGCTCCGCTCCACCTAATGGATCCCCTATAGCTAAGCCAGCGATTAAAGTAAGGACACGCACTTTATTGGGCATGGAAATCCCTTTTTATAATTTGACCCACTTCACCTACTTTTGTTTCAATTGAAGGCACGGTGTTCCCCAGATGCTCCCTCAATGTATGCCTATTTAGCCAAAGCGCCTGAAGTCTCTCCCAAAAAACATTTTCGGTCACTGATCGTAGATCAATAACCCATTCTTCCAAAGATAACATTTGAGCCAATCCCATCACCTTATGAAGATATCCTATCAACAGAGTGGGCACCTTCATGCTAAGCGCAAAGATAGCTGAATGCATCCTGGTTGCTACAAAAATATCCATTAGGCCATATGTCGCTTTTAGCAAATTGGGTGAAAGGGGCTTCTCAATCACAACCGCATAAGAAGGGTCTCCCATTTTGGCAATAATCCTACGTGCTGCGACTCTATCATCCTCTTTAGCAGTGGGCCCTGTTACTTGAGGGAAAAAGATTATATTACCGCCATATTTACCAATAAATTTAGAAAGAGCGTATGCGATTGACTTCTCGTATTGCTCCCATGCATCATTATCTATATAACGTATGAGTCTGTTAATCACGGTTACTCCCACCAAGGGGCCTTCTAATTGACCTGCTATCTCTTTGAGTAGATTAGTGGCTTCTTCGGATGAAGCAGGTGTATATGCAAATGCTAAATCAGGCACCAAATGCAACTTTGTTCGCGGAAGACCAATCTCAAGAGCAAGTCGTAAAGAAATTGGTTCTCTTACAAAAATTAATCTCGCCCTTGAGTACAAAAGCCGTACCAAAGCACGTTCCCACCAGCGATTAAGCGGGCCGATAGATTGAGGCATTACATAAAGGGGTTTGCCCATCATTAAAGCGTAAGCTGCAGTGTAGGCTGAAACGAGAAAGGGAAGTCCTACTCTTCCCATCGTAAAAAAGATGTTGCCTGGACAACTAATTACTAAATCAGCATCTGCGTAAGCCTTAAATGAGTCACGCCATACGGCGGGAAGCCAATTTGGCAATCGTCTAGTGACTCTATACCAGAGAAGAACAATTAGGCTGAACAGTATGCCCCAAAGCATCCTGTCAATACGCCAAACCCTTCGCCGATTTGGGGAAGCAAAATGACCCGTGAAGGACAGCACTACACGGATATTTTCCGTATAAAAAAATTTGCTCACATCTATGTCCAAATTGTTTGTTGCGAGCACAATCTCTGAGGGAGAGAGGAGAAACAGAGATTTAATAGCCTCTTCCAACAACGCAGCGTCCCCAGCATTTTGTGAAGAGTGTATGTTAATTACTAGAATCTTGGGTCTTATTTTTGACATATTTTATTCTTGTGTAGAACTCATATTGTAACTCTTCCGTATCCACCAAATAACAAGCACGGCATATCCTGCTAATAGGAAAATTTCGCTGATTACATAAACAATCGCCACGCCTCTGACACCAAAGCGGTAGACAGATAGAAAGTTTAACACTACATTTACTACTGCCGTAGCTGCCTGAATATAAGCTCGCTGGCGTTGCCAGCCGATCGCTATAAGAACAGCCGCAGCAGCAAAACTGCACGACTTCAGGAACAAAATAGGACTCAGTATTTCCAACAGGGGAACTGATGCCGAGTAAGAAGGCCCCAAAACTAAGGGCATCAGTTTTGAGACGTTTCTAATAAACGCCCATAAGATAATTCCAACCATGGGGAAGATTATGCTGATCGATTTTAATAATTGCCTAGAAGATTGCTCATTGGTTTTAAGGGTGCGCGTGAGTATAGGCACTGCAACAAGAAATCCAGCATTTGGAATCACGAAAAGAGCATTAATTAAACTAGAAGCTGGAGCGTATAGACCAACTGCATCCTTGCTAAGAGTTAGCGCAATTATTGTCGTATCAGCTTGTACATAAATTAAGGCAAAAAGATCAGATAATGCAAATGGTAAGGACTCTTTTATGATAGAGATTAATCCCCTTATTGTGCCTATATTAGGCTTAATTGGTAGGAATAATATTGTCAACCCTGTAAATAGAGTGGTTACCGCCAATCTGATCCCAGCGTATACTAACGCGCTTTGTACGCCTGCTTTGATTCCGACGAGAGTTGCCAATAAGATTCCCCCTCGTATTCCTATTAATAACAAAGACACCAATTTATTGTACAGTAATGCTCTGAAAACTGACAAGCCTAATGAAAAAACACCTTCTGCCCAAACGCACAAAGCGCTGATAAAAACTAGCAACTCACTGAAAGTGTAGTAATTCAAGCGAGGGAGAATTAGCACAATTCCAGCTACCCAAGGAAAGCCTGCTACTACTTTAGCAGTAAAAGCATTTCTTAATAGATTAACAATTTTTCCTGGCTCGTGCGCACCATTCCGAAGCAACAATGTATCTAGACCAAGGTTGAATAGTAGCGATGAAAGGTTGGCCGCAGAAAAGCAAGCCGCATATTCGCCAAACTGTGTATTCCCTAGCTGCTTTGCTGTAAGCAGCACAGATGCAGCCATCAATAGTTGGGCTATGCCCATGCCAAAAACAAGCCACAATGTATTAACAATTGCATTTGTATAAATGTTAATTTCCGAAGACTTATCAAAACATGATCGTTTAAGTGATGAATGATGACTAGATTTCACTGGTATAGGGCTTTGGTGAATAAATCGCCCCCTTTTGGGCGCGACGCTATTCCTTCGTGAAAGCATTTTTCTACCCATATAGGGGGGCAAGACATAATTGCCCCCATATGCCTTACAGCGCTATAAAGTTTGACAATTCACTCGCAATCCTTTGAATCCTTAGCTTTTCCTGGAATAGCGTATACCCACCTCTTGCAATATGCTCGCGCAGTGCCGGGGTATCTGCCAACTTGCCAATTGCTTCTGCCAATACGATTGAATCTCCCATTGGCACAGCGTAAACATGCTCTCCGTGCCTGAACAACTCCCGGGTTGCTGCGTTATCTCCCACGATAGTTGGCTTACGCATAGCAATAAACTGGAAAGTTTTAGTGGAGATCACACGTGCAGCCTTCGGAACCATAGAGAAGTGACCTCCCAGGCAAATGGAAGCACGTGCAATATAGCAAGGAAGTTCCTCCATCGGAATCCAACCAACTAAACTTACATTATCCAATTCAGAGCGCATTACCATTTCTTTTATCTTGCGAAACTGTGGACCAGCGCCACCGATCGTGAAATGAATATCCCTGCGGTTTTTCAACAGCGCAGCCGCCTGGATAATAACTTCAGTGCCGTGAAGTGGAAGGAATGATCCGTAATAGAAAACCTCGCAATAGGCGGAAGACGGTGATATATCCGGGCGTGGGTAGAATAATGACTCATCACACCCCACATATACAACCATCAACTTTTCCTTTGGAACGCCGATCGCTTGAGTAAAGTACTGGGCATTGGCTTGTGTGTCTGTGATTACAAGGGATGCCTCCTGGCAACTCTTCTGATCTAACCAATACGCCAGGCGCCCTGGCAGAGATCGGGGACGAAAAAGAGCCCGATCTTCACAGAGCGTGTCATATGTGGAAACATATGCGTCCAAAATGACAGGCTTTCGCTGAATTGAGGAGAGTAAAAGCGCCAGGGGCTGGCCATAAAAACCAGCCCAACAAATGTCATATTTCTGGTCATGGGTTATGAACCGGATCAGGCCTGTTAAAGTACGGAAGGGAATATTTCTTCCCTTACCAGTCAATATTGTCACATCGCAGAATTTTCCCAAAGCAGCAAGCAGGACCCGATTTCGGATATAACTGGCCTCACGCCCAGAGATGAAGAGCACACGAGGTTTCATAGCCATAACCGAACCCTAAATTCACATCACGACACTGGATGCAATAGCAATCCAGAGACGAACATATCGGCCCAACAAGAGTCACCCTCATCGTTGGGTTACCTCCGAAACCGGAACCAGGATCACCCGTCCCTCCTGTGCTACCCGCGCTCTGCCTTCTTCCACTCCCACCTCCGCCCCAACCCATTCCCCATATAGAAACACCGTCGCCACGCGGAGGGAGGATATGCCGGAATACACCCCATCCAGACCGGACGAGCCCCCCGCGCGCTCCAGGGCCTCTACCCGGCCACCCTCATCAAGAGAGAGCAAAATGACCTCCGCCGAACCACTGTTCCCACCCACGCGGAAACGATATGCCCCTGTTTCTTCTCCACCGACCAGGTGCCAGACCACCGCCCCTCTGGCCCCCGCCGGCCCCCGGGCCTCATCCACCACCACAACCGGCCCGCCGTTGTGGTAGAAGTAGATCCACCGGTCCTGCTGCCAGCCCCGCCAGCCGGTCAGCCGGATGTGGGCCCGGTCCATCTCCTCGCCCGTCTCAAAGGCCACTACCTCAGCGTAGTACGGCGGGTCCTGCGCCCAGGGGCCCCCGACGCCGGTCAGGGTATAGAGAACGGCCGCCATCCCCGTCTTCGCCACGACCAGGCCGTTCAGGTTCTCCCGCGGGATGCGCTTATCCCGGAACAGACTCCGGCCCACCGGCAGCCAGGAGAACGGCTGGCCGTCCAGCACGTCGGCGGCCAGGGCCTGGCCCCGGTAGACCAGCGTCACCGTGCCCGTCGCCTTGTAGCGGTGCCAGCCGGTGAAGCGCAGGTTGACCAGAAGGTACGTCGCCTCCGGGCCCCAGCCGTCCCGAAAGACGATTTTATCCGGCGCCAGCGGGCCCTTCCGGTTGGGCAGGCCCGAGTCGCCGTAGAGCAGACAGGAGCCCTCGGTGGGCGAGCGCCCCTCCAGCGGGACCGGCTCCTCTACCCCCGGCTGGGCGAAGAGATGCCCGTCCCTCCGCTCCAGCGCCTCCACCGCCCGGCCGGCCAGCCAGATGTACCGGGGGGCGCCGAAGAGTTTCGCGCCCAGATACGCGATCCCGGCCAGAGTCGCCCGTCCAGGATGATTATACCGCAAAGGTGTCCCATCTGGCAAGGCCTGAAGGAGCAGCCACTCAAACGAGAGCCGGGCGTTCGTGCCCAGGGCCTCACCCGTGTAGAGAGACTGGAAATACGCGTTGTAGATCCACAGCGGTTGATACACCAGCGCGTCGTCGGTGGCCCGGAAGCGGGCGGTCCAGCCCCGCCGGTTGCGGGCCAGGTAGGCCCGGTTCGCCGCCGAGAGGGCCGGGTCCGCCAGTCCCTCCGCTTCCAGCAACGCCAGCAAGCCCGCCCCGTTCTCCTGGTTCTCGTAGGGCCCTTCCGGCCACTTGGAGAAGGCCAGCGCGTACATCAGGTCCACCCACTCCACCGTCAGCGCCCGGCGGTTGATCGCCGCAAACCAGGCCCGGACCGCCCGGTCCTCTTCCTCCGAGAACAGACCAGGGAAGCGATCCCGCACGCGGGGGTAGTAGTAGGCCCTGAGCGCCGCCTCAAACTGGACCGACTTGACGCTGTGGGCCGGGCCGGTGTAGCGCCGTTCGTCTACCTCCTTCAGAAGCGACTCCCGGAACCGTTCCGCCCAGCGGCGCTCGCCCGTCCCCAGCGCCAGCATCCCGTACTCCGGCGGCCCTTTGCGGGGATTCGCCTCCACCCGCGCCAGGATGCGGCGAAACACGTCCCGGCCGTCGTAGACCTGAGGGTCTGGCGGGACCTGGCCGCAGAGGAAGGGGGATGGCTCCGAGATCCCCGGGTACGTGGGGGCGACAGGCGGGTAGAAACTGTGGCGATAGGCCCAGACCACGCCGTTCAGCCCCCCGAAGGCCAGCAGGCAGAACGCCAGGGCGGCGACGCGCCGGTCAACCTCACCCCACCCCCGGCGGCTGCGCCGCCACCCCCTCCCGGAGAGAGTACTGAAAAAGCCTCCGCCAGAGCTTGTAGCGCGGGATTTATCGCAGGATAAATCCTGCGCCACATCTGCCGCACCCAGGAGAGGGGTGAGGTAGATCACTCCTACCAGCAGGAGCCAGAAGACGGCCAGGGCCAGCGCCTCCAGCGCGACGAAGAACTCCTCGTCGGCAAAACGGGATTCCAGTTGTGAAAGGGCCACGGGAAACGCGCCGGCCGTCAGGGCCAGCAGACCCCGCCAGGCCCAGCGCCGCAGCCGGGACCGGCTACCGGTCAGCACAGTCTCCAGGCCGAGGAGCAGAACGTACACCGTCCCGACCAGCAGCCAGGCGGCCCACGTGGCTCCGGTCCGGATGTAGACCAGCCCGGCCACTGCGCCGGGGACCAGCCAGAGGAGCCCCGGCCAGTGCCAGCGCGTCCCCGCTGGAGAGTGCGGGCGGGTCAGAGCGGCGGCGATCAGCACTCCGGCGACGAACCCCCACCGGGCCGCCAGCCCGCCCCAAGTGAAGGGAGCATCCACCATCCGGCGGATGCCTTCCAGAAAGAGAAGCGGGACAAGTCCCAGGAGCAGAAATTTTGCAACCTGTGCAATTGCCGTTCGCACTTCGTTGCCGCGCCATTTTTAACCGCAGAGACCGCAAAGAACGCAAAGAAAAATTTATAAAATTCTTCGCGCCCTTTGCGTCCTTCGCGGTAAATTTGAGTTCACCTCACGGACCCCGCTCCTCGCAGGCCTCGGGATTCAGCGCGAAAATCCAGACCCGGTCCTGGTGATAGACGGGGCGGAAAGCCGGGGAGTCGGCCAGGGCATCAGGGGGAAAGAGTTGGACCGCCCCGGCCCCCACTTTCCCCTGTCCCTGCCCGATGTAAACGTGCGTGATCCCCCACTTACACAGTCGGGCCAGGCCTTCGGGAGAGGCGGGCGCGTGTTCCTCCAGATGCGCCACCAGGTCCACCACCCGCTGCGAGTAGTCCGGCTCGGCGGGCGCCTCGTTCAGGAGCGCGTACTGGGGCGGCATCGTGTTCTCCCGCCGGGCCAGGAGCGGGATCCACCATCCGGCGTCGGCGCCGACGGCGGAACGACCGCCGTAGATGCGGAATCCCTCCACCAGAAAGCGCGCATCAGCGGGGATGTTCTCCCGAATCCAGGCCATCGCCCGCACGTCCGGCCGGGTGACCAGAGCGAAACGGGTGTCCACGATGCCCATCTGCCCGCGGGCGGACCACAGGGCCAGGGCCAGAAGGACGGCCGTCGCGCCCCACCGGCCCAACCAGCGGGCGATCTCACCGACCAGCCAGCCCGCCGTCAGCCCAACCGGGATGTACAGGGCAATCAGGACGGCGAAGTTCTGCATCATATTGGCCCCGGGGAGCCGGATCAGCCGCCCGGCGACCAACGCCGCCAGTCCGGCCACCCAGAGGGCACAGGCGGCAACGGCCCACCGTCTCCGGGCCAGCGCCCAGACCAGTGCCAGCAAGGAGGCTCCCAGAAGAGGCCGGGGCACATACCAGGCCACGTCCCGCCAGACCTGGTAATCCGCCAGCACCCGCTCCCACTCCGAAGCAGTCGGGGCGGAAGTTCCGGCCTCCAGGGCACCCGCCAGCCGTCCTCCCGCGATGTACGAACTCCAGGGGAGCACCAGCAGCAGGGCGAATCCGGCGATCAGTACCATCCGGCCCAGCGCGCCCAGCCAGCGGTGCCCGTCGGCCTTCCACTCCGGCAGTCCCCACCCGACCAGCCACGCCAGCACGAAGGTGGCGTAGTAGAACGGCATCCGGTAGTAGTGCAGGATCATCCCGCCCAGCGCCAGTCCGGCCAGAAGAAGCGGTCCCCAGGCGACCCGTTCCCGGTCTACGCTATCCCACAGGAGCCAGAGGGCCACCGGCAACACGGCCTGCCCGGCCAGTTGGGCGAAGCGTCCCCAGTTGACGTAGTAGGCTGGCATCGGGGAGAGCATCCCGGCGACCAGCACCGCCCCGACCCCGGCCCAGCGGTTGCCCCGCGCCAGGCGCACAGCCAGCGGGTAGAGGGTGAGGACGGCCAGCCCGTTGACCAGTTGGCCGGTCAGCAGGGTGGCGCGGGCGACCTCCGAGCCAGTCATCCAGGAAAAAAGGGCGACCGCAGCGGGAAAACCGAAGTGGACGGTCAGGCCCCGGTAGGGGGTATACGGTTCCCACGAATCAAACAAGCCGCCGTTATCCACCAGCAACTGGGCGATGACCGCATGCTGGTAGGAATCTCCCCACATCGGAGCGTCCAGCGTGCGCACGACCAGGAGCCGGACACCAAAGACCAGGGCCAGGATGAGTACCAGGGCCAGGTCGGGCCAGAGGGCATCGGAGCGGGCCCAGGCCCGCAACGCTTCCCACCCCTGCTGGGGCCGCCAGCGCCGGTAGCGCCAGGCCAGCGCGGCCAGCCCCAGAACTGCCGGCCCCCAGGCATACAGCGGCCCCAGGTGCAGGCCCACCAGGTCGGTCCAGAGGAAGAGCAGGGGATAGAGGGCCAGGCTGAGGCCAGCGGCCAGGGCCAGGGCCTCACCCCACCCCCTGCCGCA
>Ga0197142_1002853_pt1 | contig 14843 bp, 18 predicted proteins | sample GBS60_MetaG_FD_148614 | JGI IMG/M metagenome (GOLD analysis project Ga0197142, IMG submission 148614) | Sediment microbial communities from Great Boiling Springs, Gerlach, Nevada, United States - GBS 60_MetaG | ecosystem: Environmental > Aquatic > Thermal springs > Hot (42-90C) > Sediment... | reverse complement strand
ATCCACGCAGGAGCAGGGGTTAATTATGCAATTGAAAGGGTGGTTTCTATGTTTGCCACTGAATATCAAGAGTTTATCAGATACAGACTTTCCAACTCTCTCGAAGGAATCGTATCCATCAGACTTCTTCCAGTTACTAACGAATACGGGCAGACAAAAACTATTCCCGTTTGTGAGGTTTTGTTTGCGACACCTCCAATCAGAAAAGCTATCAGAGAGAAAAAGAATGTGCTTGAATACATGACACCCGAAGATGGTATGCAGACCTTTGACATGGCTTTAAGAGATCTTGGCATGGTAAATAAAACATAGAATTTTAAAACGGAGGGTTAACATGAAAAAAATATTAACAGTGTTTTTTTTAATGTTGGTGGTTTCTCAAGTGTATGCTCAGGATCAATATCATAATTGTAGTTCCTGTCATGTTTTAAGTAAAACACAGGTTCAGAAAGTGTTAAAGCCTCTCTTTAAAGAGGATTTTCAGGTAGTTAATGTAGCAGGAGATAAACTGACAGGTTTTTATCAGGTTGAATTTTTATATAACAAGGAAAAAGGAGTATTTTTTGTCGATTATGGTTTTAAGAATCTTCTTGTGGGTTTTCCCGTGCCGTTGTCTGAGCTTCAGAAGGTTTCTCACCAGAAGGTAAACATCTCAGAATTCCCTCTTTCAAGTGCCATTGTTATGGGAGATCGAAAGGCCAGCAAAAAGGTTCTTGTATTTACAGACCCTGATTGTCCGTTTTGTGCAAAACTGCATAATGAACTGAAAACCTTACTTAAGCAAAGACAGGATATTGCGTTTTATCTCGTGTTGTATCCGAACACAGCACTCCATCCAGAGTCTTATAAAAAGTCCCTTGCAGTCGTTTGTTCTAAAGACGTAGCTCTTCTGGAAGATATATATAATCAGAAAAGTGTGAGTCTTCAGTCGTGTAAAACGAACATTATTGAAAATAATCTTGCTTTTGGTCAGAAATATGGCATAACAGCTACACCTACTATAATTACGCCTGAAGGACAGATGTTAGTAGGCTACATGACTGCTGAGGAGCTTTCCAATGCGATTAGGTAAGTTTCTTTTAACTGCCACCTTTGTATTAATTACAGTAGGGTGTAGTTATAAGGTTACGGCCCCCTGGGATAGTTATCCAGGGTGTAGATTGTATTCTAACAATCTTTATCTTTCTGAATCAGAAAACGCTAAAAATACACAGAATTGTATACTGACGAATCGCTTTTTTACTGAGCGATTATCGACCGTAAAAAGGGGTGAGCCAAAATGAAAAAGTACGTCGTTTTAATTCTGTTAATTTTTGCATCTCCAGTGTTTGCGGACGAAATTACGGCATATAAACAGGGGTGGTACGACGGATACAGAAAGGCCTACAGAGATGCTTTCGTAGATTTTATCAATAACATGCAGGAATACAATCAGATTATAAGTGCAGTTTTGAACTATAAAAAATTTCTTACTGAAATGGGTATTAATGCTTATCCTGTATATACTTACGATTTTAAAAAAAATTCTGACGGCACAATCGAGATTCAACGGTCAGTAGTCATTAAGCCAGTTACGGAGGATATTGTTCAGGCAGAGTTCTTGAAGAAATTTTACGAAGAGGCTCTTCAGAGAACAAAGATAAAAACAGGTTTTTGGATTTTCGTAAAAACGCACAACCTTTCGAGGGAAGACATAGGTATGTACGAATTTATAGCAGAGGAAAAAGGTTTTAAACCCTTGAGGTTTGGGGAAATTCTCATCTTTTCTATAGAAGACAGAAAAGCCCAGGCTGACAGGATTGCAAACATCCTGAATTCCTACGGCATCTATCCGGAGGTAGCTTATGTTAAGGTTAAGTAGTCTTCTGTCTATTGCGGTAGTGTTTTTTTATCTTATGGGTTGTGCTCCGGTAACCTACAAAAACTATAAAAATGAAGAATTTGACAGAATGGCGGGCGAGATTGTATTGCTTGCGCAAAATATTAAGGAAAAGGAACAGGAAATTTTCGAAAAAATCTCTAAGTCTAATGGTTCTTTAAAAGGACTCTCTGGTGTGGTTTATTATCTTGATCTTGCTATACAGTCTGCACAGTATATATCAGACCCTGGCATTCGTAAGGACCTTCTTATTCAGGATATTGTGGCTATATCAAAAGAGCTTAAAAAAATTCAGGACAAAAGAACCAATGGGCAAAATGGGCAAAGTCGTAATAAGTAGTTTATTAATTTTTCTGTTATTTTTATCTTCATTGTCAGCAGAGGACAGAGTTTATACGATTAACGTGAAAAAAAATCGTATTTTAACTCTGCAGACTCCCTGTGAGTTTATTGCTATGTATGATCAGAATGCAATGCAGCTTGATGGCAAGGGTAGAGTAGCCTCTGTTCTGGTGTATGAGCCGACAAGTTTTTCTGTTGTCTGCAAGGACGGTTCTGATGGATATTCTATAGTTTTGACAACCGACGAAGATCAACCAGCAGTTGACTTTTTTAAAATAACCGACCACATACAGGAATTAAAAAACGAAACCAGGGTGTTAAAAACCCCTTCTGATTTTGAAGTTAAAGAGGATATAGTTAGAGAGGCAAGACTTCTTATGGTAAGTATGGTTAAAGGAAAAATTCTCGAAGGGTACGAGCATGTAAAGAAAAGTGTGCAGGTAGCATCGCAGGATAGTGAGTTGTCTGCCACGTTGAGAGACGTATATTCAGGACAGCTATTAGGGCTCGTTTACGAGATACGTAAAAATTCTCACATGCAGATCGTAAGAAACTTAAAGGATTTTTCTACCAGAGGTGTCGTTATGGTTTATACCCCCTCTGCAGATAAAGACGGTAATATTCGTTTTACTGAGAAACCCGTTTCTCTTTACGTAGTTGCTATTAGAACTGGAGAAGAATTTGACTACGGTAGAATCCCATGGATTGAAAAGAGCGGTTCTTCCGTTCCTGTTGTAGAAATACCCCAGAACTTTCAGGATTATGTCAAATCTCAAAACCAGGGGGAACAGGTATGTCCTACAGGTAGCTGTCAACAGGGGGCATTATCAGACTGGAAATCAGCACTCCCCCCATCTTTCTGGAATCTCGTGCCAGGAGGTGAAAAGTAATGGAAGAAGAATTTAATAACACTTCACAAGATACAACATACAATACAGAAACACAGCTCCCTCGCAAAAACAGAAGAATAAAGCCTGTTTTTATCATTTCAGGGATTATAGCATTTTTTGGAATTTTGTTACTTTTCTCTGCTACCAGAAAGGAAAGTGTTACCATGAAGGGTTATGATCCAGGGGTAATAGAGGGGAAGATTAAAGAAATAGAAGAGGCCAATTTAAAAAGACAGCAGGAAATTCTTGAAACTATTAAAAGTTTAAAAGAGGAAATGAAAGAGAAGAAACAGCCCAAAGAGGCTTTGTCTGAATCTGAAAAAAAAGTAATAGAGTCAATTCAGAAATCTATAACTCCAGGTTCGTTACAGCAAGAAACAAAACCTTTAAATTTAACACCATTGCAGGTAGTACCACCTCAGCAGATTGCACCACCCAGACCTTCTATCACTAAAAAAGAGGTATCCTTACAGGTTGTTCCTCAGCAGCAGGGACACATAACAACGGGAAAAACGTCTCCTGATAAAGAACAGTCAAAAAAAAAGACCTATTTTTTACCCGCTGGCACTATTGTTGAGGGTAAGCTTTATACAGGTGCACTGGCACCTGTCAAGAACGCTCCATCTAATTATGAGTCTCCTTTGGTAGTCGTAGGATTTACAAAGAATGGTATAACTTCAGGTTTTAGGACGTTTCCTTTAAGGGGTGGTGTTCTGCTTGTAAAGGCAGAGGGGATATGGAATTTACAAAGGGTTGTAATGAAGGCGTACAAAATCGTTCTGGTAACCAGAGACGGAAAGGTAATAGAAAAAAAGATTACGGGGCAGATTCAGGGGGAAGACGGAATTGACGGAGTTCCAGGGTATACTGTTAATCCCGATGAGGCAAAAAGAATGATTACGTTTTTTGGCTCTACTGCTATAGGTGGTTTTTTTGCTGCCATGGCAGAGGCTCAAAAAGAGACCTACAATACAGCCTTCGGAACTACAACGAGGATTAAAGACGAACTGAAATACAACATTGCTATGAGCTTGAGTAAAAGCTGGGACAACTTCAGCCAGTGGTACCTTGAACAGATTAAACAGGCAATGCCTTTTGTAGTAGCTGAGCCTGGCAAAAAAGTGTATTTTATAGTGCAGGACGGGATAGAAATAGAAGAAATTTAACTGCTGGCTAAAAACCGCCAGGTGAGGATAGCCAGACTTAAAAAGGCGGGATATAAATACCTCACCTCCCTGCTGCCCAAAAAATGGCAGCAGGGATCATAAAGACTACTGAGGATATGAAAAAAATATTATTTTGTCTATTTATGATGACAATTTTAATTGGTGCAGGCTGTGCAGCAAGACAGTCTTTGCCTGATTTCAGTAAGTCCTATGAAAGTATATATGCAAACCTTGAAAAGCAAACTCCATCACCATCCCTTCAAGTCGTTGATAATAAACCAGATTTTATACCACCCAAATATATAAGGGTTTTAAGAGGATCCTACAAAGATCAAAACAATAATATGGTAGATGCAGGCTGGGAGTGGCTTTTAGTAGAGGAAGGTGGGCCAGATGCTAATTTTTAGCGTGCTGCTACTGCTGTTGTCGTTTAATACTGCACGTGCAAGCGACGACGTAGAAAAACTGATCGTAAAAGGTTACGTCCATGTCTGTAACCCCCGTGCCGAGATGCCAGAGTTTATCGCTGATTCTACCGTTACTGCTGCCAGAAAAACTGGCCTTCCAGTGGGGCTTCTGGTGGCAATTCAACAGGTTGAGTCGAATTTTAACGTTTTTGCCGTAAGTCCTAAATCAGCATACGGACTTATGCAGGTTCATTATCCTACGTGGGCTCCGGTGCTTAAAAGTAAAATTCACTTTTTTGTGCCTTATTATAATGTTCTGACTGGTGCTGAAATACTTAAACACTATATAGAAGTAGAGGGTGGAAATGTTGAAAAGGCACTTTATCGTTATCTGGGTCTTCCTAACGCAAAAAACTATAACCAGCACGTTCAGAGGCTCAGGTACGTAAAAGCAGTGTTGAATAATTACAAAAATTACTTAAAGTTCAGGTCAATGGTAATAAATTATCAAACAGCCTTTAAGGCTGAAGACATTAAGGAGGTAGAAAATGATTAAAACACTCTTTATTACGGTGTTGTTTCTCGTGATAACGGTCAGCATCACGTACGCAGCTGATGACCCTCTTTGTGTAGCTGTAGAAAAGGTAGCTAACTTCTGGGGGTTAATTCAAATAGGATTTCCCGTTATTTTAGCGGTTGTAATAATTGCCTCAGGTGGTTTAATGGTGAGACGGGAACATATGCTCGGAACTGGTATAGCGGTTATATTTGTAGGAATTATAGTGGGAATACTTCTTATTGCACTTCTTGGTAAGATAAGTCCTGATACCATAAGAGGAATCTGCCAGTAGATGAGGAATCTGTCTCTCATCGATAAACCAGAAGTGATTGCCGGCCTGGAATTGTTTGACATAGGTATAGCTGCTGCTGTAGCTCTGGTGCCTGCTTTAATACTGTCCATGATTAGCATCTATTTATTTGTCACTTTCCCGGGCGGCACACTTCTGGGGGCTTTGTGGCTTAGAGAAAGAAAGAGAGAAAAACAACATGGCTATTTCCAGAGATTAATTTATTGTTATTTTATTAAACCGAAAATATTTTATCCATCACAGAGTCGCAAAGATGATTGATTTTGTAGAGTTTTACGCAAAACAGGTATTTTATAGAAGAATATTTCTTATTACATCTATTGTTTTTTTTATTTTAATGGTTTTATGCTTGATAGCCTGGCTTACCAGTCCAATGCCTAAAACTACAGAGGATTATTTAAAAGAGTACATTCAGATGAGGTATTCATACACTCCAGATCTTGTTCGGAATGCTTATTATAACAAGCTGCAGTATAAACCTCTTGTTTATGATGAACTGGTTCGATCTGAAATAAATGAGGTTATTCGTATGGGGCTTTTTGTATGCTTTGTGCCTACAAAATTTGAGAAGGATGGCAAGGATCTATATAAAGTAAAAGGAAGAAAAACAGTTTTTAGAAGAAAAACTGAAAATACTGCTGATATAGTTTTTGATGGAGAGGTTATCTATACGATAGGTGTTAAAGATAAAAAGTTTTTTGAAAAATGAGATTTTTTCTTTTTATCATTATAATATGGCTGACAGCGTTACCCTGTTACGCATATTTCGAAAGGGGATCTACGGAGGAGGAACCACAACAATTACCCAGAGAAGAACTTAAAAAGGCATATTATCTTAAACTTTTTAAAGATTCTTTGGATTTTTTTACTCCTGACACTCCGCCATTAATAAGAGAATATCTGAAAAACCCCGATGACCCCTTTTTAACCCTGCTTGTCATTAAATATTTTGAAGAGGGAACCAGAAGAGCTCAGATTGCACGAGGGAATATTTTAAGATTTACACGAAAAAATTCAGGTTTTTCTACAAATCCCCTTGCAAACAATGAAGACGAGCTTATAGTAAAACTTAAAAGTTTAAGTTCTTATAAAGTATTGTATTTTTATTCAAAAACCTGTCCGCACTGTCAGGCAAGTGAGCCTGTAATTAAACTGATAAGTAATTATTTACCTGTTGAAAAATATGAAGTTCAGGAGTCACCCGGTATGTTTTTCCTCTGGAAAGTTGATAGTGTCCCCGTAACTTTTTTTCAAAAAGGTAATAATGCTTATAAATATGCCGGAGAACTCAACAGAGAAGATCTTTTGGATTTTTTAAAAAAGCTTCCACAATAACGCAATAATAATGGTCAAACAATTTGCTCATAAGAACAAGTTGCTTATAGTGGGTCCCTATATGGGACTGTATTTGGGAGACGTTTCAAACTCTGAAATGATTTATAAACTTGAACCCGTACTTTTAAATTATGGGTTCAATGTACAAACTATTAATGTAAATGGTAAAAATTACTTATTCATTTTTAAAACTGAAAAACTTCCTCGTTTGTGTTTTTTTACGAGAAAAAAACTTACTGCATGGCTTGATAATATAATAGAACAGTACGAGTCGACTATACAACATATACAACAGAAGGCTTGCTACTTAAGTGAAATGCCAGCTTTTTCTGTGCCTTCCTCTTTATCGAGAGGGACCCCAAAGGATGAGCTGTTTAATTCAGTAAGGTATGCTTTTACGGATAAGCGAATATTTGTTTTTCACATGGATATAAGAGGGAAATACATTCCATTTTATGAGTACGGATTTTTATTCTTGCCTTTGTGTGGCTGGATATTATGAAAAAAATATTAATAACAGTACTATCTCTTCTTACAACTGCTGATTATGTAGCAGCGGAATTCAGCTTTACGGATTTTCTTTCACCATCGTGTGTCAGTCCTTCTATTGAGCCGGCAGGGTGTATTAGAGTGAAAGATGGTAAGGTAGAAATCGGGATTAAAGTCAGATATTATTATCCAGCAGCAATTATAGAAGTTGTTCCTAAAGCCTGCAGTTTTTTCTTCTTAGATATTCTTGGAATAGGGCAAGCTATTTCCGAGGCCTGTAATAATCTTCCTTTTGTTCAATCGCAAGGCAGTCAGCTTGATTGGATGGGACAACAGAATCTTATGAGGGTTCATGTTCATGTTTATGCTTTACCTAAACCTGTTCAGACTAAAATTGAAGCATGGTTTAGAGCGATGTTTCCTTACCTGCCGTGTATAAAAATACCTGCCCCTGTAAGTATTAAAAATCCAATTCAAGACCTTGCCAATGTGCCAGCATTCGCGAGTGAGTTTGTGGCTCCTCTGTGGCTTAATGATCTGCTTAATCCTGATGTGAGAACGATTGTTCCTATTATTAATGCAATCATTAATACACTGTATGTAACTAATCCTGCTATTGGTGTTGCAGTCTGCCCCGGACTAACACAATTAATGAGTGACTATAACCTCGTCCCTGACAATCCAATTGTAGATCCAGAATTTATCTGCGTAGGATTCTGGGGTAGAGGATACCCCAGAATGGGGGCAATTTCGCATGATGACTATAAAACCGCTGAGGCACTTGCAGCCGTAAGATTTTGGCATATGTATTCAAAAACGGTTCCAGTTATAGGTCTTGAATACTCTACTGCTCACAGAATGAATGTTATTTATCCATTTTTGAGCCCCTGTTTTCATCCAGGAAACCCATTTTTAACCCAGATGCCCGTTCCGACTGGGGCAGCACAAAATCCTCTTGAATCCAGAAGAATAGTATTTCTTATATGGAAGGCAGAGGGATGTTGCAAATATTAAATCATATATGGGGTGAAACAGGTATTAATCGTAATGACTTCAGAGGACTTACGATAGAGGAGACGCCTGTTTTTAATGAGACGATTTTAAAAATTCATGGTATTGACATAGAAAGAATGTCAGCTGAGGAGCAGGAGTCGATAATGCCTGTTTTTGCGAATGCTTTTCGGTCGCTGGACCATAAACAAAATTACAGAATCATTGTGCTGAACAGGCCGGGTAAGGCAGTAGTTACTCCACCACAGCACACAAAAAGAAAAGAATTTCTCGAGAGGTATCAAGAGTACCTAAACAATAATATTAATGTAAGAAAAAGATCAGTATATATGCTTTTTGAAAAGGATAATAATGTATCAGAAATGCTACATAGTTCTGGTCTTAATGTCAGTACTGCCAGAGGTGAGTTTTTAAATGATATGGAATATTTTTTAGGAAATTACAATGGTGACTTTCAATATCCTGTAGAACCGTGGAAATATGGAGTTAAAATAGGTCCTCTTTGGGGAGTAACTCTTATGCACCTGTCTGCTGTAGAATATGTTGAACCTTTCTCTCATCACGTGCTGAATTATTTGCCAGATGATTTTATCTTTTGTATGTCTTTTAATTATCCAACTCTTTATGAAATTGAAAGAAAAATTAACAGACTCTTGAAAGTATATCAGCAAAAAGAAAGCCACGCTGCCAAAGAAGTAGAACAGGAACTATTAGAAATCATTAAAAAGCTTTCTCTTGGTAGAGAAGTGATGCTTTATGTAACCTCTACTCTTACTATATTTGCCAGGTCTCAACAAGATGCCATTAACCGTGCAAAAGCTGTTTCAGTATTACTGAAAAATTCTGGTTTAAACTATGTTATTGAGGGAACCGTAGAACCGAAAGCTTTCAGTTATCTTTTTGGTTATGACGTAGAGTCTGCTAAAACGTTGTCTCTTGCAAGAAAATATCCTCTGAGCACTTTCATAAGACTGTTGCCTTTTGGAAAAAACTTTCAGGGAGTTAGTTCAGGTGAGCTGTATTTTAACTCCTCCATGGAGGCTGTGTATGTTGATACCTATAAGGCAGCCTCTATGCACTGCACCACCCTTGGCCACACTGGTGCGGGTAAGTCAATGCTTGCTCAGTACAGAGATCTTTATACGGACCTCCTAGTAGTTATAGAGAAGATTCAGGAAGACGAGGGTAGCTATAGATATTCTGTCCCATATTTTGGCGGTAAATACGCTCCTCTGACTCTTGAAAGACCACTTTCATTAAATGCCTTTGGAACCTCTATAGAGGTTGTTGATGTTCCTTCATTTCTTGAAGCTATAGGATTTCACTATTCGGATTTTTCTGAAAAAGAAATTATTACTTTAAAAGATATCTTTGAGTTTAATTTTTCTGATAGGAGTGAAATAACTCGTGATGAGTTGATTGATACTATAAATGCGATTAAAAGTGAAGGTATCGAATTTCTGGTATATAAATTAAGTCAGTTTGACTGGAAATGGTCTATTAAAAAGACAATTGACAGACAAAAACTCAGTAATACTGTAACAATTCTTGCAAGTATGCTTGGTAGTAGTTCTAACCTCAGCCCGGAAGACATGTCCATTCTAGAAAAAGCTGCTCTTTATGCCTACAAAGACAAAAAAGACGAAAAACAGCATCTGCTCGTGTCTCACGTAGTAGAGAAACTCTTTTCGCTTGGACACAGGGCACAGGCTGAAAGACTCAGAAGTTTTACCCTTGAAGGTCGTTTTGGCCTCTTGTTTGACGCTCCACCCGACATAGAGGGGGAAACCAACATATACTACGAGCTCAGGGTGAACGATAACGAGGTTTTGATACCTGCTATTCTGTCTATCCTGATACACACCCTGAAGACTTTTTCACATCCCGTCTATGCCGGTATGAGAAAAAAGGTCAGGCTTGACGAGGCCTGGTTTTTTATAGCCCATCCATTACTGAAAAATTTCGTAAACGAAATGATTCGTACCTACAGAAAAAAAGGGATAGAACTGGATTTTGACTCTCAAATGGCAAGTGATTTTACTTCTGGAGAGGCTGCAGTAATATCAAGTCAGTGTGAACACAACTTCTTTTTATTTAATAAAGCCGAGGCTCTTCCAATTATTAAAGACTACTTTATGCTTAAAGACTCAGACGTTCAGCACATGTCTCAGATTAAACCTCCGGTAGAATATGGATATAAGTATTCAAAATTTTTCTTGCGAGCTACTTACGGTAAAGGAGTTTTGACATACATCCCTTCACCAGAACTGTACTGGCTGGCCACTACGAGACCTGCTGATAAGGTTAAACGTGAAAAGGCAAAGGCACAGTATAAAGATCTTGACATTGCAATAAGGGAACTTGCAAATGCGTGACCTGAGTAAATTTGCGGAAAAAATAAGTGTTTTTGTAACAGAACACCTGTGGACGATTGTTCTCGCAGTTACGGGTTTTGCCGTTATCGCTATTGTGGGAGTATTTTTCTGGTATCTTACGAAACTTTTCGTTATAAAAGAAAAAGACGAATCCCCCCAGCCTTGGGCTACGGAAAAAGAAATCAAAAAAAATTTTAAGCTTCAATTTAAGGCTGACGTATATAAAAATATTGCAAAACTGACTATTATTAGCAGTGTGTGCCTTACGTGCTCAGTAGCATTATTATGCCGTTTCAACGTTCTAACCATTGCTGCCTTTTTTCTTTTATTCACTGCTTGTTTTTTAGTGGTTTATTATTATTTTGCGGAGCACATAAATAGTAGATATAAAGATTTTGACGAGATTAAAAACAGTTTTTTTAAAAAAATAGTTAAGCCTTTTTACTTAAGCAGGAATTTTTACTACCTCGGTAAGTATAAAAGTATGCACGTTGGTCTTGGTGAACAGAATCGATACACCCACATTATGATCGTAGGACCTACAGATGCTAAAAAAACTACCTCCTTTATAGTGCCTCAACTTCTTTTAGATTCTATGTGGAATGCCAGTGCCTTCGTGCCAGACGCAAAGGCTCCGGAACTTTTTAACCTCGTAGCAGGAAGGTGGATCGCTGAGGGTAAAAAAGTGATTTATTTCAACCCGTGGGATTCGAGAACAGTAGGCTGTAATCCCTTACACGATGCAGTGACGGATGACGAACTGATGATAATTGTAGACGTTCTCATGCAGGAAAGAGAAGATGCCTTAAAGGAAGAACCCTTTTTTAAGGCCAGGACAAAAGAATTTATGTTTTATCTCTTAAAGCTCGTTCAGCAGTTTGACGAACAATACAGAAATTTACCTGCTGTGTTTCAAATAATAAAGCACTTTCAAAAACTAGAACAATTCCTTGCCACTGTTCACAATGACGACTTACATGAGGTATTTAGAGATTTTATGAAGATGTCTGCTGAGGCAAAAATCAACACACTGACGAGTATCCGTGGAAAGTTGAACATATTTCTGGATCAGCAGGTCTGTGCTGCCTTTAGCAGGGCAGATTTTACCCTAGACAGTTTGTTTGATCCTGACGACCCAATACTATTTATAGTAGGAGCCCCTCTTGATAAACAAGAGACAGGACAGAAAATTGTGTCTCTTTTTTCTAATTTGGTAATTAAAAAGGCCTTTAGCGTAAAAACTCAGGCTATCAACAATTCAGGAAAAAATTCAAAATTGTTTTTTTACGGAGACGAGGGTAGAGCACTGAAAATTACTGCTCTTGCTGATATTATTTCTATGGCTAGATATACGGGAACGCAGATTCTCATGAGTTTTACTGATTTTGGATTTTTGAAGTATTATCGCGAAGATGAACATACCATTAAAAACTGTTTTAGAACGAAAATTATACTAAAGGGGCTAAATTATGCTGATGCCCGTATGGTATCAGAAGAACTTGGAAAAACCGAAAAGCCAGAATACAAATACTTTAAAAGCCCTGTTATTGGTGCAAAAACAAAACAGATGATAGGTTACGAAACTAAACCTGTTATGCAGTCAGACGAAGTTACGCATCTTTCTGAAAAACAGGCGTTAGTATTCAATCCAATTACCAGACCTTTTATCGTCCAACGAGTTAGTTATTTTGAATCAAAAATGTTTCAGAAGCTTATACTCCCACCTCCAGCAAATATGCAGAAATTTTACGAAAAATGGGGAATTAATACAGCTCCTCTCGTTGTCCCTTCTATTGAAAGGATACCAAAATCATTTTTTTACGACGTGAAAAAAGTAAAAGCACAAAAAAAACAATTCCAGTATTCTGGTAATGAAGATGTAGAGGTTTCTGAAGATGAAACTTCAGTTACGGTTCAAGAAAAGACAGAAATGGTTGAAGCTGCTGAGGATACATCCAGTGGTAATGTGGTAATTATTGGAGATAATGGGGATAGTGACTTTATTGATATGATGTAGGGTTATGAACAAAAGCCAGAAAGAAGCCCAGCAAGACTTAGAAAGATACAAACAACAGCAGAGAGCCTCCAGACCTTCGATACCATTAGGTTCATTGCGTTTTTCTAAAAAAGGGTTGCTATTAGGAAAGAAGTTGTTCCTCCTGTTGTTAAGTCCAAAGGTGCTTGTTATTGCAATTTTTACTATTAGTGCTGTGGTTTCTTTTCCTTTTGTTAAGGAACAGGCTCAAAAGGTCATTGACGTTATTAAACCCTCTAAAAAGTACAAAAACTGTCTGTCTGTATGGGGATCGCGTGTCTTAAAAGCTGCTGAGCGATATTCCGTTGATGCTGCTCTTATAAGTGCAATAATGTGGCAGGAATCAAAGTGCAACCCTGAAGCTCTTGGAGCACGAATACAAAACCCTTCGAGTCCCCATTTTGGGCATAGTGCAATAGGTCTCATGCAGATCATGCCGTTAACTGCTAAAGAGGTATGTAACATAGTGCAAGTAAGTCGTTTGTGGGAACCAGAAGTAAACATCACATGCGGAACCAAAATTATTGCAAACCTTGCCCAAGACGTTAGATGCAGGCCCAAATACAGGGGTGATTACTTTCGAATTGCTGCTGGTTATTACGGTGGCCCCAGAGCCTGTACCCGGGCGTCTTTAGACTCAACCCTAAATAAGAGTACAGAAGAATACGCTCGTGAGGTTCTTCAGCATTACGCAATTATTGCTGAAATATTGCCAGCCACGTCTTTTGCAAAGTTGCGTTTTTTGCTAGTAGCTCAACAAAAATGGTAATACCTTTATAACCCATGCTACAGAAATTTGACAAATACGTTATTAAGACCCCCGTACTTAAAGAACCAGTCAGGGTTGAGCACGTCTTTCAGTTTTCTATTAATTATCCTGCCCTGGACTACGTACCTATAGAAACACTAAATGGAATTAAAGGTATCTTTTTTAAAGACATCATACCAATAGTATTAAACTGCACTGCTGGTAAAGGATGTTCCCATCTGGTAACACTTTACAGGGACATACCTCAGATAGACCTTGCGGGTGAGAATTTTATTGAAACGTTCAAACGGGCTGTTGAATTGGAGTCTCCCGTGTTCGTTACGGTAAACGATCTTTTTAGAGGGGTGATCCCGTATAGGAACGTCGTATCTATCATTATGGAACACCAGATAAAAGAGGCAATTATGACGAATCCCTTGACGGGGTTACCAGGTAACTATTCTATCCGACTGGAATTTGACAAGAGGCTTAACTGCAGTTTACCCTTCTGGCTGTGTTATACGGACTTAAACGACTTTAAAGCATACAACGATAAGTACGGCATAGCAGCAGGAGATAACGTCATAAGGTTCTGTGCAAAATTGTTAAAGGATAATCTTCAGGAACACTTCCTTGGCCACGTGGGGGGAGATGACTTCGTCTTTTTCCTGCCTCCTGATGAAGTGGCTGTCCTCGACTCAATCGTTTTAAACTTCGATAACGACATTCACGCCTTTTATTCCGATACCGACAGGGCTCAGGGGTTTATAGTTTCCAGGGATAGGACTGGAAGGATACTTCGTTTTCCGATTATGTCACTTACAATAGCTGTTTGTCCCGTTACGAAACACGTTAAGTACGACGAAGTTTCTGAAAAACTTTCCGAAATAAAAAAACATGCTAAACAGGTCAGTAAAACTAACAGGAGGAGTGTTTATGTCATTGGTAAAAGTTGTTGATCTTGAAACCATAATAGAAGAGGCCTCTAAGGAAAGGGCCTCTGACGTGCACCTGAGTTCTGGTAAGCCTGTTATTTTCAGGGTGGACGGTATTTTGAGACCAGTTAGCAGACTGTCCAGGGAACCACTTCAGGAAAAAGACATTTTTACGATTTTCGATAACTACCTGACTGCTGAGGCTAGACAGAAGTTTGAAACGAGGCGATCTTACGATGTCAGTTTTTCTTTTGAAAATACACGTGTAAGGGTGCACTTTTACGAAACTATGAACGGTATTACTGTAAACTGTCGTCTCATTCCTCTTGAACCCGTACCGCTGGACGATCTGAACGTTCCTT
>Ga0197142_1002852_pt1 | contig 14843 bp, 6 predicted proteins | sample GBS60_MetaG_FD_148614 | JGI IMG/M metagenome (GOLD analysis project Ga0197142, IMG submission 148614) | Sediment microbial communities from Great Boiling Springs, Gerlach, Nevada, United States - GBS 60_MetaG | ecosystem: Environmental > Aquatic > Thermal springs > Hot (42-90C) > Sediment... | reverse complement strand
ATTTGATCGGGCTGGGGGTCCGGCAGCTCCACCTCCTGCACTTCCACCCTACCCGCCTCCACGATCACTACCTGTCGGGCACGTACCATGTCTGTTTACCTCTGGCTTCCATTACCCTGAAACCATATCCGGCTGTGTGAGCAATCTAACAAAGAACGGATAAATTGTACCTGTCAGACTGCTCAGGGGCACCCCGAGCCAGCCTCGACAAAGAGCCATCAGGCTGTAGTACTGCCTTCGTGTAATATGCCTTTGGGGACGGTCGATCCGCTGCCGGGTGTCCTACCGGGGTACCTCCCCTGACATCCGACTCCTGACCTTCAACGAGTTGGCGAACCATAGTAGCGGGGCGACACGATTCCACCATGCGAGTTAGCAGGACCTGAGAAGAGGGATATCCGTCATGCTTCGGGGATGGTTGTGTTTGGGGAGCCTGGTTCTGACAACCTGCCTGCTGGCGGCGGCAGACTGGCCGACTTTTTTAGGTCCCTCAGGGAACGGTGTTTCCCCGGAAAAGGGTGTTCCTCAGCCTTGGCCGAAACAGGGGCTGAAAAAACTTTGGAGCTGCGACCTCGGCTGGGGCTATGCCCCGCCTGTGGTCTTTCAAGGTCGGCTCTATCATTTTGACCGTTTTGGTGATCAGGCACGACTCACCTGCCGCGATGCTCGAACCGGACGCTACCTGTGGAAATTCGAATATCCGACCGCCTACGAGGATTTCTACGGTTACGAGCCCGGGCCACGGGCCTGTCCCGTGGTGGACGAAGAACACGTCTATCTCCACGGCGTGGAAGGAATGGTGCATTGCTTGGATCGCACCAACGGACGCTTGCTCTGGAAGCTCGACACCCAGAAGGAATACCACTTTCACCAGAACTTTTTCGGTGTGGCCAGCGTGCCGGTTGTGGTCGATGACTTGCTGATCGTACCGGTAGGGGGCAGTCCGAAAGGACGCCGACCCCTCGACTTTAGGGATGTGCGACCCAACGGGACGGCCTTGGTCGCCCTCGAGAAAAAAACGGGGAAAGTCCGATGGTTCAGCGGCCAGGAACTCGCCAGCTACACCAGTCCCTTGGTCGTCACCATGCACGGTCAAAAAGTCATCTTGTACTTCGCTCGGGGCGGTTTACTGGTGGTGGAACCCCAACAAGGCAAAGTACTCCTGCACTTCCCCTGGCGAGCACGCATCGAAGAAAGTGTAAATGCTGCCAATCCGGTGGTAGTGGGCTCACGCGTTCTGCTATCGGAATGTTATGGTCCTGGCAGCGTCCTGATCGATATCGACGCGCAATGGAAACCACAGATCGTCTGGTCTGATGCTCCCAAAGACCGCTGGGATCGGTCCCTGGCCGCCCATTGGTGCACGCCCATCTATTGGAATGGTTATCTCTATGGCTGTTCCGGTCGGGAAACCCCGGAAGCCGACCTGCGGTGTCTCGATTTTCACTCCGGAGAAGTCCAATGGATCCGGAAACGCACGGGACGCTGTACTCTAATGCTGGTGGACCATCACCTGCTCTGCCTCAACGAGTTCGGCACCCTTTTGGTCATCAAACCGAACCCGCAGAAGTATGAAGAAGTGGCCCGCTGGGAGATTCCGGAACTGGAATATCCCTGTTGGGCACCTCCTGTGCTGAGCGAAGGCATTCTCTACCTGCGCGGCAAAGGCCGCCTGGTTGCCCTGGAGTTGATCCCCACCCGGAAGTGAACCCTCCCAGGCAGTACTTTCAGCCCCACGCCCCAAAAACACCCCTCTGTATGACCGAGTACAGCAACTTCTCTGACTAAGAGACAACAAAGAAGTTTAGTGTACAAGGCAGGACTCTGTGGTAAAGAAGGGAAATCCCTGCAAACGACTTTCCGCATCCAGCATGGTTTGATATCCGGCGGTAAAAAAAAGACATCATCAGTTTAGAACACCATTACCAGCGGTTCCTTCTGTCTAATCTCAGAAGTGGCAGTTCTTCGTCCAGAAAGTTTCGGACCTCTTCTAAATCAATGTTACCGCTGACTGAACGCTGCGTCAGTATAAAGTGGGATATAACACCTACCAATTCGCAATATTCATTGACCACCGCTCCACCACTATCCCCTTTGTTCACAGGCGCGTCGGTCTCTAAGATCATACAATCCACGCCACCGATGTTGCGTCGAACGCGTCCTCGGACAGTTCCTTTGGTCAACCGCCACAGCAGGTTCCCGCCCTCTTCATCTGTGAAGAAGCTGAATGGAAGACCCAAATTCACCCCCGAATTACCTACGGAGTAGACGGTTGCTCCCGGACGTGCGTGCTGGCGGGCAAATCTAATGGCCTGGGCGGTCGTCGGCATCCGCTCCACGCGGATTATGGCCAAATCCCGTCGCGAGTCTATTCGGATTACCTTTCCCTTCGACCGGTTGCTATCCGTACCACCCTCATAGTGGCGAATGTCTGTAATTGAATCACCCCGCGAATCATAGAGGGGAAAGACAACTGTGATCTCACCAGACGATTCGACAACGTGCTGATTGGTGATGATGAGCCTCTCCTGAGTGCTGACGACAAATCCGGTACCCAAATCGCTTACCACCCGATTGACTGGCCGCGTGATCAGCACCGAACCACGAACTAACCGACGATAGATTTCTTCTCCCTTCAGCCGGGATGCATCATCATACACCCATGCCGAATCTTCGCCAACTTGGACGAACTGCCAGCAAACCACTACAGTTACGAGGGTCGATAAAACGATGATCACTCCTATTAGCGATGGAAGTCGGTAAGATGGGCTGTGTTGGAAATGCCCTGTCGGAACTGAGAGCGGATTCAGAGTTTGGTCGTTCACCAATGTGGGCAAAGGAGGTGGCAACGGTGGTGGAAATGGCGGCGTTGAAAAGGCTCTGAGGGGTTGGTGTTGAGTTGAGCATGCCGGTGTCCAGGTGGTGGTCGGCGGCGACACCGGTGCAGATGCAGAAGGGGGTAACGGCGGCGGCTCGGGACTCTGCGGTGAAGTGCTCAGCGGAAGCGGTGGCGGTCCTTCAACAGGACGCAAGCCCCCTGCTGACTTTGGACTGCCTTCACTCTCCGCTGTCTGTCCCACAGAAAGTCCCCTATCCGAAGAACCCTCCGAGGTTCTATGGGACTTTGGTATCGCTATGGTGTCGGAGGTACAGTGCGCTTGAGGATCGGCAGGTTGTATCGCCGAATCGGAGCTTACTCCTTCGCTGTTCACCTGAAAGCAGTTGCGACAGCGAGGACAGCGAATTTTGCGACCGAGCTGATCCGACCGTAAACCCAACTTAGCATTACAATCAGGGCAAGTAATCTTAAGCACCGGCCGCTGAGACATAGGCGAATCCCCCCAAATCGGCTGTGCCACCCACCTCATTTCTCACGCTACAGACCTACACCCTTTCCCGAATCCACACAACCCGCATGACCCGAGCAACAGTACTTCAGTCACCCCCAGAAGCACCCATGCAGCGAGTCGCACTGGGGTCTGGACTAAATACCGCTTCTGTTACGTTTGATAAAACTATACCGTATCTTGCTGCCCCCCTTCAACTATCCGCCCCATGACCCCTGTCACAAATCCTAATAAAGATTTCGAGCATCGGTTCTAACCCACACGGAAGACCAATCTCAGAACAAGGCATCGCATCAATTGCGTGCACAGAAACTGGCCCAGAAAATTACCAGCCATTCCAGCCGAGTTCTGTGCGCAAATCCGATGTCCACCGCCAGAAGTGCCTTTCACACGTTCCGGCAATCAACGTGATCCGGTTTGACGAATGTTCCCTCTTGATTCTTACTCTAACTGAGCAGCGACTGCTACACAACCTTGGCAGGCTAAGTCCTTTGAAGGACTGCTCCGATCCCCGTCCCTATGCTTGGTCCGTATGTAGCCAAAGGAGGATGAGCATAATCCAGGGTAGTACTTTTTTCACCGGGGCCAGCGGGCGGCGACGGCTTCCGCCTGAGCAAACACCCGCATCAGATTCGCCCCGAGGATCTTGTGGATTTCTTCCCGTTTATAACCACGGTCGATAAGCGCCTGAGTCAGGTAGGGATAGCAGGAAACATCGTGCATCTGGGCCGGCAGTTTGGATACACCGTCGAAATCCGACCCCAACCCCACATGGTCGATTCCCGCCACCCGCACGATATGGTCGATGTGATCGACGATGGTGTGAATATCTCCTGCGGGATAATCGTTTTCACGGGCCCATTGGCGATAGGCCTCCCGGACCCGTTCTTCATCGTTGGGGTACTTCTTTTGAAGTTCTCGAAGCATTTCGAACATCCGTCGGGTGGCTCGTGCCCCTTCCGGAACAAGAAAGCCCGAATAGAAGTTGACCATCACGATACCACCGTTCTCACGGACCAGCCGGAGCACGTCATCGGGAACGTTGCGGGGATGATCCGCCACTCCCCGAGCTGATGAGTGGGAGAAAATCACAGGTGCCCTGCTGACGCGCAGGGCAGCTTTCATGGTCTCATCGGAAACATGGGACAGGTCCACCAACATTCCCAAACGATTCATTTCCCGGACGACCTGTTCTCCGAAGGGAGACAATCCCCGTGCTCGGGGCACGTCGGAACAGGAGTCGGCCCAATCCAGGGACTCCGAATGGGTCAGAGTCATGTAACGCACGCCCAGACGGTAGTAACACCGCAGCACCTCCAGGGAGTTATCGATGGAATGTCCACCTTCCACTCCGATGAGGCAGGCGATCTTCCCCGCTTGACGAATCCGCTGGATGTCCTGGGTACCATAGGCCATTTCAAATACATCTGGATAACGGCGGGCCAGCTCGTGAATCACCTCAATCTGCTCGAGTGTGGTTTTGATAGCCAGACCTTGACGAGCATAGCTAGTCGGAACGAACGCACTCCAGAATTGCGCTCCGACATGTCCACGTTTCAAGCGTTCGATGTCTGTATGGAATCGCTTCTGGGGTTTGCGTAAATCGATGTTGCGAAAGCTGGGACCATCCTTACTCCGCAGTTCCCAGGGGAGGTCGTTGTGTCCATCCACCAGTAAGGCGGCACGGTGAATCTCCAGGGCCTGCTCAGTCAGCTGCACGACACCTCGTGTTCCTGGCCCTTTCGGCGATGGAGAAACCGATTTCGGCGAGTTTGTTCCATTCTGTTCCAAACACACGGCTTGGGTAATCCCTAAACCCATACCTGTTCCTACAGAAAGAAGAATGACGAACACAGAGCGCACGCTAGTCATCGAGTCTCCTTGGGGTCAAGCGAACCCGGGCATGTCGAGAGGAGTTTCTCTTTCCGGTTCAGGTCTGCCTGTTTCAGTCATGCTGACGGGGACTACTTTTCCACAGTGAGGAGCAGAGCGGGAGCTGCGTGCTCCGTCCCTTTCCCTTCATGGCGAGCCAGAACGACGATGGGGTGCTGCATCGGTGGAACCCAGGGTTCCGCATAGAGCACTACTTCGCGGCTCGTTTCTCGTTCGGTGATCAGAATCCCATTCAGACCGACGTTGAGCACGCGCACTCCGTGAGGTAAACCACGCACCTCCAGAGGCACCCGCCCTCGGAAGTTACCCAGGCGTTCAATGTCTACGATGAACCGGGTTTCCTGGCCAGGTCGGATCGTCAGACTCTGCATCCGCGGTCGGCAGATCAGGTCGGTATGAGGGCGCAGAGAATCTGGTCCCAGCGGATCGCTCCAGGCTTCGCGTGTGACCTCGCGGCCGTCAATCTGAGCTTGGGCCCGGAGTTTGAAGCGGAACTGAGGCGGAAGTTGGGCGTCTGGTGCCGCCGCTATGGTCACCGCTGTTGTAAATTGGCCCGCTTCGATGAAGGTGGGCGGCGACGAGAACCCCGGCGGCAGATCCACAAATTGCAGTTGCACGCGGCCGTCGAAACCATCCCGACGGGTGACCTCGACAGTGATGCTTGCTGCTCCCCCTTTCCAGATCACCGGCCGCTTCGGGACAAATTGAATCGCAAAATCCGGTTGGGGCCGACGGATGCGGAGTCGATAGGCATAATTCGGACCACCTGCACCGCGGGCATCGCTCAGACGCACGGTATAAACTCCCGTCGCCGGCGCTGTGAATCGCAGATACGAATCCTTGCCGTATTCCGGTCCCCCGTCGTCGTTGCGGTAGTGAAGCGTAAACAGAGGCAGACCATTCGGTGGAAACGTGCGTCCCGGCGGATGTATCTCCACCTTATACAGCGGCGTGCCCTGATAATGGACTGCAGGTGTTGTTTCCAGGTAGGCCAAACGCCGGCCCTGGAACTGATAGAACTGGCAATCATCATCGGGGTTGCGTGGCAAGGCCAGGACCCGCATCAACTCTCCATGAGCGTAGAGGTAATCATCGATGGCCAGGTCGTTCCAGCTCTCCAGGCGGATGCCCGGGGATGTCGCCTCATGATCGCGATGGGTGGTGTAAAAGACAGAGGTCGGTCGGAGGATGGCACGTGGGACCGGTTGATCTGCCGCGTCCCGGATTTCGATGACCGGGTCCAGAGGCGAGCCGGCACGGCGGGCCAGGACTTCGACGATCCAGGTTTCTCCCTGACGAGCAGAAAAGCGAATGTTCTGAACGGATTGCGGCTGCACCAGAATACCATCGGCCGCCATCCCCTGCTCTCCCAGGGTCAAATCCACCCCTTGAACAGGGTCCACATACTTCCCCTCCAGCTGATCGACGATCACCACGGCCTTCCCCCTGGGTTTTTCTCGCGCTGTCGGTCCCTGGGGGATCGCTGGCGGAATCTCCCAGGCACTGCCCAATGGTGCATCGGCAGGGATGCTTACCGGGATCTGCCAACCCTGGGGTTGTCCCAAATGGACTCCTTTTACTTGGACCGTTGTAGTCTTGCCTCGCGGCACACTCAGCGGGAAAACCTCCGTGATCACAGGAATCGGGCCGATGTGAAGCCGATAGGCGAAATCCTTCCCTCCCCGATACTGCCGATCGCGTATGGATAAAACATAGGCGCCCGCCTGGGACACTCTATAACCCAGGTGTCTCTCTCCTTCTGCGACCACGCGCCCCTGGGCATCCTGGAGGGTCAGGACCGCTTCCAGCTTCGATCCGATCTCTCCTGTCACTACCTCCATGCCGATCTCTTCGCCCGCTTGAGCCTCGAAGCGGTAGAAGTCTTCATCACCGGGGCGATCTATGCTCCCGACCACGGTCACAGGTAAGCGCACTGGTTCCGCCGTGCGGCTGGCATCCCCGGTTCCTCGCTCCGCGACTGAGGGAAAATGATCTACGATCAGCGGTATGGTGATCGGAGCCCCTGCAACTCCTGTGAAGCGTAGTGTCGTCGTGCCTATGGGAGCCTCAGGAGAGACGAAAACCTCGATGTTGAGAGTATCGCACGGGGCGACAGCAGGCTTCCAATGCAGTTGAATTCCCGGATGACTGACGGTGATTTCACGCAGAAACTCTAAATACCAGCCACGCACGGTCAGTTCGACTTTCTGACCCCGATGCACCGCTTCCGGTGTCAGACTGTGGACTTGGATGGGTTGGGGGAGTGGGGGCCACAAGGACAATACAGGGCGGCCGGCCTCATCCACCACCATCGCGCGACCATCATACCGGCCCAGGAGGAGGTGGGGGTGTTGGGGATGAACTGCCAGGTCCAGAACCGTGTCGATTTGGGGAGTCAGGACGCGATGCTCAGTCAGACGCGGGACGCTCCAGATTTTGATGACTCCCTCTTCCCCCAAACTGTAGAGCATTTGACCATCGGGTCGGAACGCCAAACGCCAGACCGGCTTCTCGTGGGCGTACACGGAGGCGACCAGCTTCCCCCCCTTGTCATCGGCTGCCCATAAACGCACAGTCTTGTCCACACCACCGGCCGCCAGGTGACGACCATCCGGATGCCAGGCAACGCAATAAACCCAGTCCGTCATCTCTCCCAACGTGTAGAGTCGCTGCCCGTCCTCAACACGCCAGACTTTCACGGATCGATCAGCCCCTGCCGACGCCAGCAGCCGCCCCTGGGGATGAAAGGATAGACCATAGACGGCATCACTGTGGTCCTTCAGGACGCGAAGCGGTTGGATCCGTTTCGCTGGTAGGTTCCGCGGATCTGGTGGATCCGGAATCTTCCAGAGCAGAATATCCCGATCGTAACCTGCGGAGGCCAGCAACGTCCCCTCAGGATGAAAAGCCAGGGCATAGATGGAATCCCGGTGTCCTTCCAGCACCAGCACGGGCTGATCCCGAGCCAGCCTTCCCGCTTCCGTCACGGCAAAAAGGCTGATCATACCCAGCCGTCCCGTCTCCCCATGGGCCACGGCCAGCCAACGCCCACGAGAATCGAATTGCAAAGAAGTGATGCGCCCGGACACTTCCGGAACAGGTCCCGTTATCTGACCCTGGCTATCGATCAATCGCAGATGCTGATGAATGGCTAGCGCGGCTGTCTTACCACCGGGGTGCCAGGCCACTGCAGTCACAGGGGGAGCTTTAACCGTTGCGGATGCCGATGCGGGAGGGGAAGCCGCAGGGTTCGAGGTCTGAACCAGCAGAAGGGAAGAGCGGCCCTCATTCCCCAGCCCGGGAAGAAACCACAGCGGATGCAGAAGCGTGATCCACAAGAATCCCGAAACCTTTACTGTCATCATGTTGACCCTTCCATCGGTTCGGTCTGTATCGCAGCAATCTTGTCTGTATCGCAGCACTCTGTATCGCAGCACTCGGACCGCGGTGCGTTGTCAGGCGCTGAGACCCCTGGGCGGGGAGGATCAGTGATTGAACAAAAACTCGCGGCTGGTCAGGAGCGCCCAGATCAGATCTTCCAGAGCTTCGCGACGGGCCTGGGGTCCTTGTTGGGCGGCCTCGGCCAGTAGGGCCAGACATTTCTGGCGTTCCTCGTCCTTGGGAGGACGAGAGAGAGCGTGCCAATACAGGTGTTCCAGGATTTCGCGATCCGTCATTCCTTTCTCGATCCATCGCGTCACGTGGTTGTTCTTTTCACGGAGCTTGTCGTTGAGGGTATGTCCATTATTCAGATGGAGGGTTTGCGTGATACTGGCCTCGGAGCTGCGTTCACAGGAGCAAACAGCCACCCGTTCCGCCCGACCAAAGGTCTCGAGAAAGTAGGAAGCGACGAGCGCATCAGGGACCTGGACCGCCCGTGTGCCTGGCGGGTAACTCGTGGTGGGCGTGAGGGCATCTCCCGCCGCAGACTTGACGCGATTGAAGAGGGTGGGAACACCCGTGATGTCCGAGTAGGCATCCAGGATCACCTCTGCTGGCAGCCGCCGCGGGTAGTAGCGGGAATAGAACCGGTCGTCGCTGACATTTCCCGGCAAGGGTTGGGAGGAACGCTGGTATGCCGCAGAATTGAGAATCAGCCGGAGGATATGCTTGACATCGTAGTTGTGCTGCACAAACTCTGCCGCCAAAGCCTGAAGCAAGGCCGGGTGGGTGGGAGGATTCGAGGCCCGCAGGTCATCGTCGGGTTCCACCAGCCCCCGACCCATCAAGCGACGCCAAAGGCGGTTGACCATTGCGGGGGCAAAGTACGGATTTTGGGGTGCGGTGAGCCATTGGGCCAAATACTGCCGCCGCGAGACACTCCCATCTGCAGGTAAGGGCGGACCATCGAGGGGGCGAGGCCGTAAGGCAATACCCCGTCGGGGATGCAACGCCTCGCCTTCCGGACGATCACCTACCACAACCTCGCCGGGACGATCGCCACTTTTCAACTGGACCTGAGCGAAGAGGTTGGCAAACGCCCAATAATCATCCTGCGTCCACTTCTCCAAGGGATGGTTGTGGCATTTCGCACAACCTATGGCAAACCCGAGAAAGGTCAATGCCGTAGCCTCGGCCAGGTCGCTGACATCTTTGTGGATCACAAAATAGTTACCGCCACCGTTTTGCAAATTGCTGCCCGTGGCGGTCAATAGATCACGAACGAAACGATCCCACGGCTCGTTGTCGGCCACAGCCCGACGAATGCGCCGATAGTAAGCCCACATCGCTGATTCCGGCAATTTCCGCGTCGAAACGAGAAAGAGGTCAGACCATATATAGGTCCAGTAATCCACGTATTCGGGAAGTTCCAGCAAGGCATCGATCAGTCTCTGCCGCTTGTCTGGCCGCTGGGAATCTGGACCCTGTAAGAATGCCTGAGCCTCCTGGGGTGTCGGCAAACGGCCGATCGTATCCAAATAGACTCGACGTAAAAACTCCTCGTCGCTGCACGGCGGGGAAGGTGGCAACCGCAATAACTCCAGGGTGGCCTGGATATGGTCATCGATCACGTTGTGACGAGTCGCCTGGCGGAACCGTTGTACATCTTCGGGCGTCAAGGGCGGGTAAGGAACGATGACGGAAGCTACGGCGACCAGAGTGTCAAAGCCCACCACAATCCCGGCCACACCGGGAGCTTGGGTGGTGACGGTCCCGAACTCATCAACCGTGGCTGTGGGTTCATGACTCGAACTGAAACGGGCCCAAGGAGTCACGTCCACCACAGTACCATCCTGATAGTGAGCACGGACCACCACACGCATGTTCTGTTTCGGCGATAGCAAAAGATGGGAGGGATATACTTCCAATTTCCGAAGCGTTCCTTCCCCCGGTTTTGGCCCCGGAGCCCCCGCCGTTATCCACTGAAGCAGTAGCTGGTAATTGTCGTCCCCTTCCACCAACCGCCTGCCACCGCCATGAGGGATGATCCGCGCCGCTTTGCGGAGCAACAGGCTCTCTTTAGGGTTGTGGAGGTCGATCCGACGACTCAGAGCCTGACGCGTGAGGACGAAATGATCGCTCTGGGGATCGAAACCACGCAGGGACAACTTCAATCCTCCCTTCCCGGCCAACGCACCGTGACAGGCACCCGAATTGCATCCCAACCGTGTCAGCACAGGGATCACATGACGCTGGAAACTCCAGCTAGCGGGACGGTCCAACCCCTGGACCTTCACCCGAATCTGGGCACGCTGTTGACCCACGACGGCCGTGACCGTTGCCTCGCCGTTGCCCAAAGCAATCAGTGTGTTACCCCGATCCACGCGCACCACATCGCTGGTAGACAGAGACCATTGCGCCTGGGCTGTCTGATCCGCAACAGCGCGGCCGTTTTCTTCCTCCACAACCACAACTTGCTGATGGGGATGCTCCGCGGACAGGAAGACTTCAGGAGGATAAATCTTCAATTCGCCGGCCCAGCCCGTCGGCGTCTGAACAATCAAAATCCCCACCGCACAGCACCAACCCAGAAAGCGACGGCCGAGCGTTATCCTCCCTATCATAGCCAAGCTTCTCCTGTTGTTGAGCAACATTTATGATGCAATTCGGTGCTCACCTTCGGTGTCATATGCGCTGATAATCCTGCTCCGCTCTAACGATCCTGTCACATGCATGGCCCAAAGGAATCCTCGGAATGCTCGAAACCGATCAGAACAGCTCATCGATAGGCTTGACGCTGTAGTCCACCAGCGGGATGGGGCGATTCTGCGGTCCCGGCAACTCCTTATGGGGATCCAGCCCCAACGCTTTGTAAACGGTAGCTGCGAATTCGGCGGGGGTCACCGGGCGAGTCTTGGGGGCGTATGCCAGGTCATCCGATTCTCCGATCACCTGGCCGCCACGGAGCGGTCCGCCGGCCATCAGGATGGACCAGACCCCCGGATGATGATCCCGACCACCAGCCGGATTGATCTTGGGTGTGCGACCGAATTCACCGACCGCTAACACCATGGTCGTAGCCAGGAGTCCCCGATCGTGCAAGTCCTCCAGAAGCGCCGAGAAAGCGTTGTCGAAGTTCGGAGCGACCTCGCGAGCCATCTGTTGAATGTCCGTAAAGGGTCGCGATCCGTGAATGTCCCAAGTGACTTCATCAAAGACCGTTTCAAACATATTGACCGTAACGAAACGGACTCCCGCTTCGATCAACCGACGAGCCAACAGGCAGGACTGACCGAAACGCGTTCTCCCATAACGGTCACGCAATTTGGCTGGCTCCTGGTCCAACGCAAAAGCCGCACGTGCCCGAGCGCTGGTCATCAACTGATACGCCCGATTGAAGCTTTCATCGAGTTGCTGCAAGGCAGGCGCATTCTCCAGGGCCCGAGTCGTTCCATCGACCAACTCACGCAACTTTTGGCGTCGATTCACACGAACAGCGCTGAGGTAATCCGGGGGCAGCAAATCGGGAACGCGGAACTGCGGGTCATTCGGATCAGCGTTGAGTATGAAGGGGTCATAGGCCCGTCCCAGGTATCCCGCCGTGTGCCCATGAGGTAGATTGCCTCCGGTTCGCCCGATCGGTTTAGGAACGACAACATGGGCCGGCAGTTCGCCACGGTTACCCCGCAAGTATCCCAGAACACACCCCATGTGGGGATGTTCCACCCCACCTGTAAACAGACGACCGGTTTGCATCATCTGATGACCGGTGTCATGGACGGCCGTGGCTGTGTGGTAGATCGACCGGATGATGGCATACTTGTCGGCATGGCGTGCCGTCTTGGGGAATATCTCACTGATTTGAATCCCCACCACGTTGGTGGATATGGGCCGGAATGGACCACGTACCTCCTCCGGTGCTTGCGGTTTGGGGTCGAACGTGTCGAGCTGACTGGGCCCACCTACGAGAAAGAGCAGGATGCAATTGATGTCCTTATCCCCCTCAGCTCCCCGCGCACGATGATAGCCAGCTAGGGTCACACCCAACGGAGCCAACGCCCCAGCATGCAAAAAATCTCTCCGTGTCCAGCCGTCACAAAACCGCGCCCCACGTGCAGCATCCAGGCGGATCATAGCTTCCTCTCTCCCGGCAGAATTGGCAGCCCTTCAGCCTTATATCTTACAACACATTTATCTTATCTCCTCAGAAGATTTCTATCTATACTCTTACCCACAAGATGACTTTCCCGTGTGTACCATCCCCGTGGCGCACCAACGGTACCGACGAGCAACGAAACTCCAGAAGTCGGGAATCTCACGGTACCCAGAAGTTGGAAATCCACCTGTGCAACCCAGGCATGCGGAAACAGCCCGCTACTGGCCGAAGAGGCGAAAGAGGCTGTTGCACTCCAGCTCCATCCGGCTGCCCCGGCAAGCCCAGCTAATAATGTGCCTAGGTACAATGGACGGTACTGTGCCTTGAGATGAGAGGAAGGTTCTCCCCAAACAAGGTCCGCGGCAATGGTCGGAAGCCGGTAATCTACCGGGACAAATAGCGACGGAACCACCCTGGTTGTGACGAGAAAGGTTTCGATCCCTGCGAGGCTGGAAGTGGCATGAGGGCAATCTGGATTTTGGCGGCGAAGGACATTCGGCTCCTGTTACGCGATGCCCGCAGTGCGGTGATCCTGCTGGTGACCCCCCTGGTGTTGATCCTCGTACTCGGAGTTGCCCTCGGGGAAGGGTTCGGGGAAAAGCCGGATGATCGTCTGCGGATTACGGTGCTGAATCTGGATCGGGGATTGCCGCCGGGAGTGGATTTCCCCGAAAAGTCCTGGGGAGAAGTTGTGCTGGATGACCTTAGCGCCACGCCGGACATCCGTGTCGAATTGCTCCAGACGCGTGCCGAGGCCGAACGGTTGATCACTCGTTCCCGCCGGGCTGCTGTGCTGATCCTGGAGGGTGATTTTTCCGAGCGTTTGCATCGTTGCTCCTTTCTCGCCGAGGGGGATCCACCGCCGATCAACCCTTTAGGCCGAGATGGAGTACGTCTGGAATCGTTGGGAGTGCAATTGTTGACAGACCGGACTCAACCGGTATCCGCTGCCATGGTCGAGCAGGTCATCCAGGTGGCCCTCATCCGGGTCATCGTTCCCTGGATGATCGGCCGGGCTTTTGAGCGTGTCGGAGATGAGGCGTTCATGAGTACGGTCGCCCGCCGACTACAGCAGGTTCGCCCCATTCCGGCCGCGGTGTTGCAGGAACTCGATCCTGTGGTGCAAAAGCTGCTGGTAAATTTGACCCAGGATCCCGAGTTTCTCACGATAGTAGCTGCGGAGTTCGCCCGAAGCGATCCGGTCCGTGCCGTCGGGGATGCTACCGTGGTCCAGCGTCGCTCCGGCGAGTTTCGTCGGGCGATCCACCGAGCCTTCCAAAATCCGGAACTTCTTTCCCGTATCGGCCGTGACATCGCCTTTGGGGAAGTGCTGACGCCGGCTGTGCGTCGGGAGGTCGGACCACGAGTTCAGGAAGGGGTCGCCGATCTGTTCCCCAATTACAATTTCCGAGCTCGGACCTGGGCGGAGTTGGTCAAAAGCGAACCGCGGCAACCAGGGGCAAACAACCGTTCTCCCTGGCGGGATACCGCCGGCACTGGCTTCCTCGGACGCGGTGCCTTACGCTATCAACTGTTGGTCCCAACCTACACAGTCCTCTTCATGTTCTTCCTGGTGCTGAGCGGCGGCTGGTTGTTCGTCGCCGAGCGGAAACATAACACCCTGCTCCGCCTGCGTGCCGCACCTCTGAGCGAGGGCCAGATTCTGCTCGGCAAGATGTTGCCCTGTCTGGCCTTGTCCCTCTTCCAAGGCTGGTTCCTCTTTCTCTGCGGCAAGTGGCTCTTCGGCATGAACTGGGGAAACCAACCGCTCTATGTGCTGCTTGTGTTGACTGCCACCTCCTTCTCAGCCGTCGGACTGACTCTGGTGATCGCCAGTCTGGCACGCACGGAAACCCAGGTCTCCGTCTATGGCACCTTGCTCGTCCTGGTGATTGGGGGGTTGAGCGGAGCTTTGATGCCTCGGGACCTCATGCCCGAACAGATGCGGACCATCAGCCTGATCACCCCTCCTGCCTGGTCTCTGGAAGCAATTCTACATGCCCTGGCGGAACCGGAGCCCGATCCCTTGCGGATCGGCCAGGCCTGTGCCTTGCTCCTGGCCTTCA
>Ga0197142_1002851_pt1 | contig 14846 bp, 14 predicted proteins | sample GBS60_MetaG_FD_148614 | JGI IMG/M metagenome (GOLD analysis project Ga0197142, IMG submission 148614) | Sediment microbial communities from Great Boiling Springs, Gerlach, Nevada, United States - GBS 60_MetaG | ecosystem: Environmental > Aquatic > Thermal springs > Hot (42-90C) > Sediment... | reverse complement strand
CATAAGCCTGAATTGCTTCGCCAAAGGCACGCTCGGCAGCAGCAGCTCGTCGGAGCAGATCGGTGACCGATCCTGATTGCGGATCGCTAGCCACCTGTTCGTAGAGTGTCGCCGCTTCTTCAAGATAAGCGGCAGCCTGTACCAACGTTGTATCAGCAGCAAATCGCTCGCGCAAAAATGCAGCATTATCGCGGCGGAATCGGGCCGTGGTGGCAAACAACTCGCCGAGCTGAGCAGAATTCACTCGCTTTTGTTCGATCTTCTCAATCAGTCGTTCGAGCGCAACGACTCCCGACGTTGGACCGTACTGATCTGCGCCAAGCGTGACTCGCGCTAATTGCTGCCAGATCGGCTTGAAATCACTAACCGGCGCAACAGGCGTAAAGACAGTCAGGTTGTACCGCCACGGATAGCCAAAAACCGCCGCCTGAGACTCCATTGCGGCCAACAGTTGCGCGTGAGTTCGATACAAACCGCCGGCCCCCGCCGGATATTGACCGGGCTGACAGGGAGCCGGAGAGAGGCAGACTGTCTCGTAGACAAAAAAACCGTCTTGGTCGTAACCTGCCAGTATGTCGCTATGCGCGACAAAGGTGGGATGGTCGTATAGCCGACCCATATCAAGTGCAACTCGCACCGGATACCCTTGAGCAATAAATGAACGCGCTGCTGCAATCCACAGATCAGGGTCATCTGTCACATAGTACTGACGTTTCAGACCTAGGTACGGCGCTGCCACGAGCATGCCGATTTCCGGGTCTTGACCAAAGGGAATGAGCTCATCACTATCGGGAATAGTGGTAAAACCGTAAGTAAAGGCCATCAGCAGATCAATTGCCGGTCGCGGCTGGTGATTCCCGTGCTGAGCAGCAATCATCTGTAGACTGGTTGACTGGCAAACCGGCAAATCGGCGGCGATCCAGGGCATATCCTGGAGGGTACTTGCAGCAGGAGCAGGCTGAATATCGGCTGCGGTCAGGTAGCGAGCTTGATAGACGCTTTGGTAGTAGTACGATAACATCGCCTTCGTCAGCAGCGGCCAGCCAACAACAATACTGATGCCAACTACCACAACGATCCCGCCGAGAATGACCGTGATACGACGCCAGTGCATAATCTCTCACTTACGCGACATCCTGATACCTGCCTAATCGTAGCATACACCTGAATATCCTTACACGATGAAGATATTCATCTGGCGAGATCAAATCACTACCGACGCCGAGACTATCACGCAAGCTAACTTTCGTGACGTTGCCGCAGGGGCTTGATCCGCTGCACCTGATGATTGGTAGGCAAGGTATCAGATTGACGACGCGACCGCCGCAATGGGGCACAACATGCGACCAAAAACCAGGCCAGACCGGCAATCACGAGCACTAACAGCCCCTGAACGAGGGTAACGAGACCGGCCACCTCCATAGACGTACCTCCGTAATCTGACGTTGAGGATGATCTTACTCGTAGAATAAGTATATGCTAATAAAAAGATTTTGTAAACCAGTAAGTGTGTAAATTCCTCAACGGATGACCATCCACCAGAGGTAACCGGCAATATGGGCCAACATCAAAACCACCATCGTCGCGGCCCCAGCAACAGGCGAATCAGTACGGGTCAGGCGGAACGCGGTATACACCCCAACCGGCAGGGTTACAACAACAGCTAGCGCCACGGTAGGCGGTACCAGCCATGGACTGAAACATACCGGCAATCCATAGGCCAGGAGCAGACTCGCCCACCACCACCAGCGCACCTTTTTGCCGTAGATCACGGCAAGCGTGTATTTCCCTACCTGAGCATCTGCCTGCCGGTCTGCCCAGTGCACACCAATGATGCAGACCAATGCAGCAGCAACTATCGGGAGCAGTTGCAGATAGACGCGCAGTGGCGGCACGCCATGCGCACAGGCGTAAGCCATGAGCGGCATTAACAAGCCGCCAAGAAGAGCATTCGTCAACTCGCCCCAGCCGCGTCGTTCAAGCGCGGCCGGTGGTACCGAATACAACCAGCCACCGAGCAAGCCAAGCGTGAGGATGATCCCGGCAACCACGGGGATCGCCTCCGTTACAACCGCCCATACGCCGAAAAGGATGGTTAAAAGACTCACCACCAACGCCGCCCGTAGCGCCAATGCTCGATCCGCAAAACCAGCCGCAATCGCTCCGCTGCCACCAGACATACCGGTATGACGAGCCAGCGCATCGGTATCGGCATCAGCGTATTCATCGGCATAATGAGCAGCCAGATTTGCCAACATCGTCAGCACTAAACCGACCGCTTGCGGTTGCCAGGCTACCGGCCCATCGGCGGCAGCAATAGCAACTCCTACCGCATACGCCAACACACCACTCGGCAGAATAAGCGGACGACTCATCAGCCATAAGCCGTAGAGTTTTGTTGAAAGGTAAGCCATCGCAAACAACCTCTGAAATATTCGCAGGCGTCGAAGAGCGAGAAGACAGAGAGAGTGTCTGAAACATACTGCTACCTTCCAGGCGTACAGGCCTCTGGCCCATATTCTGACATAGGCAGGTAAGAACCTCTTTCATTGTCGATGATGTACGGCACCGCGATGAGTTGTAGCACACCAGGGCACCTCACCTTCCCACTAACCCTATTTCTCTCCCAAAAAAATGGGATGAGAAAGGGGGAGGTGAAGCAGGTGATCTGAGACGGGAATATTCAGACACTCTCGTAGACATTGTATCATCGTGGTACAACCCGACTCAGCAGCGAGCGAAGAAGAGAGAGGAAAGAGAAACTGTACAATGAGAATAGTCAGACCTCGCCCTTTTCTGCTGACAAACCGCACCTATGTTGCTGTATTACCAAAGTTTGACCCAACCCTCGTGAACTATCGCATCCGTCGCGGGAAATGTAAACATCCACTCACTAAACGCTGTTCCCATGGAGGGAACAAAACCATCGTATACCCGGGCAGAATAAAAGCGTCGACCGCAAAATACGCAAACACACTCTAAGCAACTACTAACCATTACTTGAGCAAATCTTGAGCTTCGTTCTGCATACTAACATCGCTGAAAGTTGATCTTGGAGGTGATTGTATGCGTCGTACAGTTTTTCTACTGTTACTCGTCCTTGCAGCCTGTAGCCAGGCACCTGTACCAGCACCGATGAGTGGGATGGATCATTCAACGATGCAAATGCATTCCGATCAAATCCCGTATGATGCACTATTCATCGATAGCATGATCGTCCACCACGAGGGCGCAGTAACAATGGCCCGCCAAGCTTTGCAAGAGAGTCAACGTCCTGAGATTCGGCAACTGGCAGAAGCAATTATCGCTACTCAGGAAGCAGAAGTTGCCCAAATGAAAGCCTGGCGTCAGATGTGGTATCCAGATTTGCCCCCAACGGGTGGTATGGCAATGGAGATGGGGCCGATGACGGTAGCTGAAGGCGATGCACCTTTTGACCAACGCTTTATCGAGGCCATGATCCCGCATCATGAGGGTGCTATTGCGATGGCGCGTGATGCGCTGCAAAACGCCGAACATGCTGAAATAAAAGAACTGGCACGTGCTATCATTACAGCACAAGAGGCCGAGATTCGTCAGATGCAAGAATGGTTACGCACCTGGTTCAATCAGTAGCAATACACCGGAGAGAAGGTATTCCCGTTTCTTTACCCGATTTTGCAGACTTCTGGCCCACATCCGAGATAAGTGGGTAGAACCAGTGCAAGCGCAACGTCACACACTGGAGGGCAGATTTGGAACCTGCCCCGCCAGTGTGGTGACGGGTATGATCGGCAAGTAATGCTATTCTGGCGATAGCGCGAACGACTAAGGGGACGTGGCTGCTGGCAACTGGCGGCAAAGCATGTTTGAGTCCACTGCAAAAACTCACCACGGAGCACACAGAGTACACAGAGCGTGTAAGGTTTATGAATAAAAGGATCATTTTTGGCCATTGGGCGCATGGAAGAAAAATTTTTCACAACCCTATGTTCAATGAACGATAAAATTATCTTTAGTCTCTGTGATCTCCGTGGTCTCTGTGGTGGAAAGATCACCTTTTTGCAGTGAAGTCATGTTTCAAACACGCTCATAGCAACAAGCATAGCACCTATGACCGCACCGGTAATCTTAATTGTCGATGATGAGAAGCGCCTGCGCGAACTGGTGGAGCAGTACTTGATTCAGGCCGGCTTTCGGGTCTTACAGGCTACCGATGGTGTTACCGCACTTACCCAGGCCCGAATGCTACACCCTGACCTGATCATCCTCGATCTCATGCTGCCAGAGCTAGACGGTTTTGAGGTGTGTCGTCACCTGCGCACCTTTTCTGATGCCTATATCTTGATGCTAACTGCCAAAGCAGAGGAGGTTGATCGGATCAGCGGATTGGAGATCGGTGCTGATGATTACCTCGTCAAACCGTTCTCTCCCCGTGAACTCGTTGCCCGAATACGAGCACTGTTGCGCCGACCACGGCACATTATGGATAAAGGTACGCCCCGAACCATTACGGTTGGCCCTTTGTCCATCGATTGTGATGCGCATACTGTCACATTAGATGGCGAAGCGATCAATCTGACACCATTAGAGTATCGCCTCTTAACTATACTGGCAACAGCACCCGGACGAGTCTTTTCGCGTGCTCAATTGCTCGACCACGTGTGGGGAAACGACTACTTTGGCGATGAACACGTTTTAGAAGTCCATATTGCGAATTTGCGAAAAAAGCTTGGCGACGATCCAGCACGACCGCGGTTTATCTTTACCGTGCGCAGTATAGGATATCGATTTGGGGCGCGACCGTGAAAGACTGGCTAGCACGCGGCGGATTACGCCGCCGTTTATTATTAATGAATCTTCTGAGCATCGCTGCTGGGGCGATAACACTGTTAACAATCACGATCATTTTTGCACCGGGCTTACATGATCGACTGATGATCGCCTGGTTGGGACCACATTGGACAGACGCGGCTAATGCGGACATGGTGGAAATGGAACGAGCAACGAATGAAATCTTTACATTGGCTATGCTTCAAGCCCTGACTATCAGCAGTGGAGCAGCGATAATCGTAGCTGTCGTTGTGAGTGTGGTCACATCACGACAGATCGTGCAACCAATCGAGCATCTCTTGCAAATCACACGCCGAATCGCCACCGGCCATTACAGTGAACGGGTACCACTGCTTGGCGATCACGAACTGAAACGACTGGCAAGCCAATTTAACCTGATGGCAGCCGCATTGGAGCGTGCGGAACAACGTCGAATAGCGCTGATCGGTGATGTTGCCCACGAGCTACGTACCCCTCTGGCAACGATTGCCGGCTACATTGAAGGGATGCTCGATGGAGTGGTTGAGCCTGATGAAGCAACCTGGGCATTAGTGCTTGACGAAGTTTATCGCTTGCGCCGACTAACCAACGATTTGCAAGATTTATCGCGCCTCGAATCACACCAGATTGGATTGCACCTGGAACCGATAGCACCGATACATTTGATCGAGGCTGCATTAGCCCGCCTGAGACCACAATTTACTACGAAAGGTATTGCGCTTTCCGTACAGGTTTCTCCACATCTGCCACTGGTCTGGGCCGATCGTCATCGAATATTGCAGGTTTTGGTCAATTTGTTGGGAAATGCTCTGCAATATACACCAAACGGTGGACAGGTCATTATTAACGCCAATACCAATGGTGATACTGTGCGTTTCTGCGTTCGGGATACCGGCATCGGCATCGCTGCCGAACATCTTCCGCATCTCTTCGAGCGCTTCTACCGCGTCGATCCTTCTCGCACACGAGCAACCGGCGGCAGCGGGATCGGTCTCACCATCTGCAAGGCGTTAGTAGAATTGCATAGTGGACACATCGGAGTCGCGAGTGACGGCCTAGGACAGGGCGCAACCTTCTGGTTTACCTTACCTTGCTGTAATCACTCATAGCGTACCAGCAATCTGCACTTCTGCATTGTAGTTGTGCATTGACCAGGGACTGAACGTAAGCCTCTTTGACAACATTACACGCTCATTGACAAAACATTGCATCGAGCGTATACTTGATGTGAAATATTCACATAGAACCATTTTTCGTGCACAATTTCGCTTATGCTTATTGAATTCAGTGTCACCAACTATCGCTCATTCCGCGATCGCGTCACACTCAGTATGGAGGCGGCGGATATTGCGTCGCAACCGCCTTCGCTCGACGAGCAGAATGTCTTTACCACTCATCGTGGACTGCGCCTGCTCACAAGTGCGGTCGTCTACGGCGCCAATGCCAGTGGGAAAAGTAATCTGGTTGCGGCGATCAATGTGATGCGCAAGCTTGTGTTGAACTCATCACGTGATCGCTGGACGAGCAGACTGATCGACATCGAGCCTTTTCGGTTGAGCACGACAACCGAAACTACGCCATCGATGTTTGAGATCGTCTTCTTGGTCGATGGAACGCAATACCGGTATGGGTTTGCGATTGATCGCCAGATCATCGTTGCAGAATGGTTGTACCGGCTAGGAAAAGCACGCGAGGCGACGCTTTTTGTGCGTGACAGGCAGGCTATCAAGATCAATCCGCGCACATTCCGTGAGGGACGTGATCTCGAAGTTCGCACCCGACCCGACGCGCTTTTTCTCTCGGTGGTTGCGCAGTTCAACGGCGCTATCGCAAGGCGTCTGACGGAATGGTTCGCCGCTCTTGATGTCAATACCGGTGTGACAGATTGGGGCGATATGGCGTTTGCGCTTGCCAATTTTGATACCTCGCCACATCGCCAAACCATCGAGGCCTTCATGCAGCGCCTCGATACCGGCATCGAACGCCTGGAACCGGAGCGTCTCCCTCTGACAGAAGACGAACTTGATGACATGTTGGGATTCTCAGTGCATATAAGGCCTGTATTGCTTGATGAACGTTTCCCCCATGGTGCAACAGTCGAGCGCATTCGTGTGCATACCTACCATCAGCGCTTCGATGCTGAGGGACGACCGGTTGACCGCGTTGCATTCGACCTCGAACGTCATGAGTCGGCAGGCACGCAGCGGCTCTTCGCGCTCGCACCTCCCATCATCCGCGCCCTCAAAGAGGGTGGGGTGCTGGTGATCGACGAGTTTGACGCTCGTCTTCATCCGAATCTGGCAATGGAATTGATCCGCCTGTTCAACAGCCCAACCACGAATCCGCACCATGCGCAACTTATTGCGACAACCCACAATACCAATCTGCTGAGCGCAAAGCTGTTCCGACGCGATCAGGTCTGGTTCGTTGAAAAATCGCGCCAGGGCGCCTCCGATCTCTACTCGCTGGTAGAATATCGTATCGACGGCAAAATTGTCCGCAATGATGCATCGTTCGAGAAGGACTATATCCTTGGGCGCTACGGCGCCATCCCCTTCATTGGCGATCTCCGTGAACTCCTGGGAGTATCCCATGGCGAAGCACGAAGGGAGGATTAAACGACATCAGGGACGCCGCGGGCGCATTGTTGGTCGGCGCGAGGTTCGACAGCGCTTTCTGATCGTTTGTGAAGGCGAACAGACTGAACCCAACTATTTCCGGGCTTTCCAGGTTCCTGGAGTAGTTATAGACATTCGCAGTACGAATAATCGCGGATTGGATATCATTAACAAGGCAATACAGCTTCGTACCGAAGATGAGTATGATCAGGTCTGGTGCGTATTTGATCGCGATGACCTGCCAAATGCTATCATCCACCAAGCCTTCAATCAAGCGAGAAGGGCAAATATTAACATTGCCTTTTCCAATCAAGCGTTCGAGTTATGGTATCTCTTGCATTTCGGGTACTACAACACTGCCATGCCGCGCAATGGTTACCGCACACGGCTATGCAGTTATCTGAAACCTCTCGGGTACACATACACAAAGAACAGCACAAATATGTATACCGTTCTTCTTGACCGACAAGCCACCGCGATTGATCATGCACGCCGCCTGTACAATCAATACAACCCCTGGGATCCAGCGACTGCTGATCCCTCAACGACGGTTCATCTGCTCGTTGAAACATTGAATAAGCATCGGCGTCCATAATGGAATAGCGGCGAGAACTCTCACTGATAGACGACAACGGGCACTAGCCCACTATCATCGTCGGGATAAGCAGATGAACGCCAAGTGGATGATGCTGACGGTTGTGGTGATGGGATAGTCACGCCAATAGTACGCGGATATGCGTGTGCAGGTTCCCGACCGGCGACACTCACCATTGCCGTCGTCGCTGTCATGGATGGCTCTCTGATACCCCGCACGTAACGAGCAATCAAGACACCTAACATCCCTACAGCGTATCCCATTCCTGTTCCGGCAATTTCCTGGGTTTTGGGGCTATTGCATCACATGGCGAACGGCGATTCGTGTGTTAAGATAGGCAATAAAGCGAGACAGCGATCGATCATCAGGGTTCATCGCATGCACCTTCAGGAGCGACGTATACGGAACCTGTATGAGAAACCTTGGAGGGGAGACAAGTGGAATCGTATCATTAAGGCGTATTGAATGCTGGCGAAGATGATCACCGCAGTTCAACTTATTCCGTACAGGACTTCCAGCGACGACTACGCTCTCACCGAGCAGCTCAAGGCTCATTTTGCTCAGATGAAACAGGAACGTTATCCAATGTATTTGACGCTAGATGAGTTTGATAGAGTCCTCCGGTGGAAACTGCGTGGTCAGTACGGAAGACAGCGGGAGCGACGCGCAGCAAATACGGCTGAGGTAGTACGTGTCGTAACAGAAGCCGCTCTTTCTATCGAACATCCTGACAACGATTACGAAATTGAGCTACGGTTTGGGATACTATGCACACTTCGGGGAGTAGGTGTTCCGGTGGCATCGACCATCCTGGCTTTGGTATTTCCTGAAAGATATACGGTGATCGACTTCAGAGGTTGGAGGCAGGTATTTGGTGAAGCGAGAAGAACATTTTCGGTTTCAGACTACAAACGATACCTTCGCGAGATTCAGAAGCTAGCACAAGCGTTGGGATGGCATGTCCAGGAAGTTGACCTGGCAATTTGGGAGTATGATCGTATCAATGGCTGAAAGGCCGTTGTAACTACAGACAGAAGGCTCACCCACATTTGCATCCGATTCCGTGCCGCGAAGTGCAGCGGCACGGCTGAACCCAACCGCCGGGCTGCGTACAGCCGACGTGTATAGCGGATTGCAGGCACTTGGCCTTCACTAACCGTACCAGGCTTTTGCGTCAGGCTCAGCTCTCGCCACATCACTGAGATACTGCTGAAAACTCCCCGTCTGGCTAACCCATAGCTACTCGATCACCACGAACAGTGCATCGGCAATTCGTGGCCCTAACACTAACACTCGTTGATCAACGGCAATGACACAGCGCTGGAAGGGATCGAGAACTCGCACAAGGCTACGCCCCGGTAACAGCTCATGACTCCAAAGCCGTTGCAACAGATGAGGCTCGTAACCAACCCACTCGGCGACGCGGGTTAAGCGACAGCGCTGCCCTAACGGTGCATTCGAGACAGGTATCTCACTCGGTACCAGTTCACTCCGCCCAGGGATCGGGTTCCCGTGCGGGCACACCAGCGCGTGGCGCGTTTGTACAACCACTCGCTCGAGAAACAGCGAAGAGACTACCGGCGCCAGCCGAATGGCCTCGCGATGAACAAATATCCACGGTACGCCAAGTACATCGAACAAGAACCGCTCGAGCAGGCGATGACGCACAATTAGTTGTCGAGCTAGTGCATAGCCGTTTGTAGTCAATACCAGCTCCCCCTTTCTATCGGCGGTAATCAATTGGCGCGTCAGCAGACGTTGCAGAATCGGCAAGGTCTGCTCAGGCTCACCGCGCAGGTAACGCAGTAATTGGGTGGTAAACACTGGTTGGTCATGTTCAGCCAGAACGGCTAGCGTGAGCAGACACGTAGCATCAGGTTCCGCAAGCTGCATAGTTTCTTGTGCAAAAAGGAGCGGTAGAGAGGGTGTGACCATGGATGACACTCCACTTCGGAACGTTACACAGATAACATTTTATGTCAACCTAATAAAGATCGGCGTCGAACCGAATCGGTAAACCGAATGATCGACGCCGACCGCTCATCATCTCTTACCAGCAGCGGTGTTTACACCCATTCCACGCTGGCTTCAGGCTGCCGCTACCCATCGCGCCGATCGGTTCATCACTCGCTATGCACCCTGAATGGCTTCCCGCGTGGCTCTGCCACCAAATCAGGTCGGGTTGTGTCCAGAATAATCTCGTGCAATTCGAGTTTATTAGGCGCGACAAACGCCTCTTTCGGCAATGTACCGGAACGAGCATGCCCCTGGCGAAACTCGTCTGACCGTACCCACGCCTCGAAATGTGCCCGACTCTCCCAGGTGGTCAACACGATGTAGGGATCGCCAGGATTCACCGGACGAAGTAACTGATTGCTGATAAATCCAGGCATTCGGTCAACCAGACGAGCACGATTGCGAAAAGTTTCCTCAAATAGCTCCGCATAGTCGGGATGAACGAATATTCGATTCGCCGTCGTAATCATGTGCCATCTCCTCAACTAACTAAATCCGTATTGTCGTCGAGTCCGCAAGATCAGGGCGAGAAAGAACGGACCTCCGGCGAAAGCAGTGAGCAGCCCCACTGGAATCTCGGCTGGTGCTGCCAATGTACGGGCGAGCAAATCGGCCAATACCAACAAGGTAGCTCCACCGAGTATACACGCAGGGATAAGCAGGCGATGATCTGGCCCAATTGCCAGCCGAACCATATGCGGCACAATCAGGCCGATAAACCCAATTGGGCCGGTAAGCGCTACTGCTGCACCGGTAGCCAAGGCAGCCATCAACACCGCAAACCGTTTCACCCATTCAATATTGACACCGAGATGGCGGGCTTCCGCTTCACCCAATGCGAAGAGATTGAGATAGAAGCCCAATCGAGGAGCCAGGACAAGCGCTAACAGAATCGGTGGTGCTGCGGCCAATACCGTCTCCCACAACGCGCCCCCCAATCCGCCGAGCGTCCAGAAAACAATGGAACGCAACTGCGCATCGTCTGCCAGATAGGTCAAGAGACCAGTCATCGCGCCGGCAAGTGCATTGAGGGCCAGACCCACCAGCAAGAGCATCGCGATGTCGGTACGACCATGGCGCCGCGACAGGCGATAGACGAAAAGGGTTGTTGCAGCGCCAGCCAGGAAGGCAGCTATCGGTAGCGTATAGATACCAAACACTGCCACGCCACTGATAATGGTAAAGACAGCGCCAAGTGCAGCTCCACTACTTACCCCGATCAGACCGGGATCGGCCAGCGGATTACGGAATATACCTTGTAAGAGAGCGCCACTAACTGCCAATGCTGCTCCAACCAGCCCTCCTAACACGACTCGAGGAAGGCGAATGTTCCACAACACTGCAACCTGTTGTTGAGAGACTACGGTTTCTAGTGAAATCCCTACCTTGCCGAGCAGAATAGCTGCAACTGCATCGGGCGGAATGGGAACAGCTCCAATACCCACCCCCAGTAAGAGAGCAAACCCGAGCATCACGGCCAACACCGGAAAGATCCAGACTCGCCGAACGACCATCGTGGGACGCCCGACCGACACCGTAGTTGCGCTCATGATCCCCCCGCTTGCGCTACAACATCACGGAAAGCGGCAACTAGTTCCGCTAACGCCTGACCAGTACGTGGCCCCATTCCCAGCAGATAGAGATCGTCAAAGTCGATGACTCGTCGCTGTTGACCGGCTGGTGTATCGGCCAGGCCGGGAATCTGGAGCAGACCATCGACCCCACCAACCGACTCAAGACCCTTGGAAAGTACCAGGATTATATCTGGCTGCGCAGCAATCACCATTTCAGCACTGAGCGGGGCATAGTTTACAATACCGGCCTCGGTTGCGGCATTCGTTCCTCCGGCAGCAGTAATCATGGCATCAACCGCGGTATTGGCGCCAGCCACCTGTTGTACATCCGTCCCGCGCAGATAGAGAAACAACACACGCGGCGAACGAGCTAAAGCACCGGCTTCAGCACGCGCACGAGCAATCTCGGCTTCAACCTGACCGGCAAGTTTGTACCCTCGCTCTGGGATACCAAGCGCACGAGCCACAAACAGAATCTTTTGCATCGGCGCCTCTAGCGTTGGCGGGTCAGCTACCAACGCTACCGGAACTCCGGCTGAACGAATCTGAGCCAGAGCCTCCGGCGGACCGGCAGCCTCATCCCCGATCACCAACGTCGGATTCAACGAGAGAATACCCTCTGCATTCAGGCGACGCTGATACCCGATGTTAGGCAGAGCTTTGGTCTTCTCGGCGGGATATGTCGCGCTTGAGTCGACCCCAACCACGTAATCACCCATCCCCAACGCAAAGATGATCTCTGTAATATCGCCGGTCAAACTGACAATCCGGTCAACCGAATCGATAACAACCGTTTCACCCTGATAATCGGTCACCGTTGTCGGCAGTATTGGTTCAAGCGTGGCAACAGCAGTCGTTTCAGAAGCTACAACCGGTGCTGATGTTGGTGCTGGTACTGCCGTCGGTAGCGAGACAGGCGCTGGCACCCCGGTAGGCGCCGGAAGCGAAGTTGGAACTGTCGCAGAAGTTCCGGTTCCACATGCAGCAAGGACCACCAGCAAAAGAATTAGCGTGAAGCATTTAGCGAATCTCGGCCACATACGTATATCCACTCCCTTCAGTACCTTCCGGTAAACTAAGCACGAGCGGAGCAGCCACGTGCGGATGCGGTTGCACAATGATCGGTACACCGTACACATCGCTTAGCAGATCGGCGCGTAAGACATCCCATGGCTTACCGATTGCACGGAGGTATCCCTGATGCATTACCCCAACGCGATCGGCATAAAGAGCGGCTAAATTCACATCGTGGAGCACAATCAGAGCGGCGCCACCCTGATCGGCAATCTGGCGGGCCAGACGTAACACCCGATGTTGATGGCGCAAATCAAGCGCGGCCGTCGGCTCATCGAGCAGCAGAATGGGCGTGGTCTGGGCCAAAACACGCGCCATGTGCACCCTTGCCTGTTCCCCACCAGAAAGGGTCGGCAACGGACGATCAGCAAACATCGCTGTTTCTGTTTGAGCCAGCGCTTCTTGCGCAATTGCGTGATCGTGCTCACCTTCTGCACGACCGCGCAGATAGGGCGCTCGGCCCATCAACGCCACTTCCAATGCGGTAAAGGGAAGCGTCAATGCGACTTGCTGGCGTAATACGGCACGCCGTTGTGCCTGTGTCAACGCAGACATCTGATGAAGGGATTCACCACAAAGCCGGATCGTGCCGTTGCCTGGTGTCAGATCGCCAGCGAGCAGGCTCAAGAGCGTACTCTTTCCGGCGCCATTCGGTCCGACGAGTGCAACCACCTCACCAGCAGAAAGCGACAGTGATACTGACTGAACCAGCCAGCGTCCTTCGATGTGATAGCTAATATCCTGAGCGACGAGCAGTTCCATAGGCAGTGACACACCGTTCAGCAAGCGCTAAGCGACGTTATTAGAATATACTAATTTAATAAGTTTGTCAACTTAAAACCGTAATAACATAGCTTTTCAACGTTTTCACTCTACCAGGCAGCGGCGCAGTGAGGAGAGTGGGCAGAGGAGCAAGGAGTAAGCGGAATGTCCACAGCATGCCTCGGCACGTGCTGCTGCCCGCGCCGAGGTGGTCTACAGTCAGGACTATGATCGCTCGCCGATGATGCGCGTATGGTAGGGGCAGTTTCCCGACTTGCCCAGCAGGTGTGCTCCTGCGACGGGCCTAGGTCTATCGCTGCCGCCGCAGGATACGGCCTGGCGGCCCACACACTAAGGCAAGCGGCATCGATTTGGCGATCGTCGCAACAGGGTGAACGACGTTTGTTGGTGAACATGACCAACAACTGAGCATTCTAAAAACCCCTAATACAACCAGGCCAACTTGACATCCCCTTCACGCTATGTTATACTTTTCTGCGTTGCGAGGGCGTATAGCTCAGCAGGTTAGAGCGCAATCCTGATAAGATTGAGGTCGGTGGTTCGAGTCCACCTACGCCCACCAACCACGAGAGAATAGGGAATGCCTCTCCATTCTCTATTCTCTCTTGTTTTGGGGCGATAGCTCAGTTGGTAGAGCATCTGCTTTGCACGCAGAAGGTCAGGGGTTCGAATCCCCTTCGCTCCACCAATATTTTCCTCCCCCTCCTGCTGTGCTAAAGGCTGTGGTTATACCACGGCCTTTGGTGCTGTTGAGCATCTTTTGTTCAACCCCGCAAAACCAATTCTGTCAAGCAGAACCGTGGATCATAGACAGGTTTTCAGCGTGCTCAACTTCGGATCACCGTCACTGAACTGCTGATGCAACAGTGGTGTGACACCGACAAACATCCCGTACCCGCTGCCGATGACATCCGACCTACGCGAATAGCCAGGCGCACGGGTCTCCGGCCCACGTGTGTAGTGGACGGCTAAACTTCATCGGCGTATCAACCTCCCGTTGCTCCGCGAGTACCTCCATGCTCCCACAAACGGGGGAGGAAACCCGCCGCTTCCAATGTCGCGCCGGGCTTGACCGTACCTTCGTTCCCGCACCCCAACGCAGGATGCGAGCCAGCGGCTCGCGCACCTTGGCAAGCGCACGATGCTCCCTACAAGCAGGGTAGGAAACCCGCTGCTCCCGATGTCGCGCCGGGCTTGACCGTACCTTCGTTCCCGCATCCCAACGCAGGATGCGGGCCAGAGGCTCGTGCACCTTGGCAAGCGCACGATGCTCCCTACAAGCAGGGTAGGAAACCCGCCGCTCCCGAGGTTGCGCCGGGCTTGACCGTACCTTCGTTCCCGCACCCCAGCGCATGATGCGAGCCAGAGGCTCGC
>Ga0197142_1002850_pt1 | contig 14848 bp, 10 predicted proteins | sample GBS60_MetaG_FD_148614 | JGI IMG/M metagenome (GOLD analysis project Ga0197142, IMG submission 148614) | Sediment microbial communities from Great Boiling Springs, Gerlach, Nevada, United States - GBS 60_MetaG | ecosystem: Environmental > Aquatic > Thermal springs > Hot (42-90C) > Sediment... | reverse complement strand
ACGATTCTAACTTGCTTGATTGCTGGACTGGCTACGCTTATTACTAAGACTAACAGGATTGCCGTTATTCTTAAAAGATGCGACTGCGATTTATGTGATTTTATAGATAATTATATAGATTTTATGGCAATTTTATTAGGTCAATTTATACAAAAAATCTACAGCAAAATTTTTGAGTAAATCAAAAGCATTCTTCCCGTACTCTTATTTGACTATTTCCTAAACTTGTGGAATATAAGTCATGCAACCTAGCCTACGAAACTGTTTACAAGGCGAATGATTTTAATACCAAATACTATATGAGGTAGCGAATGGCCGCATCGAATCGGAACTCGACGAATGGAAGCGAAGAGGTTGCCGAACTCGAGGTCCCACGCCTAAGAGTAGGTTCGAGGTTGCTGCAAGACGCCTATTCTGGAGATGGCAGCCTTCTCTTGCGGGCTGGATTACCCATCGATTCTCAGTTTAGACTTCGAAGATTGCTGCAGCCGGATGTGCGCTTTGGCCCTGATAGGTCGCCTGAAATACCCGTGGACTTGGATAATGAAGCCGAATTGGATGCAGCGTATGGCACGATTGATCCGCGAGTAGAGCAATTTTTTGAAAATATCAGCCTAGCGAAAGCCGTCAAGCACGAAGCAATCGAAAATTTAAAAGAACTCTTCCGACGAGTAAACGAAAGCGGCGAGATCGACCTGGGGATTGCAAAAAATATTGCATTGAGACTGCTAGATTGCCTAGCGAAAAATCCGACCGCTCTTGCTTCGCTAAGCCAGCTAAAAGACGTGGACAAGTATACATTCGCGCACTCTGTAAACGTGGGCATATTGGCTATGTACCTGGCTCTACACACAGAATGTCGCGAAAAAATAGAGGAGCTCGGAATAGGAGCCCTACTACACGACTTGGGCAAATCGGTTATGCCCATTTATATTCTTCATAAGCGAGGACCTTTGTCTGATACCGAAATGCAATTGATGAAACATCATCCTATTATCGGATACGAAACACTTCGCCGGTCCGGCGAAAAACGACAAAGCGTTCTTTCGTGTGTTCGATCGCATCACGAAAAAGTAAACGGTAAGGGTTACCCAGATGGTAAGCGAGGTCCACAGATCAGTCCTTGCACTATGATAACATCAATTGCAGATATCTACGATGCCTTGACTACAGATCGGCCCTACCGCCGTGCTTACAACCCAAAGGACGCTCTTGACTTGATGCTGAACCGAATGGCATCTGAACTTGAGTATTCACTACTACAATGTTTTGCTTGGGTGGTTGGTCATTACCCGGTAGGCAGCGAAATAGAGCTCAGCGATGGGAGAATAGGAACTGTTCTAAAACACTACGCTACAGATCCCGACAAACCAACGGTCATGGTTCACACCGCAAAAAACGGCCGTAAACTTGCCTCACCGCAAATACTTCCGCTAAGCAGCAGACCTGACTTATCCATAAAAGGATTTGTGCAGAATGAGGAAGCACAAACTGTAGAGATTCGTTCCGAAGAGCAAGATTTAGCCGCATAGTTCACTGCATAAAGCTGTATGTGGGAATCCCAAATAGCCAGCCGATAATAGGCCAGATGCAACCCATTATGAAATCTCCAAGTAAGAGACCGAGAAAGAAGTTCATCACCACTCTGTATGCTTTCAGCCCTCCTGTTTTCAGAGTTATAAGCTTCGCAGTCCAGGCTATGAACATTGGTACCCACAGTGTGCCGATCGAATAGCTGGTAGACACTGTGAACCCAAGTGGATGAAAACACCACCAGCTCACACGAAGTTTCATTATGTATAAAAAGTAGGCAAAAGCCATCCCCCAGCCTATGGCAACGGTTGCTGGAACATCGGGTTTGGTATCTGTATTAAGCCATACGTTTAGTTCTCGATAGAACGCTTCCCAACCAAAGTGTTGCACGTGTCCCGCCATACCGACCGAGGCTCCACGCTGGTAGCCCAAGTGTAGATAAATCCAGAATCCGCTAAAAACCGCCGCTAACGATGAAATTGCAATCGCAGCTGCTATCTGCCTCTGTGAGATGTTTCCTCGATGCGCAATCTTCAGACTGTCGAGCTGATAAGCGATGGGAATGCTGCGATAGGCACGATTGAACCACCAAAACCATGAAAGTCCGGTCAGATTTGCAGGTGTGAACGCTTGCGTGCCTAACATGCTGGTTAGAACCACCTCCGGTCCCATATAGTGGAGGTCGTGAGCCGGAGGGCCGAACTCGGCATGTATTCGCGATATGGCGAACGCCAGGAAAAAGTAGAGCGCAATTGCCGCAATTGCCATCCAAGGGGCCAGACCAATCCAATGGAAGAAAGCCATAACTAGGAGTGTGCCCGCTATTAAACCAAACACGGCTGTGCGATAATTAATAGGTCCTTCAGATTCTTCGCAGGGTTTCGTCCCTCGAAAAGCTGCGCGGAAGACATCGGCCAAATGCCTTCGGCCCGACCAAAGCGCCATCATTCCGATCAAGTAGTAGGCTCCGAGTGCTTGTTGATTCATAAAAGGGAAATTGGGAGCGGAATCCACTACGCCGTAGACCGAACCTAATATCCGTATTACCTTCCACATTACATAGAAGAACCAGCAGGAGAAAAGCATGTCAAGGGGCAAAAGAAACGAAAGGCCAATTCCGTAGGGATAAAAAGATATAGGCGTCCAACCAATTGCGTTCCAAGGTTTGGTTGTGAAATTTGGCGACAGATCTTTCATCTTCACGGGGATGAAGGGGATTGACGGTAACAGAACACTGAGTCCGTTTATTAAAGATATGCTTGCAGCAATTGCAAATCCAGCCCACATAAGCCTATTCTTAAGGAGCTCATGGCCGGGCTCGGTTATCTGCATAGGAAGCTCGATCATGGGAAACTGCAGTTTGTCATGCTCTATCCATTGCTTTCTGACTATTACGTTGATGCAAAACATCACAAAGAGCATCACGAATATAACACAGCACCATACTGATACAGGCAGGAGCCATGGTCTAATCGTATCCCAATTGTATAGCGTGGAGTCGCCCTCATACCAACCATTAACCGCTGCGGGATCGCGGACACTGATCCATTTAGGGATATGCGGGTGGATAATCTCAGCCCACCGATTCTCTGGGGTAGCGAAGCGAAAAGGGTAGGTCATCATTGGCACTAAGACATCCAGAAAGTCGATGCTGACAATGGATGTCGAGATCATAAGCATAACGTAGATAATTAGCAATTCTCTGCGCTCCAGAGCGGAACGTGGATTCCATCGTGCATACCAAGCATTCAGAACGACTATTGCCACAAGGAATAGAATCGCATTTGCAAAAAGGGAGATGGTTGATGGGTATGGCCCTCCCGTTCCTCCAGCTCCCCACTTAGTGACGACCTCCATATACATAAGCACGAATACGTTGATCGGCACTAAGACCAAACCTAGAAAGGTAGCTCGCCACTGTCGCCATAAGTCCCGTTGTGCTCGTAAGGCGTCAGAGTACTGCTGCTGAAACCTGTAAGAAGTAGTCTCCATAGAATCGAGCCATAGGAAGTATTTTCAGTAGAATGTTTGATTAAAAATCACGTAAAAAAGGAGTAAAACAACAGATCGCCTGCTACAGACTTGCCCAACAATCGTAATTGTTCCGGCTGAAGTTGTAGGCAATCCAGGCGATTTCATTCGCGCGCAAGCCATCCATTCCATCCACTATTGGCTTTGAACCTTTCTTTATACAGTCGATAAAATTACGCGCTTGAAGCACAAACCTATCCGGCTTAGTATTCTCGATCTATCGCCACTCGTGAGCGTCAGCAGTCAAATATCGAACATTGGGTTTAGAGTAAACCACCACTACATACAGCACCATCTATGCCATAGATTTCTATAACGTTTGCCGAACTGGGGCTAGTCTTGCTCACTTCAAGAGTTCCTATAGCTCCATCGCGAGTCTGGAGCAAGATCACAGTGCAATCTTCTACTTCGTAGCATTGTCCGCGGTAGCTATAGCACAAGTAATCTCATCTAATTTGTTGTCAGAACAGCATTTCTTTTCCATTGCGCTATCTCTGTATTCGAGACCCTCCACCCTTCAACAAGGACTCGACTTCTTCAAGTGTTGCCCAGTTCAGATCTCCAGGGATCGAATGTTTCAAGGCTGAGAATGCTGTGCCGTAATCTACTCCCTTTCGAACATCGCCCGTAAGATATCCGTAAATAAAGCCTGCTGTGAATGAATCACCTGCACCTACTCTGTCTATCAACTCGCACTCGTATTTCGTACTCTCGTAAAGCTGACCATTGGAATACGCAAAAGTAGACCAGTTGTTGCGCAACACCGATAGGTCTTCGCGAAGGGTAATAGCAACCACTTCAAAACCAAAACGCTCATTCAGCTTTATTGCTACTTCTTGGTAACTTGATTCGCGAATGCCGAATACAATCCCCGTATCTTCTTCGGTGGTAATTAGTATGTCCACATATTCCATCATAGGGACCTGACAGGCGTTAGCCTCTTCGGGTGTCCAGAGCTTCTTCCGGTAGTTAACATCGTAGCTGACCTTTGCTCCAGCAGACTTTGCGGCCTTGATAGCTTCAAACGTAGCCTCTGCACACGATTTGCTTAGCGCAGGAGTAATGCCGCTAACATGGAACAACTTGCAACCCTCTAACACTCTATCCCAATCTACCTCACCCGGCGCAAGAGTGCTCATAGCCGAGCCTGCCCGATCATACAATACGCTCGATGCTCGTGGATTCGCGCCGAACTCCAGGAAGTATATTCCAACACGGCCCGATTTGCTCCAGACGATATTAGATACGTCCACCCCTTGCTCTCGCGCTTTGTTACGCACCATTCGTCCGATCGGATTATCGGGCAGTTTCGATACCCATGCGCTGTCCAATCCTAGACGTGCCACACCTACAGCTACGTTGAGCTCGCCGCCACCGATCTTCGCATCAAACGAATTCGCTTGTTCCAATCGGTGAAAGTCGGGTGGTGAAAGGCGAAGCATTGCTTCCCCTAGTGTTACAACCTGTGCCATGATCCCTCCGTTTGCTGATTTTCCTAAAATCTATGGATATTCTTATCGGTTCTTTCTAAAATCGCTGACAATCTCTCTGAACTTTCGCGCTCTCTCGGTAATCTCAGCATAGTTGCCTTCGGCCATCAGTTTCTTGTTTATCAGGTCGCCACCGACTCCCAAGGCAGCAGCTCCAGCCTCTAAATATTCCCTCGCCGTGGCAAGACTGACTCCGCCTGTTGGCATAAACGGGACTTCGGGCAAAGGCCCATGAAGATCCTTCAAGTAAGACGGCCCCATCACGTTCGCCGGAAATATCTTAACCATATCTGCGCCCGCCTGCCACGCTGTAATTACCTCAGTCGGAGTGAGCGCTCCGGGGAAAACCGCCGCTCCCATTTCTTTTGCCTTGGCAATAGTTGCTGTATTAGTTCCAGGACTTACGATAAAAACAGCACCTGCGTTTATTGCGTTCTCAGCAACATCCGGCGTAAGCACAGTCCCTGCGCCGAGTATCACGTCATCCCCCACCCTACCGGCGAGTTCGCGGATTATTTCAAGCGCACCGGGTACAGTGAACGTAACCTCAATTACGTTAACACCGCCAGCCAAGGCTGCCTCGATTGCTTTAAACGCCATATCGGCCGATTCGGCACGCACAACTGCTGCGATACCGCATTCAAGAATACCTTCCACTACTTGCTGTTTGTTTTTCATTTACTTGCCTTTCCATAACCCGTGCTGAGTATATGTAGCCACGGCTAATCTAGCATTACGGTCGATTGATCGTCAAGGCAATTCAAGCCTTAACTTTTGTTGTTGAAGAAAGCTGCAACTGCTGCTTCCCGCACCACCTTCACTGGCACCTGATAATTAAGCGCTGCGGTCTTACAGTTTTCATACTCAGGCTGAACGTTAATAACTTTGTTCCCGAGCCGCGCCACTTTTACATTAATAGGACCGTAGTCGGTTTCGACTGTTAAATTCTCGCGAGGAAGGCAAATCCGATCGCGCATATCGATGCGCACACCAATCGTGTAGGTTTCTCGGAACAGAATCTCACTCAGCCTACCGACATCGGCCGGAGCGCAGATCACCGACAAAAGTATAGCCGGACGGCTCTTTTTCATTTGTATAGGCGCAAGATATACATCCAACGCACCGGCTGCGAGAAGCTGTTCCATTACGACCTCGTATAGCTGAGGGCTCATATCGTCGATATTCGTCTCGATTACAGCAACTTGCTCGCACTCGCTGGGAATATTATCCTTAGTTCGACATTCTTTCTCAGAATTAAAGGCGTATTCCGCACGAGAGCCGACCATGACTCGAAGCACGTTGGGAATACCAAAATCCTTTTTTCCACTGCCGTAACCGACAGATTGGATATTCATTGAAGGCATAGCTCCGAAGCCTTCCGCAAGTGCCGCAACTATTGCCGCTCCTGTCGGTGTAACCAGTTCTCCCTCAACGCCGAGATCGCGCCATGGAACATTTCTAAGTATTTCGGCAGTCGCAGGAGCAGGCAGCGGAAACATCCCATGCGCAATCTCTACAGTGCCATAGAACGTAGGCATCGGACTTGAATAGATTTTCTCGATACCCAGGAGTTCTAGGCAAACACTTGTCCCAACCACATCTACTATTGCATCCAAAGAGCCGATTTCGTGAAAATGGATCGATTCTAAATCTACATTATGAATCTTCGCTTCGGCTTCACCCAAACGTCTGAAAATGGCAAGCGCTCTCTCCTTTACGCGATCGGCTAGCCTGCTCGATTCGATGAGATGTTTAATGTCAGCATAGCTTCTCCCGTGGTGTTCTTTGCTATGGCTATCTTCTTCGGTATGATGCGGCGAAGCGTAATGTTCTGTCGAAATCGTTATAGTAACCTCGGTCGCGGCTATCCCACGTTTAGTAACCTTTTGCGCTGTGAGTTCATATTCGTGAATGTCGAGTTTCTTAAGTTCCCTCTTCAGTTCGTCAAAATCCGCTCCGGCATCTATCAGAGCGCCAAGAGTCATATCGCCGCTGATTCCTGAAAAACAATCGAAATAAGCAACTCTCACCTTATGCTCCAAAAAAGTTCGACTCTAAAGACTTAGCCCTTGTTGATCATATGCGCCAGATATCCGGCGCCGAAGCCGTTATCTATGTTTACTACGCAAACGCCAGCCGCACACGAATTAAGCATCGCGAGGAGCGCCGCCAGGCCGCCGAAGCTTGCACCATAGCCGATGCTAGTCGGGACTGCAATCACTGGCCTACTTACCAAGCCACCAACTACGCTTGGCAGCGCTCCTTCCATTCCAGCGCACACTATGAGTACGTTCGCATTCACGATTTTTTCCTTTTGGTCGAGAAGCCTGTGAAGACCTGCGACTCCAACGTCGTATACACGTTCCACTCGGCTGCCAAGAATGATTGCCGTAACAGCAGCTTCTTCGGCAACTGGTATGTCAGCGGTGCCACCACAAAGCACCATTACATATTTCTCATCCTTTGCCAGCTCCTTTTCGGAACGCTCAGGTTCTCCTACTATGATAATACGAGCATCCTTGTTATACCTAGCATTCGATATCTGGGCGGCAACGGCTTCGAAAACCTCCGGGCTCGCTCGTGTTCCAAACACACATCTATTGTGTGAAGACAGACGCTTAAATATCTCGCACACCTGATCAGGGGTTTTGCCCTGACAGTAGACTACTTCAGGAAATCCAGTACGAAGCTGACGATGGTTGTCGATCTTCGCGAAGCCGAGGTCTTCATAAGGTAACGTACGCAGACAATCTAAAGCTTCGTCAACGTTCAACTCGCCAGTCTGAACTTGTTTTAGAAGAGATCTTATCCGTTCCTTATCCATGGTTAAAAACTACGATACAGCAAGTATATAAAAGTTAAGTAAGAGTGAATCGACTTAGGTGCTCAACTCTATGTGCGCAATGTTTTATTTAAGCTTCCCATTTGATAGCCGGCAAGGTCAAGAGTTACGTATACATATCCAAGCTCTTCAAACGCACGCACTACACGCTCTCTTGTTGCCGGATCGTTTAGACGATGCATATCTTCAGGTAGAATCTCGATTCTGGCAAGATTGCCGTGATGACGCACTCGGACCTGTGAAAACCCTAGCTTTCTAAGCACATTTTCAGCCTGCTCGATCTTCTCGAGTGTTTCTTCCGTCAGGATAGTCCCGTAAGGCACCCTCGATGCAAGGCAGGCATAAGAGGGCTTGTTCCAGGTAGGAAGACCCAATTTTCGCGAGATTTCACGCACTTGATCTTTTGTAAATCCAAGTTCTTTGAACGGACTACGAACAGCAAGCTCTTCTAACGCTTTCGAGCCCGGTCGATAGTCCCCTTCGTCGTCAACATTCGAACCGTCCAGCACGTAAGGCAAACCGCGTTCTCTGGCAATTTCTATCATCTTCGAGAACAAGACTTTCTTGCAGTGGTAACACCTATCAGGTTCGTTTCTAGCAACTTCGTCTACAGAGAGCACATCTACATTTAAGCGCATTAAGTTCAGTCCTAACTCTTCCGCTCGTGTCACAGCCTCCTCGATCTCGATTGTTGGCACTAAACACGAATCTATAAGAACGCACACTGCACGAGTATTGCCGAGCGCGTCGGTTGCAGCTTTAGCTAACAGCGTGCTATCCACTCCGCCCGAGTAAGCGACAACCACTCCACTCATTTTCGCAATAAGTGCTTTCAACTTGCGATATTCGTCCATCTTTCGATTCCAAATATACTTGGAAGATCCTACACATGTCAAAGAACAATGGATTGATGGATGTTAAATAATCTTATATTGGATCCTGAATTAAGTTTTTCTGGAATCTTGGTTAGCAATCCAGCAGGAATTGGATTGCTTCGACGGGTAATAATTTAATGAGACACGGCGCAGTTGAGATTGGGCGAGACGAGGTTTTGCTGTTGGAAACTCCGGATTACTATCAACTGCTTGGGGTGAGCCGATACGCTTCGGAAGCGATCATAAAACGCGCGTACCGTGCCAAAATCCTAGCGCTTCATCCTGACCGTAATCCCAAAGACTCTACCGCCGTGGAACGTACCCGACAGATCATTGAGGCCTACAAGGTTTTGAGCGACCCGGTTCGCAGGCGTTTATACGATGCTACTTTACTGCCAGCACACACAGTATATGCTGATCATATTCTGGTCTGCTCGGTTCAACCGCGATTTGTTCTGCCAGCGTATGTTCTCAAAACAGCCGGTTATATTGTCACGCTTGCTTTGATTCTTTGTATAGTCCTTACGGCGGTACAAGCAATCTTCAGTGACTCAGGTCTTGTATTTCGTCCAAATACTGCTTACCTACAGACGGTGTCCGAGCCTCGGAGTTATCCACTGCTGATCTATCCGGATATGTATGATAGCCTTGCTTGGTATAACGCAAACGAGTATCAGCTCAGCCTGGCAAGCGAATGGATGGCACAGAGAATGCGAGAAGCCTACTTGGAGGCAGCGTTTCGCGCCGATTTGCAAGGCGATAAGAATAGGGCTGCGTTTTTTAAGTTTTTTGCAAACCGGATTGCTCCTGCGAAAAAACCTCATTTTGATTTGTCCTGCGACTTTTGCCAAATCTCGCCGTTGTGAGTATAATATCGCAGGTGCTCCTATTTGGAGCAACCGCGCTTAAATACACCACTGGAAAAGGAAGAAAACCACCATGACCAGAGAGATATCGGCTCTACAAAAGGCGCGAGCAGCATACAAACCGAAGCTGCCCAAAGCCCTAAGGCAGGGAAACATTGCCGTGGAACTCGGTGCGCCAACGGAACCTGCCACCGATCAAGCGGAAATTAAAAAATTGTTTCCTAATACGTATGGCCAGCCTGAAGCCAAGATTGTGGAGTCTACCTCGGGCGGTCTTGCAACAGGGCCGCTGAAGGTAGGCGTGGTGCTTTCCGGTGGACAGGCCCCAGGTGGGCATAACGTTATCGCCGGACTATTCGATGCACTGAAGGCTGCGAACCCTGAAAGTAGGCTGTTTGGATTTCTCAAAGGACCAGGCGGAGTTATTAAGGGCAAGTATAAAGAGTTGACCGCAGAGATTATCGATCCATACCGTAACACCGGCGGATTCGATATGATAATGAGCGGAAGAGACAAGATAGAAAAGCCCGAAGAACTGGAAGCCTGTAAGAAGAATTTAGAGGAATTGGATATCGACGGGCTCGTGATAGTCGGCGGCGATGACTCAAACACTAATGCTGCCGTGCTTGCTGAGTATTTGCGCGCGCAGGGATCAAAAACCTGCATTATCGGTGTGCCGAAGACCATCGATGGCGACATGAAGAATGCTCAGATAGAAACGTCGTTCGGTTTCGACACCGCGTGCAAACTTTACTCTGAGCTTATTGGAAATATCTGCCGTGATGCGATTTCCGCAGTAAAATACTGGCACTTTATTAGGCTTATGGGTAGGGCTGCCAGCCATGTAACCCTCGAATGTGCACTTCAGACTCAGCCTAACATCGCGCTAATCTCCGAAGAGGTGCAAGCAAAGGGCACAACGCTTGAAGAAATTGTTGACTACATTACAGATATTATCATTAAGCGCGCCCAGGCAGGCAAGAACTACGGCATTTTGATAGTGCCGGAAGGCTTGCCGGAGTTCATACCTGACATCAAGACAATGATCGATGAACTCTCCGCGATCCTTGGCGAGGACGAGGAGTATATCCTTGGACTGCCCGATCATAACGAGCGTGTGCAGTATATTTCGAAAAAACTATCAGATCACAGTGCGCGAGTTTACAACTCGCTCCCTGCCGATATTCAAGAGGTACTGCTGCGTCGCGACAGCCACGGCAATGTACCATTATCCCAGGTTGAGACTGAGCGCCTCTTGATCGACCTGGTTTCCGACAAGATTCGCCGTATGAAGAAGAATGGTGGATTGGACGCAGTCAAATTCAGTCCGCTTTCGCACTTCTTCGGTTACGAAGGTCGCTGTGCTGCACCTTCTAATTTTGATGCAGATTATACGTACTCGCTCGGTTACGCAGCTGCCCAGCTTGTGAGAGCTGGACTTACGGGATACACTGTCAACATCCAAAATTTGACAAAACCGGCAGACGAGTGGGTAGCAGGCGGCACACCGGTCACGATGATGCTTAATATGGAGATGCGCAAAGGCAGGGCTGTGCCGGTAATCAAGAAGGCGTTGGTAGACCTCAACGGTGCTCCATTCGCCTACTTTGCCGCTAACAGGGAAGCTTGGGCGCTGGGCGACGAGTATGTATTCCCAGGTCCGATCCAATACTTTGGTCCGTCGGAAGTTTGCGACGCACCCACAAAGACTCTAGCGCTGGAAAAAGGAGCAGTAGAAGTCTCCTGTTGCTGCTGCTGTTGCGACAGTTAATCCTGCGTTGTTTTGTGAGAGCTGTTATAGACGGAGCTGGAAGTAATATCCCGCTCCGTTTTGTTCTTTAATGAGACTTGTGCATGACATTTGCGAGTTGATTTGGTAACATTAATAATGACATGCGCATCAGCACGTTTTTCTTCAGTGTTTTGGTCGCAGTTCTGGCTAGTATTGGAACGGTTTGGGGTCAGACTGCATCTTCTGATTCGACAGAACGCATTGTCACGGGTCGGCTTGTATTTTCCGTCGATAAGCTGCGGCCGGGTGATAGCTTCGAGGCAGCTTTCGAGGCCAAGATTCGTGAAGGGTACCATATCGGTGCTCACGACAAAGACGCCCTATATCCCGCAAAGCTCGATATTGAATCTCCTAAAGATATTGTTTTTGATGAGCCCATATACCCTAAAGCTCAGCGAAAAGTACTTGAGATTGCACCAAACGAAAGAATCCCTGTCTACGCAGACGCGATTTTAATTCGGATCAAAGGACGTGTCAGCAAAGATTCTAAACCTAGAATTGTTACTATAACTGCAAAGCTGGATTCGCAAGCTTGTAAGGCCGACCAATGTTACCCTCCGGAAACGACAATCGCGATAGCTAAGATTGCCATAAGCGAATCTGGGGTCAAGGTTAATCGGATCAACAGCGATATTTTCGCCAAAATGCCGGAATCTGTGGACAAACCCAGTGATGCTGCAAGCCAGATGGCGGGTCGGCTGGAAAATATGAACCCGGTCACTCGTGTCGTACTGCTTTATCTGGGCGGATTGATATTGGCGTTCACACCTTGTGTGTATCCAATGATTCCGGTAACCTTCGGCTACTTCAGCAGCCAGACTGACAAGAAGCAAAAAGCCACTTTGCTGGCGGCAGTCTATGTGCTTGGAATAGCTCTCACCTACTCGATACTCGGTTCGATTGCAGCAGCTACGGGCGGTTTGTTCGGAGCTGCAATGCAGAGCACACCGGTATTAATCGGCATTGCAACAGTGCTGGTTTTGTTGGCACTCTCGATGTTTGGACTCTACGAACTGCAGGCGCCAGCGTTTATTCGGAACAGAGCCTCGGGCAGAAGTGGTGTATTCGGTGCTTTGGTGATGGGCCTGATCTTCGGCATAGTTGCTGCACCTTGTGTAGGACCGATGGTACTTGGTCTACTATTACTGGCTGCTAAGACAGGAAATCCAGTTGCGGGCTTCTTCTTATTCTTTCCTCTAGCGCTGGGAATAGGTACGCCGCTCTTTTTTATAGCCTTGTTCTCCGCCAGAATGCCTAAGCCGGGCATTTGGATGGTCGCAGTAAAGAAGCTTGCAGGTTTTTTGCTGCTTGGTGTTGCTGCCTATTTCCTAATGCCGTTGTTGCCAGAGGAATTGTCACGATACTTGATTCCCATTATAGTTATTGCCGCTGGAGTCTATTTTGGATTTTTTGAAAAGTCGACAAAATCGACAAAGCTAACTGCCGTGCTCGGCAAAGCCTTTTGTGGAGCAATGATAGCTGTGGCAGTTTTTATGCTGCTATCGAACGGCAGCGGACCTTCGTTGACTTGGGAGCCTTATACGCCGTCTAGGCTTGAACGGGCTATACGCGAAGGCAAACCCGTAATGCTCGAATTTACTGCAAAATGGTGCGGCGTATGTAAAGAGCTTGAGGAAGGACCGTTTAGTGACCCCAAAGTCATTCGGGCGGCGGAGCGTTTCACTCGTCTACAGGTAGACGGTACCGATCGTAACGACCCGCAAACGCTCGCCGCTATCCGAAAGTATGAAGTCAAAGGATTTCCTACAATCATTTTCTTCGACAGCTCTGGCAGCGAATTACGCGAAGCCAGGATCTCAGGATTTGTAAACTCTGACGAACTAATCAATATTATGAAGCTAGTTAAGTAGCGAAGAGTTTACGGAATAACAGACTGGTTGCAAGCTGCAGTTTATTGAATCTCCACACTCGAAAGCAAATCTGCTTAATGCATAATCTTTGCCCATTTCTGTGCATAGTCGAAATCAGGATTTCGTTCATCTGTATGGCATGAACGACAGCTATGCTCATCAGCCTTGCCGAATCCCTTTGCTGGCGATGCAACGTGTTTTTCCGCCGGACCGTGACAAGCCTCGCACTGAACGTTTGCAAGCTCCGGAGTTTCTAGCATGTTCGTGAAACCATTGCGTACCACTACTCCGGTCGCATGACATGATATGCATTCCGGGTCGAATTCCTGCTTCGTCTTTTTTAAGGTTTCCATAGCCTTTGCATGGCGCGATTTGGACCATATTTCATAGATTTCCTTATGACACTCCTTGCACTTATTGGCTGTTACGAACGGACTCTTTCGAAGCCGCGTTCGTATTTGCTCCAAATTGATGCCACGCTTTTTAAGCATGTCTTCCATGTCTTTTTTGAATTTCGCCGACGCAGTCAACACAGCATCCTTAACCTTGGTGTTATACTCATCATATACCTTGACCATATCCGGATCTTCTTCGTAGCGGCGATCGAGATAAAATAGCTTGTGCGCAGCACTTTTTACGCGTCGATTGGAATCCAACTCCAGATCTATCCGACCGAGACTCCAGTTCGTACTGGTCTCGGCATTTGCCAAAAAAGTGGATGCACGTTTTTCAATTGGAACGGTAACTTCGTTTGTTTCGGAGTTATTATCGGGGAACAAAATCTCTCGACTGGTTCGATGGGTTGCGACGATTAGTCCAATTCCTTCATCAACCAGCTTATTTGCCTCATCAAACGGCCCATGGTATACAACAACGACAAAATCCGCTTTCTTCCGAACTTCGCCGAGCACAGCTTTTAGGGCATCTTTGGGATCACTTACACTTGATGCAAATTCGGCCTGCTGAAAAGCCCGCCCGACTGAAGGGCTTATAAGCCCAATGATGCCAACCTTTAGTTTGCCCTTAGTGGTTACGACAACGTAAGGCAAGTAAGTAAGCTTGTCGCCGCCGTCTTTGTGAAAGTTAGCGCAAATAATACGAACAGGCCCTTGCTCCAACAGCTCAACGTAGCGCTTACCCTGCTTGCCGATTTCATCTTCTCCGGGAATCATAGCATCATAGCCTATCAGCTTCAATGCCCTAGCGGTAACCTCCGCCTTAAGATCAGATTGAAAGCCAGTCCATTCAATGGCGTCGCCTCCTTCGAACAATACGAGATTATCAGCTTTCTCACGGATTGACTTCACGAGAGTGGCCTCGCGCCCATATCCTCCAAACCTGAACTTTGTGCAGTTGCACGACCGAATTTGTCCTTGCGCAGACGCTGTATAGAGTATAGTAAGGTTAATTTTGGAAGCTGAACGATCTGTAGGTTGTACTATGGGTTTAGGTGCCGAGCCTGTAAGTGCAGCTGAAACCGCGATTGTGACGATTGCGAGGTACTTCATAGGCGTATTATTTGCCCCTTTCTTTGTATGTAGTGAACGG
>Ga0197142_1002849_pt1 | contig 14854 bp, 11 predicted proteins | sample GBS60_MetaG_FD_148614 | JGI IMG/M metagenome (GOLD analysis project Ga0197142, IMG submission 148614) | Sediment microbial communities from Great Boiling Springs, Gerlach, Nevada, United States - GBS 60_MetaG | ecosystem: Environmental > Aquatic > Thermal springs > Hot (42-90C) > Sediment... | reverse complement strand
ATGTTACAAGCTTTAAGGATTTTTCGTTTTTAAACCATTTGATTTGTGCTTTTCCATATTTCTTATGAGTAGAATATAATATATGAATGATTTCTTTTATAAATTCTTTTTTATGCAATAATTTCTCTCCAAATTCAAGATAAAGATCATAAGTTTCCTTGTAACCTGGGGTTTTTAAAGCTGGACATTCACCATAATTTCTGAATAAATTTATTGCTTCTTCGATAAAACCACGTTCTACCATTTTTTCTGCTCTAATTTTTAAGTGACTATGCCATTTTTCTAAATCTGGAACAATAAAAATACCTTCGTATTCTTTTTTATTTTCATGTTGATCCATTTCTTTATAATGCATTGCCAAAGTTTTGCCAGTGAGATAATACAACTCTAAGCTACGATAAATTCTATATGTATCGTTTGGGTGGATGAATCCCTTCCCTAATTTAAGATTATCTGTTGTAATAGAAGAAGGATCGATTTCTTGCAATAATTTTAAACGTTCTTGTGGCGAAAGTTGATTTAACATATTTCGTATTTCTTGTTTTTTTTGTGGATCTTCCTCAATATAAAACATCCTTGTTCTAAAAGCTTTTAAATAAAATCCTGTTCCACCACATATAATGGGAATTTTATTTCTATCCCATATATCTTGTATGATGGATTCTGCATCTTTAACAAACCTTCCAGCGCTATAAGATTGATTTGGTTCTAAAAATTCCACCAAGTGATGAGGAATTCTTTCTTTTATGTGTGGTTCTGGTGATGCTGTTCCTATGGACATATATCGATAAACTTGTCGCGAATCCAACGAAACTACTTCGAAGATCTGTTCTTGTTGATTAAGATATTGATAGAGTAAATCTGTTTTACCAATGCCTGTTGGACCTGTTATAACAAAAAGATTCTTAGAAACATTCATGAAAGCATTTGTTCTTTTTTTAATATATCTATAATTTGTTGAATACATTCGTTTAATTCACCATTGATTACAATATAATCATATTCTTTTGCTGCTTGAATTTCCTTTTCGCCTTCTTGAATGCGTATTTGTAATTCTTCTTCCGATTCTGTGTTTCTTTTTTTTAAACGTTGTAGCCAAATTTCCTTTGAAGGCGGCATTAAAAATATCGATAAAACATTCGAAGGATACTTTTTTTTAATCGTTCTCATTCCTTGATAATCAATGTTCAATATTAAAATTTTTTTTTCTTCTATTGCTTTATCCAATTCCCAAGTAGGTATTCCATAGAAGTTACTATGAACTTTTGCATATTCTATCAATTGATTTTCTTGGATCATTTGATGGAATTTATCGTACGATAGAAAATAATAATGTTTACCATCAATTTCGTTTTTACGGGGACTTCTTGTTGTAGCAGTTATAGCAACGCGAAACTTATGGGGAAATAGTTTTATAAGCTCATTTATAATCGTCGTTTTTCCTCCACCAGAAACAGAGGAAATAATCAAAATATTTTTATTTGTGTTCATATATTCTTTTGATTATATTTTTTTATAAATTGTTCCATATTCAGTATGTATGACTTGAAAAGGTGTATCTAACATCTGTAAGCTTTCTGCATGTCCAATCAACAGATATCCATTAGGCATCAAACGATTGAAAAATTCCATTGCTAACTTTTGTTGTTCTTTTTTTTGAAAATAAATCATCACATTTCTACAAAAAATAACATGGACATCTTCTATCGTTGGTTCGAATAAATTTTCGATCTTAAATATCACTTTGCTTTTGATATCCTCACGTACACAAAAGATTTCTGGATCATCAGGATTTTGTCGAAAATATCTTTTTAAAATATTCGGAGGTATTTTTTCTATTTTTCTACCAGAATAGCATCCCTCTTTCGCAAATTCTATCACTCTTTTGGAAATATCCGTAGCTATAACTTCGAATACAAAATAGCCTAAATCTTTCATCGCTTCGATGGATTCTATAACAATATTATACGGTTCCTCTCCAGTTGAACATCCTGCTGACCATATTCTTAACTTGATTTTATATTGCTTTAATAACTCTGGTAAAATAATTTTTTTGTATGCTTCGAAGTTTTGAGGCGTTCTCCAAAAATAGGATTCATTAGTGGTTACAACTTCTAAAAAATGAATCATCTCTGTATTAGATTTATCACTTTTTGTCAAGTAGTCATAATATTGATCATAGTCTTTTAATTTTAATTCGCGAAGTCGCTTTCTTAAACGGTTAGAAAGTAAAGTAATCTTATGTTCTTTTAAATAAATGCCAGTTAGATCATGAATAAAACTTGCAAATTTTTGGAATTGTTCAGGAGTTAAATCGGGAATATCGATATGAATAATTTCCTTCTCTTGCTCGAACATTATTTTTCCTTTTTTGGTTTTAATTTAGAAATCAATAAAATTTCTGCATTGGGCAGTTCTGTTATAAGATGAATTTCGTCTTCTGTAAATCCTAAATCAAACAATTTATGCACAAATTTTACTTTCTCTTCTTGTGTTCGAAGTTCTAAAAAGAGTTTTTTGGTTTCTTGGATCAACACCTCCTTGGGATTAATAGTTTCTTTAATGGATCTTTGTTGAGGAGGATTTTCTTTTTCTGTAGATGTGATATTTTTTTCGAATTCTTCTAATGTTATAGGTTTTTGTGTAGAGTTTGATTTATCCTGTGTGGTAGTTTCTATTCTAGTTTCGATGGGAATTGTTACAGGTATTTCGGGTAAGTTGAAAGTTTTTCGAAAAAAACTACCGATTTGTTGGATAAAGGTTTGATTCTTTTGTTGGTTTGTATTCGAAAGGATTGGAGAATTCATTGGTTTTTCTTTTTGGAAAGAAAAATCAATTTTATCTTCTTCTAAGTTATCGAGAATTTTCGTTAAAAAAGAAGAATTTGTTTGTAATTCTTCCTCTGGATTTTCGCTTTTTTGTTCTGAGGGAATTTTTGAATCAACCTTATGATTATTATTAGTAGTTATCGTTTTTTTGCTACGTTTTTTATTCTGCTTATCTTCTAGGTCTTTTTTTAATTCCATCATTTTTATGTAGACTTTATTAATATTTTCTTGTTTTTGTTTGATTAATTCCAAAGAATAATCAATATAATTGATGGCATCTTTTAAGTTCTCATAAAATTCTTTAGGAATTTTAAACTCTTTTTTTTCGTTTTTAATTCTTCTTTTATGGATTTCGTTATATAAAACATAAAAGCAAAATATTATAGTTAATACAATAAATTCCATGTTAAACTACTAAATCTAAGGTTGTTCCTTTGTTATAGTTCTTTTTTGTTCGTAAATTTGTAAATGATATTTCGTAAGTTTCCTTTTTTAGAGGTTGATTTTTTGTAATATTAGTAAGATTCTTTTCTTGTGCTTTATAATGATTAAAGATTTGATTTTCTGTGCCAGTCTTATAGATATCTACAACGGTTTGATCTCTTATCAAATTGATGTTTTTTGCATTGTTGATCTCTTGCATTTCTCTATATGTTTGAATTGCTTGCTGAGCGTAAATTTGGTGGTGAACTTGTGGAATGTTGTTAAACGAAACTAAGTGATCGATTACTCTCATAAATTTACTTTTTTTCTTTTGATGATTCTTTCTTTTTTATGTATTTTTCTTCTATAATCTTACCATCTTTGTAAACATATTGCACAGAGAAACGTTCATCGATTACATTATAAACGGCATCTTTGATTTTAATAATCACACCTGGATATACTTGTTTTTCTATGATTACTTTACCCTCTCCTGCCAATTCTTCCATTTCTTTTTGAAGTTGTTCTTTTTCTTTTTCTAGTTGTTGAATTTCTGCTTGTAAAGACTGGAACTGCTCAGAAACTTCTTCTAATTTTTTTCTTTGTTCTGCTAAGAAAGAATCTGGATCTTCTTTTTTTCGTGTTTCTAGTGTTTGCTTTGTTTTTTTGACTTTTTCGAATTCATCTTTTTTTTCTTTTAGTTTTTTTTCTAGTTCTTCGAATTGCTTTAACAATACAGGATCATAACCAACAATGATTTCTGTTTTAGGTTGAGCAGTAGAACCGATAACGCGTGCTCTTACCTCTTTTTTTGCGCGAATTTCTCCCCCTACGATTTGTGCACGTCTTCCTTGGCATACAACCCTTTCTCCTGCTTCTACAAAACTATGCATGATTGCTTCTTCTACAAGAACATCAATCGCAGCAAAAATTTTTGCATTTTGTATAAACCTTGCTATAACAGAACCATTCGAAGAAATAATTTTTGCTTCTTCTTTACCTAAGATACCACCTTTTACGATGATATTTCCTTCTGCTTCTACGATTGCTTTTTGTATGCTATTCAATATTTCGATGTTTCCACCAGCTTTTACTTGATGGTTATCTAAAACAGAACCAACGATATTCACAGAACCTAAAAACTCGATATTTCCAGTTTTTGGTCCAACATCCCCTAATACGCGGTAGATATCTTCAACAGAAATGCGGTTACCAATCATCACAACTTGACCATTAATTTCTGCTTTTAAGATTCTACCATCTTCGGAAAGTACGGTATTTTTACCAGGTTTAAGTTCTATGTCTTTCCCATCTCTTGCAGGAATAATTTTATTAAACAAGGTTCGTCCTGGGATTCCTTTCTCTGGTGGTAATTTTTCTGCTAATATTTGTCCTGGAACAACGTTTTCGATTAAATGTAAATTTTTAAAGTCAACTCTTCCATATTCGTCTTCTTCTAATTTAAATTCTTTCTTGATTTTTACTTTATAATCAATATAAGCATCTCTACCATGTTTTGGTGGAATGCCTTCTGCTGCTAATATATCTTCCATGTAGATTTCTTCATCCAGTGCTTTTTTAATGTTCTCTTCTTTAAAACCAATCACAACCCCTTTAGCTTTTAATGCGTTGACAATATCTTCGACTTTAAGATCTCTTCCTCCTTTTCGCGGTGGTGTAATTTTTACATAAGCCTTCATTTCGTCTGGTGTAATTTCTACCTTACAAGTAGAATCATGTTCAGGTATAGGATGATCGTATTCCGCAACTTTGACTGGTTCACATTTGGCTTGTTTTACTACCTTTTCGATTTTCTTTTCGTCGTAAATCGATATTCCTCTCTGTTCTAACCTTCGAATACATTCTTCTTTTTCGACAGGTTTTCCGTTTCCTTTGGGTGGACAAACCGTTAAAAATACCCCTTCTTTATAGATTCTAACTCTAAAATATCCATCAACGTTTTTGGGTTCGATATACTGATCCAATTCTGTACTAAGTAGTTTATCCCCAACCCCTAGTTTGAACGCAAATTCTTCTAATTCTGAATAAGGATTATAATTTTGGTTGATGGTAACTAGAATTTTATAAGGCTTTTTTTTAAAAAAACCCTTTTTTCCTTTTTCTAAAATTTCGTAATCGAGATAAGATATATCTTTTTTGAAAAATTCCGATGCTTTTTTTAAACAATCACTGATAGAATATCCAATGACTACTACTTTATCTTGGATGTTTTTTTGTAATTCATCATCCACTTCTAGAAGCATTTTTTTTAAAGGATCCATCCCACTTAACAATTAAAATCATTTTAATAATATTTCAACCATTTAATAAAAAATTTTATTTAAATTTATTTTTTACAATTCTTTCGACGCCTTATCTAAAAATTTTTTTTCTTCTTTTGTTAAGGAGTCCATCCCTTCTCGGGAAATCTTTTCTAAGATTCGATCCAATTCTTCTTTCATTTCGATTCTTCTTAAAATTTCCATTCTTTTTTTTTCTAACCTTCTTTTCTTCTTGTATTCGTTAATTTTTTCTATAAATTTTTCCTTTAGAGAAATCTTGGGTTCTTCTGTCCAAATACGATTTATCTGAGAACTAGATCGTGTAGAATATCGATTATACTCATCGAGAATACGTCCTCTTTTTGCAACAATGTATAGGTATATAGCAGATGCAATTGCACCCCCTAAATTTAGTATCAAATGATTGACAGAACCAAGGGATAAAAAAATAAAAAATATTAATGCTACCCATTTCATTTTTAAGGGTAAAACAAAGAAAAATAACACTTCTCTATTGGGATATAAAATTGCATAAGCTAATAGTAATGCGGTAATTCCTGCTGTTGGGCTAAAAGCAAAAAGACCGGATAAAAAAAATGTACCAATGAAAAATATCGATAATGCTCCTCCATAAATTCCAATAAAAAAATATTTATAAAAATTTTTACTTCCCCAAAGCTGTTCGATTTCTGAACCAAAACTCCATAAAATCAACATTTCGAACAAAAAACTAATAAATCCACTAATACTAACAGGATAGATTAAATAATGAGTAAAAATTGATAAAAAATGAAAGTTTGGTTCTGGAAACAAGATAAAAGATTGATAATCCATCGTAGAAAAAATTGTTGCAATAAGTTGGATTATGTAGGTTATGGTAAAAATTACAATTAAGCGAAAAACACCCTCAGTTAAGGATGGAAAACGTACTTCATATTGATATTGTTGCATAAATCTAAAAAAGGTTGAATATGAATATTAGTCAAGATAATAACAAATCATTGTTTAAAAATTATGATAAATTTAAATATTTACTAATTTTTAGTATTATTATGGGAATATTGTATGGCTTTTTTATCGCTAACATAAGTAACCAAGATTTAGGATTATTAAAAGCATATCAACCCACAAAACCTACTATTTTATATGATATAAAAGGAAGGCCTTTTGCAGAACTCTACATACAAAAATCAGAAATAACTCCATTAGAAAGAATTCCTCCTACCGTTGCACAAACATTTTTAATTGTAGAAGATAATAATTTTTATCATCACATTGGGTTTGATATTTTAGGCATCATGCGAGCTGCGGTAAAAAATATTTTGGCAGGTAAAATTGTTCAAGGCGGTTCCACATTAACTCAACAAGTATCTAAAATGATTTATTTAAATGTTTATAAAACAAGAAAAAAATCTTTTATCCAAAAGTTTAAAGAATTAATTCTATCGTTAAAACTAGAACAAAATCTGTCCAAAGAAGAAATCTTAGAATTATATTTAAACATGGTCTATTTTGGCCATGGATGCGAAGGATTAAAATGTGCATCGAAGATTTATTTTAACAAAGATGTAGAAGATTTAACGATTGGAGAAGCCGCTCTTTTAGCAAGATTACCCAAATCCCCCGTTGAATATTCTCCTTTTAAATTTCCAGAAAATGCTAGAACTCAACATAAATTCATTTTAACAAGGTTGTTCAAAGAAAAATTTATTAGCAAAGAAGAAGCAGAAAAAATCTACGAAAGTTTTTGGAACAAATATTGGGGGTATTTTATTACTACATCTCCTTCTACCAATATTCGAACAAATCGTTTAGATCTTGCCCCCTTTTTTACAAATTACGTAGAAACAATTTTAAAAAATGACCCTGCTGTTGGAGAAGAACTATTATATACTGGAGGGTTAAAAATCTACACTACATTAGACCTTGATTTACAAATGATTGCTCAAGAAGAAATGCTCAAAACCCTTGAAGAAGCTGATAGAATAGGAAGAATTCATGCATTAGCAAAAGGAAAAACCGGCGTAGATTTTAGTTTATTTGATATTCATAATTTACTTTCTATGATATTACCAGTAGGTAAACCAGAAATTAAAGAACCATCAGCCAAACAATACTTGAATTCTTATTTAGAAAATCGCCTACTTGATGCAAACCAACTATTAACTTATTTTCTTCCAACAGAGAACGAAAACAAAGCTTTTACAGAAGCTCGCAAAAATACTCTAACACTTTCCCACAATCTTCGCGTAGAGGGAGCATTATTAAGTATTGATCACACTACTGGTGGCATAAGAGCAATGATTGGTGGAAGAGAGTTTTCGCCATCGAACCAATACAACAGAGCTCTTTTTGCTCGTAGACAACCAGGAAGTGCTTTTAAAATCTTTGTTTATGGTGCAGCAATAGAATACAGAAAAATCAATTCGATGTCGCCATTAAGCGATGCACCACTTCAATTTATTTCTGATGATGGTAGTGTTTGGTCTCCAACGAATTACGAAGGAAGTTATCATGGTCTTGTACCAGCAACATTAGCATTAGCCTATTCGTTGAATACATGTTCTGTGGATCTTTATAATAAAATAGGACCAACCCCGATAATAGATTTTGCACAAAGGTTGATGAAATTAACCAACCCTTATCGTTTACGACCAGAACCTAGTTTAGCTCTTGGTTCGAGTGAAATTACTCCAAAAGAATTAGCTGTCGCAACAGCAATCATAGCTAACGATGGAAAAGACGTAATACCTTACGCAATAAGATATGTGGTTGATGGAAACGAAAATGTGATTTTTAGTCAGGAAGAACTAGTTAAGTACAACTTAGGGCAGAAAGTAAAAAATGGAGAAATTCAAATTATTTCCAAAGGCACATCTTTTATATTAAGAAAGATGATGGAAGAAGCTGTTGAGAGGGGAACATTAAGAAATGGAATTCGCAGCATAGGAAATTTTAAAGGAGACTTAGCTGGGAAGACTGGTACAACATCTAGCTGGTCCGATGCATGGGTAACAGCATTTAGCCCTGAGTTCACCTTTACTTTATGGTTTGGTTTTGATCGTTCAACAATTACTCTTGGTCCAGGACAAGCTGGTGGAAGTGTAGCAGCACCTACACTTGGAAGAATCTTAAAACGATATTATGATTTAAGTAACAAAACACCGAAAAAATTCGACAAAACACTTCCAGAAGAAGTGGAAGCCTACGATTGTGCTTTTAGATTAAAACCCATCATTGAAAACAATATAATAATTGCACCTCCTCATGATCATATATGTGCAATTTCCCATTCTATCAAAGATCAAAGAGAATTGATGATGGAAGAGTTAGGAATCAAACCAGAAGATTTAGGTATAAAAGATAAAAAAATCAAATTTAGAGATTAAGGAGTCAAATCATGAAGAGTAAACAAATTGGTATTGACAAATTAAATACAGATTTAGCAAAGCTTTACTTAAAAACATTAGAAACCCCCAAACAATTTGATTTAGGAGAACAAGTCTATGTAGTAATAAAAGATGTAAAAGATTCAGAATATATATTTGTAGAATCCGATATTGGAACAGGTCTTATTCCTAAAGAGCAGCTTTTAGACGACGATAAACAAATCATTGTAAACGTAGGAGAAACAATTCCAGCTTTTTATGTTGGTTCTAAGAATGGAGATCATCATTTTACAACTGTTCCTAACGGTAATTATGCTCATTTAATTATCGAAAATGCAAAAATAAAAAAAATTCCTTTAATAGGTAAAGTCGAAACTATCTTAGAAAGTGGCTATCAAGTTCGTATAGGAGATGTATTAGCATTTTGTCCAAAATCCAAACTTCCGGGAGAAGTAAAAAAAGGTGAAAATTATTTATTTATCATAATTGAGTATAATAAAAACAACATTATAGCATCGCATACAGATTATTTACAAATCCAAAAAGAAGAAAAGCGAAAAGAATTAATCGAAAAGTTAAAAGTAGATTCTGTAATTACAGGAAAGGTAAAAAATTTTCTCAAATCAGGTGCAATTCTAGATTTAGGTTATGGAATCGAAGGTTTTGTTCCTCTAAGTGAAATTTCTTATAAAAGAATTGAACAACCTTCAGAGGTTTTAAAAATAGGAACCGATGTTAGAGCAAAAGTAAAAGAAATTAACTGGAAAGAAGATCGGATTATTTTGTCTGTCAAAGAATTAGAAAAAAATCCCTGGCTTGGTACACTACCTTTTAATAAAGGAGACGTTTTGGATGTGAAGATTTTGCAAGTACTTAAAAATGGTCTGATTGTTCAACTACCAGAACGCTTTCATGGTTTTATTCCTTTAAAAGAGTTGAATATCAATAAACAAAAACAACTCAATAAAGAATTTCAGAAAGATCAAATCATTAAAGCAATGATAACAAATATAGACAAAGAAAACCAGAAAATTACACTATCCATTCGAGCAGCACAAGAATTCTATGAACAACTAGAATATCAAAAATACATAGAAAATTCCCAAAATGACGATTCTATTACATTAGGTTCCATCTTGTTTAAAGAATAATTATACCTAAAAAGGACGCTTTTAAACCATGCGTCCCTACTTTTAATGTTAACAGTTTATCGTATTTCGAAATTGAAACTTTTTGAAAAAATTTTTAATAGAAATTTTCTAAAAATTAGATTTAATAATATATGAAAACCAGACACTTATTAACTTATGAACAAATTGTTACATCTATTAACATCACACCAATTCACTATCAATATTTGATTGTTTTAAAGAATACTAGATTTCATGGGAATTTATCGTTAGCTATCAACTATCTTTTGAAAAAATATCTTGTTTATCTTTATCAAATTAGTATATCAGAAACCAAAAGAACATTAACTGCTACCTATCAACCCAAAACGAAAAATTATATAATAAGAAAAATAAGTATTCAACCAACTTACTGGGGCGAACTTAATGATCTAAGAAACTTTTTAGGTTATTCTATCAGTTTTATTATTCGCATTATGCTCGACTGGGAAATGCAACAAGAACAAATACCCGTAATTTCTTTAATCGCTATACCTGATCTAGATACAGAAACACTATCGATGCATGTACTTGTCCCAATTGGGAATAACTATTCTTTTTATAATAAAATCAATCATACAAATTATAGGGTTTTTAGTATATTCTCGTATCCTGCTGCATAATGATGAAATAGCTTTACTTTTACAATATTTTTTTGACTTTATTGACTTATTGCTGTTTTCAACACAGTATTCTTTTGTTCTTCTATGCTTTCGAGTTGTCTTTCGTTCATTTTTAAGACTTCTTTATACTGATTTTTTAAATCTTCTGGAAGTTCGTCCTCTAATTTTTCTAATACATAACGTAAAAGTTCTATCCTATCCTGGATAGGTTTTTTTTGATATTCGTAATATTCTTGAATTTCATCAGCATTCGCTTTCCTTGCAGAGATCTTAGACTGAATTTCTAATATACGTCGTTGTTTTTCTTCTTGGGCTTTTTTTTCTTCTGGTGTCATTCGTTTGGGGATTAAAGAATTATTGGGAAATTTTTCTCTTAATTTGTCGAATTGTTCCATCTGTTCGTCGGTATACGGCAAACCTGTTTGAGGGTTAATGGGATTACCTTCGCTTACCTTTTCTAAGATTTCGGGTTCGTCTTCGGATTTTTCTTTTGTATCTTCTATTGGAACATTACTTATTCCCTGCTTCCAAAAATCCGAATCGTATAAGGACTTATTTTTATTGGATCTGGATGTGTTAGATATTGTAGAATCCGAACTACCACCAAACAATAATGCTAGTGCTTTTTTATCATCCTCTCCGGATAAATTTTTTGTCTCTGGAGAAGTTAAAAAAATCCATACAAAAACTATAATACTAAAAATAATAAAATACAAATCCGCTTTTTTTTTCATTACATCTAAACAAATTTAAATAGCAGATATCGTCAAGAAAATACACTACGAAAAAAAGACAAATTTTTCTGATTTTATGCTTTGTTTAATATTTCAATTCCGAAATTCCAACATTTAAATCATTGGTTATTAAGAATTTTTTACAAAAATGCACCAAAAAGAGTTTAAATTGCCATAAAAATTGGATGACTTAACATCATATTTATGCATATTTTTTAAAAATTTTATTAATTTGAAATATACTTGATTTTATATTTATTTTATCTTTTACGCATGTTTTTATTAGGCACAGCATTTGCGATAAAAACGATTTTATTATAACAATTTCTCTGTGCCATCTCTGTGTTCTCTGTGGTAAAACATCAGACAAAGCACCAGATTTTAAAAAATTTAGGTTTGACGCAAAAAAATGTCCTACTATTTTATATAATTTTAATTATGATATATTTATACTTAGCCAATCGATTAGAAGACTTATGGAATAAGCTTTATGTAAAGCTCCTCGAAGAACAAGAAAAAAAAACCAACATTTATGAGCCTACTTATATTCTGATTCCCAACAAAAACATTGAATACTGGCTAAAGCAAAAAATTGCAGAAGAACAGAATATTTGCATGAATTATCGATTTTTTTATTTTGAATCCGGTATTTGGTATATTTACAAGAAATTATTTAAAAGCAATTTTACAGAAGATCGCATCGATCCCGATACACTTTCTTTGATGATCTATGAGATCTTACAAGAAAAAAAAGACGATTTAAAGTTTTTTCGTAAATTCATAGAACAAAACAAAGATTTTCCAGGCATTATTTATGATTTGAGTTTTAAACTTTCTGAATTATTCTTTCAATACAATTTCCATAATCCAAAGTTAGCGGAATTTCTTAATTCTAATAATAACCTAGATATCGAAGACGAATACGAAAGGCAAAAACTCTATGATCAAAGGGTTATCTATCAAGAATGTATAAAAAAGATCCATCAATACAACGAAGAAAATCAAACCAATTTTGTATTATTTTTTGATTACGAAAATCAATTCATAGAAAATATTAAACAACTAAAAGAAAAAAATCTATCGAATTTTTCATTATTTATTTTTGCATTCCAATTTAATAACGTATTTTATTTTAAACTATTAAAACATTTAAAAGAATTTTTTGATATTCATTATTTTCAGTTTATATTGTACGATTATAAAAATCCCAAGTATGATTACAAAGCACAAGAAATCTCTTATAATAATGTAGAGCTTTTTAAAAAGATTACAGAAATTCCCGAAAGTAACATTGAATATATTCCGTTAGAAACAAAAGAACTCAATTCTTTGCTAAAAGAATTACAAAAATCCTTTATCCAAAAGGGAATTTCTTTCGATGCAAAACAAATAACTTTTTCTTCCGAAGAAAATCTAAGCCTTCGTTTTATCGAAGCTCCTGATAAACGTTCCGAAATAAGGGCGGTTATTCGAGACATTCAAGATCAACTCTTAAAAGATCCCGATTTAAAATTAAACGATATTGCAATACTTTCGCCTGTTTTAGACGAATATTTTCCACTACTTCGCGGACAGTTAGATTATCTAGAAATTCCATACAACATTCAAGATCCTTCGGTTGTGGATATAAGTTATTTAGCAGATGCAATAATAACGATATGCTATTTATTAGAACAATACATAAATAACATCATAACCTTAAAGAAAGATGATATATTAAAAATATTAGAAAATCCTTTGTTCCAAAAGACGCATAAATTAACAGAATCCCATATAGCTATTTTCAATAAATTCATCGAATCTCTGAATATCTATTACGAATTTCCGTTTGATTACTATCGTAGCTGGGAGGTCGCATTAAGACGCTTAAGATTAGGGAAATTTAGTCAAGAAATCGTATCATTTAAAAAAGACGATTACGATTTAGAAATCCTTCCTTACGAAGATTTCGAGGTCAATTTAGAAATACTAGAAGCTGTTCATCGATCTCTTGTTCAATTTATCGACGATTTTAAAAAATTAGCTGAATCTTTTAAAAATCCTACCTTAGAAACTTATCAACAACTGGAAGAATTGATCATCAATCATTTTAATGCATTTACTTACGAAGATTCTTTTTATATAGAAAAAAAGGTTTTCCAAGAGTTTTTAGAAAAACTTGGTTTATTAAAAACCTTTAAAATCTTACCAAACCCAAATTTTTTGTATTATTATTTTTATTTTACAAACGAAAATATTCAAGGCAACATCAATGAATATCTTTTTCAAGGTATAACAATATCATCTTTGCAACCATTACGACCTATTCCTTTTAAAAGAATTTATATCTTAGGCTTAAATCAGGAAAACTTCCCCGGGAAAGATACCAAGGAAAGTTTCAATTTAATCGATTTATTTTTTGACGAAGAGGACGAAATTGTAAAAACCAATATCTTAAAAAAGACCCACAAAAATATTTTTATTTTCTACGAAATATTTTTTTCCGCGAGAGACACTATAATACTTTCGTACATCAATAAAGATATAGTAGATAATCGACCACTATATCCATCGTTTATCTACAGAGAGTTAAAAGATTTCGTTTTAAATGTTACGAAAAATCAAAATTATGTATGGGAAGTGCCTTTGACTATTCGTTTAAAAGAAAACAAAATTTTTAACAATTCTTTTGAATTATACAATACCCTTCTTGCAACTTATAGAGAAGATTTAGATACGCTACGAAAAGAAAAGATTCAAAACAATTATTTAGATATTATCTATAAAAATACCGAAAATTCTATAAAAGAAATTTATAAAAAATATAAATTTACGAAAAAAGAAATCGATTTTGTGGATAAAAAAGAAATTTCTAACGATGGCAGAAAAGAAATCCATATCGATATAAAAAAATTAAAACAATATCTCTACGAACCATTAAAATACTATTTTGATAAAAATCAATTGGTAGGAGGTTTAAATGAGTAATTATTTTACATCTATTAGTAATAACGAAATAAAAAAAATTTCAAAAAAAATATTAAAAGAAGCTATTTTAACGAGAAAAGACTTAAAACAAATAAGAGACGATGTTCTAAAAGAATATTTGATAAAGGGAAAACTGCCAATTTCTTTTTCTAACCCCAACAACATAGACAATAGCATTTCAGAAAAAATCAATTTGGAGAAAATATCTAGTTTTATCGAAAAATATTGCACAGAAAAAGTTTATTTAAAAGACAGAATCGTATTAAATCCTCATTTAGATAAATCGAATTTTGATATAGAAAAAGAAATTTCGAAAAAAAGTTCTGCATTAGAACTTCCAACATTTCCATTAGATTCTTATGTTTTTTTTGGAGAATACTCTTATGATTTTATTATCACAAAAAACAAGATCAAGGAATGGAATATCTATTTTTTTTAT
>Ga0197142_1002848_pt1 | contig 14856 bp, 9 predicted proteins | sample GBS60_MetaG_FD_148614 | JGI IMG/M metagenome (GOLD analysis project Ga0197142, IMG submission 148614) | Sediment microbial communities from Great Boiling Springs, Gerlach, Nevada, United States - GBS 60_MetaG | ecosystem: Environmental > Aquatic > Thermal springs > Hot (42-90C) > Sediment... | reverse complement strand
ATCAAGCCCCAGCGCGCGGGTGACAGCTTTCATGCGGGGTACATGGCCCTGATGGTCCGCTCCCCACACGTAGATCGCACGATCGAACCCGCGCGTGACCAGCTTATCCCATACATAGGCGATGTCCGAGGCAAAGTAAGTCGGTCGGCCATCGGACCGCACCACCACGTTGTCCTTATCCGTGCCATTCTTATTGCCAGCCGGTGCCGGCTGCTCCCCCGGCGCTCCCTCTGAAGATCGGTGGGGCGTTTCGGTGAACCACACGGCGCCATCGCGGTACACCAACCAACCACCTGCGCTCAGCCGATTGAAGACGAGGCTGTACGTGCCGTCTTCATACAGGCTGCGTTCTGACTTCCAGTGGTCAAATCGGATGCCCAATGCGGCCGCATCGGCCTGGATGCTGGCCAGCATGCGCCGCAATCCTTCCTCGCGTAACGCGGCAATGGCCTGGCTGCGTTCCATGGTGAGGAAGCGCTCTCCATATTCCTGCGCCAGCTGATGCCCCATGTCAACCAAGTAGCTGCCCGGATAACCTCCCTCCGGCAATGGCTCGTCACGGCCCAATGCCTGCGCATAACGGGCGTACAAGCTGGCGGCGAAGAGTTCGACCTGAGTACCTGTATCATTGACATAATATTCGCGTTGGACACGCCAGCCGGCTGCGGCCAACACGTTGGCCAGGGCATCGCCCAAGACCCCGTTGCGTCCGGAACCCACAGTCAGCGGACCGGTGGGATTGGCGCTGATATATTCCACCTGTACCGAGCGTCCCTTGCCCAGGTCCACCTGTCCGAAGCGCTCCCCTTCGGCGAGGATGACCTCCACCTGTTGGCTCAGCCACTGCGGCGCCAGGGTGATGTTGATAAACCCGGGATGCGCTGCCTCCACTTTTCCGATGTAAGGCGTCGACGGCAGATGGGCAACCACACGTTGCGCGATCGCAAGCGGCGCCATCCGTGCCATGCGTGCCAATGTCATGCAAATGGGGCTGGCATAGTCTCCGAAGGCTTCGTCCCGTGTTCGTGTGACCGGGACTTCTGGCAATTCGAAGGAGGGAAGTTCCCCTTTCTTCTGGGCGGCGTGGATCGCTTCGGCGATGAGCTGGGCGATGTGGTCACGCACTAAAATCATATACACCTCGAGGAACAGGAGCCACGGTCTTTGTCGGGCTTGGACGGGCTGGGAGAGCCGAGGAGATGCTCCAACCATCTCCCCGCTGGATGATCCCATGACAAGTCACCGTTGGAGTGGGCCGGTGCATCTTACACCCCTAATCCCCGGAGCAGGACGCCCACTAGGTAGGCCACGCCGGCTGCCAGGCCGCCCACGAGGAGCATTTCCAGGCCACTGCGCAGTGGATTCAAATGGGTGACCAGCACCTTGGCAGCCCCCAGGCCGAACAGCGCCGCTCCCGAGAGGCCCACCGCCACGGGGAACCGCATCTCCTCCGGGATGGTGACCAGTAAACCGGCCAGGTAGATCAACATCGGTACCGCCCCGGCCAGCACAAAGGCACCGAACGTCGCCAGCGCGCTGTAGAAGGGCTTGCGTTCATCCGGCAGCAATCCCAACTCTTCGATCATCATCGCCTTGACCCACCGTTCCGGGTCGCGGGTCTTGATCTCGACCAGGCGTTCGGCGTCCTCATCGGGATAGCCTTGCTGGCGATAGAGCTCATAGAGCTCGGCGCGTTCTGCCTCTGGCATGTGTTCGACTTCCCAGCGTTCGCGGGCCAACTCGCGCTGGTAATATTCGCGTTCGGCGCGGGCGGAGAGATAGGCGCCGGTCGCCATCGAGAACCCATCCGCGAAGAGGTTGGCCAGGCCGAGGATCAAGACGACGTGCACGCCCAGCTGGGCACCCGCCACGCCGCTCACCACGGCGAACGTAGTCACGATGCCATCCAGGCCACCGTAGACCATATCGCCGATATACGCATGGCTGGCGGCGCCGTGTTCTTCGGTGTGTTCGCGATGCATCGCGCGTGCGATGCGCTCGAGGGTATGCGCCTCAAGCGCTGCCTGCAGATCGCGCTTGGCAAATGCACGACGCGCGTCCTCTACACGCCTGGATATACTCATCGGGGCACCATCTCCAACCAGTTCTTACCCACCTCAACCTCCACTTTGAGCGGGACGGCCAGCTGAAATGCACCGCTCATGACCTCGCGCACCAGGGGGATGGCCGCCTCGACCTCCTCGTCCGGCACTTCCAACACGAGTTCGTCGTGTACCTGGAGCACCATCCGCGCACGCATCGCGCGCTCCTGCAACACCCGGTGCAGCCGGATCATGGCGATCTTGATGATATCCGCGGCTGTGCCTTGAATGGGCATGTTGATGGCTTCGCGCTCGGCGCGCGCACGTTCTGGGCCGCGCATCTTGGCCAGCCCCGGAAAGTAACGTCGCCGCCCCAGCAAGGTCTGGACATATCCCTGCTCCGCGGCCAGTCGTTTGGTCTCCTCGATATAGCGTAACACGCCCGGGTATTTCTCGAAGTAGGTTTTGATAAACTTGCTGGCTTCCTGCTGGCTCATGCCGGTCTGCTGGGCCAATCCGAAGGCGCCCTGACCGTAGCTGAGGCCAAAGTTGACACTTTTGGCGATGCGGCGCTGTTCCTTGGTCACCTCCGTGATCGGGATGCCCAACACCGCGGCAGCGGTGGCGGCGTGAATATCCTCGTCCCGCATAAAGGCGCCCAACAAGCCAGGGTCTTGCGAGATATGCGCCATCACCCGCAGTTCGACTTGGGAATAATCAGCAGCCAGCAGCTGCCAGCCGGGTTCGGCGACAAAGGCACGGCGCACCTCGCGCCCCACCTCGGTGCGGATGGGGATGTTTTGCAGGTTAGGGTTGCTGCTTGAAATACGTCCGGTGACGGTGCCGGTCTGGTTGAAAGAGGTATGTACGCGTCCGGTGCGTGGGTTGATCAGCTGGGGCAACGCATCCACATAAGTGCCCTTGAGTTTGGTGAGCTGGCGGTGTTCCAGGATCAATTCCACCACCGGATGATGTCCGCGCAGCGATTCCAGCACATCCGCCGCCGTCGAATAGTAGCCGCTTTGATTCTTGCGCAAGCCGGTCGTGGGCAGATTGAGCTTGACGAACAGCGCGTCGGAGAGCTGTTGGGTCGAATTGATGTTGAAACGGTAGCCCACCCATTGATAGATTTCCTCTTCGATCGCCTGCAACCGCTTGTCCAGCTCGCGCGACATCTGACGCAGCACCTCGACGTCCAGTCGCACACCGGCGCGCTCCATAGCGACCAAGACGGGCACCAGCGGCATCTCCACTTCGCGGAAAAGGCGCTCTTGACCGCGCTGACGGAGATCGTCCTGCAAGCCGTCCACCAGGCGCCGCGTAATGTCCACATCGGCGCAGGCATATGTCGCGGCACGCTCCAGGGGCACCTGGTCCATCGTGATCTGCTTGCGACCGCTGCCGATGAGGTCGGTGATCTCCGTCATATCGACACCCAGTCGATTCCACGCTAGGTTTTTCAGCCCCAGCGCTCCAGCAGGGTCCAACAACCATGCGGCGACCATAGTATCGAAAAGCGCTCCGCGCGTCTCGACGCCGTGCTGAGCCAACACGGTGATGTCATACTTGGCGTTGTGAGCGATTTTGGGCAAATGTTCATCGGCGAACAGGGGGCGCAGCAGGTGCAATACCTCTTCTCGGGGCAGGCACAGCGTCGGCGAGGCAAGCGGCACATAGCTGGCATGACCGGGGCCATCGGTCAGCGCGATGCCGACCAGCTCCGCGGTGATGGCATCGGTCGAGGTCGTCTCCACGTCAACCGTCAGGTTCTCCGCTTTGCGCAGCTGCTCGAGCAGGGTGGTGAGCTCGGCAAGGGAACAGATCACCCGATACACGGGCTTTTCGACCACGCCGGACGGCGCAGCTGGCATCTCGACCACGCCCGGCGCGGCACCCTCAAACATTTCCAGCTGGACACCGGCGGAGGAAGCCATCGGGGTTGCCGGACGGGCCGGGCGACCGGGAATGCGATTCAACAGGCTGCGAAATTCCAGTTCTTGGAATAACCGTAGGACCTCGTCGACGTCGAAGTCGCGCGTGCGACAGGTCTCCAGATCGAGTCGGATGCCCGGCACATCGGTCTTGATGCGCGCGAGCGCCCTGGAGAGAAAGGCCATGTCACGTCCCGCTTCCAATTTGGTCCGTTGACCGGGCGGCAGCTCATCCAGGTGGGCATACAACGCTTCGAGGGTGCCATATTTCTGAATGAGCTGGATACCGGTCTTCTCCCCGATACCCTTGACGCCCGGGATGTTGTCACTGGGATCCCCCACCAAGGCCTTGAGCTCGATCAGCTGCGCCGGAGAGAGACCGTAGCGGGCGCGCACTTCTGCTTCATCATACAGTTTACGCTCGCTGAAGGTCCTGCCTGAGATGAGCACCTTGACCTGCGGCCCGATCAACTGGAAGGCATCGCGATCACCCGTCACGATGATCGTTTCAATGCCCTGTGTGGCCGCTTGCTTGGCCAACGTGCCCAGTACGTCGTCCGCTTCGTAGTTCTCGGCAGTGAAGACCGGGATGTTGAACGCGCGCACCAGCTGCTCGACACGCCGCATCTGCGGCATCATGTCCCCCGGCATCTTCTCACGGGTTGCCTTGTACTCGGCATACTGTCTATGCCGGAAGGATGGTCCGACGTCGAAGGCCACCGCCAGGTAGTCGGGTTTATATTCCTCCCACAGGCTCAGCAGCATGAGCGCGAAACCATACACCGCATGGGTTGGCTCGCCGGCCCGGGTGTGCATACTCGTGTTCGACAGGGCAAAATAGGCACGGTAGGCCAGCGCGTGCCCATCAATCAATGCCAAGATAGGCGGCCGCCCCGGGCGCATGTCCGCCTTGTCCTCTTTCATCGTTCCCCCCTTTCCGCATATTGGCCCTGTGGGATGCACAGAATTGTACCGCCGCGAGAGACGAAAGTCAATGTAGCGCCGACCGAAGAGTGGCACCTCTCAACCTGGAGCAGACGATCGAGTAGTGTGCCCTCAAGCAAGACCGGAACGCGGGAAGAAGTGGGCTGGCACGACTCGGCATGCCGGTTCACAAGGCGGGCAGTACGGTGACGGAAGCTTCCTAAAAGGTCCTCCGCGTCCGTGCGCGCGTCATTCTACCAAAAGAAACGGTCGCATCACCTGCCATTTATCTTGCCAGGCATTCCGAACTGGCTCCGCCTGCGGCAACGCTAATGTCGCGGCAAACTGGACCTGCTCATCGCCCCCCAGATTGTACAGCGCAAAAGGGATCACCAGGTAGTCCGGCTGAAGGTGATGGCGCGTGTATTCGGCGAGCTGTCGGGAGAGCTGCCTGTGCTCATCCAAAGGAAGCTGCCGGGCCAGCTGTTCGGCTGTGAAGTGTTGTTCTTCTATCTTGAAGTGAGGATGCCACCCCTCAGTCAGCCGTTCGACACAGCGATGCAGGTTCGTCAATTCTCCGGTGTGTGCAGCCTTGGATACCAGGCTGTTACCCACCTTTGCGATATGGTCCACCAATGGCACCATCGCTTTGTGTTGGCGGAGCAACATCGCGTAGGGCGCCTCCGGGAGGCGTGTTTGGAGATGCGGAAATAGGATCGTGTCCTCAGCGCTATGATGGGCGCGCAAGAAGGAGGTGAAGCTCTGCATATAGCAGGCAAACCCTTCGCGCATACTGGTGTCGGGAAAGTTTCCTGAACCGAATCCTTCGCAGCCCTGCCCGATGATCTGGAGGGCACGCGTAATGATCCGATGAGCCAGGATGAGATGAAGTGCTAAGTTGGGTCCTCCCTCTTCTTGGAAAGTGCTCATCTTTACCCCCTGTCTTCTTCTTAGTCCATTTTCGTGAGGGCAGTGCGTGTGGCATACAGCTCCACGCGCGCCGGCACCTCCGATGATACCACAGGCACCTCCGCGGTCACCTCACCCTGCGCCGGCAGCGACTCCAAAGGAGCGTAGCCGCCCCCAATAATTTTGCCAGATGCGTTATAGGCGACGGCTGAGAGGCGCAGGTGGGTGACATTTTGGGCATATGGGTTTGTCAGACGGCCGGTTGCATAAGGTTGCACGGCGTCATCGCGATACACTGCATCCACGATACGGAACGGTGGAATGCCGGCGGAAAGCTGATATTTGCCGGGCAATATGGCCACTTCCACGTGGCTGATGGGTTCTTGATGCTCCAGCGGCACGTTACCTCCCACTCCCAGCTTCTCACCGGGCAGCAACACATCCAGACGGCCATCGTCGGTCGCCAGGACCTCCCCCACGGCATTGTAGGCGGTCACGTGATACTGAACGTCCCGCACCACCAGCGTGTCGTTCGGATTCTCGAGCAGGAACGCATAGCCCAATTGGGTGCCGTGCTGTCCGAATCCATGGGCGCCCAGGGTTAACGGGCGTCCGCCGGGTGGTAGACCCTCGCCAGGCCATGTCACGGCGGATTGGCTGGAAAAGCCAGGGTAGAGTTCTACCCGTGCGATCTCAGCGGTGCGATTCAACGAAGTGATGACTCCCAGCGAGCCGCCGGCCGGGATGAAAGCCAGATAACTGAAGCCGCCGCCGACGATCCTGTCACGGGCATCATAGGCGACGGCAGAGATACGCAAGCCGGTGATGTTGCGCTCAAAAGGATTACGGATGACGCCGGAAGCCGCGGCACCGGGCGAGGCATCGTAACGCACATGTTCCACGGAGAGGAAAGGTCTCGACCGCACTTTCGTCAACTCGCCAGCCCCCAGTTGCACCACCAGCTTGGTCACCCGTTGCGAACCCGGCACAAACAGAGTGCCCCCGATGCCCAACGTCTGACCGGGCAGAACAAAGACGATCGGCCCATCATCGGAAGCGAGCACATTGTCGGTAGCATCCTGAGCAATGACCCGATAGGCAGAGCTCTGCAGGGCATGTTCTGGATCATTATTGCGCACCAGGAACGCATACCCCACGCGCGCGGTGGAAGCAGCCTGCGAGGTCTCTTCCTGGCCAAATCCCTGCGCCACTAACTGCAACGCTCCGGTTGCCTGGCCCGGCGCTAACTCGGTGAGTGGAATCGCCTTATGCTCGGCCACGGGACGCAACCAGGGGGTGACCACGTTGGCGAGGGTCAACACCAGAACAAACGCCACCAACAGCCAGAAATATTCCTTACCCAGCAAAGACTTTTTCATCGCACCCTCATGGCGATAGTATCCACCAGTACCACCGCCTGCTGATTATCATACTCCATTTCTCTATTGAAGTGCAATGTGCCAACCGGCACCGTCGTTCCCACGTTTGACAATCCATTGTGTCATGCTATGATTATTCAAATCTTGACTAGACGCCGCAATATCACAGGCCAAGCCGCTTCATCAAAACTGGGAGGTGAATCCATGCAGCTTCGAGTTCTTCTGAGTGTTTTGCTGATGGGCGTTTTCCTGATCATTTTGGCACCGCGCACCATCCAGGCTGTCCCCTTGGGGCAGGATGGGACATGCGCGACGGAGTACATCGTGCAGCCGGGTGACCATCTGGGCGCCATCGCCCAAAAATATCTGGAGGATAGACAGGCCTATCCCGCCATTGTGGTGGCCACCCAGCGCCAACATGCGCGCGATACCTCGTTCGCGCAGATTGACGATCCCGGTCAACTCGCTGCCGGTTGGAAGCTATGTATTCCTCCCCTCGCGGACGTGCCCCAGCTGATGGCGGCTGCCGCGCCCGTTGCCGGTATCGAGGTCGTGGACGCCCTGGGGCGCATTGTGCGATTCGCCGAGCTGCCGCAGCGCATTGTCCTGGCCGGCAAGGCGGTGCGTTTGACCGCGGATACGCTTTACCTCTTTCCCGAGGCCAGAGAACGTGTCGTTGCCCTGGAAGGACGTTCCCCGGAGATGGTCGAGTTTCTCTCCCTGGTCAACCCGAACCTGGCCCAGGTGCAGTTTCTGGAGCGCAATGCCGGACCGGAACAGATCGTGGCGAGCCGACCGGACGTGGTCGTCCTGAAGAGCTATCTGGCCGACAAGCTGGGCGCGCCCCTGATGGCGATAGGCATACCGGTGGTCTATGTGGACTTAGAAACGCCTGAGCAGTTTTTCGACGATCTGGTCACTCTGGGTCAGCTGTTTGGCAACCCGCAGCGCGCCGCTGCGGTGAACACCTTTTTCCGAGAGCGCATCGCAACGGTGACCCAGGCGGTGCAGGACCTCGCTGAGGAGCAGAAACCCAGCGTGCTGATCCTGCAATATAGTGTGCAAGGCGAGCAGATCGCCTTCAGCGTGCCACCGGCCACCTGGATTCAGACAACTATGGCGGAAATGGCCGGCGGTCGCCCTGTCTGGCGTGAAGCAGCGCAAGGAGGCGGCTGGAACATCGTCAATCTGGAACAGATTGCCAGCTGGGATCCGGATGTGATCTGTGTGGTCTCCTATTTCAGCGATCCTGAAGCGGCGGTCGAGACACTTCGCGCCGATGAACGCTGGCAGGCACTCAAGGCCGTGCGCTCGGATCGGTTGTTCGCTTTCCCCACCGATTTTCTGACTTATAGCTGGGATCAACCCGATCCGCGTTGGATTCTGGGTTTGATGTGGTTGGCGAAGACGCTGCACCCCGATCGCTTCAGCGCTCTCGATATCCGAGCAGAAACATATGTTTTCTTTGAACAACTGTACGGGCTGGATCGAGCCACGGTTGAGGAAAAGATCATCCCGATCGTGCGGGGGGTGGCTCGTTGAGTGCCACTTATCACGATTATAATCACCGCACAGCCAGGCAGCTGCGCTATCTGGCCGTCGGATTGCTGGGCCTATTGCTCCTCTCGGTGTTGTGGGGACGTTACTCAGGCGCTTCATTGCTTTCCCCTGCCGAGCTGTGGCACGATCCTCTGGCGCAGCGCCTGGTGATGACGCTGCGATTGCCGCGCGTCCTGATGGCATGCCTGCTGGGAATGGGACTGGCCGCTTCAGGGAGTACCCTGCAAATGATCTTTCGCAACCCTCTGGTGGAACCGGGCTTTTTGGGGGTCTCGCAGGGAGCGGCGTTCGGCGCGGCCTGCGCCATTATGGTGTTCGGCACGGTGCCCTTTGCCGTCCAGGGCCTGGCGCTCTTTTTCGCCGGCCTGGGTGTCGTTCTTTCTTATTGGCTGGCACGCCACATCCGCTTTGGGGGATGGGTGTTGCGGCTGGTGTTGAGCGGCATTGCCATCTCAGCACTTTTCGCCTCAGGGGTAGGGGTGCTCAAATATGTGGCCGACCCGCTGACCCAGTTGCCCGAAATCGTCTTCTGGATGTTGGGGGGGCTCTATGCCATTACGTGGTCCAAATTGTTGAGCATTCTGCCGCTCGCAGTACCCAGCCTGGCGGTGATCTTGTTCATGCGTTGGCGTCTCAATCTCCTTTCGATGGGTGAGCAAACCGCCTTTTCGCTGGGCGCCGCCCCCACACGTGAGCGCGCCATTGCTCTGGCCGCTGCCGTGGGCGCCACAGCAGCCGTGGTATCGGTATCCGGTGTGGTGGGCTGGGTGGGCCTGATTGTGCCGCATATGGCGCGTCGGATCGCCGGAAGCGATGCCCAAAAATCGCTGCCGGTGGCGCTGTTGATGGGCGGCATCTTTGCCCTCGGGTGTGATAATGTGGCGCGCACCCTGCTGGCCGGAGAGATCCCGCTGGGGACTCTCACCTCATTGTTCGGAGCTGGCCTTTTCATCCTGCTGATGACCACCGCCAACCCATGGTTGCGAAGTGCCGCTTGAGTGCCTATGGACGCCATCATCGCTTTGGAAGATGTCCATTTCGCCTATCGCGGCGCATCCCAGCATGTATTTGATGATCTCGACCTCTCCATCCCAGATGGAGCGTTCGCTGTCATTTTAGGGCCGAATGGCACCGGCAAGACCACCCTGTTGCACCTGATCTTGGGTTACCGGCGCCCGCAGCACGGGAAAGTCTATATCGCCGGCACGCTTCAGGAGCGTTACACCCGCCGCGAAATGAGCCGTCTGGCCGGTCTGGTGCCTCAGGACGAAGCCGTCGCTTTCGATTTCAGCGTGCTGGATTACACCTTGCTGGGGCGTGCACCCTACATTGGCCCTTTGGACATGCCGACGGAGAACGACGTACAGATTGCGATCAAAGCGCTTGAGACGGTCGGCGTGGCCCATCTGGGCATGCGCTCCCTCGCTTCGCTGAGCGGTGGCGAACGGCAATTGGTGATCATTGCCCGAGCGTTAGCCCAGCAGCCGCGCATTCTATTGTTGGACGAGCCCACTGCCCATCTCGATTTGAGCAATCGCAACCGCGTTCTGCACGTCCTGCGCACACTCAATCAGCACGGCACCACAGTCGTGATGACCACCCATGACCCGGTTGCAGCTGCTGCCGTGGCAAATTTCGCCGTGTTGATGCGGGATGGAAAAGTGATCGAGGCGGGCCAGCCGGAGGAGGTCTTCACGGCCGAGAAGTTGAGCGCCACCTATGGCGTGCCCGTGCGGGTGTTGCGTCTGGAGGAACAGATCCTCGCCTTCAATCCATTGCACTAAGCCCTCTTTTCGATCCGGTGCGATGTCTGGCCATCGGTGTGCTGAAAAGCACCCCAATCACTTTTGATAGCGCTACTTTTCTGTGAAAATCTGGGTATAGCCGGAACGCTCTTGCAACCCCCCTGGAAAACGGGTTGACATAGATGCGGATTTCGTGTTACAGTCCATTCGCTTGCGCGATTGCGATTGTCGTCGGAGGGGATGGGAGAAGAGATGTTCCCGATGCGCGATCCGACACCTGAGGAACATGTTGAGATCGTACGGGCCCTGGAATCCATGCAACCATCACCGCCGCTCCATCCCGGTGAAAGCATCCGTTGGGCCAGACGTGCCAAAATACTGGAGGTAGCGCCCTACGATGAGGTCATCGCCCAGGGCAGTATGCCCGATTACCTCTATCTGGTGCTTTCCGGCCAGTTGCGTGCGGTGGGCAGCCTGGATGGCCGACCGCAAGTGCTGAACTATCATAATGCCCCTGCGTTTGTCGGCGAGTATGGGGTTCTGTATCACACAGCGCGCGTCGCATCGGTGGACGCCGTCTCCGAAGCCAAGCTGGCTTGTTGGTCTCTGGAAGATGCCACCCGGTTATTGGATGGCAACGAGGCGATGCGCGCGTATTTGAAAAGGCTCCACACCCTTTATGTCGAACGTGCAAGCCAGCGGTTCCCCGGTAAGCAATGGGATGAAATGGTAGTATTTCGTACCCGGAAACATGGGATCCAACTTTTCTATGCATGGATGCTCCCATTGACTCTGTTTTCAGCGGGCGTTGTCTTGTGCCTTTGGTTGATTTCGATGGGGATCGGGTTTCCCTTCATCATCGGGGGCGTGCTTTTCATCTTAATAGGACTGGTTTGGGGATCGTATAGCTATTTCGATTGGCAGAATGATGAATACATCGTCACCAGCAAACGGGTGATCCATATCGAGCGCTTGCTCCTCTATGGGGAGAAAAGAGATGAGGCGCCCCTGGTGCGCATCCAGGATGTCACGGTCGTCACCGCTAATTTGCTTCAGCGGTTGTTGGATTACAGTGACATTCGGATTCAAACCGCCGGTGCCGGCACCATTGTTTTCTCCGGGATGCCCCATGCTGAGCGCGTCCGCGAGCTTATTTTCAACGAGCGTGCCAGAGAGTATGAGCGCCGTGCCACCGAAGACAGAACGCTCATTCGAGCGGCGTTGCAGCAGAGCATCGCATCCGCTATGGGAAGCGCGATGAGCAGAAATCTCCAATCGCCATCCAATGGAACATCATCCAATAAAGCGGAGCCCGCATGGCACGCAATCTACCATTCGCGTTTGCGCCCTCTCATCCAATATTTTTATCCCCGGCAAATGGTCGTCGAGGGGAATAAGATTACCTGGCGCAAGCACTGGATCGTGTTAGTCTCTAAAATACTTCCTCCTTTGCTCCTGTTGAACGGGTCGTCAGCGGTGCTTATTGTGCTCCTCCTGTATGCGCCGCACACCTGGTATCCTGTGATCATGATCCCATTCGTGGTCGCAGCATGGGTCTGGTTTCTCTTTCGGTATGATGAGTGGTATCGAGATGTGTACATCATCCAAGGCAATCGCATCATAGACATCGTGAGCAGCGGCTTCAGGTTGCGTGGCGAAAGGCGCAGGGAGGGGACCTTCGACGCCGTCCAAAACATAACCTATACCATCCCCAGCTTTTGGCATCAGCTGATCAACATGGGCAACGTGGTCATCGAGACGGCCGGCACGGAGCAGACATTCGCTTTCAACTCCGTATTCAACCCCAGCAAAGTGCAACAAGAAGTGTTCGACCGCTGGAACGCTTATCACGAGGAACGTCGTCGGCGCGAGCAGGAAGAGCAAAGACGCCGTTGGGCGGAATGGTTCAGTGAATATCATCTGTTGCAATCCCAGAAGCAGCTGGGCCATCCATAGCGTGTGAGGAGGTCTAAGGGGAAGTCGCGATGCCGGTTATCGCTGTGGTAGGAGCGCAATGGGGCGACGAGGGCAAAGGTCGGGTGGTGGATTACCTGGCTGCCACCGGTGGACGCCATGGGGGCCCCGTGGACATGGTGATCCGTTATCAGGGGGGCGACAACGCCGGACACACGGTGGTCAATGCCCTCGGCGAGTTCAGATTGCACTTAGTGCCTTCGGGTATTTTCAGCCCCCAAACGCGCTGTATCATCGGCACAGGCTGTGTGGTCAATCCCGAGACGTTGATCGAAGAGATGGACAGCTTGATCGCAGCAGGTCTGTCGCTGGACAATCTCTATGTCTCCAGTCGGGCCCATTTGACGCTCCCCCATCACCGCCAGCTCGATGGCCTTGAGGAACGCCTCCGCGGCGGCAAAGCCTTGGGCACCACCCAAAGAGGCATCGGGCCCACGTACAGCGACAAAGCCGCACGTTGGGGACTGCGCGTCGGGGACCTTCTGCGCATTGAGCAGGTGCGCGATCGTCTGGCCCACCATATAGAATGCAAAAACCGGCTCATCCACGCTTGGGGGGGCGAGCCCGTTGACCTCGAAGCCTTGATCGAGCAATGTGGGCGATGGGGCCATCGCCTTGCCGCGCATATTGTGGATACGCTACCCCTCACCCATGCGGCCCTGCAAGCGAATCACACGATTCTGCTGGAGGGTCAGCTGGGGGTTATGCGCGATCTGGATTGGGGAGCTTATCCCTACGTAACCTCATCGAACCCGTTGGCTGCGTATGGCCTTGTGGGCGCCGGCCTGCCGGCTCGGGCGATCGATCGCGTGATCGGGGTGGTCAAAGCGTATGTTACCGCGGTGGGGGCCGGTCCACTGCCCACGGAGCTTCATGATGAAGTGGGCGATGCGTTGCGGTGCATCGGCCAGGAGTATGGCGCAACCACCGGCCGTCCGCGCCGTTGTGGTTGGTTGGACGCCGTCGCGCTTGAATATGCCCACCGACTCAACGGTTTCACCGAGCTGGTGCTCACCAAGCTGGATGTGCTCGATAGCTTTGCCGAAATCAAGATCTGCGTGCGCTACCGCTTGCCGTCCGGGGAAGAAACCCCCCATATGCCGGACCCGGCCACGCTGGATGAGGTCACACCGATTTATGAGACCTGGCCGGGCTGGTGCTGCGATACCAATGGCGCCCGCCGCTGGGAGGATTTGCCCCCCGCGGCCCGTCGCTACGTACAACGTATTCAGGAGCTCGTCGGCGTGCCCGTCCGGTGGGTGTCGGTCGGTAAAGAGCGCGAGGCCATCATCCCGGTCAACGTGGACACGTGAACCAGGTTTCCCCTTTTCGCCGTGTCATCCTGATTGTGCTCGACAGCGTCGGGTGTGGAGATGCTCCCGACGCTGCCGCCTATGGCGATGAAGGCGCCAACACCCTTGCCAACACGGCACGCGCCGTCGGGGGGCTTCGTCTGCCTCATCTGGGCCGTCTGGGCTTGGGCTATGTCACCGCCATAGAGGGGGTACCCCCTGACCCGGCTCCGCAAGGATGTTTCGGCCGCCTGACCGAGATCTCCGCCGGGAAGGATACCACCACCGGCCATTGGGAGCTGGCCGGCTTGCCGCTCCTCAAACCTTTTCCGACATACCCGCATGGATTTCCGCCGGATGTGATTGCCGCGTTCGAGCAACGCATCGGTCGTTGTGTCCTGGGCAATTATCCGGCCTCCGGCACGGCGATCATCGCGGAGCTGGGCGCCCAACATCTGCGCACCGGATGCCCCATCGTATACACCAGTGCGGATAGCGTCTTCCAGATCGCGGCGCACGAGGAAATCATCCCGGTCGAGGAGCTCTACCGGATGTGTCAGATCGCGCGTGCGCTGTTGCATGGCGAGCATGCCGTGGCGCGTGTCATCGCGCGGCCGTTCCTGGGGCAACCGGGCAACTTCTGGCGCACGGAACGTCGCAGAGACTTCTCACTCCCCCCGCCGGCGGACACCATCCTGGATGTGCTGAAGGCAGCGGGGAAGTCGGTGATCGGGGTGGGCAAGATCGAAGATATCTTCGCGCAGCGCGGTCTTACGGATAGCGTGCACACCACGAACAACATGGACAGCGTGGATGCCATCCTGAACCTTCTGGCTCTCCCCGACGAGGGTCTCATCTTTGCCAATTTAGTGGACTTTGACATGCTCTATGGGCATCGGAACGACCCCCACGGTTACGCACGGGCGCTGGAGCAATTGGATGCGCGCTTGCCGGAGATCCAAGGGAGACTGCTCGATAGAGACGTCTTGATACTCACCGCCGATCATGGCAATGATCCCACCACGCCCAGCACGGATCACTCGCGCGAGCGGGTGCCTATTCTGGTGACGGGGGCGCATGTGCGCCGTGGGGTTGCGTTG
>Ga0197142_1002847_pt1 | contig 14856 bp, 15 predicted proteins | sample GBS60_MetaG_FD_148614 | JGI IMG/M metagenome (GOLD analysis project Ga0197142, IMG submission 148614) | Sediment microbial communities from Great Boiling Springs, Gerlach, Nevada, United States - GBS 60_MetaG | ecosystem: Environmental > Aquatic > Thermal springs > Hot (42-90C) > Sediment... | reverse complement strand
CAGCTTCAATATTCTTCACTTCTTTCAGTTTTTTGTTAGCTTGGTCCCAATAAAACTCCTGACATTGCTGATTATAAGCCTGGAATTTAATGCCACGACCACCTCTTGTTAAAGCGTAATTCACTTTACTTAATCCCGGTAAACAATCGAAACCGCCAATAGTATCATCCTTTCTTGCCATCCTTAAAGCCCGGCCCATATATTCAACAACATAACTCAGCTGATTAATAATTAAAACTCTTTCTTGGGCATACTTTTGAGCCCTGATGACAGCAATAAAAGAGCCTGAGACAGAGCTTAAAGCTATCGTTAAAACAGTTAAGGCGACAATCACTTCCAAAAGGGTAAATCCCTGCTTATTTTTAGAAAAAGCTTCTCCCATCTTATCATTGACGCCAGTTATAGAGAAAAGTTTTAACATTAACATTTTGAAGTTGACCTTTTTCTAACCATTCAACAACTACTTCTACTTCCAATTTATCAGGTTTTGCGTCACCGTTTAAATCTTCTTTATTGCGAATAAAAACTTTTCTATTAAATTTTGTAACAGAAATTCCTTCACAACCAAAAAACGAACCATTAAATTTTAAAGCCAAAGAACAACGGCTATCTGGCAAAGAAGTTGTTAAATAATCCAAGTTCAAAGGACCCGTTATTGTTTCAGGTAATCCCTGATCCCAGGGTTGCTGTTTTAAAAGGTTAGTATCTCTAATATTCCTCACAATTTCTAAACCTTCCTGAGCCAAATAAGCCGCGGAAAACTTCGAATCAGATAAGGAAACAGTCCTTAATGATTGGGAGATAAAACCGAAAATAGCACTAAAAAGAATCGTTGTCAGAAAAACAGCAAACAAAGTTTCCAAAAGAGTAAAACCTTTTTTATTTTTCAAAAATTTATTCAACATCAACTAAACCTGTTTTGTTAATAGTAACTCTTTTTTGCAAGGATTCAATGCTCAAAGTAATAGTAGCATTTCCTGAAGCCGGCGAACCATTAAAATAAATCAGGGGATCGGGCGGCCTCATTAAAATTGACAAAGAATTGCTTGAATTCGGATTTAAATCCCGAATAACAACTCCTGATTCCAAAAAAATCTCGGAACCGGCTATTTTTTCCGGAAAACCAAGACAGGGATTTCCTGAAACGGTAAAATTTGCGTCGTTGTTGCAATCGCCAAAAAAGAAAATTTCGTAATTTGAGGCGCCAATTTTTCTCAAATAAAGCCCATAACCGCCGGTAGGAATCAAAGAATTGGCGCCTACTTTCATTTCTTGGGCAGAAGTTGCCATTTCTATAACTCTTCTCAGAGATTGAGCTAAAATTTGAGCCGAACGGTTAAGTTTCGAAGTCTTATGATAAGCCAAATAATTAGGCACTATCAAGGCCGCTGTTAAAATAATAATTGAGACGACAACAATAAATTCAATTAAAGAAAAACCAAAAATAAGAGCGGTTGCTTTTTTGTTAAAAAACCTGAAAATCATTGGAAATTAAAAAATGAAAGATACCAATTAATAATTTTTTCGCCCCAAAAAAAAGCCAAAAAAGTGCCAAAAACCAAAAAAGGACCAAAGGCAATCTCGCTTTTAACCTCTTTCTTTTTTAATAAAATCAAAACTAAACCTATTATACCACCGCTAAAAAAAGCAATGAAGATGGCTGCCAAAATTTTGGGAAAACCCAAAAATAAACCCATTAAAAAAATTAATTTCACATCGCCAAAACCGAGCCATTTCCCCCGAGAAATAAAATGAATCAAGGCGAAAAAGAAAGAGCTGGCTAAAGCGCTGGTTAAAAAATTCCCAAAATTATATTGAGAATCAGCAAAATTAATAAATTGACCCTTAAAAGAAAAAAAGATTGTTTTCAAAAGCAAATAAATTAAAGAGATTAAAATAGCCGGATACACAACTTTATTAGGGATAATCATTTTTTTTAAATCGACCAAAAAAATCACTGCTAAAAAACTGAAAATAATCAACACATAGCTTAAATCAAAAAGACCTAACCAGAAATTTGAATTTAAAGCATCAAGAAAAAAAAGAAAACTTAAAAGAAAAACAAAACCCATAATAAATTCCATTAATAAATACTGAAAAGAAATCGGTTTTTGGCAATAACGGCAACGACCCAAAAGCAGAAAATAACTGAAAAGCGGAATTAAATCCAAAAAAGACAGAGAATGACCACAACGAGGGCAAATTGACCTTTTGCTAGAAACAGGTTTCAGGAAACGAAAGGCTTGGGCGTTTAAAAAAGAGCCGAAAATAGCACCCAGAAAAAAAATTAAAAAATAACCAAAAATTCTTAATAAAAAATCCATATTAAAATTAATTTTAACTTTGGAGGAATTTAAAAACAACCCCTTTTAAAAAGGGGTTGTTTGATTTGCTAAATAAAAGAGGGCTTTTACTGACATTTAGGAGCGGCGCTATTTGTACAAGAAGTGACGGATGAGACTTTTAAGCTATTGAGCTGACTATCAACGCACCAATAACGAAGTTGGCCGTTTTCTCTGGTTCTTAAAGTAGCGTAAGCGCAATAATCACTCTTGGTGGCATTTGGGGTAATCACCGGCTCGAGATCGGGCTCGGTATCGTTGCCATTATTAGCTTTAATATCTTGACAAATTGCGGTAAAGGCGCTATCGCTACAAACTACATTGTTATAATTTCCATCAATATCTCTTTTAAGCTCAGCCTGGGTTCGGAATTGACCCATATCAGCAATAATTTTAGCGTCTTTTGCCCGGTCTTGAGCTGATCTTAAAGAAACTAAAACAATGGAAGCTAAAATACCAATAATCGCGACAACTACCAATAACTCAATTAAAGTAAAACCTTTGTTTTTCATTTTATTTTTAGTTTTTATTTTGATATTCTTAGTTTTTCAACAAATCGACCTTTTTATAAATTTTATTTAATTAAATGATAAAAAATCAAAGAATTAAAGTCAAATCATCAAACATCCTTACTGACAACGAGGATTGGCAGAGTTTTTGCAAGAATCTGTCGACGATATTTTAACACTGTTTAATTGGCTATCAACGCACCAATAACGAAGTTCGCCGTTTTCTCTGGTTCTTAAAGTAGCGTAAGCGCAATAATCACTCTTGGTGGCATTTGGGGTAATCACCGGCTCGGGATCGGGCTCGATCTCGTTGCCATTATTAGCTTTAATATCTTGACAAATTGCGGTAAAGGCGCTATCGCTACAAACTACATTGTTATAATTTCCATCTTTTTCTTTTTTTATCTCAGCCTGATTTCTAAATTGAATCATATTAGATATAGTTCTAGAATCATTCGCCCGGTCCTGAGCGGCTCTTAAAAAAAACAAAAAAATTGAGGATAAAAGGCCAATAATAGCAATAACCACCAATAACTCAATTAAGGTAAAACCTTTGTTTTTCATATTTTTAAAAATGGCAGAATTTAAGAAGTTTTTTATTAAAAAATCTTTTTACTGTAACGCCATCTTTAGCCAAAACCAAACTGATAAATAGGCAGCAAAACAGTCAACACAACCAAAACAACGGCCAAACCAAGAACAACAATCAAAATCGGCTCAAGTGTGCTGACTAAACGATCTAATGCCAAATCAACTTCTTTTTTATAAAAATCAGAAATCCGACCCAGAGTTTCGTCTAAACGGCCGGTTCTTTCGCCTACAAAAATCATTTGCGAAAAAATCGGCGGAAATTCTTTGGGATAACGTCTCAAGGTAGCGCTAATACTCTCGCCTCGCCTCACCGCGTCGCGAGTTCTTAAAATAATATTCCAATAAACGCTATTCCCCACCACTTGGCCGCTAATTTCCAAAGCCAAAGCAATCGGCAAACCGCTCGTGATTAAAGTGCATAAATTATGAGAAAATCGCGACAGATATATTTTTTTCAAAATTCCGCTCACAATCGGCAAATTTAGAAGAGCTCGGTCAGAAACTATTCTCCCTTCACTTGTTTGAAGATAGCGCCAGCCCAAAAAAAGAAAAGCCAGAAGCCCCAAGATAACAATCCAGCCAAATTGACGCAAAAAAGCCGCGGTCTTCAAAACAGCATTGGTTAAAGCGGGTAATTCGCGACCGGTTTCCGCAAAAACTTTCTCTAATTCCGGAAAAACAAAAAATAACATCAAAGTTAGCATAATAATCATTGTTACTAAAATAATTGAGGGATAGAAAAGAGCGGATTTAGCTTTACCAATTATTTCGCTTTCTCTTTCCAAATAATCAGCCAAAGTGCTAAAGGCGCCCGGTAAATTCCCCGACAGTTCGCCGGATTTCACCACACTGATATAAAAATTTGAAAAAATTTTAGGAAAAGAAGCTAAAGCCGCTGAAAAAGATTTGCCGCTTTCAATTTCCGAGGCAATTTTAAGAATTTTTTGTTTAAAATCTTCTTTTTCTATCTGACTCGCCAAGGTATGCAAAGCTTCAACCGGTGGCGTTTGGGAAAATAAAAGAATGGCTAATTGCCGCGTCAATAAAACCAAATCCCTTCTGCCAATTTTTTGGAAAATTTTAATCTCTTTTTCCCAAAATGATTTCTTTTTTTCTTCCTGCAAGAAGGTAACATACAAACCCGCTTTTTGTAAAACATCTAAAGCGGCTTCGTGACTAGAAGCTTCCACTTGACCAATTTTTAAAGTTCCTTCTCTGGTTCTGGCTTGATAATTAAATTTCATTTTGTTTTATTAAGCTTTTTAAAAGCTACTTTTTTATTGTAGCATAGTTTTTAATTCCATGGGTGCCAAAGAATAAGAAAGAGCAGTTTCTAAGGTAATTTCGCCACTTCTTACCAATTTTGCCAAAGCCCGATTTAAGGAAATCATTCCTCTTTCGGCTGAAGTTTCAATAATCAAGGGAATTTCGTGAATTTTGTTCTCTCGAATCAAATTAGCAACAGCCGGCGTGTTAAACATTATTTCGCAAACCGGAAAAAGATTTCCTTTAACCGTTGGCACCAATCTTTGAGAAACAACGCCAAGCAGGGAACCTGCTAACTGGGCTCTCACTTGGGATTGTTGGGCTGGCGGAAAAGAATCAACAATCCGATGAATAGTTTGAGCCGCTGAATTTGTATGCAAAGTCGCAAAAACCAAATGACCGGTTTCCGCCGCGGTAATCGCCGTCGCAATAGTTTCTAAATCTCTCATTTCGCCGACCATAATCACATCAGGGTCTTGCCGAAAAGTGGCTCTTAAAGCTTTGGCAAAAGATTGAGTATCGCGATAAACCTCTCTCTGTTCAATTAAAGATTTATCATCCTCAAAAACATACTCAATTGGATCTTCAATAGTAATAATATGTTCTGTCCTCGTATGATTAATTTCATCTAAAAGTGCGGCTAAAGTCGTTGATTTTCCCTGACCCGAAGGACCGGTTAATAAAACAAAACCTTGGGAAGGTTTAATAAATTCTCTTAGAATCGGCGGTAAATTTAATTCCTCCAAGGTAGGAATTCTGGAAGGAATAAAGCGCAAGGAAGCGCTCACAAAATCTCTTTGGTAAAAAATGTTGACCCGGAATCTGGCAACTGATTCCAAACTATAAGAAAAATCAATCTCTTTCTCTTTTAAAAATCTCATTCGTTGTTCGTCAGACATCAGAGCAAAAGCTAAACCTTGCACTTCTTCGGCTGAAAGTCGGCGCCGATTCGGAACCGGAATGAGTTTACCAGAAACTCTTAAAATCGGCGGGTGTCCCACGGCTAAATGAAGGTCTGAAGCCTTAGCTTCCACTGCCAAAATCAAAAACTGGATTAATTTGTCATAAAAATCAGGCATGAAAAGTTTAACTTAAAATCTCCTTTAAATATTCAGCTACTTCGCTGGGCTGATAATTGGCTTTGATAAAAAATTTTTCGATACCCAAAACTTCACTCTTATCTGATTCGGTTTTCTGATCCAGATTTGAAAGAACGACCACTTTGGTTTTTTCAATTAACTTTTCTTCACGGAGACGCCTCAATAATTCCCAACCGTCAATATCGGGCAAAATGATATCCAGTAATAAAAGATCAGGTTTAAAGCTCTTCACCAATTCAAAAGTTTTCTCGCCGTTTTCAACGCCTTTGACTTCAAAACCTAACTCTCTCAGTTTTGTCAAATAAATGTCGCGAATAAAAGGGTCATCCTCCACGAAAAGAATTTTTTTGGTCTTCATCAAATTAATAAAAATAATCTTCTTTGGTAGCTTGAGAAATTTCCTCCAAAGAAGTAATCCCTTTTAATGCTTTAATAATACCATCTTGGCGCATTGTCAACATTCCTTGTCGGGAAGCTTCTTTTTCTAAATCTCTTTCGCTCGGTTTTTTTCTTACTAATTCCGCCAAGCGATCATTCATTACTAAAATTTCAAAAATGCCAATTCTACCTAAATAACCTTTAAAATTGCAGCGGCGACAACCTGGCGCTTCAAAAATTGAAAAACCTTCTATTTGAAGACCGCTTTCTTTTAAGATTGACGAAGGAACAGAATTAAGCTCATTTTTAATAAAATCCTTAATCTCCGGAGTTGGTTTTTTGGCAACCTTACAATGGGGACATAAACTCCTTACCAACCTTTGGGAAATAACCGCCAGTAGAGAAGGAGGAATCAAAAAAGGTTCAATGCCCATATCAATTAAACGGGGAATGGCGCCAATCGCATTGTTGGTATGTAAAGAAGAAAGCATAATATGGCCAGTTAACGCAGCGTGAATAGCCAAGGCTGCGGTTTCTTGATCCCTAATTTCGCCCACCATAATGACATCAGGGTCTTGACGCAAAATATGGCGCAAAGCAGTTGAAAAATCATAGCCAATTTCAGGTCGCACCCTTGATTGATTGATGCCTTCAATAAAATATTCAATGGGGTCTTCCACAGTCACAATATTCACACTATCTCTATTTAAAGCATTCAATAAAGCGTAAAGAGTAGTTGTTTTGCCGGAACCAGTAGGACCGGTGGCTAAAATCATTCCGTAAGGTTTTTTGGTTAATTCCTGAACAACCCTTAAATTACGACCGATTAAACCCAATTCCTCAAAAGTTTTCCGACCCATCGTGGGATCCAAAATTCGCAAAGCAACTTTCTCGCCTATCGAGGTCGGAAAAGTAGAAACCCTAAAATCAATATCGCGATCCCCAATTTTAACAGTAAAGCGACCGTCTTGCGGCAAACGAAGTTCGTCAATTTTTAAATTAGCCATAATTTTGATTCGGGCAACAATGGCTGGATGAATTTTGGCTGGCAGAAAAAGCGAGGAATAAAGAATGCCGTCCACCCGAAATCTAACTTTGGTCCTATTTCTCGTGGGTTCAATATGAACATCGGAAGCCCGGCCTTCAACAGCATGGCGCAAAATCACGGCAACCACTTTGGTAATTGGAGCTTCCTCAACAAATTTTTCCAATTCCCCTGTTTCTTGGACGCTTTCCCAACCAGTCTCTTTACTAATTTCCCCTTCTAATTCTGATAAAGCTCTTTTCACTTCGCCTTTTAAAGAACGATACCGCTCTAGAACCGCTTTTAGGTCAGATAAAGTTATCAGAAAAACTTTGTAATCAAAATTATGCTCCCGGGCTAAAAATTGAAGGGCTTCCTGAGCCTTTAAATCTTCGGGGTAACTCATTCCTATTTCCACAAAATTCTCGCGGTGAGACAAAGGCACCATTTGATAATGTCTGGCAGAATCTTCTGGAATAATCTCTAAAACTTCAGGAGGCACATCTTCAGGATAAAACTCTTTCAAGGGAATACCTAAAAACTCGCTCTTTATCTGAAAAATCTTTATCTCGGGCAGGATTTGCGCTTTCAAAATAACCTCTTCTTCTCTTAGACCTGTTTGTTTTACTTCAAATTCTAAATTAAGCGCCTCTTCTTTTTTCAAAAGACCTCTTTTGGTTAATTCTTGAATCAGCGCCATAAATAACTTTTATTTTTTAGGAATAGCTTTTGGTTGAATAACTTTTGGTTTTTGCGCCGAAAAGGGATTTTCTTTGCCAAAATCTCCTTCAAAACGGGGAATTTCAGGCAAAAGTTCCAGTTCCTTCAATAACTCAATTTCTCTTTCTTTAAAAACACTATCTGAGAAAATGAGTTCTTTGCCAAGGAAAGGAGGCTGATTTTGGGAAAGATTTTGAGGCGTTTTTTTAATAAATATTTTTGATAAAAAGAATAGAGTAATTGCTAAAATAACAAAAAATAGAGCCAAAAGAAAATAATTTCGCTTTTTTTGTTCTTCAAAGACGATTGCCATAATTAATAAGAATAAGTTAATAAATCAATTCTAAATTTAAGAGTTTCAGGGCCGCCTGAAACCACTGAAATTTTTTCTATCTCAATTAAGCTGGCTGATTTTTCAATTTGTTTAATAAAATTCTCAAAAGAAGCATAATTGCCAACCAGATTCAAAGAAAGACGCCATTCTTTAGGTTTTGGTTCTCCTTTTTCTTCTGAAGTTTGGCTGGGAATTTCATTTTGTTGGGGAGAAGGTTCGGTTATTAAAATATCGCTTAACAAAAGGCCATTTTCTTGAGAATTTTTGCTTAAAAAGTAAACTAATTTTTCTGCCTCAAATTTATCTGGCAAAGCATTATCCATTTTCTTTAAAAAATCAGGTTGCGCCTTTAAATTATTCCAGAGATTATTAAGAGTTGAAAAATAATCTTTTTGAGCGCTTAATTGATTTTTTAAAATCGAAATTTTCTGGTTAAGGGTTTGATATTGTTGGTATTGGGGATAAAGCAAAAACCAGAAAGCCAAAAAACTCACTAAGAAAAGAATGGCGCTTGTTAATAGCTTTGGCATATTATTGATTTTTTAACCACTCAAGTTTTTTGGGGTCAAAAATAAGTTTTAAATCAAAATTTATCTTGCCTCCTTCTATTAAAGTTAAACGGCTCAAAAAAGATTCGCTAAAAAAAGAAGACTGGTTAAACTTTTCCTGTTGCTGACTCAAACTCAAAAAATCATCGGTTATGCCTAAAAGAGAAACTATGCCCTGATCTAAGGAAGCATTCAAAGAAGAAATCAAAACAAAAGGATGGGTCAGTTCTTTCAATTCTTTTAAGAGGGGGCTGCTGAAACGGTGTTTTGAAATTAAGGGCTTTAAAGCAACGGCTTTTCTTTGATAAGTCAAAACATTTTTTTCAATTAAAAGTTCTTCTTCGCTTTTAGCTTGTTCCAGAGCTTGTTCAAGAGAATTTATCTGATTTTTGGCATTTTTCGATAATCCCCAGAAAACAAAATAAAAAATAATCAAAACAACGAAAACAAAAATCGCGGCACCAAAAATAATTTTAGCCAAAGTTGATTCTTCAAACTCCTCGCTCGTCTGGTTGAATTTAATTGCCATTTTATTTTTATTTTATTTAAAATGCCCCAAAGCTACTCCCACCGCAATTGAAAAAGAGGGGCCCAATTCTTTTAAAAACCCTTCAAGAACAGGCGGATAAAGAATCTGCCTAAAAGGGTTCCCTATTTCTACTGGTTTTTTCAAAAAAGCGCTCAAATATTCGGAAAAACCTCTTAAAGCAGCAAAACCGCCAGCCAAAATTACTTTCTCAACAATTTTCCCTTCGTTTTTCTGGTAAAAATCAATAATTCTCTTAATCTCTATTATAGCAGAATCCAGCACTAAATGTAAAACATCAGCCACCACCCCGCCTTCTTTCAGAAGCCCGTATTTTAATTTTAACTTTTCAGCGGTCTCAAAATCAATCCCTAATTCTTCGCTTAATTTTTGGGTTAAAAGATTAGCCGCTAAATTAAAGCTGTGGCTTATTTTTAAAGCACCATCTTCAACAATACTCAAGGTTGTACTTTGGGCACCAATATCAATTAAAGCGAAAATGCCTTTTTCTTTATCAAGGAGAGATCTCACCAGAGAAAAAGTTTCGGCTTCAAGATTTTTAAGGTTAAGTTTCGCTAAAGAAGCTATTTCTTGATATTGAGCAACGACTCTTTTGGGAATAGCCACCAATAAAACTTTAACCTTTTTTTCATCGCCCGGGTCTTTTAAAGTCACCCAATCCAACGCCATCTCAGAAACTGGCAAAGGCACATATCTTCGCGCTTCAAAATTGATTGCCTGATTTAATTCTTCAGAGCTCATTAAAGGTAAAGTAAAATTGGTAAAAAAACTTGAAAAATCAGGCAAAGAAAAGTTGGCTGCCTTTGTTTTAATTTTAGCTTCTTCTAAAATAGAAACAATAACTGCCGCGATATCCTCTGTGGAAAGAAGAAGGGTTTGTTTTTTAAACTCGCGAAAAGGTTTATTGTAAAGATAACGGTTTTGAAATTCGCCATAATTTTCAAGTCTTATTTTTTCTGAGCCTTCACTCAATTCCACAATTTTAATAGCCGAAGTCCCGATATCAATGCCTAAAATTCTTTGAGGGCCAAAAAGAACCATAAAATTTTTTTTATTATTATTATAGCATTATAGCAAAAACAGCAAAATAAAAAAACTTTGTTATTTCCCAAAATCGACAAAATTTTAGAATCAATAATTGATGTTATTTTTCCGAAAAATTGCCTTTTCTGCCAAAAAGAAAAAACCTTTCTTTGCGATGATTGCCAGAGCACTTTTGATTTTCCCCAAGATTTTCTGTGTCTTTGCCAAAAACCCAAAGCTCTAATAAAAATCGGTAAATGCATTAGTTGTCAAGAAAAATTTTTAGACGGTCTTTTGGCGCCTCTCTCTTTTGACGAACTAAGAGTTCAAAAATTAATTCACGCCTTCAAATACGAGCCCTTTATCAAAGAACTAGGTAAATCTTTAGCTGAAGTTATCATTAAATATTTTTATTGGAAAAATTATCAACCTTTTAAAAAATCTTTAATAATTCCGATTCCAGCTGACCAAAAAAGAATCAAGTGGCGAGGTTATAATCCTTCTGAAATTATTGCCAAAGAACTTGCCCAAAAATTTAATCTTGTTTTGGTCTCCGACCTTTTATTGAAAACAAAAAAGACAAAACCCCAGGCAAAATTAAGTTTAAAGGAGCGTCAAGAAAATTTAAAAAACGCTTTTGCCCTAAAAAAGGCTAAAATCCTTCAGGGAAAATTAATCTATCTAATAGACGACGTTTACACTAGCGGCAGCACAATGGAAGAAGCAGCTAAAATTTTAAAAAGAGAGGGCGCCAAAAAAGTTTTTGGTATCGTAGCAGCAAGGGCTTTTAATTTAGAATAACCAAAAAAAGAGAAAAATTAATTCTTTTAAGAAATTTATTTTTCCTGCTTCTGAAGATTAAAATTATTTTAAGCTCCTAATATTAATAAGTTTGTATTTAAAAAAACAGAACTCATTGGCGGAGGAGGTGGGACTCGAACCCACAAGCCGCTTTTTAGACGGCACAGGTTAGCAACCTGGTGGCTTACCAAATTCGCCGCACTCCTCCTTGTTTAAGAATATTAGAATATTTTTTAAATTAAATCAAAAAATTTGCTAAAAATTAAGAAGATAATTATGATGGTAAAAAACGCCCCCGTCGTTCAATGGAAGGACACGAGATTGCGGATCTCGGAATAGAGGTTCGAATCCTCTCGGGGGCACTGATTTCAATAGAATCTCTAAAATTGGGAAATCTAAAATGGCTTTTAATTCGCCAATTGAAAAATTAAAAACCTCAACCCTTGTCAAAAACGGTCTTAAAAAACTCGGCTTAAAAACAGTTGCTGATATTCTTTTTTATTTTCCTTTTCGTTATGAAGAATTTCTTAATGTTGCCAAAATTAAAGACTTAAAGCTTTATAAAACTTTCTCGGTCCAAGGAGAAATTGTTGAAATTGCTAATTTTAGAACTCCCAAAAAAAGAATCATTCTTACCCAGGCCCTTTTAAAAGATGAAACAGGCAGCGTTAAAATTATTTGGTTTAATCAACCTTATCTCTCAAAAACTTTAAATAAAGGAGAAAAAATCTCCATTGCTGGACCTTTGACTCTTGATGAAAAAGGTGTTTATTTTTTAAACCCGGCTTTTGAAAAGATTAAAGAAAACCAAGAACCAATTCACACCAAAGGCCTGGTGCCGGTTTATCAAGAAACTCAAGGTCTTTCTTCAAAAACAATTAGAAGAATTATTAAAAACCTTCTTGATCAATTTAAAGAAAAAATCCCGGAAACTCTCCCTTTAGAAATTCTCCAAAGATATCAACTACCCCGCTTAAAAGACGCTTTAAAAGAAATTCACTTCCCGAAATCTTTGGAAAAAGCCGAATTGGCTAAAAAAAGATTCCAATTTGAAAACATTTTTTTGCTGCAACTCTTTCTTTTAAGAGAAAGATTAAAACTAAATCAGGAAAAAGCCGCGCCGATCCCCATTAATTTAGAAATCCTTAAAAGATTCAAAACAAATTTACCTTTTGAGTTAACCAATGCCCAGAAAAAAGCCAGTTGGCAAATTTTAAAAGATCTCGAAAAAACAAAACCAATGAATCGCCTCCTTGAAGGCGATGTTGGTTCTGGAAAAACCGTGGTCGCGACTCTAGCCGCTCTCTCAGTAATCAAAGCCGGTTTTCAAGTGGCTTTAATGGCACCCACCGAAGTTTTAGCAAAACAGCATTTTCAAGAAATTTCAAAACTTTTAGAAAATTTTAATATCAACATTGGTCTCCTAACCGGCAAACAAGACAAATTTATTTCCAAAAAACTCAAACGTCAAGCGATTGAAATCTCAAGAGAAAAACTCTTGGAAAAAACTCTGGCTGGCGAGATTGATTTTTTAATTGGTACCCACGCTCTAATTCAAGATCAGGTTAAGTTTAACAAACTGGCTCTTGTTATTTTAGACGAACAACATCGCTTCGGTATTGAACAAAGAGCCAAACTTTTAAAACAAGCAAGGCAGAGAAAGGGCGAGCGTATGTTGCCCCACCTCCTTTCAATGAGCGCTACTCCTATCCCTCGCACTTTAGCTTTGGCTTTATATGGCGACTTGGATTTATCAATCATTGACGAATTACCCAAAAACAGAAAAAAAATAGAAACGCAATTGATTAACCCCGAAGAAAGAGAAAAAGCTTATGAATTAATCAGAAAAGAAATAAAAAAAGGAAGACAGGCATTTATCATTTGTCCTAGAATTGAAGACAACAAAAATTCGCGCGTGGAAATGAAGGCGGTTAAAAAAGAATATGAAATTCTCTCTAAAAAAGTTTTCCCGGATCTAAAAATTTTAATGCTTCACGGAAAAATGAAAACAACCGAGAAAGAAAAAATTATGGAGGATTTTAAAAACCGCAAAGCTGATATTCTGATAACCACTTCAGTAATTGAAGTCGGAATTGATGTGCCAAACGCCTCAGTCATTGCCATTGAAGGTGCTGAAAGATTTGGTTTAGCCCAACTTCACCAGCTTCGCGGCCGCGTTGGTCGTTCCCAACATCAATCTTTTTGCTTACTTTTCACTGAAAAACAAAGCCAAAAAACAAAAAATCGCTTAAAAGCACTTTTAGAAAGCAAAAATGGTTTTGAGCTAGCAGAAAAAGACTTAAAACTTCGGGGACCCGGTGATTTTATTGGCAACCGGCAATGGGGTTTACCAGATATCGCGATGGCCGCTTTAGAGAATCAGAAAATGGTCATTGAAGCTAAAAACCTTGCCAAAGAAATTCTCGCTAAAGATCCCGATTTAAAAAAATATCCAACCCTTGAAATCAGATTAAGAAAATTCCAAAAAACGGTCCATTTAGAATAAAATTAGCGCAATTTTTCAGTATGCCAAAAGCCCAAATATTTTCCCAATAACCATCTTGTTTGGGCATCAATCGCCGGCAAAGCGCTAAAAAAGAGCATCATTAAAGGCAAGAATAACCACTGAATCACAAAAACAAAATATTTATGACGACCATAATCTGGCGGGCGGGGCGGTAGCAATTTTAAACTTAAAAAAGCGGTCAAGAGAAGACCAATCATTGAAAAGGTCATTAAAAGACTGGTAAGCTGAGGTAATTTATAGGAAAGAATTGTTTGGCTAAATTTTTGGGAACCTAAAACCAAAGGTAACCAACCCAGAAAAAAAATTAAAAAGGAAGCGCTCGCCCAAGACCAATGACTTTCTAAAAGTTCCGAAACCAAAGAAAGTTTCCTAGAAAAAGGAATTTTTTTATTTTTTAAAAAACCAAAAAAAACATAAGGAATTTCGCCAACACCAAAAGCCCACCGTCTTTGCTGTCTGTAAAGATTCTTCAGGGTTGCCCAGAAACTTCTGGCGCCAATCGCATCCATTGAAACCGGATAATAAAGAGGTAAAACCCGGTAATCGCCGTCAAAATACAAAAAACATTGCCAAAAAATTCGCGAATCGTCGGAAACCACATTGGTTTGTTTAAAACCCACTTCAACCAATGCTTGAAAACTCATTGAATGAGAAGAAAAAGTAACCAGTTTCTCGGGTCGTTCTTGATTTAAAGTATGCCAAAAAGTTGAAGAGAAAGCGAAAATCCTTGAAAAAATTGGCACTTGCCACAAATTATTGACATATAAAGGAATCGGCTGATAGCTTGTCCGTAAAGGTTTTTCGCAAGTTAAATAATGATAAGTAAGACAACTAAAATATTTTGGCAGAACAACCGTGTCCGCATCAAAAGAAGAAAAAATAATTCTTTCATAAGCAATGGGAAGCTTATCAATAATTTCTTCTTTTGCCCTGATAGCGGCAAAAGTTTCATTGGAACCTTTGCCGCTAATTTCGCCGGGGATATTTGCGGGATGACAAAAAACTGCCAGTTTAAAAAATTTATCTGAGAATTCTTCTTTTATTCTTAAAGCCACTCTCTCACCATGGATTTTTGCTTTCTCTTCATAACTTAAAACTACAATCATTTTTTCTCTGGGATAATCAGAATTAACCAAAGATAAAAAA